>Ga0209426_1000287_pt1 | contig 62230 bp, 70 predicted proteins | sample Deesub1362B_J571_FD_187697 | JGI IMG/M metagenome (GOLD analysis project Ga0209426, IMG submission 187697) | Deep oceanic, basalt-hosted subsurface ecosystem from Juan de Fuca Ridge flank, Pacific Ocean, CORK Borehole 1362B_J2.571 (SPAdes)... ... | reverse complement strand
TTTCTCTCTTAGTCCTCATTGTTAACCCCATTTCTTCGCCTCCTTAAATTCCTTGACTTTAAAAGGAGGCTTAATTTTAATATATTTCGTGTAGATTTTCTCATGAGGCAACGATTCAATTTCATATTTTTTATTTTGGAACTCAACCAGATTTCTTCCTTTAACTGTAGATTTTCTCATGAGGCAACGATTCAATTTCATATAGATTTTAAGTGATTCAATTCGAGTAGTTGAAATTTTGAATTTTTATTCATATAATTATATTTAGTATGAGGGTGCCACTTCCTCCCTCTTTAAAAAAAGTTTCTCACCCCTCTTTCACACCCCGAAAACGTGGCACCCTCTAATAAAAAATACATAATAGAATAGGAAATATAAAAGGAATTTTAAGGTTTTGTTGCCTTTTTAGGAAGGAAACTATATTTAAGAAGAGGCGGGGTGATAAGAGTTGTTAGGATTACCATTATTACTACCGCAGAATAGGTGCCATGATCAATAACTGGAATATTGGTCCCAGGAATTGTAAGTTTTCTTCCTATTGCTGCAAAAATTAAACCAACTTCACCACGAGGCATCATTCCCAATCCAATGGAAATTCTATTTAAATTTTTACCAATTGCTCCTAATCCACAGAGTTGTTTTCCTATAATAGCAACCACAGTTAATACGAGTGAAAGCCATATTACATGAAGTTCCTTAAAGGTTTCAATCCTCACCTGCACGCCCATTAAAACAAAAAATATAGGCACAAGAAAAGATGATATCGGCCTTATCATATCTCCAATTGTATAAGTAGTTTCCTTGAAACCCTTAAAATGTGCCTCTTCAAGTATTAAGCCTGCAGCAAAAGCACCAACAATACTTGCTAGTCCAACTTTATTAGCTAAATATGACAGTAAAAATGCAAAAAGCAAAGCAGAAACTAGCATTATTCCTTCAATCCATAATCTCTGAGCTAATTTTAGAATTTTTGGGGCAAATATAACTCCAAGGAATATTGCACCAATAAGAAATATCACTGCTTTTAAAATTATATAACTGACTTCACTGAAGCTAACTGCTCCAGAAGTTACAATTCCTGTCACAACTGCTAAAATTATTAATCCGAGAACATCGTCAATAACTGCTGCTCCGAGGATAATTCTCCCTTCGTTAGTGCTAATCTTTCCTAAATCCTGGAGAACTCTTGCAGTAATTCCAACACTTGTAGCTGTAAGGGTTGCTCCTATAAAGATATAAACACTGGATGGCTTGCCAGTGAGCATTAATTGTGAGGAAAAATAACCGAATAGAAATGGGAAAACTACACCAATCAATGCAACTAAAGAAGATGAGAAGCCCACTTTTAGCATATTTCTGACATTTTCTCTTAAACCAACCTCAAATAATAAAATAATAATTCCCAATTCTGCGAGAATTTCTATATGTTCATTGAATCTGAGAAAATTGACTCCCTCCCAACCTGTAAAAAGTGCCAAATTACCGATTATTATACCAGCAATTAATTCTCCCAAAACCGCTGGCTGTCCTATCCTTTCAGCTAGATATCCTCCAACTTTTGCAATAAAAAGGATGACTATTAATCCAATTAATACCTGAGATATTGGATTTTCTGTTTCTTTGTTACCCTGAGAGGGAAAAGAAAAGAGTGCAAAACCAACAATCAGTAAAATTATCAGGAAGATTTTCCAAAATTTCATGAGTGATTCAGTTCTGCTTCAGAATTTGAATAGCCTTTTTCACAACAGGGTCCGTTAACCTGTATGCTTTCATACCTTCTTTCTGGTTTTTAAATGCTGAAATCACTTCTCTTAAAATTTCTCTTTTTATTGCCCTTACCTCTTTATTGAATTCTTCGAGTTTATATTTGATTTTTAAATTATCGATAAAGAATTTAAAATCATCCAAAACCTCTTTTTTTATTGAAATCTTGCCAGGTTCAAAGATTTCATCCAGTTTATTTATATTTTTCGAGAGAGGCGTTTTCTTTAAAACGAATTTTCGAGCATATCTAAAAAAGAGCCCTTTATTTATAAATTTAACAACCAATGGTGGTAATTTTGACTCAATATAAATGTCAGGTGAAATACCCCCCTTTGGTGGTTTTCCTTTCTCGACTTCCCTTGCCATAAAATATTCCTCTAAGGATGAGTAATCTCTCTGTATTACCTTTCCGCTTGGAGTAAAATATTGTGCAGTGGTTAGGACAAGGGCTGTATTATAAGTTACAGGATAAAGGGTCTGGACAAGCCCTTTTCCCCAGGTGGTCTCTCCTATTAAAATTGCTCTTTTATAATCCCTTAAGGCACCTGCAACAATCTCTGAAGCACTTGCACTTCCTTTGTTAATTAAAATAACCAAGGGTATATTCTCATATTGATTGTTCTCCCTTGAATAATATTCCATTCTATGGTAGGGTTTTCTTCCTCTTATTGAAACCACTAATTTCCCCTTTGGAATGAACTCATCAACAATTTCAACTGCTTGTTTTAAAGAACCTCCTGAATTATATCTTAAGTCAAGAATTAGTTTTTTCATGCCCTTCTTTTTGAGCTCTTTCATATTTTTCTCAAACTCTTCTGTAGTTGTCTGAGTAAAGGATCTTATAAAAATATATCCGATGTCTTCAGTTAACATAAATGAATAGGGAATGCTATAAAGAGGTATTTCCTCACGAATAATTGTTAAATTAATTGGCTTATCAAGTCCTTCTCGATGAATTGTTATATTAACCTTTGTCCCCTTTGGCCCCCTTAATTTAAACACTGCCTCTAAATCGCTCATCTCTTTTGTGCTTTCCCCATTTATATGTGTTATTATATCTCCTGCTTGAATTCCCATTCTATATGCAGGAGTTCCCTCAAGAGGAGAAATTACAACAAGTTTGTCTTCCTGCTTCTGAATTTGAATACCGAGTCCGTAGAATTTTCCCTGCTGTTCTTCTTTCATGTACTCAAACATTTTAGGATCATAAAAATGGGAATGGGGATCAAGAGAATTTAACAATCCTTCAATTGCTGAATAGATTAACTTTTCTTTATTAATTTCTTTATGATAATTTTCTGTAACAATAAAATAGGCATCACTTAACTTTTTTAAACAATTTGTCCATTCTTCATTATCAGCTTCTTGGGAAAACAGAAGAAAACCCGTTAATAAACAAAAAAGAAAAATTTTTATTTTTAGTTTATTTTTCATAATCTAGACAAAAATATTATCAAAGGCTTAAAGGTTTGTAAAGATATCCGTTTACAAAAATTGTGTATTGATTAGCCAAAACATAAATTCAGTTGACAATCCATTTAAGGATTTCTAAGATTAGGTTAATAAAAAGAATAAAACAATGAGTGAAATTGATGTCAAACGAGCAAGAGAGGAAACTCCAGCTTGTAAGGATGTTGTACATTTCAATAATGCAGGTGCATCATTGATGCCTATTCCTGTAGCTGAAGCATTACATGAATATTTAAAAAAAGAGGAAAAATTTGGAGGATATGAAACTGCAGAACTAGAGAGTGAATCCCTTGAGAATTTTTATCATGCTGCTTCAAGATTATTAAATTGCGAAAAAGATGAAATTGCATTTACTGAAAATGCAACTCGTGCTTGGGAAATGATTTTTTATTCATTTAGATTTCAACCAGGCGATAAAATACTTACCACAATCTCTGAATATGGAAGCAATGTCATAGCCTATAATCAGCAGGCAGAGAAATATGGAGCAGAATTAATATTTGTACCAAATGATGAGTATGGACAGATAGACCTCCGTGTACTTGAGAATCTCATTGATGAAAGAGTTAAATTGATTTCTATTAATCATGTACCTACAGGAAATGGATTAGTTAATCCAGCAAAGGAAATCGGAAAAATAGCCAAATCCGCTGGTATACCCTATCTCCTTGATGCAACACAGAGTATTGGTCAGATTCCTATTGATGTAAAAGAAATAGGTTGTGACGCACTTTGTGGAACAGGGAGAAAATATCTAAGAGGTCCTCGAGCAACAGGATTACTTTATGTTCGAAAGGAAATGATAGAAAAATTAATTCCACCTTTTCTTGATATTCATTCAGCAAAGCTAACCTCTCCCTATACATATGTGATTCGTCCAGATGCAAAAAGATTTGAGACATGGGAGCAGTTCATGGCAGGAAAGGTAGCTCTTGGAGTAGCAATTGATTATGCTCTTTCCTGGGGGATTGGAGCTATTCAACAGCGGATTTATAAATTAGCCTCAGAACTTCGAGAGAAACTTGCTGAAATAGATGGTGTAGTGATTACAGATAAAGGGAAAGAAAAATGTGGTATTGTGACTTTTATAGCACATCAAATGAGCGCTTCCCAAATAAAAAAACAGCTTGCTCATTACAAAATAAATGTATCTGTATCAGGAGGCTCAGGAAATTTTGTTCTCTTTCAACATCGCGGTCTCAAAGAAGTGGTGCGGGCATCAGTTCATTACTACAACACAAGTGAAGAAATAGATTATTTTATGGCCGCCCTTAAAAAAATTTTAATAAATAATTGATTTGACATTTCCGCATTAATAATGATAACTCATACTCTTACATCATGGTAAGAACAAGACTTTCAAGAAACTTATCGCTTTTCTCTGCAACAATGATAGGTGTTGGTGCAATGATAGGGGCTGGAATATTTGTTCTAACTGGAATAGCAGCTGGTATTGCAGGCCCTGCCTTTATACTTGCTTTTCTTTTAAATGGTATTGTGGCTTTTTTTACAGCTTCTGCCTATGCTGAACTCGGCGGAACAATTCCAGAAGCTGGAGGAGGATATTTATGGGTAAAAGAGGCTTTACCTCCACCAATGGGATTTCTCTCAGGATGGATGTCTTGGATGGCTCATTCAGTTGCCTGTTCTCTTTATGCTGTAGGATTTGGAGCCTATTTTGCTGAATTCTTAAATTCAGCGGGGATAAAAATAATTTCAGATGCTGAAATTCTTAAGAAAATTCTTGCATTTATACTTGTTTCAGTTTTTACCTATATAAATTATAAAGGAGTAAAGGAAACAGGAATAGCCCAGACAATTGTAACAATTTTAAAAATTTTGATTCTTTCTATTTTTATTCTGCTCGGACTCTTTTTTATTTTTAGGAACCCTTCATCCTTCTCGCATTTTACTCCCTTTATTCCAAAGGGCACAACAGCTATTCTTATAGCAATGGGGCTAACATTTATTGCTTTTGAAGGTTATGAAATAATAGCACAAAGTGGAGAGGAAATCATTAACCCTCGAAGAAACATACCGAGAGCAATTTTCTATTCACTTTTAATTGTTGTGCCAATATATTTGTTTGTTGGATTCGTTGCCCTTGGTGTCGTCGAGCCTGGAAATTTAACTGCCTGGGATTTTCTTGGGTTAAAAAAAGAAATAGGTTTAATCGAAGCAGCAAAAAATATCTCTTCATTTGGCGGGATAATAATAATGATAGGAGGGCTTTTTTCCACAATTTCAGCATTAAATGCAACTATATATTCCTCTTCCAGAGTTTCTTTTGCAATGGGCAGAGACCATAATCTTCCACAATTTTTTTCAAAAATTCATTCCAGATTCAAAACCCCTTTTGGAGCCTTGTTCGGCTCATATTTAATAATTGTCCTTACCGTATTTCTCCTTCCAATTGAAGATATTGCCTTTTCAGCGGATATTATGTTTTTATTCCTTTTTATTCTTGTCAATTTATCTCTTATTCATTTAAGAAATAGAAAAGGAAGGATTTTTAAGGGTTATAAATCTCCCCTCTTCCCATTATTCCCTCTGCTTGGAATTCTAACACAGCTATTGCTCATTATTATTATGTTTATTTATTCATTCAAGGCACTTTCTGTAACCCTCATATGGATCATATCTGGAATAGCAGTTTATTATTCCTATTCTAGAATAAAAGAGAAAGAGGAGGCAGGACCAAAAATTGTGGTAGAGGAAAGAGAACCGATAAAATCTGAGTTTAAGATAATTGTTGGAATAGAAAAATTTAAAGACTTGGAGTATTTTGCGAAAATAGCATTTCCAATTGCCAAATATAATAAGGGTGAAATAATTATAACTCATATACTAACATTGCCTCCTCAAACTCCTCTTGGAGCGGGTAAAAGATTAATAGAAAAGTGGAAATCTAATCTCGAAAAAATTGATAAATTAGGAGATAAACAGGGAATTCCAGTAAGCTACAACATTATGATTTCACATAATGTTGCGAGGGCTTTAATTGAAATTTCTGATGAATATACATCGAACATTTTATTGGTGGGTTTAGAAGCCCAGCCTAAGAGAAAAATATTCGGTAGAGTTTTAAGCCCGATTTTCGAAAAGGCTAATAGCGACATCGGTTTTCTTAAATTGATTGATTTCAATAATATTAGAAAGATAATGATACCCACCGCAGGAGGGCCGAATGCAAGATTAGCACTTAAATGGGGTATTATGCTGGCAAAGGAATATAATGCTGAGATAGGTCTTGTTAGAGTAATAAGAAATAATGATAATAATCAAACTGCACAGAAATGCCTTGCTGATACAAAGAAGGGAATAAAATTTGTGAGAAAATATGTAAAAGATATTATCCTTAAAGGAGACGATGTCTATAAAGTACTCAATGGATTCTCAGAAAATTATGATTTAATAATTTTAGGAGCTTCTAAGGAAAAACTTTGGAAAAGGGTGAGATTTGGAACAATTCCTGAAAAATTTGTTAAAGAGTCAAAAAAACCAATCCTAATTGCAAAAAAGTATGAAGGCAAGGTGCTCTCCTGGATTAGAAATTTTCTTGTTGGCTAGTTTTTAAATTATAAAAAATTGACAAACTGAGAAGTTCATCATATTATTAATAAAAAGTGAATTCAGGAAAAATTGAAAAAGGGGGAAAAATGTTTAAGAAATTCTTTTTATTCTTTCTAATAATCTTTTTATTTTTAATCTATCAGGGTAAAAATCAAGCAATTGGAGGAAGCAAGATGGAAATAGAAATCAAAAGTTCCGCTTTTGAGAATGAAGGAATGATTCCCAGAAAATATACATGTGACGGCGAGAACATCTCTCCTCCTCTTTCATGGGGTTCTGTTCCAGAAGGGACCAAAAGCTTAGCTCTTATCTGTGATGACCCAGATGCTCCTTTCAGGACATTTGTTCACTGGGTGATTTTTAATATTCCTCCTAATATTCATGAGCTCCCTGAAGGCATACCATCTGAGAAAATTCTTGAAAATGGAGCAAAACAGGGAAAGAATGATTTTGGAGACATTGGATATGGAGGACCATGCCCTCCTTTTGGAATTCACAGATACTATTTTAAAATTTATGCTCTTGATACAGTGCTCGATCTCGAACCAGGAATTAAGAAAAAACAATTACTGAAAGCTATGAAAGGACATATTCTCGCTGAAGGCCAATTAATGGGAAAGTACAAACGATAAAAGTTAAAATTTTACTTTTTGTAAACTATATTTGACAAAAAGTTTTACTATTTGTAAAATAAAACTATGATTTTCCCAAGATTAATTTTTGATGAAATCAAACTATATTTCGGCTCTCCCGAAGCTATAATCATTACTGGAATGAGACGAACTGGTAAAACAACCCTTCTCAATCTTATCTACGAAAAAATTAATTCAAAAAATAAAATTTTTTTAGATTTAGAAAATCCATTAAATAGAAAATATTTTGAAGAAGATAATTATGAACGAATTAAAAAATCCTTTGAGACCTTAGGAATTGACTTTACTAAAAAACCTTTCATTTTTTTAGATGAAATACAATTTGTAAAAAATCTCCCTTCAGTTGTTAAATATTTTATTGACCATTATCAGGTGAAATTCTTCCTAACAGGCTCTGCAAGTTTTTACTTAAAAAATTTATTCACTGAGTCACTCGCTGGTAGAAAATACATTTTTGAGCTCTTCCCTTTAAGTTTCAAAGAATTTCTTATGTTCAAAAAAAGTTCTCTGAAAATTCCAAAAGAGAAAAGCAACATTACGAAGCCAATTTTTGATACAGTATCCCTTTTATATGATGAATACATTTTATTTGGCGGTTTTCCAGGAGTAGTCTTAAAAAACAGTATCGAAGAAAAGAAAAAAGCTCTTAATGAAATTTTTACTTCTTTTTTCCATTTAGAAGTCCTGCAATTAGGTGATTTCAGAAGAAATGAGATAATTCGAGATTTAATATTACTTTTAGCCCAACGCATAGGTTCAAAACTGGATATTCAAAAAATTTCAAAAGAACTTGGAGTTTCCCGTTCCACATTGGTTGAGTATATCTCTTTTCTTGAAGGAACATATTTCATTAAAACCATAAGACCATATAGTAGAGGAAGAAATTCTGAAATTCGAAAAATGCCAAAAATCTATTTTTGTGATAGTGGTCTCGCAAATCATCTTGCTAATTTAGAAATTGGCAAGCTCTTTGAAAATAATGTTTTCCAGAATCTAAGATTAAAAGGAGAAGTGAATTATTATCAGAGGAAAAGTGGAGCTGAAATTGACTTTATTCTAAATAAAAATATAGCGTACGAAGTAAAGCTGAATCCACAAGAGTCGGATTTAAAGAGATTAAAAGAAATGTGTAAAGAGCTTCATTTAAAAGATTTCAATATTATCTCAAAAAATTACACCGAATTAAATAATACAATTTATGGTTTTATGCTTTAAATTTTTGATTATAGTTTTTACTTCTTAATTTTTAATTCTAAGTTTTTTGGTGGGCGATGGAGGATTCGAACCTCCGACTTCTACCGTGTGAAGGTAGCACTCTGCCACTGAGTTAATCGCCCATCCATTTTTATTTATAGCCAATTTTACAAATTTGTCAATTATATTAAAAATTTTTGCTTGAATAAAAACCTGATTTTTGCTCTATTTTATGCTGGAGGTAAAAATGCATGCTGTGATTTTAAACTCATCTTTCAGAAGAAGAGGAAACTCAGAACTTCTTTCAAAATTAATTTTAAAAAGAATTGAAAATAACAAAAATTCAGCAGAAATTATAAATTTAAGAGATTATAAATTGTTACAGTGTGATGGCTGTATGAAATGCGTCTTTAAAAATGAACGCTGTCCATTGCCCGATGATTTCTATTCTTTAATGGAGAAAACTGTTAAAGCAGATGCTCTCTTTCTTATAGCACCAACCTATGTAACTACAATCCCAGGTTCTCTTAAATTATTAATGGATAGATATCTGCTTATGTCATCTTATTTCGAGAAGCTTTACTCCAAGCCAGCCGTAAGTATTGGAGTTGCAAGTCCAATTGACTGGTTTTCCTTTCAGCTACCCCTTATGAACATGTTTCTTCTTGGACTGGGATTTAAAATTATTGATAGTTTTCTTATTCTTGGTGCTGGCCCTGGTGAAGTTTTGTTAGAAGGGGATTCCCTATCCCGTCTGGACTATGCTATTAAAAAAATTCTATCCCCTTCCCCTCAGTTAGAAGAATACAAAGAAAAAATTTCAACCCATTGTCCTGTCTGTTTCTCCATGTTATTTGAAAGAATTGATCAAGAGAGAATTCGATGCCCTGTGTGTCATGCGCAGGCAAAATGGACCAAGAAGGGCTTCATTTTTTCTAAAGAAAGCGTGAAGAACCATCGTTGGACCAAAGAAAATATAGAGGAACATTTCAAAAACTGGATATTGCGCACTAAAGAATTATTTAGAAAAAATTTACCAGAAATTATTTCCAAAAAGAAGGAATTCGGCTTGTGAATAATGAGCTATCTTCTTAAAAAAGAAAAAAATCTTGAATTTTTCCTCTTTCATAATTTAAATCCCAAAAATCTCATATATGGATTTACAACAAAAATCTGGAGCTTAAAAGAAATCATCAGGAATTTTAATTTGGAAGAAAATTCAGTTATTACTTTAAGACAGATTCATTCAAATAAATCTCATATAATTACCAACAAGCCGAAAAAATTATTGGTGGGAGATGCTCTTATTACTCAAAAAAAGGGGCTCTTATTGACTATCAGAACAGCTGATTGCTTGCCGATTCTATTTTATGAAAATGAAAAAAATATTATTGGAGCCATTCACTCTGGATGGAAAGGAACTTTAAAGCGAATTACTTTTAAAGTATTAAAAGAAACAATAAATTTATTCAACTTGAATCCCTCTTCCTTAATTATATTCTTGGGACCATGTATATGTAAGAAATGCTATGAAGTGGGAGAGGATGTTAAAAGAGCTTTTGAAATTCAAAAAGAGTGGAAAAATCTAAATTTTCTAACATACTCGAATGAAAATAAAAAATATAAACTCAACCTTAGAAAAGCAAATTTAATTCAGATTTACGAAGCTGGAATCAGGTATGAAAATATATTCAGCATAGATTTATGCACAAAATGCAATCCTGATTTATTCTATTCTCATAGAAGAAATCCAAAAAGCAGAGGCAGAATGCTTGCTTTTATTGGATTAAAAAATTATTGAAATTTTAACCTGATTCCTTTATTCTAATTTTTACAATGGAAAAAACCTTAGACAAAACAGAAATAAAGGAAATTCCTCTTTTTAAAAGAGGGAAAGTAAGAGATATTTATGATCTTGGAGATAAACTATTAATAATAGCTACGGATAGAATATCTGCATTTGATTTCGTATTACCATCCACGATTCCATATAAAGGAAAAGTCTTAACACAGCTTTCAAAGTTCTGGTTTAATTATCTCTCCCCCTTTTGTAAAAATCATTTGATTTCAACTGAAGTGAAAGACTTTCCAAGTGAGCTTCATTCATATAGGGAAATGCTTGAGAAAAGATCAATGCTTGTAAGAAAGACAAGAGTTATTCCAATTGAATGTGTTGTAAGGGGTTATCTTGCTGGTTCAGGATGGAAAGAGTATAAATCAACGGGCAAGGTATGTAATATTCCGCTTCCAGAAGGTTTAAGGGAAGCGGATAAACTGGATACTCCTATTTTCACTCCAGCAATAAAAAGTGAGGAAGGACACGATATCAATATTTCTTTTGACGAAATGAAGAAAATCGTTAATCCAGAATTAGCAGAAAAGATGAGAAATTTGAGTTTATTGATTTATACCAAAGCTGCTTCCTATGCGATTTCAAAGGGAATTATAATTGCGGACACAAAATTTGAATTTGGTTTATTAAATAATGATTTAATTCTAATAGATGAAGTTTTAACTCCTGATTCCTCAAGATTCTGGCCTGAAAAGGATTATGAACCTGGAAGATCTCAGCCGAGTTTTGATAAACAATTTGTTCGAGATTATTTAGAAAGCACAGACTGGGATAAAAAGTCTCCTCCACCTCCTTTACCAGACGAAGTAATTGAGAAAACTTCACAGAAATATCTTGAAGCTTATTATAGAATTACAGGGAAAAGACTTACATGAAGAACGAATATATAGATTTACATATTCATTCAAATAAAAGTAGTGACGGAGACCTAAGCCCTCTTGAAATATGTGAAATTGCGAAAAGAAGGAGACTTCGTGCAATTTCAATTGCAGACCATGACACCTTAGAAGCATATCCAGAAGCTTTTTCAGCAGGAGAAAGCAATGGCATAGAAATAATCCCAAGCATTGAATTAACAACTTCGTTTGAAGGAAGAGAATTTCACATACTTTTACCATTTTTAGACTGGACAAATGAAAAATTTTATGGAATATTAAAGAAGGCTAAAGAACTCAGAGAAAAAGAGGCAAAGAAAAGAGTGGAAAAGTTAATGGAACTGGGATTTGACATATCATGGGAGGAAGTAAAACTAAAAACCAAAACACAGCCACCCCTCGGAGTTGTAATTGCAAAAATTTTACTTGACAAGGAGACAGGAAAAGAAAATTCTCCCCTTAGGAAATATTTAGAAGGTGATGACAGCATTTTTGCTCCTTATCGTTTTTATCAGGATTATTTCAGTGAGGGTAAACCAGCCTATGTTCCAAAGATGTATATCAGCACCATGGATGCAATAAGAGAAGGGAGGAAATTCGGGGCGGTCCCAGTTTTAGCTCATCCTGGAGCTTATTTTCAGCATGCAACAGAAGATGATATACGAAAATTAAAGGAAGAAGGGCTTGGAGGATTGGAGGTATACACTTTCTACCATAAAGCGGAGCAAACTCAATATTATCTAAAGATTGCTGAAAAACTGGATCTCGTTCCCACAGTAGGTTCAGATTTCCATGGAAGAATTAAGCCTCATATAAATATTGGAGAACTTAGGCAAGGTGGATATTGGATTGTGGAGGAATTGAGAAAAAGGAAGGCATAAAATGTATTTTAATTGGTTTGACTATGTTCTTATGGCGATTATAATAATATCCTTTATCTATGGATTTATAAAAGGTTTAATAAGACAGATAGTGGGACTCTCAGCTCTCGTGATTGGAGTAATTTTAGCTATTTACTTTTATAAAAATATAGCAGAATTAATTTTTCCTTTTATTCATAGTCAAATAGTTTCCTATTTACTAGGATTTCTCCTAATATTTATATCTGTAATCATATTTGGGATGATAATTTCATTCATATTATCAAAATTAATTAGAGGCCCCTTAAAAACAATGAATCATATATTCGGTGGAATTTTTGGGCTTTTAAGAGGGGCTTTAATATGTATTATTATCGTTTTTCTCTTAATGGCATTTTCACTCGGAAATCTAAATGAGAAGGTTCTTTCGAAATCCAGAATCACACCTTACTGTGTAGCAGGAATCAAAATTATAATTGACCTTGTTCCTCAGGAAATAAAAGATGAATTCAATAAAAACTACCAGAAAATCATTAGAGAGATAAGTAAAAATGGAAAAAGAGTATAGTGAATTAACAATTAGAGAAAAAATGGATATTTTAATTGAAGAAATGATAAGGGAAAGAATATTACTTAATGATGCTAAAAGAGAGTTTGAAAAAATGTATATTGAGAAGGTGCTGAATTATTATAAGAACAATAAAAGTAAAGCAGCAGAATTTCTTGGAATGCACAGGAATACGCTTCAGGGTAAGGTGAAGAATTTAAAAATTAAAACTTCAAAATAATCCTTTAATCTTCCCGTCCGGAGTTATATCAATTCTTTCAGCCGCAGGATTTTTTGGAAGGCCTGGCATTGTCATAATATCTCCACAATAAACCACCACAAATCCAGCTCCTGAAGATAATGAAACATCAGTGACAATTAATGTGAAATCTTCTGGTCGTCCTAAAAGATGGTCATCCGAGGAAAGAGAATATTGAGTTTTTGCAATACAAACTGGTAAATTCTGAAATCCCATCTTTTCAATCTGGGTAATTTTTCTCTCTATTTTTCCTTCCATTGCAATCATCTTTGCACCATAAATTTTCCTTGCCACAATTTCTATTTTTTCTCTTAGAGGGATATCCAAGGGATATAGAAAATTGAAATTTTTCTTTTCTTTATCAATTATTTCCATAACAGCCTTTGCTAATTCTATACCTCCTTGACCACCATGAGCCCAGACATCACATACAACAGCTTTTGTCCCGTATCCTTCACATAATCTTAAAAACGTCTCTATCTCTTCATCTGTATCAGTTGGAAATTTATTGAGTGTAACAACAAAGGGTATTCCAAATATCCTTATATTTTCTATATGTTTCTTCAGATTCAAAAAACCTTTTTCAAGTGCTTCAATATTCTCTTCTTCAACTCTATCAAGAGACACACCACCATGTCTTTTTATAGCACGAATTGTAGCAACAATTACACATGCATCAGGAGGTGGAACATTACCGGTTCTTACAACTATATCAAAGAATTTTTCAGCTCCTAGATCAGTTCCAAAGCCCGTTTCGGTTACCACATAATCCGCAAACTTTAAAGCAATTTTATCTGCTATGACGGAATTTGTTCCGTGAGCAATATTTGCGAATGGACCACCATGAATTATTGCTGGATTTCCCTCTAAAGTCTGAACAAGATTTGGTTTTATTGCATCTTTTAGAAGAGCTGTCATAGCACCTTGTGCCTTTAAATCCTTTGCAAATACAGGCTCTCCTTTATGAGAATAGCCAATAAATATATTCCCTAACCTTTCCTTCAATTCCATTAAATTATTAGAAAGACACAAAATTGCCATCACCTCTGATGCAGCTGTTATATCAAATCCTGTTTCCCTTGCTATTCCTTGGAGAGGTCCGCCTATCCCTACAACAACCTGTCTTAATACTCTATCATCCATGTCCATCACTCTCTTCCATGTTACTCTTCTGCAATCGATTAGGCCGCCTGCTCCATAATGGTGAATATGATTATCAATAAGAGCTGAGAGAAGATTATGAGCGGATGTAACAGCATGAATATCACCTGTAAAATGGAGATTAATCTCATCCATTGGAATAACCTGGGCATAACCTCCTCCAGTAGCACCTCCTTTAATTCCAAATACTGGTCCCAGAGAAGGCTCTCTCAAAGCAACCACTGCTTTTTTACTAAGGCGACAGATTGCATCAGTCAATCCAATACTCACTGTTGTTTTTCCTTCTCCTGCTGGAGTTGGCGACATTCCAGTGACCATAATTAATTTTCCTTTTCTGTCGGTTTTCCCATTTAATATTTCTAAAGATATTTTCGCCTTATACTCTCCAAATTTCTCAAGATACTTCTCATCTATTCCTAGCTTCTTGGCAATTTCCTTGATCGGTTTCATTTTTGTTTTCTGAAAAATCTCAACATCACTTATCATTTCTTCTCTCCCTTCTTAAAAGATTGACATAAATTTAAGATTGGAAGTAACATTATAATAGAAAGATGCTAAAAAAGAAATTTTTATTTTTTTTATTGATTGCTCTTTTATTTTTAAACTTACAGAGCCAAGACCCTTACGACTTCTACATGAAAGCAATAAATGAAAAGGATCCAGAAAAACAAGTAGCTTTATTCGAGGAATACCTGAAAAAATTCAGTGGGCAGAGAACTCCATATGAAAAATATGTGCTCGCCAATTTAGCATTAATTTATTCGAGAAAACAGGAACATTCGAAAGTTGTTGAATACGGAGAGAAGGCTCTTTCTTTTCCCAGATTAGACGACTTTGCAAGGATACAATTGTATATAGCTCTCGCAGATTCGTATGTAAAATTAAATCAGAATCTAGCAAAGGCAAATAGATATGCAGAAATTGCTGTGGAACTTTCAGAGATAAAAGTGGAAACAAAGGACAAGGAAAAATGGATAAAAATTCTTGGAGGAGGATATTATGTCAAAGCATCTGCTTTAAAAAAATTAAACAATAATTCTGATGCCCTTAAATACTATATTAAAGCATATGAAATCTTAAATGATTTTCAAATACTTAATGATTTAAAGGAACTCGGACTGATTTTTTATAATTCAAAATCTTTTAATGAAGCTGAAAGAGCTTTCTTTCTTCCTGCAACAATTTTAAAAGACTTTGCCTCATTGAATTTTTATGCTAAGTCTCTTTATCATAATGAAAAAATAGATAAAGCTTTAATATACTTTAAGGAAGCCTTTGACAAAAATCCTAATTCTGATACTGCCTATAATATAGGAATAATACTTGCAAGGGATGAAAGCAAGATTGAAAAGGCAATTGAGTATCTTGCAAAAGCAGTTGTTTTAAACAATGGGAAAAAAGTTGAAGATGCTAGAAAACTACTTGAACATCTTTTCTTCAATATTAAAAAAGGTACAAAAAAGGAATTTAAAGAACTTTTGAAAAAAGTTCAATCCGAGATTAAAAAATCATAAATTATTTTCTCTTCTTAAAAAAAGAACTTAAATCCATTTTTAAGAGATCTTTAAGACTAAGCTTTTCTTTTCTGCCCCTGATTAATTCCAGTTCTTTTTTAGCAATAGGATGTTCATTATCAATGCTCAAAGCCTTCTCAAATTGTTTACTCGCCCTTATAGGCATATTTTCACTTTTGTAAAGAAGACCAAGTCCTACATAGCATTCTGCATTCCATGGCTCCAATCTAATCGCCTCAAGAAAATTTTCCTCAGCTTCTTTATGAAATGCAGGAATTTTTGATTGACATAAAGCTAGAAGTAAGTAATGAGCACCTTTGTCTTTCCTATATTTGAGAATATCCTTAATTAAAGCAATCGCTTCCCTATATTTTCCCTGCTTGTAAAGAGCCTTTGCTTTTCTGAATTTTAATTCTATTTCTTTTGAATGATCTTCCTTTTCCTTCTTTGGTGTGGAATCATACTTTTTTCTCTTTTCAGGATCAATAAGAGTGTCGTAAGCCCTTGTAATTTTAACAAAAATTCTCTCAGCCTTTCTCTTTAACTCTGGTGAAACATTTTTCGCAAATCTATCAGGGTGATAAAGTTTTGCAAGATTAAAATAAGCCCTTTTTATCTCCTCTGGAGAGGCAGTAGGAGAAATCTGTAAAACTTGATAGTAATTTAAACTATCAAGTTCTCTTTCAAGGGCTACTATTTCATCAAAGTTATTTTCTCCTACAGCTTCGAATTCTGCTCTTTCTTCTTTCTTTTCTTTAAAATCTATTAAATCCAAGCAGTAAAATAGAAATATAGTTTTCCAGAAATCTTTCAATACCATATCTTTGTGAGGGAATAATTTTTTAACAGGTGTTGAGCCATCGATTCTATTAAGAAGTTCTCTTTCCGATTCAGTTAAAAGAAGGACAGATTCTTTATTATTTTTTAAATAGGGAATTCCCTCTCCTACAATCTCAATCAATTTTGGAGAATATTCCATTTTTCTTATTCCTTGAGCTATTAAGAGTGGCAAACTGATTTTTAGTGCATATTCTTTTGATACTTCAACGGCTTCTTCTCTAAAATCTATCTCTCCATCAAAATAGGAAAATATATTTGTAACAATTTCATTCATCTGAGCAACCCATGCCTCATATAAATCTCTTGGGGAGATAAGCCCTCTCTCAATAAGAACTTTTCCCAGTTTTTTATCCTTTCTTATGAATAAATGAATCTCTTTTAATTGTGATTCAGATAATTTTCCAAGCTTGAAAAGAATCTGACCGAGTCTCTCACTCTTTTGATTTGTTTCCGCAAAAATTAAATTTCCTTCCCGTAAATAGAGGGTTTTTTCTATGTCCTTGTATTTGAATTTGAGGACTCCACTTTTTTTATTTAAAAAAATATTTTTTAAAATTATTGGAATGGGTATCTTTTCCATTTTCTTACTTCTTTTATATATCAAATTCAATGTAAATTCAAATTTTCAATAAGCATTAACTTACACTGGCTAAACAAGGGTGGAGGGAAATGGTTAATTATTAATAGATTATGGTGCGCCCGGAGGGATTCGAACCCCCGACCTGCGGATTCGTAGTCTTATGAACTTTTTGCTCTATCCTCTTTTGTCTCAATATCTTCTTTCAGGATTTCTTCAGTAATTGAGCACAGTTTTGAGACTGCTTCTCTCTGTCTTCTTAGCTCAGGATGTGCATACTTCAAAGTCGTTCGAATATCAGCGTGACCGAGCACTGCTTTTGCAGTTGCGAGGTCATATTCAGTTGAAATTAGCGTTGAAACAGTATGTCTGAGCGTATGGAATGTAAAATCTTGAATATTTGTTAGTTTTCTAATTCGATTGACACTTCGCTTCACGATATCAACTTTTCTTCTTATGAGTGGAAAGACATAATCATCCTTTGAATTCTGTCTCTCAATAATTTTCTGTGCAATTTCATTAAGGGTTACGATTTTGACTTTCTTTGAGCTTAAGCCTCTACGTCGCCATTTCGTCTCGATGACTGGAAGGAAAACGAGATTTTCTTTGATTTGACTTTTCTTCAAATTCAGAATCTCGCTTAATCTCATGCCTGTATTTAGTGCGAAGAGAATTAAGTCAAATATAATCCGCTGTGTCTGGCTTCGTGGATTTTTCTGAATTTCTTTTGCAGCCGAGAGCACTTTTCTAATCTCTCTTTTTGTCAGAGCTCTACGTTCGCTTGATTCAACAAAGGTTCTATAATACTTGACGACTGGATTTTCTTTCAAAAAACCTTCTTCAATAGCGAGATTGAGAAAGTGTTTTAGCAACGAGAAATAGCGATTCACAGTTGTCTCTTTCTCGATTCTCTCACGCTCGAGGAGGAAGTTTTCGAGCTTCTCGATTTCTCGCTTCGAAATCTGAGAAAGTAGCGGATTATTCAAGCATTCATTCATAATTTCAAGTCGTCTCAGATCAAGCTCGAGAGTCTTCTTGTATTTTTTCAATTCTCTATATCGCTCTTTGAATTCGAGAAAAGTGATTTCTTTTCGTGGTGAGTAGTTAAGTCCGAAATGATGAGCGAGAATTTCTTCTTCAACTTGTCGCAAACGTGCAGAAAGTAAGTACTCCTGACCTTTTCTAATTCTTAGTGATTTTCGATAGACTTTTCCCTCGATTTGTTTTTTGAAGTAATACCAGTTGTTGCGAAGAAAGATACCCATGCGTTAGTCGCATTCTTGCCATGTTATTTCATAACTCCAAGTAGCAACTTGAGCTCTCAGGACTTCTGTATAGCATTCGAAACTACTCGTTTGACCCGGCGCAAGATCAACTGAATTGACGAATGTAAAATCAGTACCTATCACATTGCCTTGAGCGTTTTTCATTGTGAAAGTAATTTTGACAAAGCATGCTTTAGCGTTTCCGATGTTCTTAATTTCGCCTAAGAACTTGATGTCGCCTTCGTAGTCTTCTGTAACCGTGATTTCGCCAACTATCACACAGTTGGCTTCTTTCTTCTCAAATAAGCTTTTGCAGTTGATAAGAAAAAGAAGGCTTATTAATAGAGTTATAGAAATTATTTTTCGCATTAGCCCTCCTTTCTTTTATTTTTTCTTCTCTTCGCCTAAAATTACTCGTTTGATGTCTTCAAGTGAGCCAGTAATAAGCGTGACTTCTCTTACTCTTCGCTCTGAAACGCCGAAAAATTCTGAAATATTACAATCGAGGGCGTTTGCAATTCTGAACAACAAATCAATCGTATAATTGAAACGCCCTCTTTCGATTCTACTTATTGTGTCTTTTGCAACTTTGATTTTCTTTGCTAACTCGTCTTGTGTTAAGCCTGCTTTCTTTCGTTTAATTTGTATTGCTAAGCCGATGTCCCTCTTTGTCGTCATTGTCCTTATATAACATAATTGAACGAAAATGAAAAATTTGAAATTTTAGCATAAAAAGACTTGACAAGTTGAAAATTAGTCATTATATTTATAACTGCAATGAAAAATGATGATTTAACTGAATTAGTCGAAAGATTTAAGGAATTTATTTTTGAGCGAGATTTGACATACCAACAAGTTGCTCTATTATTACGTATTTCACGCTCAACTGTCTCAGATATTTTGAGCGGTCGACGGAAAAAAATCTTACTTCGGACTGAATACAAAATCCGAAAATTGATAGAAAGAGGGGGTAAATGACTTGGCTTACAATTAGCGACCTCTCTTCTTTGCCAGAGGTGAATCTTTCTAAGAGTTCTATCTATCGTCTCATCCATCAATTTCCCACTGAGTTTAGAGTTCGAAAAATTCACGGCTGTGTGTTTCAAGTCGAACTCAATTCTTTTCTTCGCTTTCTCAAACAGTTTGAAAATCATCCTAAGTATTTTTCTCAATTTAAGAAATTAAATCAAATCAAAATAATTTCATGAGGTTGAGCCTTGAATATCAACCTTAAAGACGAAAAAGAAAAATTTTATGACGTCCTTCAGCGTACCGTCTATGGCTATATAGGCGGTCTTAAAAGCCTCTCCTCTCAATTTGGCTGCGACATCTCGCAGTTCTCACGCATGTCGTCGCCTTTTCACAAAATACAATTCCCGCCCTATTGGATCAAACCTCTTATGAGCATTACGAATAATTATATACTTCTCGAGTACTTCTCTGAAGGCTCGCCTTTTGAACTCAAACTCAAAGAGCCGACGAGAAGAGAAGTAATCGAGAAGTTTTTGGAAACAGTTGAGGCAATCAAAAGACTCCCTCAGGAAATGAGGAAAGTCTTAGAAATAATCTTGAAAGAGGGAGGAGGAAATGAGGGTCTGTCCTAATTGTGGTTATCGTCAAATCGAGAGGGAAGCAAAATATTGCTTCTTCTGTAATTTCCCTCTATGGGACTTGATTGAATGCTTCCTTCTCGAAATCTTCACGAAGGGAGGTGGTAATCACCCAGAATAAAGGTCGGAGGGAGAAATCTTTGCTCTCGCAGTCGAGATAGACTGCGGGAGCATAAAAAAAATAAAAACTAAAAAAAGGAGGAGGGAATGGAGAAAAAACTACAAGAAAAGTTTAACATGAAGGGAAAGAAAAGTCAACAATTAAGTACCGAACTAATTCAAGTAGATTTCGGGGAAATTTTCATTAAGCGAGAAGGAGATAGAGTCCTCGAGCCTTTCTCTGCTCGTGTAACTCTCTCGGCATCGAAAGGCGAACTTTACGAAATTTCAAAATCGTGGCGAATCTCTGCCGATGGCTATCTCAAACTCAATAAGATTGCTTCAATCTCAATCATCTCGCCTCAAGTCATCATAGTTGATGGCGTTGAGCGTCCAAATCCCTATATCGAAAGAGACAGGGAAACAAAAGCAATTCAGACTGTAAATATCCGAAAAGTTGGGATAGGCTACTCGCCAGTCGGAAATGTTGTTGCTATTGATAACACACTCTTCTATAATGTCTACACTTACTTTCTCCAATCACTTCAAGCAAAAGCAAAGATGAATCCAAAATGTGCTCGACTCGGAACGAATAACATCCAACCTCAGGAAGCGGGTTCTTGGGTTTTCTTTCCGATAGAGCCTCCAGTCGGTTTGTGGGTTAATCTTGATGACAAAGATATTGTCAAAGCATTTGAGGATCACGTACAACGTCAGCGTTTCGGCGATAGAATCGCTCAGAAAATCGTAACTCGAAATGTACTCCGTTCACATCCTGCAATAGGCGTCTCTCAAGTCTCGGTCTCAAAAAAAGGAAACGACACAATTGCACTTGTGCGAGTCTATGGTTATCGTCGTTCGCTTACAACTACTGAAATAGGCGAGATCGCAAGAAAAGTCGAACGAGGCGAAGAGATTGAGGAAGTCGAACACATTGAGGAAGTGGCGGCGGTTGATGTTGCTGAGGAAGAGAAGATCATAGAGGAGACTCGGAAAGAAGAAGAAAAAGAAGAAGATTTGTTCTCAAGGAGGGTGACTAATGAAACGAGAAATACAGAAAAAACTAAGTGAAAAAGATTTAGATTTTCTAATCAAAGAAATCGAGAGTCGCATTTCACAGGCTCTCGATGCTTATATTGAATCTGAAATCAGAATCTCAAAAAGAAATGCAAATTGGGCATCTGACTTGGCACACCCTTGTTTACGTTATCTCGTCTACTCCCGCTTAAATTGGCGTGATAAGGCGACACCATCACGGGAGTTGATGTTCAGATTCAGAGAAGGAAATGATCAGGAGCGCAGTATTCGCCGAATGCTCGAAAATACTGATAAGATTGAATTGATCAGATCACAGGAATTTTTCGAATGGGAAAAATTCCAAATCGTCGGACGAGTGGACGGCTTTGTTAGGCTCAAAGACTTTCCACTTAGAGAAGTCCCGGCCGAATTCAAATCTATAAGTCCTTACCACTGGTCGATCATGACATCAATAGAAGCAATCAAAAATCACAAATCATATTGGATTCGTCGAGTCGTCGCTCAGCTGAATATCTATCTTTTGATGACAGGTTACGAACTTGGCGTTTTAGTAATCAAGACATTTGGCAAGAAACCACGAATACTCGGAATGAAGATTGACTGGGAACTTGGCGAAGAGCTCCTTCAGAAAGCTGAGAAAGTGAATGAATATGTCCGAAAAGGCAAATATCCAGATCGAATTAACTATAACTCTGAAGTCTGTATGAATTGCGGATTTGAGCATCTTTGTATGCCTTTGGATCATGTACAGGATTTCATTGATGACGAAAAGACGCTTCAGAAGCTCTATCGCTGGGCTGAACTCAGAGAAAAAGCTCAAGAATTTCAGCGACTCGACAAAGAGCTCAAGAAGACTTTCAAAGGAAAAAACATCATAGTAGGCGGAGATTTCGAAATTATATCGAAGGAAATCGAAATGACTATCTATCAGTTTCCTGAAGAAATCAAGAAGCAATTCGCAAAAAAACGCAAATACTGGAGGGTCGAAATCAATGAATTATAGAAAGCCCTCATTTCCCCATTTTCTCCTATATAGGAGGAGCTCGGGGCGAATGCAAAGACCTCAACATGCTAAGACCCCGTATATTGAGGCGAATGGGTCAAGCCCTGAGCTCCTCTTTTTTTGGAGGTGATAATGCGATTTAAATTCGAGAAGAAAGCTCAGAAATTATTGGATCAGTTAGGGAAATCCGAACAAAAAGAAATTCTTTGGAATGTATATTTCTCTTCTCTAATTATTGCTTCAGTCCTCTATCCTGATAAAGAATCATTTTTCTGTCTTGGTTGGGTTGCTGGCTTTGAAATAGGTTATGACACAGGAAAAATGTCAGAAAAAAAGATTAATTTTTTTCAAGAACGAAAAAAGCATATCAAACGCATTTTAGAAAATCTCGATGCACCCTTCAGAGCCGCATTACTTTATGCTTCATATAGCTCAATTCTTGGAGTCCTTGATAAGACAAGATTAGAGCTGCTCAGTTTATTCTCGGATGTTCCTTCCTATGAGACTCAAATTATGAGAAATCTCCTTGATCAAGTGCGAAAGGAGATTGGGAGAGATGCCAAGAAAAAGAATGATTGATCCAGAATTCTGGAGTGATGAGGAAATAGGTCAATGGTCAATCGAGGCAAGACTATTCTATATAGGCCTTTGGAATTTTGCAGACGACGAGGGACGATTGAAAGCACATCCAAAATTGCTGAAAGCTCAGATTTTTCCTTATGATGAGAAAATTAACGTTGAAAAATTGATGCAGGAGGTCTCCAAAAAGGTACTTTGGTATAAAATTAATAATCAGCAATATGGATGGATCAAAAATTTCACAAAACACCAAACAATTAATCGCCCTTCAAAATCAAAGCTTCCGCCACCGCCAGAGGATGTGAAAAATCAATTCATTGAAGCTTCAGTGAATATTCACGAACATTTCAATGAAGACTCACGCCTAAATAAAAAAGAAAAGAAAAAGAATATAAAAGAAAATAATAATATATATACTATACTCGAACACTGGAACTCAAAAAACATCAAAAATCTCGATTTTAAAAAGGAAACGAAGGTCAGAGAGAAAACTATCAAAAAACTTCGAGTATGGCTAAAAGACTACTCTTCTGACGAAATTATAGAGGCTATTAATAATTATGCATTCATAATTTCAAATCCTGATAAATTCTTTTTCACCTACAAATGGCAATTATGGGAGTTTCTTGATAGAGGATTAGTAAATTTTCTGACGAAAAATAAGCCTTTTGAGAATTTTAGGAAGGATCGCCGAGAAAAAGCATCTCAGATAGGTAAGACACAGAAGAAACCAAAGATAATCGAACAATTAGAGAGAGAATTCAATGAGAAGATTAAGCCGAAAATCATCAAAGAGATTCTAAAAAAGCAATCTGAAGACGAACTCAACTTTGAAGAACTTTGTAGACTCGACGAAACGCAAAAAAATTATATTAGGCAAAAATTGAAACAGCATAAGGGATTTAAATGCGATTTATCAGAATTAAAAACGATATAATCAATTTAGAAGAGGTGGGATTAATTCATATATTCGAAAATTCGATAAGTATATATTTCAGCGAGGGGCCTCCGCTTCGTTATTACAATTTCAAAGAAAAGGAGAAAGACTCTGGCTTAGAATTGAGCTATAAAGAACTCGAAGAGCTTAAAGAGAAACTTCAAAATCCCCCATATTTTAGACATTCATGTTTTTATCGATTAGGAGGAAATAATGTTTCTATCCCTTAAGATGTCAAAACCAAGAAGAGGAGGGAGTCGTAAAAACACTCCGCCAAACCCTTCAAAACCCCCTCTTTGGTTGCCTGAAAGGAGGAAAACCCTCTCCTCTTTAATCTGTCCGGCTCCCTCCTCTCTTTACATAGATCAGGAGGTGAGTAATGAAGGAAAAAGAACTTAACTGGAGGGCTTTTGTTTATTTTGCTCTCCTCGTCTACTGTCTTGGTTGTTGGGCAGCTGTGATTTTCCTTCTTTATCTAATTTTCGGGAGGTAAATCATGAACGAAAATGAGAAAAAACTCACAGAAGAAGTGAGAGAAAAAATTTCACTTTCTCAACGGATGAATGTTATTAAGCGTGAAGTGGTGCAAGAAAACAAACGTTGGTGGTTTAAGTTCGTCGCAGTGCCGATAGCTCTGCTTTGTCTCATTATAATCGCAGCGTCATATCTTTCATATTTTACATGGAAACATTCACAAGAAACTGAGAAGCGATTCAAATCACAACTTCGTGAAATTGCACTTAAAGCTGAAGCTTCGCTCAGAGCTGCGGCTGACATTAATTACTTCTCAAATATAATTCTCACAATTGACGAAATTACAAATCACTCACTTTCGCATAATGAAGTGACTGAAGTTGCGTTCATGATCTACTCATTCGACCGTCGTATGTCTCCACTCTGTGGTTATGATGCTGCTATCTGTATTGCTCAAATTCTCAAAGAAAGTCATGGCAATATCTACGCAGTCTCTCGCACAGCTGATAGAGGACTCTGGCAGCTTCATGACCCGACAGGAAAGCGACTCTTTCGTCAGCTTGGTTTTGGTGTTTCAAATTATTACAAAGATGTCTATGATCCCATCAAAAATACCAGAGCAGCATTGTTTCATATCGAAAAAGAACTCTATCCCTACTGGACAAATCCCGTACAAGATCATCGAGGCCGAATAATTCGAGAAGCAATTCGAGACAAAAATCTTTTGCTTTTTCTCATGGTTCACTCATATCGATGGGGCACTGAAGCGACTGAACTCTTGCGCACTTCTTACTTTCGAAAAGATATGCCGGGTGCTGCGTATACAATGGACATCATTAATCGTGCAGTTGAAATAAGAAAAGAGCTCAAAAAGAAGGAGCTGAAACTATGATTATCGGAACTTCTGTCTATCAGCTTATTACTTTTCGAATAAAAGACATCAAGTGGTTCTTAGAAAACGTCAAAAAGAATGGCGGAAATGCAACAGAAGTTTTTCTCATCTTCTCATGGCAAGATGGCTGGCGCTACTCACCTTTTCAAATTGTCAATATGCTTGACCAGAAATGCCCGCTCTACGATCTCACGAAATGGAATGAAAAGATTTGGTCAAAATGGCGTGAAATCTTTCGCTACTGCAAGAGATTAGCTCTTACGATTATTATTCGAATCCACGATTTTGTTTCAATCAAAGACAGAGAGTACAGATATCATCTTCCATTTAGAACTTGTGTACAGCGAATGGAAGGAAGGCTCACAGGCGGTCTCTGGGGTATTCCTATTAGACGTTATTATCACAGACTCAACAAACGACTCGTTACGATGCTCAACAACATCGGCGTCGACTACTATCTCGTGCCTATGAATGAGGCAGGTTATCTCGCTGATCCCGGCGATACAGAGAAGACAATAGAAAAGAAAGTCATCGAGTTTCACAACTGGTATATTCAAGACTTGATTGATCTCGGATGTCCAAAATCAAAAATCATAATTTCGACTTCGTGGGGCTTTCAAACCCTCAAAAAGCAAGGCTGTGTCATGGAAATTCATGGCGTCAATTCACCTCAGCGACTAAGATGTCTCGTTCAGAAATATCAGGAAGTAATCGAAATAGAGCGACTCTTTCCAAATGGTGACGGCATCGATCCCTATGCGCTCGGTCGTCGTGGCGACAAATCTTGGAAGCGTGAGCCTTCGGTGAAACAAGCTCATACAATGGCAAAGTTACTTGTGAAACATCGATATTTTGGATATTGCTATTTCAATCGAAATGTCGAAAGAGTGCTTCCAGCCAAACTTAGACAAGCAAAATTTGATGTCTTAGCTGAGTTTGCAGACACCATCTTCATTAGGCCTGTGCCTAAGCCAGAGCCAATCAAGAAGGAAATTTTGGAGCGAATTCTTGAACCTCTCACTAAAGTCATAGCTCGAATCAGAGAAAAAATCAGGAGGTATTTTCGAATATGAGGGCGAAGGGAAGAATTATTTCGAGATTGAAGAAAATCCTTGATGACAAATGGTCAAAAGTCATAAAACTTAGAGCAAATTTTCAGTGCGAATGGTGTGGAAAGCGTGGCATTAGTTTCAAAGATTTCGATGCTCATCATATCTACGGAAAACGTTCTAACACAATGCGATGGAATCTCGACGCTGGTCTTTGTCTCTGCAAACCCTGTCATATGAAGCCACACGGAAAACAAGGTCAGCGAGCTGTTGAAGACTATTGGGATTGGGTCAAGGAGTATAAGGGTGCGGCAGAGCTCGAAAGACTTCGTCTTGAATCTAAGCGGGTGAAAAAATTCAGACTGGAAGATTATGAAAAACTTAATCTCTATCTTAGTCAAATGTTAAGTCGATTCGGGAAATATCAATCAATTCCCGAGTCGCATGAAAAATATATAGGAGGTGAGGCATGAGTGACTTTAAAATGAAATCCTCCCAAATTACTAATAATGTTGGTCAAGCTGGCGAGCCTCTCCAGATTAAGCAAGAAGGGGAGAAAAAAGAGACCTTCTATGACCTCGTGAGGAGATATCTTTCACTGGAAAAGGAGATTGAGTCCATAACAAAGCGATTGAAAGAACTTGAGAGAAGTTTTCCTCCTCAACCAGCTGAGTTTCAATCAATTCGAGAGGCTGAACAATTCTCGAAAGAAGTCGAGAAAATCAAAAGTGAAATCGCTGAAAAGAGACGCATTCGTTTTGAGAAAAATCATGAGTACACAAAACTCAAAGATAAGATTCTTGTAAGAATTCCCCTTACGGGTAGCTGGATTAGAGTTGGCAAATACGCAGTTGGAAAATATGTCGATGTCTGGGGAGGAAAACACCACGAGCTACTAATAGTCAACTGGGACGAGCGTTATAAATACTCACTTGAAGATAGAACTTATTATCCTTAAAAAGGAGGTGAAACATGCCGAGCATCGATATTTTAAGCGACGCTAAAAATAATATTCTAATGCTTCCCATCGAGAGAGAAGACGTAATTCCTCTTATTGCTGCAATTAATATGCTTGAGAAAAACTCGAAAATCGATATGAGTCGCCTACGTCTGAGGCTCGAATATCTCAAAAAATGCTTAGAAGAAACTTATAAGGAGGTGAAGGATGAGGCGTAAAACTTTGATGGCAATTCTCGCTGTGTTCGGCGCTTTCCTCGCTTTCTTTCAAACGCAATTTGGCCTGACTATCGACTCTAAAGCTGTTGTCGGCTCCCTTTCTATCCTTCTTCTCTACATTTTCTTTGAAGCAAAAGCTGATTTTCTCCGTATTCGAGCTCAAAGTCATAAATTTTTGGATCCAAAATTCTGGTTAGGATTTATAACTGCTATACTTACTGCTTTGAATGAAATTTTCGGTTGGAATTTACCCTTAACCATTATTATTCCAGCTCTTGGGCTAATAATGAGTATATTATTCGGTTTCAATATTGCAAAATTGAAAGTAGAAGTCTAAAATAAAGAAAAGGTGAAATAGGGGAGGATTTATTCCTCCCTCTTTTTTGTATAGAAAGATGGATAAAAATGCCGAGAAAAAAATAAAGCGGATAAAACAAAATCTTTATAATGCAAGAGAACGAGTAAAAAAATATCTTATTTCCACAGGCTGGCAGATTCTTCAATGTAATGATGAATTTTTTGATTTTTATGCACATCGGTTTCAAGAAAAAGCATTTTTTAAAATTTGTTATAAAAGCTGTAAAGTGGAGAAGAAAATTATTGAAGAAAAAATTAAAACTCTGCCAACTGGAGTTCATGCTGAGCTTTGGGTTTTCTTTTCAACTCAACATAAACTTGAGATATATAGAATAATTTATCCTTCAAAAAATCATCAACCTTAAAAATGTGTAAATGGGGAAATTATGAATATGTTAAGCTCAAAATTCCAGCTGATTTATCTTGTAAAGGAATTATTGTTTGGAAATGGGTGAAAATTGATAAATGTATAGCTCCAATCGTTAGAGCATTACAAGAAGGCAATATAGATATGAGAGGTTCATGTTGTGGTCATGGAAAAAGCTTTGGAGAAATTCAACTTCAGGATGGTAGAATTCTATTAATAATCAACTCTCGAGAATGGTATAATAATAGACTTTTTTTCCTTTTTAAGTTATTTTTAAAAGAATTAATAAAAAAATTTAAAAAATTAGTATTCCTAATAATTTTACATTCGTAATTAGTTAGCGATTTTCAAAAAATTTATAGCCTAAAAAATCTACAATCCAAAATTTTTTGACATTCTACCTTTGGGGGTGGAGATGATCCACTTGCAGGTTTTGACTGTTCTGGTTTTGTAATTGAAATTCTAAAATCAGTGGGAATTCTTGAAGAATGGAGAAGATTATACAGCTGACGGACTTTATAAAAAATTTAAAAAGTATGAAAAAAAGAAAATCCTGCACTTAGGTATTTAGTATTTTTGGAAGTGAAGAAAGAAAATCTCATGTGGGGATTTTGTATTGATGATATTCATATGGCGGAGCTGAGGGGATTCGAACCCCCGACCTCTTGACTGCCAGTCTGATTCTCTATCCCTCTAACTTCTTTTTTCGCAAGCATTTACAAAATCTTCTCTCTCAATGTGACTAAAATGTGACCATGTAAGTCTTTCTACTGCATCTTTTTTCTTCACTAATTCTATCGCATCCTTTTTTTGGAATCTCGATTTGTTTAATTTTGATATGCATACTGCAAAAATAGGAATATTATAGAATTTAGAATTTCCTAAATTTTTCAAAAAAATAATTCAAAAAAATTTTTCTCCTAAACCGAGTGACGTCGCTATAATCCTGAACTACTGGGACTTGACAAGTGATTACAAAAGTATTATATTATTAATAGAATGAAAAAAAAGAAAAAAAAGGAGGAAAAAAAAATGGAAAGATGGATTCAATTACGTGACGAAAAATATTTAGTGCTTTCCTCAGCAGACATCCGCTGGGAAAGCAGGTCTTGGGCAAAAAAAGTTACGGGAGTAGATGATTCGAAAAATAATGGTTATGCTTTTGAGGGTACATTTCTGTATATGGCGAAAGGGAAAAAGCTAATTCTCAAAGAGAATGAGGTAGAAGAAGGAGACGTTATTCTGGTTATTCAAGATATAGGTTCAAATCAATATCATAGACAATATGCTTATGTTTTTCTAATTAAAAATGGAAAACTTGAAGAAAAACTTTCCAAAGTTGATTTCAGAGAAGATATTCGTCTTTTGAAAAAATCGATTAAGGAGCTACTCATCGAAGGCAAAAAAGTAGATAAAACTGAACTCTGCCTTAAAGAACTTGAGCAGTTAAAGTCTAAGTATGGTTGCGAGGTATTTTTTGAAGCACTTAGAAAAATTTCAAAGTCGTGATATTCAAAACCAAGCAAACGGTTTTGGATTAAATTATTAAGAGAATTTAGAAGGAGGTGCATATGAGAAAAGTCAAAGTCGCAACTCGTGAGCGTCTCTCACTTATCGCTTCGTTGCGATTGAGGGACGAGGGGGGCAGGTTTCTACCGGGTCCTGTCAGCCAAGTGGGCTTGGCGTTGGGCATAAAACCCGGCGAGAAAGCTAAAGTTATTTACCCAACGCCAAATGATCCTGTTTATATCTTCCCTTCAGGGAAGATAATAGGCAGGATTTGAGGAGGAGGCAATCTCCTCCTCTTTTTTTTGGGAGGAGAAGAATGAAAAGAATCTCAAAGGAAGAATTAATTAGAAATTTGAAGTTTGAACTCCACGCTACCCTCGAGCGCATATCGCTTTTAATCGAGATGGGAAACAGCTATGATGAAGAACTTGAAGAAAGAGCAGCGAGACTGAGAGATGAGATTCTTGCATTTAGAGTCTTACCCTCTTTTGTTGAAATTTTCGAATGGGAAAACGAGGATTCCAGGCGAAACTATAATCTTCGATTTCAAAGTTTTGCGGCTGATTTTTCTACTCCCTTACTAGAAGTCTACCGCATTGCCGCTCTTTTAGAGATATTAACTTCTTGCGGCATCAAATGGAGATATATCTCAAAAATGCAAGATGAAAAATTTTATATCGAAATTTCGACTACTGCTATGAGAATCTTACTCAAGCTCCCAGAGTCATATGAACCCAAACGGAAAAGGATTTGGGCTTCTGTCGATAAGGAAGGGAAGCTTATATGGGCTCTCCTCGACAAGGACTCTAAGCTCGAAGATAATCTTACTTTTCCCCCAGCCGGATATTTCGAGGAGAAATTATCATGAGAGAGAGAATATTCCGTTATCGCAAAGTACCAAAGCAGTGTCTTAATTGTCTATACCATAAGCTTCAGAGAGAAGCTTTTCCAGAATTGAAAATTTTTTGTCCATTCCTCTTTCCTGATTTTCATGATGTCAGGAAAGAGGAATGCTTTTTGAAAGAGGTGGATAATGAGAGAGAAAATAGAAAAAATTCTGAGAGAAAACAGTCACATCTATGAGCTCGTCTATTACCTGCTCACTCGAGGAGCAGGCGTCTTACTTCCAGAGGAAATCTCGAAAGAGAAAAAAATTCAGATAATGGCAGCTGAACTTGAGGATGGTCTTAAGTATAAGAGCAGAGATAGATGGCATTATGAACTTGCTCAAGCAGTTCTCAAGAAAGACAGAAAACTTTTGCGGGAAGTCAAAAAAGACGTCGAACTCCAAACCGAAAAGAAAGTCACATGGCAGCTCAAAATCGAGGACTGGCTTCTCGAGCTCGTTGAAAAAGAGGCAAAAAGATTAGGATTAACAAAAGCTGATATTGTTCGACTCGCTCTCCGAAAGTACTTCAAACTCACCTAATTTCCACGGGGAAGTCCCTCAAGTCTGATGATAGACTTGGGGGATTTTTTATTTTAATCAAAATTTCTCTAATTACTTGATTTTAAAATATTTAGAATTATAACTTTACTCTTTTGTTTTCAATAAGTTATAATAAACACGATGACTGAGCTAAAGATCAAACGGAATATACGAAATGCTATTAAACGAGCAGAAAGACTCCTTAAGTCGATGGGCTATCAAGTTATCGAGTTTAAGTCTGATCTTGTAAGTCTTGATGCAAAGCGTCATGGTCACTGTCTTATCATCAAAATAGTATATAAAACTTATTGGACTGAGCTTATACATAGACTTGATAGATATGCAAAACATCTTCCTGAAAATATCAATCTCGAGCTTTGGGTCTATGAGCCGGGTGCTCAAAAGCCCCTGGCGAAAGTCATATGGCCCTTAAGTCGTCGAGACCCCGAAATCGATAGAATCTTGAAAGAATGACATAGTTTTCCCGCCAAAATTACATCAAATCTGAAAATTTCCCTAAAATTTTAGCACTTGGGGTTTAATTTTCCTAAATTATTAATCTGGAGCGCTCCGATAATGTATGAAGTCAAATTTTACGAAATTACCGAGCCTTACAAAGAACGAAAACTTGCAAGAGACATAGCGTTCCAGCTTCTTTTCTCATTCTATAGGTGGGGCGGTGATGACCCGTCAGGCTGGGACTGCTCAGGCTTAGTTATCGAGATTCTCAAAAGCGTCAGCATTTTAAGTGAGCATGAAGATTATACATCAGACGTACTTTATCGAAAATTTGAAGGGTATTCAGTCAAAAGCCCTTATCTCGGCTGTCTTGCATTCTGGGGCACTGAGCGAAGAAAAACTCATGTTGCTTTCTGTATAGACGAGAAATTTATGATTGAGGCGGGCGGAGGCGGTCGCACAACTCTCGATCGAGAAGACGCAATTCGCCAAAATGCATATGTAAGATTGCGTCCAATTGCTTCACGAAGGGGTCAAGCATGGTTCTGTGATCCGTTTTTAGTGCTGAAAAACAATGATTGAAATTGCTATTTACTTTCTATTGAAAGAGAATGAAAAGAATTATTTTAATTTTCTTAATCGTTCTTCTTTTGTTCTCGCTGAGTTTTGAAGCAAAGAAATTTCAAAACGAGCGAGAACGAGAATACTTTGAGATCGTGTACCCGATCATGACAAAATTCGAACGTAAAGTCTATTTCAATCTTCCTTTTTCAGAGCGAAAGGAGTTTTGGCATTCGTTCTGGGACATTCGTGGCGGTGAACAAGCATCTCGTGAATATTTCTCTCGAGTAGCATTTGCAAATCGCTATTTCAGAGGCGAAGGCGTACCCGGCTGGAAAACAGATAGAGGCTATGTTGTAAGACTTTTAGGAATTCCGAATGACATAGAGTTCTACGATAATACTACAGCATCAGAAGACCCCCGAACTGGCGAGTTATTCACCTCTGATCCATTCTGGAGTCCATTTCACGGCCGACGAGTACGTTATTACATTTTCTATTACTATCAAATTGCGGGCTATCAAGTGCTTACTCTCTACTTTGTTGAAGATTACTCAAGTCTTGCACCCTATACTTCTCGGTTCACGAACACTTTTCGACTCTGGAAAGATTCAGTCTCAATGATTTCAGCCATAGCAAAGGCGATTCAAGAGGGGCTCATTCGTTGGAGTCCGAGAGAGTTTGTTGAGTATAGAAAGCTTGACATGAAAATTAAGCGTGAGAGAGACAGAGTCGTCTGGATTGTGAAATTCAAATTCAAAGACTTCACGTTTCGGGTAATCGTTGAAGAGGGCGAAACTAAGCTTCTCTTACTTCTGAGCTCTGAATATTACATCTTTCGTATGCGTGATGGAAAGCGACTCTACGCAACTGCGAAAGAGTATAGAGTCGAACTTCCTGATGATGAAAAGATCATCAAAAAAGACAAGATGATCCAGACTCTCTATGTGAAGGGTCTTTTCAAGGGAAAGAAATATCTTTTTCTTACAAAAGCAGTGAATCTCATCGATGGGCGAAAATATTTCGCTCAAAAGGAGTTCAAGCGATGAGAATCGATATATTGAAAACATTAAGAAAAGCGAAAACTATAATTGAAACTCTTATTACTATTATCACAGTTCTAAGAGGAGGCAGCGATGACAAAGCGACGAGATTGCAGTCGAGTTACACTCAGAGAAGTCAATCAAAAGGTCGAAGACTTAAGAGATGACTTCAAGGATTTCAAAGAAAATGAATTTGCGCACTTAGTGAGACGAGTCGAGTGGATTCTTAGGATCATTATCACAGCTCTACTCGGGCTTGTCGGTGCTCTCATCTCCCTAATCTTACGGAGTTAGCGATGTCAGTCTGCGTGTGGATTCTTATAGTTCATTTCGCAATCGCCTTCATTCTATTTCTTTCAACGCTCGGCATTAAGATTCACTTTTCAAAGGGAGAGCGTATTGCAATTCTCATCGGTGGTCTTCCATTTATAGTGCTTGTCTGGCTCTACACTATGATAGTTGTCTTCTGGTTTAGCGAGAAATGAAAATCAAAAAAGTTAATATCAATTTACTCGAATGCTGGGAGAAAAATCCCCGAGCCGTAAAAGAGCGAGATTTTGAGCGACTCAAGCGTCAAATTCGTCGATTCGGCTTCTATAAGCCTCTCATTGTTACAGAAGAGCAGGGAAAATATATTGTTCTCGGTGGTAATGTTCGACTTCTTGCACTCAAGGAGCTTGGTTTTCATGAGGTTGAAGTTTCAATCGTCGATGCACCTACAGAGAAAGAGAAAATCGAATATTCCCTCTCCGACAACGATAGAGTCGGTTTCTATCAAGATCAACAACTTGCTGAACTTGTATATCCATTCAAGGATGAGATTCAGATTGAGGATTTCAAAGTTGATATTGAAGAACCTATCTCCTTAAGTGCTATCCTTGAGGAGTTTGGGCCTTCCAAATCCTCAGAATCAAGAAAACTCATAACTATCATTTGTGAAGACGAAGAAGAGCTTTTTGAAATTCAAAAGCTTCTCGGTATGGAAGGAAAAAAATCAATCAAAGCAAAAGAGTTCAAACAAATTCTGAATAATAGAGAGCCATGAGCGAAAACAAGAAGACTGAAAAGACAAATAAGGAGCATTTGGCCAAAATTAACAAAATTGACACGAATCGTGCATTGCTCAGAAGGCGTCGCACAGAAAAACTGAAAAAACGTTTCATTGAATTATACTTTGAGTGCGGCGGTAATGTCTCACTAATCTGCGAGAAAATCGGCATATCTCGCACAATTTTCTACAAATGGCTCAAAAACGACTCCCGCTTCAGAAAAGCGCTTGAACGAGAACAAGAAGCGCTGCTCGATTTTGCAGAGCACAAACTTATAAGTCTTATCAATGAGAAAAATCTCGGCGCTATTACATTCTTCTTACGCACTCGGGGCAAACACCGTGGCTACACAGAACGAACTGAAGTCGAACACTCTGGCGAAGTTACAGTTGTGAAAGTTATTTCAGCCGTGCCGAGACCGAAAAAAGAAGAAAATGAAAGAGATAGTAGTTGATTTGAGGCGTGTATATGATCCAACACGGAATCTGAAACAATTGATGTTTCACAAGGCACCTCACCGCTACAAACTTTTTGGCGGTGCTATGGGCGGTGGCAAGACCGCAGCACTCATAAATGAAGCAATTCAACTTTCGCTCGATTATCCAAATAATTTCGGTCTTCTCCTGAGAAAAACTTGGCCATCATTCAGAGACACTGTGCTGCCGCAATTTGAAAAATTCTTGCCTCTCGAGCTTGTTGAGAAATGGAATCAAACAGAAAAAATCATCACTCTCAAAAACAAATCTCGAATTCGTTATGGCGGACTCGGCGATAATCCAAAACAAGACTGGAAAAAATTCATGTCAGGCGAGTATGGCTTCATTGCTATTGATCAAGTTGAGGAGTTCACAGAGGAAGAGATCAATATGCTCTCTACTCGTCTGAGACTTAAGCTGCCGAACATTCGTCATTATTTTCTTATGACTTGTAATCCATCAGAAGGGTGGCTCAAAGAACGTTTCATTGAAAGAAATCTTGAAGATCATATTTTCATACCTTCATTGCCTGAGGACAATCGAGCGAATCTTCCGCCTGACTATATTGAGAAAATGAAAAATACATTGCCTGAAAATCTGCAGCGTGCATTCCTCAAAGGCGACTGGAGTGCACTCTCAGAGGCAAAAAATCATGTCTACGACTACACGTTCTTGAGAGAAGCAATGTCGAGAGAAGTTGAGAGAGGACGACCTATCTCGATCGGCGTTGACGTTGCTCGCTCTGGTAGTGATGAGACAGTCATTGCAGTGCGTGAGGGACTCAAAGCTGAAATTTTCTCAATTACACGAGGTCATGACACAATGCGAACGGTCGGCGAAGTCTGGCGCTGTGTCTATGAGTTTCTCATTCCACACTGGGGACGAGCACTTTCTCAATTTACAGTGAAAGTTGATGCTGACGGTCTCGGCGCTGGTGTCGTCGACCGTCTCAAAGAGCAAAAAAGCGAAAAAGAGCAGATGCTCAACGTCAATATCAAAATCATCGAAATACACGGCTCAGCGAGAGCCTCAGCGCCTGCACAATTTCGAAATCTGAGAGCTGAGATTCACTGGGGTCTAAGAGAAGTGCTTCCGCTTATTTCAATACCAAATGACCATGAGCTACTCGCTCAATTCATGGCAATCACCTACAATATCAATTCGACTGGTCAGATTGAAATCATCCCAAAAGAAGAAATCAAAAAGCGACTTGGCCGCTCGCCGGACAGGGCTGAAGCGATAATCTATGCTTTCGCTGAGACTCGTGAAACGAGAAGGAGGAAAAGCTATGTCTATGTATAGTGATTATCGACCGCAAAAGAAAGCAAGAGTCTTTGTCTACACCTCGGAGAGGAGACTCATAAAAGCAGAAGAATTTAAGAAGTATGAAATTAAGAAAGACTCAAAACAAATCAAACAAGAAGAAATACTCTACAGCGAGCGTGGAATTGTAAGTCCGCCATTTCCGCCCGAGTCGTTTTTGAATCTGCTTGAGAATAATGTATATTTTGACCGTTGTGTAAGACGAATAGCTGAAGACGCATGTGGCCTCGGCTGGCACTTAGCACTCAAGGAAGGTGAAAAAGAAAACGAAGCAGAGCGGGAAAAAGCAGAAAAGTTTCTTCTCACACAAAAGCCGTCATTAGAAGAGATTCTTATCGCTTCGCTTGTTGACTACCTCTCAATAGGCTGGCTTGCAATTGAAGTTGTGAGGAATCTCCAAAACGAGCCAGAAGAGATATACCATGTGCCTGCTCATACGCTCAAAGTTCACAAGTCAGGCAAAAAATTTCTTCAGCGTCGAAACACACGTGAAGTCTGGTTCAAAGCATTCAAAGAAGAAGGCGATATTTCAAAAACAACTGGCGAAGAAGGCACTTTTGACATTGAAGAACGAGCAAATGAACTTATTTTCAAGCGAAACTACTATTCACGCTCATCATATTATGGCGCTCCGCCAATTCTCTCTGCTGTCGGCTCTGTAATCGGTCTTATTGGTATTCGTGACTTCAATCTTGCATTCTTTGAAAATTACGGCATACCCGCAGCGCTTGTTGTATTGAAAGGCGAGTGGGAAGAAGGCTCAGAGCAACGCATACGAGAATTCATTGACACTCAAATTAAGGGGTCTGAGAAAGCGCATAAGACTGTCGTGTGTTCAGTTGATGAGTCTTCTGAAATTAAGTGGATTCCGATTGAAAACGAAGTCAAAGAAGGCTCGTTCAGAATTCTTCACAAAACTCTAAGAGACGAAGTTCTCACAGCGTACTCAATGCCTCCCTATCGTATTGGTATTGCTGAGGTCGGCTCACTTGGCGGCACTACTGCTCAAGAAGCAACAAAAGTCTACGTCCAGACAGTTATAAGACATCATCAAAAGTTAGCTGAAGGAATTATCAATTCTCTACTTGAAGAAAGACAAATCAAAAACTATGTCTTCAAATTTGAAAAAATCGATGTAAGGGATTTGGATGCTGAAGTTAATCGCTGTGTGAAGCTCTTTTCTGTCGGTGCAATCTCACCGAATCAGATTCGTCAACGACTTGGAATTGGCGAGCCTTACGAGGGTGGTGATCGCTACTACATAAGCAAGAACTATATGCCTATCGAAGAGGCGGAGATTGAAAAGAGTGAAGAGTTTCTTGACACAGTTGAAGCACTAAGAGATGAGGTAAGGAGGCTTCTCAATGAAGAAATTGAAGAAAGAGAATCTTAAGCGACTCTATTCGCTTTTGACTACGCTACTTATTGCTGCGAATTATCGAAAATTACTTGAACGACGCATCTTAGAGCACGCTTTGCGTTTAGAGAGAAAATTCGAAAAATCCCTCAATGAATGGTTCAAACTGCTAAGAAAAGATATTGAATTCAAACTCAAGCGTGCAGAACTTAAGCATACAAAAGAACTTCGTCGAATTGAGCGAGAAATCGATTGGAAGAAAATTCGCTCACTCGGTGAAGAAATCTTTTTCGCAATGTACTGCGATGTCTTTCGAAATGCATTAATAGAAAAATCAGCAGTCATTGCTGGCGGTGTTCTCGACAAAGCTGCAGTTGACTGGGCAGCGAAAAAATCTTCAAAACTTGTGAAAGAAGTTACAAAAGAAACTCAAAAAGCAATAGCATCGATTATAAGCTCATCAATTGAAGCGGGCATACATCCATTCAAAGCTGCACGCCTTCTCAAAGATATTGTCGGTCTTAACTTTCGTCTTGCTCATGCATTTGAAAAGCGAGCTCGTGAGATAATGGCGAATCCTGAGCTATCAGAGAAAATGAAACGACTACTTATCGAGCGCTATAGAAGAAAACTATTACGTTATCGTAGAGAGATGATAGCACGTACTGAGATTGCACGCTCAAGAGCTGAAGCAGCGCTTCTTCGCTATAAGAAATACAAAATTAATGAGGTTGAGTTTTTCGCAACACCCGGCGCTTGTTCAAAATGTCTTGCAAAGAGGGGTGTTTATCGTCTCTCTCGTGCTCGAGGCATGATCCCTGTTCACCCGCACTGCCGCTGTGGATGGCGACGACCGCTAAGACTTGAAGAGATAATTTCGCCGAAAACACTATTAGCGTTGAGTGAAGCTGAGAAATTTGCACTCGAAAACTACTTAAGAGAGCTTGGTAGTGTAGATTTCAGAGGTCTTGACATCGAGCTTGTGAATCTCATCAACAAGAGCGTCATTCGAGCTTATAATCAATGGGGTGTGCGTTTCGACTATATTGGCACTCTCTCAGGCTTTCTGAATTATATGAAGAGAATACTACCGCCTGATATTTTCAAAGAAGTGAGAAATTACTATGCATTGACGTTTCTAAGACCTCAAGTCATAGCCGCAGGCATTAAGCCGTCATTAGCCACAGGCCTTAAGAATGGAATACTATTGAAGGAGAATTATTTCGGCAAGAAAAGTTTCTTTCAAAAAATTGTTGAACGCAATTTTAAGACTGGTTTTTTCAAGTCAGCAAAACCCGAACATATCATCCTCCATGAGTACGGTCATATAGTTAGCTTTGAATATAATATCGCAAAAAGGACAAGTTTCTGGAACAAACTCTCTAATACTCTCGAAAAACTCGGAAAATCTATGCGAGACGTTATCGGTGCATATCCCGACTGGGACAGGGAAGAAATCTGGGCATCACTTTTTGCTTATTACTACACCGGCGATTTGAAGGACAAGGAGATTCGGAAACTGATTGAAGAGTTATTAGAGTCAGTGAAGAAAGGAGGCTAATGACGATGACAGTAATACCGATTTGTTTGATTTGCAAGCATTTGCGCCGAGATAGACGTGGTTTGCCGTACTGTCGTGCGTTTCCCGACGGCAATTTTCCGAAGGAAATTCTTTTCGGCGAAAGTTTCCATGAAAGACCCTTCAAAACGCAAAAAACGAATATTGTTTTCGAATTAGACGAAAGTGCACCATATGAACTACGAGAACTCTTCAAGGAGGTACTACGATGAGAATTGAAGAAATCTCAAAAGAAGCACTCGAACATGCTTCAAATGAAACTCTCTATGATCTTAGAAATCGATGCATTCAATTTTTTGAAAAATATTTCAAAAACACTCGACTTGTCGAAGCAAAAGGACTTCGACGTGATGATTTTTTGCGGAAGTACTCATCATTGATTCAGGAGATCGAGAAGAGAGACTTAGGAGTATTCAGAAAAACTGCGCTTGATAGAATCATAATGAAAAATCGTCTTTGGGACTTTGACTCTCTTCCTGAAATTGTAGTTGATGAGCGTTTCGCCTCGCTTGTTGGCGATGTAGTTGAAAATCCACGTAGTTCAGAGGAAGTTGAACTCATTGTCAAGGGCATCTCATTCGACGTCATCTCGACTAAGCTTGCTCAGATTTTCAAAGAGAGAAATTTCACTATTACTGAATGCGACGAGTTAACTGGTGGTTATCTTCCTATCTACTCGCTTGTTCTAAGACCGCTCGATGAGGCACGAGTGCATTTTGAAAAGGGCATTCGTCAGCCATTCGGCTCATCGGGAGGAAAACACTTTCTTGCAAAAGAGATAATTAGTTATATACCCGAGCATAAGATATATGCTGAGCCATTTGCAGGCGGTGCTGCAGTATTCTGGGCAAAAGAGCCATCAGAAGTTGAGGTGCTGAATGACAAAGATCCTGAAATTGCGTTTGCTTTTCGATTTCTTCAAACTTTTACAAAAGACGAACTTAAACAGCTTGAACGATTTGATTGGATTTCGAAACGCTCGCTTTTCGAAAAATTCAGAGACGGCAAGATTAAACCGAAATCTCGGGCTGAAAGGTATTATCAGTTTCTATATGTTATAAGAGCGAGTTATGGAAAAAATCGCCAAGGCTATAATCCTTTTTATCAAGGAAAATCTATTAAGCCCGATTTTTCGAATTATGAAATTGTGAAAAAACGTCTTCAAGGCGTCAAGATTTTCAATCTCGATTATTCAGAGTTGTTGAAACGATATGATGGTGAAGAGACATTTTTCTATCTCGATCCACCCTATCCGACTGAGTGGGCTAATGTTCTACTTTTAGGCTTCAGCGAAGAAGACACGAAGCGACTTTCTGAATTTTTGCAGAACTTGAGGGGAAAATTCATTCTATCTTTCGAGCGAAATGAAAAATTTCGAAAATATTTTCAAAATTTTAGACTCCGAAATGTTAGACGAAGATGGTATTTTCTCCGTCCAGAGCAGTATTGTGAGCAGAAAGAAAGACCCTTCAAGTCTGAATGGCTAATCTCAAACTTCACACTCGAAAAGCGAAATATCTATCTCGCAAAGGCTCAGTCTTATATTAGAGTGCTCGGTTCTCAAGCTTCACTCACCTCAAAGCATGGCGCTCATTTCTCTCTCTTAATTGAACACAAAGCAAAGCGAATTCTCATCGATCCATCAGTCGGAAAACTTGAAAACATCGACTATATAATTGTCACTCAAGCAGAACGAGATCATTATGCAAGAATCAAAGAGTATGAAGGCGTGCCGATCTACTCAACCTCAGCGATTCTTGACAAAATTCCTATAAGCGAGAATATACATCCGTTCCTCAAGCCTTTGAGAATTGACGGACTTGAAATTCACCCAATCAAAACGACTCATAAGCCAGGTGTGCCGTCGATTGGCATTCGATGCGATTTCAATGATGTGAGGGTCTCAATTATCCCTGAATTCATTAAGCTTGCTGAACATGAACAAGACTTGATTCGTGAGACTATCTGGATAGTCGGCGTTGGTGATTATGAAAGAGATGACGAGCAAGAAGGAAAACTCTCATTTCTCTCGCTTCTCAAACTCGCTGAAGAGTTGAAGCCAAAACGTGTCTTTTTGACGAATCTTAGAGAAGATATATACAAGCACAGAAAGGAGGTTGAAGAAGCACTCGAGTATCTTAAAGGTCGAATTCTTGAAGACGAAAGTCTTCTCACTATTTCTGAGGTCAAGAAAATCGCAAAGCATAAGAGCTGGGGACTTTGCAAACCAGCTTATCGAATTTTTGAAATTGATGACCTCCGTCAAACACCGCATTTTAGAGAAGGTCGAGCAGTCATTGAAGCGAAATGGGATGGCGTAAGAACAAAAATCATCAAACGAAACGGCAAAGTTACAATAATGACAGATCCAGAAGAGACAGAAACTCCTGACAAGACTAAACGACTGCCGCATCAAGTGCGTGAGCTTGAAGCAATGAAAGAAGATAATTTTGTGCTTGACTCAGAAATCACACTCCTCAGCGAGGATGGAAAAGAGATTCTTCACCGCACCTCAGTGAATGCACTCATTAATGGAAAATTCGACCCGACAGAAGTTGCGAAAAGAGCACATATCTATGTATTTGATATACTTGAATTTAGGGGCGAGGATGTCAAGAACTTCCCTCTTAAAGAACGTAAAGAACTGCTTTCAAAATTCAAAGATTCAGAGCATGTGCATTTTGTACGTTCTTACACTGATTTGAGAAGAGAATCACTTTCGTATGTTGTTGATCTCGAAAATCTTGGCGAAGTGAAACGAGCAATTGATAGGATAATGAACTACTCACGAAAAGGTGGTGCATTCCCGAAACACATTGCTGAAGGCGTGATGGTGAAACTTCTCACAGAGCCGTATGAAACACCGCAAAATCATTCATGGGTGAAATGGAAAGAACGCTTTGAAATCGACGCACTTGTTGTCGGAAAGCATGAGATCATCCGAGAGGGAAAACGCACTGATAATTTCAATTACGAACTTGCAGTCGGCCCTATCTCAGAAGAGTGGGCGTCTGCAATTCAAAAGAAAGACAAAAACGCAGTCATCGAGTTTCGAGGGAAATTCTATAACTGGATCGGGAAATCAGACAATACTAAAATCAATGTCTCTGTAGGCTCAATTCTCAGAATTGCATCTGAAGACATCAATAAGTTTGAGACAGATGATCCTAAATATCCATATTATAAGGGCTATGTCAATATTGTGCTACAGCCAGTGCCTGAGAAAGATAAACCTGACTCAATGCTTGTGCTTGAGCGATTAGCAGAGATGACGCCACGCCGTGAGTCATTCGTTGAAAAATCTGTGAAAGATGATCTTAGAGTTTCAATTGAGCAAGGCGAGATGCCAAAGGAAGTGTACGAACGATATGCAAAGAAGAACGAACCATTACCGAGGGAGTTTTACGTTGATTATAGAGAAGGTCGTGCATGGATGCAGACGCATATAAGAGGCATTGAGCCTGACGATGTCGAACGCTACAAGAAAGGCGAACTATCACTTGCTCAGCTATTTGAAAAGCATTCAATTCACATTGATCTCAGAATGAACTTTGGACTCAAAAAACTCATTCAATGGGTAATCACCGACAACGACGTTGAAAGCTATTTCAAAATGCTAAAAGGTGAGAGAGTTGAAACTGCATCAGGCGTAAAGAACGTTGCAAAGAGTATGGCAATTGTCAAGCCTTCAGCTCAAGAACCAACAGCGATAAAGAAAGCTGAAGAATTCAAAGAGCCTGCAATCTCGAAACGAGGCGCTGAGCTTCTCGCTGAATATCAGATTCTCGATGGCTCCTACATCATTCAGCCGGGCGAAGTGGGCACAACACCATACAAAGCAGCGTGGATGGGACTCATCTGGGTCGGCAAAGTTAAAGCAGGTATTCAGCGAGATGACTATCATGAGTATTTCTTCATGCCTGACGAACGACTCAAAGAGAAAAACAAATCACTTCTCAACGGTCAATTCGTCATTCGTGCATTCAAACGTGAAGGCGGAAAAGGCGCTTACTGGCAAATCTGGAAAAGCACAGAAGGCATGCCAGCAGACCCTGTCAAGCACAAAGACAGGGGTCACTATTATCCGATTCCAGCGAATAAGCTAAAACACATAGGGAGGGAGCACTATGAGTATGGAAAGAAACGTTCTTGAAAAACTCATGAAACTCTCACAAGACGGTGAAGCTGAACTCGAAAGAGTCGAGAAGAAAGAGAAGTTAGACTCAGAGAAACTTCCCGCATTTGTTTGGATTCCCGAGTTCATTTCACTCGCTGGCTCTGTAATGTATGGCAAGAAAGAACCTCGAGATATTGACATAGTTGTTCGTGCTCGAGTGAATCGTGAGAAAAATACATTCGAGCTTACGCTTGATCCCTCACTCAAGCTGAAAATTGATAGAATTCTTGAACGCTACTTCGGCTCTAAGTCAAAAGAGTGGATCGCTTCTTCATTCGGCCCGAATTGGCGATATAAACCACTTTTTGATCTTGCTCTTATACCGCATAAGCCCGACGAAGTGAGGGAGGTGAATGAAGAAGAGTTTGCACGTCAATTCTATAAGCTTGAGCGTGAGAGACCGAGAAAAACTGCTGAGTTTCAGATTCTGAAAATCGACAAGAAAGAACATATTGTCGGCGGTGTTGTATACGAGCCTCTCGCTCTTGATGCACAAGGCGATTACACTACTGCTCAAGAAATTCGAGAAGCAATGTTTCGCTTCATGGAGAAATATGCTCAAAACCCACGTCGGATCAAAGTCATGCACAAGGGAAAGAGTTATTTCTTTCCAGTGCTTGAATGCTTCCAGCCTGAAGTTGACACAATGAAGGGCGGGAAACTTGTGCCTGCTGGCTCATGGTGGTTGATGATTCGTGTGAGAGACAAAGAAATTTGGCAGCTCATTGAGGAGGGAAAACTCACAGGTTTCTCTATGGCTGGCTCTGCACGAGCTCGGGAGTGAGAAAATCTTGAAAAATCCTCAAATTTCGTGAAAATTTGAAAATCGAATGATAGAGCTTAAAAAAAATTCTTACGAGATTTGCACAGGAAGCGAGAGAAATTCAAGACTAATATTATAATATTAGTTTTTTAAGAAAATTGCTTAGAACTAAAATATGCGATTCAATCAAGTCATTGAAAAATAATAACTTAACTCAAATTTTGCGTCGAAGAGCGATTTTTCGAGATTTTTCAAAAATCTCCCGCCATAAGTTATTGAAAATAAACAACTTAATTTTTTGAGTTTCTCACAGAACTTGACGAATCACTACTTTTGTAAGTCGATAGACTGCACTACAATAATTTTCAGTCAGATTCTTAAAAAAGGGGACAAAAATTTCGATTTTTTTTTCACAAAAATATCCCTCTTTGGGGTACATAAAATAGCCAAAAATTTTCTATTTATGTCCTTTTCAAATGAAACTAATTGCATTAAAATATGTAATTTTGACATAATTTCGCATCACTTCTGACATCGAATCTTGAAAAATCCTCAAATTTCGTGAAAATCGAAAATCGAATAGCTATATTATTATTGGATTCTTAGTTGGGGCTTCGATTAGAAGCTCTCAACGCTTGCTAAGTCGAAGGCCTTCCAAGCTTCTTAAGAATGCCTACCTAAACGAAATTCGAACGCTCTACGAGGTTCGAAAAAAAGACGAATGATTCATGGCGAGAAAGATATTCGATATTGACATTGAGGAAATCTCTCTCGTCGATAGACCTGCAAATCGAAAACGATTCTACATCATCAAACAGGAGGAAAACATGTGGGATCAAGAATTTGAAAAACTGCTTACGGAATTTCTTGGCCAAGAGGGATTTGAAGAGCTGAAAAAATCAGTTGAAAAAGAGATCGAGTCAGAGAAAAAAGAGAAGCTGACAGAAGAGGCGATCAACGCTATCAAAGGTGCTCTGAACATTCTGAACAAATACAAAGACGATTTTCCAAAAGAGCTAAAAGATGCTGTCAAAGTGATTGCTCAGTTTGCTGCGAAATATCCTTATCCTTATCCTTATCCAAAGAAAACAAAAAAGGATGAGGAGGGCAATCTGATTGAAGAACTTACAGATATCGAAAAGGCTGGTCGCAAACTTTCAAAAGCGACAGTTGAACAGCTGAGAAAAGTCATCGAAATCTTGCAGAAGCTGATTGAAGAGCGGGAAGAAGAGACGAACGTTAAGAAGAGCGACAAAAAAGACGAAGTGAAGCTTGAAGAGAAAATCGAAAAGCTCACAGAAGTAGTTCAGAAGCAGTTCAAGGATTTAGAGCAGAGAATCGAAAACATCGAGAAGACAGCTTTCAAGAAATCCCTCGATGGTCAAGATGACGATAAAGATAAGGATAAGAAATCACTCTGGCCATCTTTCTTCAAGGAGGTATAGCGATGAGAACTGTGAAAGAGCTATTGTCAAAGAAAGCGATTTTGAAGGGCATTTTCCCTTCAGATATTAGTTTTACGCCTCAAGAAGCTGACCGTTTCCTTGACTACATTATCGACCAGACTGTGTTCAAAGATCATGCTCGAATTGTCAAGATGTCAAAGGCTGAGAGAAACATTCGTGCAATCGGCCTCGGCACTGGTGATGTTCTCTGGCCAGCTCAAGCTTTCGATGAGACAAAATACAAAAGCTCTCTCATTCACAACTTGATTACTCTTTCAACAAAGAAAGCTCGTGGCGCTGCAGTTGTTTATGACGACGACCTCGAAGACAACATCGAAGGTCAGGCTTTTGTCGACCATCTAATGAAAATGATTGCTGCTCAGATTGCAAATGAACTTGAAAACGCCTACTATCTCGGCGCTGCAGTTCCTTCTGGCACTGACCCAAAGGACTTGAAAGACTTGTGGAATGGTTGGCGATATAGAATTCTCAATCAGACAAACAACGTCACCGGCTCTGCGACAATTCTCGATGCTCGTTCTACTTCTGACTTCGAACTCGCTAATGGCTATATCGCTGAGCAAAACTCAAGTGCTCCCTACAACTGGGAATTCAAGTTCTCAAAAGCACTGAAGAAGCTGCCTTCAAAATATAAGAAGCTTGGGCTTTCGAACTTCCGTTTCTTCGTTAACGACCAGATTCTTCAAGACTACATTGACGCACTTGCTGCTCGTTCAACTGTGCTCGGTGACCAAGCCATACTCGGAAAAGGGCCCATTCATTACGGCACAGTACCTATCGTTGCATGTCCATTGATGCCAACAAATCTACCAGTGCCAGTCTCTGGTGGTGCTGAAACTACTATCACAGCTGACGCAGCTGCAGGTCAGAATGTCATCACAGTTGCTGACACAACTGCATTCTCAGTCGGCGACTATGTCTGGATCCACAAATCTGGGCTCGAGTACAAGGAGGAAATTAAGAAAATCACAGCTAAAGACGATGTTGCTTTGACCTTGACATTAGACTCGAATCTCGAGTGGGCACACAACGCAGCTGACGCTGAATTAGTTACAGAAGTCACACTCGATGGCACTGACTGCATACTCACTCACAGAGAGAATCTCATTATCGGTCTTCAGAGAGACATCAAAATGGAGACTGAGCGTGATGCGAAAAATGAAAGAACTATTTTCTATTACTCAATTCGAGCTGATCTTGCAATTGAGAATCTGAATGCTGTTGTTTTCATTGAGCACCTCAAAGTCAAGTAAGTGAGGCGTAAATGGCTTGGTTAGTCTGGAACTTCGGGCGCACTCGCTCAATTCCATACAAGGGGCGTTTGATTTTCTTTCAGAAAAATAGCTGCATGAGAGTGACAGACTCGAAGCTCTTAGCTGAGCTCAAGAAGTACGGAGCTTTCAAAATAGAAATCGAGAAGGAGAGGGCACAGGAGGAAAAGAAAGAATAGCTGAGACTCTGACCTCTCCTTCTTAATTTAAGCGAGAGAAGTATGGGTAACTATATTACTATCAACGACATAGATAATTGGCCTGCTGGACTTGACGACACTCAAAAGGAAGAGATTATCACACGTTGCGAAAAACTCGTTGAACAAGTGACTCGTAGTTTTTTCTATTCAAAAAATTTCGATATCCGACTGAGTGGGAATAACACACAAAGACTTTTCTTTCCGTATGTGCAGCCAATTATCACTGTTACAGCTGTCTACATTGAAGATGAAGAACTTCCTTCTGATAGCTGGGACTATGACTCATTTTCAGTTTTCAGGATAGATGAGGAAAAATTCGAAGATGGGATCAACAATATTCGCATCGTGGGCACCTATGGCTATGCTTCAACGCCAGAACCAATCAAGCAAGCGGTGAAAATTCTCGTAAGAGCTGAGAATGATCCGACCCTCTACACTCGAGTTTTTGAAGGCACTGAACGACTCGGCGACTATTCTTATTCAGTTGAGCGCATTCTTACTGGCATTGTTGAGGCGGATAGACTACTTAGACCTTATGTTCGTCGTCATGGAGCGTTGCTATGAAAAATCTATTCAATATCAAAGTCAATATTGAGCGTGCAACAACTATTTCAGATGGCCTCGGTGGCATTGAAGTTCAATGGTCTGTCATCCATTCAGCAATTCCAGCACGAATTCAATCTTCACGAGCAAATAGAATGAACTCTTATCTCGACAAAGAAGAGCTGATTGCTGATTATTTCGCTTATATTGCTTACCTCTCTGACATCTTAGTTGGCGATAGAGTCGTATTTGATTCAAGAATCTTTGAGATAAGAAGAATCGAAAATCCTGATCAAACTTCTCGATATCTCAAACTCTATTTAAGGGAGGTTTTCTAATGGCAAAGCGAATAGGCATTCGTGTACGACTTGATGAGCGAACTGCAAAAAGAGTGGGCTCTCATTTGAAGAAATTACGCACTCAAAAACCAGAACGTTGCAAAGAGATAATTCTTGACTGGGCATCTTTCATTGAAGCACGAGCGAAAGAAATAGTGCCGAAGCTCACGAGAAATCTTATGAACTCAATCATTTTTGAGTTATATAAGGATGGTTTTGCAGCTGAGATAGGGCCGTGGGCTGACTACGGCGCTTATGTTGAATTCGGCACCCGGCGTATGAGCGCAAGGCCCTATCTAAGACCTTCTTTTGATGAGAGTGTGCCGATTTTCTTAGAGAAAATCAGAAAAGAGCTAAAGCAATGAGTGTTTTCACAGAATTACATAGAGCACTATATGAGAGATTGAAAAACAGTTTGAGTGTCGAAGTATATGACTATGTGCCAGACGATGCTGAATTCCCTTTCGTCAATGTTGGTGAGCTGAATTCAGTTACACTTAGTACAAAGGATGGAAAGAGCGTTGATCTCTACGAAGTTACTTCAACTATACATGTTTTCTCTCGCTATCTCGGAATGAAAGAGGTTGAAGACTTATCCTCTGAGGTTATACAAGCTGTGCTCTCACGTCCGCTTCAGCTTAGTTCAAGCTATCACTGTATTCTCGTTGCTCATGAATCAACGATTCATTTTCGTGAAGACGCAAAGACTCGTCATTCGATCATAAAATTCAAGATTCTCGTCGAGGAGGTTTAGCTCAATGAATCTTAGAAAACTATTTGAAAAGAAAATTGAAGAAATTCCAATCGCTCATGAAGAACAGCGAGGCGAAAAGTCTTATGTACTCCTTCCGCCTCGGGTGATTAGAGAGAAAAATTTGAGCGATGGGAATGAATTCACTTATGAAATTCGAGCATTTTCAAAATATTTCGATGAAATTGACACAATGCGAGACTATCTCATTCGTGTCGGGACTCAAGTAGGAGAAGAAATCGAAATTAATAATTTCGAGACATATCTTCACGCTGTAAGTCATTCAATCTCACGAGTTCGAGGTAAACATCTCTACGAATTACGAATCAAATTCATTTTTCGGGTATTTGTGCCCGAAATTCCATTAGGAGGTGAATAATAATGGCAAAAGTAGGTGGTACCGATATCTATCTCGAAGTTAACACAGGTACTGAGGCGTCGCCTGTTTGGACAAAAATTGGCGGTCAGCGTGGTGCAACATTCGACAGAGGGCGTGACACTATTGAAACAACTGACAAAGACTCACAGAACTGGGAAGAATCACTTCCCGGCAAGCGAACTTGGTCAATCGACTTTGATGCTTTTCTCATTGAAGACGATGCGGGCTTTCTTGAAATTGAAAACTCTTACAACAACGTTGGTGAAGCTGCGATCAAGCAGTTCAGAATCTCAACACCTACTCGCACGTATATTGGAAAAGCTTATGTTGAAAGTCTCTCAATTGATGCACCTTCGGATGATGCTGTAGTTGCTTCATTCACACTGCATGGCGTCGGCTCATTGACTAAGACTTAATGGGGGAGGTGAAACGATGGCAACTCTAAGTGTACAGAAACTTTCTCTTTCTGGAATTACACTTACTTTCTCAGCTTGCGATGCAGCTGGCGATGAGTTCGAAAACTCTGGCGAAGCTTTCATATATGTGAAAAACTCTGACACAGTTGATCATACTGTAATTGTGAACTCACAACAGCCTTGCTCTTACGGTTTTGATCACGACGTCTCTGTTACAGTGCCGGCTGGAGGCGAAAAACTCATTGGCACCTTTCCTAAAGACCGTTTCAATGACTCAAACGGAAAAGTTCAAATCTCTTACGACGCAGTGACAGGTCTTACCATCGCAGTTGTGGAGGTGTAATCGTGCGAGAATTCTACATTGAGCTTGATAGAAAAAGAAGACTCGTCTACGACTTCAATGCTTGGGATTTGATTGCTGAACGCTACTCACTTGAGGGCGACGAAGAAGGCGGACTTGATCTTACGAAAATGAGACTCACGTTCAAAGAAATTCCATTTCTCACTTATGCAGGTCTCTGCTGGGAAGGTGACTCACTCACCGAAGAGCGAGTCAAGTCGCTGCTCAATGAGAAGATTCGAAGCGGTAAATACACAGTCATGCAGATAATGAACATCGTGCTTAATGCTCTTTTTGTTCAAGCTGGCTTCAAAGGCATTGACTTAGAGAAGACACTTGAAGAAGCAGGCTTAGAAAAAAAAATATTAGCGACGCCACGTATACCTTCGAAGAAGAAATAAGGTTCGCAGCTGAATGTGGAATTAGACCGTCAGAGTTTTGGCGCATGACACCTCTTGAGCTGAGAATTGTGGCTGAAGCACTTTCGGAAAGAGAGCGTCGTGAATGGCAACGCTTCGCTTGGCTCGGCGCAATTTTCATAAATTGTTTTTCAAAAAAGAAAGTAAGACCTCAGGACTTAGTGCCTGAGGCTTTTGAGAGAGAGAGAAGAAGAGTCACAAAGGAAGAAGCGAAGAGAGAGTTAGAAGATCTGAAAAAACGATTGGGGATTAAGCAATGATTGCAAAATCATTACTCGTAAAAATTGAAGCTGATGTCTCAGAATTCACTGAAGCATTGAAAGATTCTGAGGCAAAACTCAAAGCTTTCGGCTCTAAACTACGCAATATCGGAATGGCTCTCACTGCGGGTATTACACTCCCCATAATGGGCATCGGAGCTGCATGTCTCAAGGCAGCAGTGAGCGCTGAGGAATCAGAAGACTTTTTCGAGAGAGCATTCGGCGATATGGCAAAAGACGTCAGAGAATGGTCTGAGAATCTCAGAAATCAGCTCGGTCTTAACTCTTATGCAATAAGAGAAAACGCATCAGTATTTTTCGAAATGATTAATGCAATGGGTGTCTCAAAAAAGAGTGCAGTTCACATGTCAAAAGCACTTGTTCAGCTTGCTTATGACTTAGCTTCTGCTCGAAACATCCCAGTCGCTGAGGCGTTCTATAAACTTCAAGCTGCAATTACTGGCGAGATCGAACCGATGAAACGACTCGGCTACGTAATCAATGAGACGAATATTAAGCAATGGGCCCTCAATCACGGTCTTATCAAACAGGGTCAGACTATGACAGAAAGCCAGAAAGTCATAGCTCGATTCGGTCTCATGCTCGAACAGACAAGTCGAATTCAGGGCAACTTGGCAGAAACTATTGGAAGCGCAGAGAACAGGGCAAGAATTGCAAAAGAGAAATTTGAATGGTTGAGAATCGAAGTAGGAATGAAACTTAGAGACGCTTATGTCAAAGTTCTCAATATTATTCACGTTTTCTTAGATTACCTCGAGAAACTTATGGAGCATTTCAAGAAGCTATCACCTACACTTCGAACAATAATAATCGCTCTGGCTGGTGTTGCTGCTGCCATAGGCCCCGTCTTAATGGTCGGCGGTCAAATGATGGTAATGCTCTCAGCTCTTAATGTCTCTTTTATTTCGCTCATTGGCACTGTAGGTCTCGTTGCTGGAGCAATAGCAGGTCTCGTCACAGTCGGCATACTCGTCTGGAAGAACTGGGATAAAATCTCACGCTATCTTACTGCAATCTGGGTTTTTGTAAAAGACGTATTTCTCAAGGCTTGGGGAGTAATCAAGCAATACTACTCAACTCTACTCGGCTTCATAGCTAAAGGTCTTGTCTGGCTCTGGCAGCAAGTCTCAAGGATCCTGAAACCGATTGGAAATCTCTTCGTGGGTGTCTTTTCATGGATCAAAAACACAGTAACTTCAATCTTTCAAAAACTTGCTCAGAAAATAGTCAAATTACTTCTCAAGCTTACAGGTTCAATAGCAAAAATTCCAGTTGCGAAAAAGCTCGTAAGCAATTTGAAAGAAAGTCTTGAAAAAGCGAAAAAAGCATTTGCTGAAGCGGGTACGAAAGTCAAAGAAAAGACAGTTGAAATGAAAGACGAAATCATGAACTCTTCATACGATATTCAAGACGCACTCAAAGCGATGGGTGACGCTGCAGTAGGACAATCAGAAAGAATGAAAACTGCTTTTGAAACTCTTGGCATCACTTCAGTCTCAGCATTTCGTGATGAAACTAATAAACTTACAGAAGCAGTTCTCAAACTATATGCAGAATTCGAAAAAGGAAATGTCTTTTTTGAAGATATGGATAAGGCTATTGGTATGGTTCTTGAACGCTATAAGAAACTCGGTGAAGAAGCACCCGAAGTAGTTAAGAAAATTCGTGAAGAGCTTGGTCTTGCAGTCGAAGGTGTAAGAATTTGGACAGATGTACTTGAGAAAGCACCTGCTGAGATGGAAGAGAAATTCTACAAACCCATCAAAAAGAAAAACAAAGAACTCTCAGAGGGATGGAAACGCATTATCGAAGGTATTCGAGAATATATCGCCAATAATCTCGCTCAGATGGTTCTTGACCATAAGTCCTTCACTCAAACGCTCAAGGATCTCTGGAGCGATCTCAAAGCATTCATAATTCGTAATGTTGTACAAAAATTAGCAAATGCTTTTACAACACTTTTCACAAATATTCTCGCAAAGGGCGTCTCTTCATTCTCAGCGCTTGGCTCAAGCGTCGGCGGTATTTTTCGTTCTGTCACCTCTGGTCTCGGCTCAGTTCTTGCAGGTATTACAAAAATGATTTCAGGCATTAGTATTGCTCTCGCTGCATTTGCAAAAATCGCAATTATCGCAGGTGCTATCGCAGCTGCAGTCGCAGTAATCGGGAAGCTCTTCACTAAGGCTGGTAAAAAATATGGCGAGATAACTTATTGGCTCAAAGACTATAATGAAAGGATCTTTCCACGGTATATGGAAGCAATTCTCAAGGAGTTAAGGGGTAGATTACCTGACGTCAAAGAGTTTCAAGCAAGTTTCAACGCAGTGAAAGCATCAAGAAAATTACTCGTAAATATTAGAAGCGTTCTTGTTGACTGTAGGAGTTATCTTAAGAAAATAGCTCAGAAAATTCAAGGTGCTCAAAGCGGTTTTGCTGGCGTTGTACGACGACCGACACTTTTTGCCGTTACTGAGAGAAGAAGACCTGAATTTGTGTACATTTCGCCAGAGATGCCGAGACCTGTTGCTGAAGCGCAGAGAGTGCAAGTAAAAGTCGAGGTGGAGCCAATAGTTGTGCCGATAGGCAATATGATGGAGAAGTGGTTAATTCGCTTCGTACCGAAAGCAACTCGGGAGGAAAGGCTACTCATACATCCACGTGGAATTATGAAGAGGTGATGCAATGGCACGTTTCAAGTTTCTTCATGAAAATCTCTGGGATTCAGGCACTCTTACTTATTCATCACAAGATTCGAATTTCCCCGCATCAAATACTCAGCATCCTTGGCTTTCGAAAACTTGGCGCTCCACAACTGTGATCACTGAACAGTGGCTTAAAATCTATCTTGGCACATCACCCGCAGCTGTTTCGGTTTTCATAATCAAAAATCATAATCTTACATCTGGTGCAACTCTAAGACTTCAAGGCAACAACATCGATGACTGGACTTCAGTAGGTTACGATGCAACTATTGCAGTGAATGAGGACATTATTGTTCATTTTCTCCCTTCAGCCCTTTCGCTTTCATATTGGAAAATTTCAATATTTGATAATGAAAACTCAGACGGTTTTCTTGAAATCGGTCGCATTTATCTCGGCTCTTATACTTCACTTTCAAAAAATTTCACAGAAGGCTGGCGAGACTACATCGACGACAAAAGCTTAGTCGCACACTCAGAGGGCCATCAACTTTCCGCAATTGAGCGTGAAAAAATTCGTCATCTTTTCTATCTTTTTCGTTCAATTACTGATTCAGACAAACAAACGCTTGAAGATATATTTTTCTCAAAAGGACTTTCAAAAGATTTGTTCATTTGCGAAGATTCAGACTATGCAAATGAAAAAGCGTTCTATGTGAGATTTGCATCACCGCTTGATCATGAAAACATCATGACTGGTTATTGGGATGTTGAACTTGAATTTGAAGAACTCAAATGATTGATCTTAACAAGACAAGACTCAAAGTTATTTATCTTTTTGAAGTTCGGCCGGGTATCTCAGTCGAAAGTTTCTCATGGACTGCAACTGGTGCTGGCTCTTATTATACTCAATTCAAGCCAAGCGAATATGGCGAAATAGTTCTTGTTGAAGAAGACGGTGTTGCACTCACGAAAGTAAATTCAGTTGCTGATTGTGATGTAACTACATCAAGTTTCTTTTTTGACTATGATAATGAAAGGCTCTATGTTCACACTTCTGGCGATGATGCACCTGACTCAACTGATGCATCAGGTGATTATAAGTACTGTCTAATCGCTTATTTCTGGGTCTGTTTCACAAATCGACAAAGTCTAATCAGAGATGGCGGAAGAGTAGTTTATACGCCTCAGGATGCGAGTCATAATGTGTATTATCTTCCCTACCTTAATGTTGGTGCACTTCCCTCAGTGCAGCAAAGTGTCGGCGAATACTGGCTCGGTCAAGTCACTATCGACTACGGTCGAATAGGCTTTCTCAATGACAGCTGGTGGTACAAGACTCTCAACTGGCTCTGGAATAATGCACCTGCTGAGCTTAAGTTTGGAGAGCTTGGCTCTTCATACTCTGATTTTCTTACATTCTTTCGTGGCGTTGTTCAGAATCCAGAATTTTCAGATGAAGAAGTTTCATTCGAGCTTCGTGACGAAAGAACTTCGAAGTTTCGTCAAATCCCAATCTATAAGTTTTGGACATCGAATTATCCAAATCTTGAGGAAGGCACTGAAGGCAGAGTTATACCTATTCCATTCGGCGAAGTGAAAAATATCACGCCAGTCTGCATTGACACTGTGAATCATGTCTATAAGATTTCAAACTATCAAATTCAATCAATTGACGCTGTGTACAGGGACGGCGTACTTCTCACAGCTGGCACTGACTATACTACTGATCTTGTGAACGCTGAATTTACGCTGACTTTTGATCCCGGCGACTCGACAATTACGTGCGATGTGAAAGGCATACTCTGCGATTATGATCTTGGCACTTATTCAGAAAATGTAGCAGACATTCTCTATTGGGTACTAACTGAACTCAATGATATACCTGCTTCAAAAATCGATATGATTTCATTCGATGATCTTAAGGCTGCGAGAACTCAGAAACTCTCTCATTATCTTAATTATTCAATCTCAACGTGGGAGTTCTTACGACTTCTTGTAGCAACTGGTGTATTTCATCTTATTTTCACGCCGTCAGGCGAATATAAGGTCGCACGTTATGTAGCAGGTTCTACAGGCGCAACTGAACTCACTCAAGACTATCTAATGAGTTTACGAGTGGCAAGACGAACTCATGGCGTTTATCGTCGAGTAGTAGTTAAGTACGACCCTGATCCCTCAACTGGGGAATGGAAGAGAGTTGAAACTTCCGACGCTAAGGCGAAATACAAGTTTAAGGCTGAAGAAACTCTCACAGTTGAGACTCTTTTGCGAGATAAAGAGGAGGCTAAGTCACTCGCTTCTCTCTACCTTCAAATGGTGAAAACTCCCGGCAAGCTCGTTGAACTTGAGACAAATTGGAAATTAATTGACGCTTCACCAACTGGAAAGATAATTCTTTCGAAAGAGCTTAAAGATGTGAAGATTCTCGAAAACGAGGTATATAGAATTCTTGAAGCAGAAAAACATCTTGCAACAAGCTCGGTCTCAATTATTGCCCAAGAAGACTATCAAATCTCAGGTGAGTCGCACGCTGATATTGCACATGAAGACACTCACTCTGATTCACATTCTAATAGTCCGCACGAAAACGTAGCGCACGAAAATGTAGCTCATTCGAATGTCGCACACTCTGATGTAGCGCATTCTGACACAGCGCATGGTGACAGTGGGCACTCAAACGTAGCACATGAAAATATCGCACACGAAAATGTAGCTCATGAAGACGTTGCTCATTCTGACGTTGCACATAGCGATGTCGCTCACTCTGACGTTGCTCATTCGAATGTTGCACACGAAAATGTAGCTCACTCAAATGTGGCACACAGTAACTCGCATTCTGATGTTGCGCATGAAGATATTGTTCATTCAGACGTCGCACATGAGGATGTCGCACACAGCGATGTTGCCCATGATGATGTTGCTCATTCAGATTATACTGATTATACTGACCATTTCGATGATCCACTCCACGATGATGAGATAAGTCATTTCGATGTTGCACATTCAAATACACCACATGAAAACGTAGCACACTCTAATGTCGCTCATGAAAACGTAGCGCATAGCGATGTCGCTCATGAGAATACACATAGCGATAGTCCGCACGAAGATGTAGCTCACTCAGACTCTCCGCATGAAGATGTCGCTCACTCAAATGTAGCGCATGGGAATGTCGCTCATGAGAATGTAGCTCACTCAAATGTAGCTCATGAGGATGTAGCGCATTCAGATGTTGCGCATGAAGATAGTGCACATACGAATACATCACACGAGAATGTTGCGCATGAAAATGTAGCACATTCAAATATTGCTCATGAGGATGTCGCACACAGCGATGTGGATCACGGTGATTCATATAGTGATGCGCATTCAAATGTGCCTCATACAAATTCGTCATACTGATTAGGAGGTAGATATGGGTTTGACAATTAAGATTTTGAAATGCAACGGACTTTGCAAATCCTGCTACGAAAATGCAATTCGTAGCAAGCATAAAAACTTTGATTATGATATTGAAAAAATTCTCTCTCGAATCGAAGAAGAATATCGAAAATGTCCGAAAAGTCGAGTGCCGTGTCTTCATGGCGGAGAACCGTTATTACTCAAATTCGATGATGTTCGTCGATTATTGGAGAAAATCTATTCACTTTGGGGATCAACAAGCATTCAGACGAATGGCACTTTGATCACAGACGAGCATATCGAACTTTTCGAACAGTACCGAACTGCGGTCGGTGTAAGTATCGACGGCGACACTTGGGAGCTTAACTATGGACGCTGGAATGCTAAACGACTTTCAAAAGAAGAAATTCAACGAAAGACTGACCTTGTCCTAAATATCATGAAAAAAATGCGAGAGGCTGGAATCTCAGTAAGCGTTATTGCGTTACTCAGAAAGTATAATGCAAGGCGAGAAAAAATCGGAGACTTCATTCAATTTCTTTTGCGTCTAAGAGATGAGTTCGGCGTTTTCTGGCTTCGGACTAACAAAGTTATAGTGCATGATCCAAAGCAAAGAGCAGAGGAAGAGCTTACGCCCGACGAACTCGGCGAAGCTTTCTGTAAAATTGCAGATGTTACGCTCTCTGACTCAAGACTTCAATGGCTTCCATATCGAGATGTCGTTGATCTCCTCACTGGTCATTACGATGCAACTTGTAATTTCACAAAATGCGACGTTTGGCATACTGCAAGCGAAAGAGCTATTATGAGCGATGGTTGTCTTTCAAACTGTCTCCAAGGCGGAGCATCACAAGACGGAATTCAAATTCTCTCGGCATCACAAGAACGTTATGAGAGGTATGAAGTACTTAATCAGTTTCCACAAGAAGTTGGAGGCTGCAAAGATTGCAAATATTGGTTCTTATGTTATGGAGGATGTCCGGCTGAAGGCATAGATGGCGACTGGCGAAATCGCTCAAAATTTTGCAAAGCTTGGCAGATGCTATTCTCGTACGTTGAGGAAAAATTGAAAGCGATATTCCCAAATCTACGAGTTGCTTCGGATTTCTATCCCCTCAAGCCGCCAGTGTCTCGAATTTTTGACTCAATAAGCGATAGCACATGGCGGAGCGAGAGAAGGAAATCTATCGAAGTTCTTAAACAGGGCATCACAGAAAAAATTGAATTAATTCCCGAGAGAAGAGGTCATGGCGACCGTCCGCATGGTGATCATACTGATGAGTCGCTTCTCCGCCAAGCGAGGGAGCATGGCGACCGACCTCACGGCGACAAACCTCACGGCGATAGAGCACACGGCGATCATACTGACGAACTCGGAGGTATACAATGAAAATTTTGAAAGAGACAAATATTGAGCCCTATGCAAGACTTATTTGGGTCTCAGAGCGAGCGAAAAAGACATGGAGCGAAGCTATTGCTCAGCTAAATTCATTCATGCAACAAATGGAAGTTGAAAGCGTAATTCACGGTCATCGACGAGTCTCATGGCAAACAATTCGAGAAGACGAATTTCTACGCTATGCAAAAGACTGGGCAGAGAGAGGTCTCTATATCTTTCCTGTCACACGTGTGAGAACTTTTCAAGGCTTTGCTCATAAGCATGATGAGCCAGTGCCGGGTGAAGTGGCAAGCATCTGTGTAGTGCTTTCAAAGCGTCGAGAGGATGCGCTCGAATATCGACGAGCTTATGAACGAGGTGACAATGACACTCAAGGCTATTTGCTTGGCTTTCCCGCATGCTGTAGGCGATTTTTCGAGAAAGTTTGGGCACAAAGCTACTATGACCCGATCTGGCAGGCTGCACTAAATTCTCGAGCTAAGAAACAAATAGACGAACGAAAAATGAGAATCAAAGCGCATCCTTATTCGTTAGCAACGCTTAGATATGTTGGCTTGAGAATATCTTTTCATATACCTTGTGCATTTGATTGCAGAGAGACGGTGAAAGTTGCGAGAAAACGTTTAGTGCTTGCGAGGGGATATAGCGAAGAAAAAGTAATTCTTTTAGAGGCTCTACTCAGAATGCCTCACTCGTGGAGCGTCTTGCATGGAATTGCAGTTGTGAAAACGCCGATCTTCTATATTGTTACAAGTTCAGTGCCGAGCATTGAGCGATATGAAGTAGAAGTTGAGGGCGATTTCATACCCCGAGAGGCAAAGGCGGGTACTACATTCCCTTTCACTGAGGTGAAAGAGCAATGAGAGTTTCGGGAATTGCAACTATTAAGAATATTATTAAGCTCGGCTATACATTTTTTGAAGCTGTACTCTCCGCATTCCCTCTCTGTGATGAGATTCTAATTAATGATGGCGGAAGTGAGGATGAGACTCAAAAATACCTCGAGCTCTTAGCACAAACTTTTCCAGAAAAGAATATCAGAATTTTCGACTTTCACTGGGGCGGTCGAAATTGCTGCAGACAATTTGATGAGACGCTTAATAGACTAATCGAATTAGCATCAGGCGACTGGCTCATCGAAATACAAGGCGACGAAATCTGGCATGAAAAGGACATCGAAACAGTGAAACGGGTAATAGATTTTGCGAATCAGAATGGCTATAACTCAATTCGCCAGTGGTGTAAGACATGTAGTTGGACTCAAGTTGACTCTTATCAATATAAAAATGTGAGAATCGTAAAAAAAATCAAGGGGCTCAGAAGCACAGAATGGGGCGATAATTTCGTTATGGGCGAGAACACATCGCCTCAAGAAGGGTATACTTCGCACAATGTACCGCCTGAGCTTGTGACAGATGAGTTTGTCTACTATCATTTGCATCGACCATTTCCTGAAAATCGTGTGCTTCAAGACGAAGCAATGGCTTATATGAATTCAGCTGATGATCCGCCAAGAACAGAAGTTTTTGAAGCAGTGAAACGAATTGACTGGAAAAGAGTGCCTCTTCCTCGACCCGAAGAGATACTCGACGAACTTCCCGCAATTGTAAAGGGACTTAGTCAATTTCGTCGCTATCGAGTACGAGAAGAACTTTTCTCGAGGGCTTGGTTACGAGAGATAACTGGACTCGAATATTAGGAGGTTAGTAATGAAGATTTTCGTCTGTTCGACAGGACGCTGCGGCACTGCGTTTTTCAAAGGTGTTTTTGAGCGAAGTACTCCAATACCTTCGTTTCATGAGCCATTTCCACGTGGAATTGGTCGAGTATGCGAAGAAGTCAACAATTATGAATATCTAAGTTATGAAGTCGAACAAGTTCTCAGGGCAAAGGTTAGATTCATTAGACTTAATCAGAAAGACGGTTGGTATTTCGAGTCTTCTCAAATGTTCATAAAAACTTTTGTCTGGGAAATACTCGAGAGTTTCGATGATGTTGCTTGTATATTTCTTTTTCGAAATCCTCTCGAAGTGCTTCTTAGCTATCAAGCAACTCAGGGAGAAGGAAAACCCATTGACTGGTTCCTTAAAGCCGAATGGAGACGGAATATCTTACGAATGGAAGGCATCACATCATGGGCTGAGACAATACTTTGGAACTGGTTCGAAGTCAAAGCAAGATTCTTTCATTTTCGTGAAAAATTCAAAAAATCGTATGTATTTAATTTTAAAAAAATTAATGACCCTCTCGAATGGAGACGATTATTCGAATACTTTGAAATTCCGTACTCGAGAATCGAGCTTTCTAATATCTGGCGGGGCGAACGAAAACAGAAAATAAGTAATTCTGAATTACTCCTTAGATTGACTCAAGAATGGGATGAGATCGGAAAATTGGGAGGCTTTAATGAAGATTTTGAGGAGGTGAGAAAATGGCAGAACGTTATCTCTCGGTAGAAGAGTTTGAAAACATTACAAGAAATATAAGAAAGAGAATCGACGCTGTATATGCAAAGAGCGCTTTCATTGATGCATCATCGGGTGTGAGTGATGCTGGAAAACCCATCAAGCTTAATTCGAGTGGACTAATCGACCTCTCGATGATTCCCTCTACCTTGACTGGTAAAGATGCCGACACAGTCGATGGTTTCCACCTCGACCAAGATGTTAGAACTACTGCAAGTCCGACTTTTTCAAAACTAACTATTACAAATAAGCTTGGTGTCAACATCACAATACCTGACGTCCCCATCCATGCAGGGGGTTCGATAAAAAGCCAAGCCTCGCTGTATCCTGCATTCATACTTCTGAATGATTATCAAGACTTTCGTCTCGAAATAGGCGGAAGCTCAAAATATTTTCAAGTAAGGGATTATACTACTGGCACTTATCCCTTTCGAATCTACTCGGGTGCAAATACTGAAACCCTTAAAATCGGGACTGGAGGAAATGTTTATCTCAAAAACTATCTTCATGTCTATACGCCTGATGGCTATTCAGCACTGAAAGTATATAATGATGCTGGTACGCCTCGCTTTGCAATAAATCCCCAAAGTGACGGCTCATGGCGACTTTATGATGCTTATGGTGGTGTTTGGAATATGGGATTAGTTCAGCGTAATGGTAAAGTTGGCATCAATACATCATCACCTGCTTATACTCTCGATGTTGATGGCGATATTCATACCTCAAGTGCACTTCACGTAGATAGTAATATCTCGGTGGGGGGAGATTTTCGAAATTCATATATCAAAAAAGCAATTTTCTGCGATTCAAGGGATTTCTATAAGTATGGTCTTTCATTCGATGATAATCTTCTTGCGCTTGCAGTTGAAAGAGGCTATACAGTCACTGCGAGCGAATCACCTGATGTTAATTCGTTAGGTACAATATTCAATGGTCATCCCGGCTACGCAGCGTATTGGTATGATGCAAATACCACTTATCCACTCATAATTACAATTTCAAACTTTGGTACTGTTCACTATTCTCGATATTTCTGGATTGCGTTTGCATGGGGAAGAAAACCTGACTCGGGCTATAAGATTGAGGTCTATACTTCATATGACGGACTTTGGCACACAGTTGCAGACACAACATCAGCTGATGCAGGCTATAATGTTCATTATTATTTCGAGGACTATATCACCCAGATTCGAATCACAATTAAGTCTGGCAATGCAACTTATGGCGAAATTAGGATCGGTGAGATAGGCTTTTCAGCATCCTACATAAATCAATATCGGTATGGCTATCGACTCTTCAAGGGTGGCGACACAATGTACGGTCAACTTACTCTCGCAGCAGGTGACCCAACTTCTGACAATCATGCAGCTCGAAAAGCTTATGTTGATACGAAAATGAAACTTGTCTGGAAATCATCACCATTTGATATAGCATCTTCACTTATAGCTGATGAGACTTGGCGTTCGATTGATATAACAGGTCATACTTCTTCAAATGCGATTGGCGTCATACTGGCAGTTCAGATGCGAACATACGGAGGTGGAGACATATATTTTCTCACAAGACGAAATTCAACAGTGGACTGGGAAGGAGGTGTTAGAACAAGCCCTGATCCCTCTGAGGGTGGATATCAATATCTCATTGGCCAATGGATGCAAAAACTCGCATCAGGCCAAGTACTTCATTATAAAGCGAAAGGTACTATCGCAAATTGCAAAATAGTAGCTTACTGGGAATAAGGAGGTTAGTATGAAGGATAAAGACTTCATACCCTTCAATGAAAGTCAAAAAAGATTACTTCAGATGATTCAAGAAAAGTACTTCAAGGAGCTCAATGAAACGCTTCAAATCATATATTCCGAGCTTAATCTATCTGTGAATTTCGACGACTATAAACTTGCACCTGATTTTTCAGGCCTTTTACGAGTCGTAAAACCTGCCTCTGAAGTGAGTACAAATTTGAGTACAGATTCTGAGAAAATTAAGAAAAATAAGAAAATTGAGAAATCTGAGAAGGAAGAAAAATCAAGATAGAGCTCAGAATTGAAAATGCGCCCAGCAGGATTCGAACCTGCGACCTTCGGATTCGTAGTCCGACGCTCTATCCAGCTGAGCTACGGGCGCATTCCCACATAAAATATACATAAAATTATTCTTTTTTTCAATTTAAATTTTACGGGCAATTTTTGTGTTATAATTTGATTTAAT
>Ga0209426_1000286_pt1 | contig 62439 bp, 67 predicted proteins | sample Deesub1362B_J571_FD_187697 | JGI IMG/M metagenome (GOLD analysis project Ga0209426, IMG submission 187697) | Deep oceanic, basalt-hosted subsurface ecosystem from Juan de Fuca Ridge flank, Pacific Ocean, CORK Borehole 1362B_J2.571 (SPAdes)... ... | reverse complement strand
GGTCGAAGTAGCTTTGCTGCCTCTCGAAATCAACTTCGCCCTGCTTGATGCTCAGCTTATAGCCCTCACCGTCAGGCTTAGCCTCAAAGAGCTGGAAGCGGGAATACAAAGGATACATTACGCTGACCTCATCCACTAGATTGAGCAGGATCTTTATGCCTGGCAGCGATCTGTTCTTTCTCGAACTCTATTCCCAGCTAAAGGATTTCAATCTGATCAGGAAGTTTCAGAGGAAGCTGTCTTCCTTGGAACCTGAAAAAGCTGGGGAATTGATCAAAAGGCCGGTTGTATTGCTTTTACCCTGGGACCATCAAAAGCAGGCGTTTGAGGCATGGAAAAAGAAGGGAAGAGTAGGCGTCGTTGAAATGGCCACAGCCACAGGAAAAACTCTCGTGGGTTTAATGGCCATTGAGGAGCTGTCAAAAGAGGGTTTGAAGAGGGGTGAAAGATGCAGAGCCCTAGTATTAGCTCATTCAAAGGCAATCCTCAACCAGTGGAGGAGGGAGACGTTAGATAAGCTCGGATTGGCCGGTGACATTTACACGGAATACTCCATTCCGGTGGTCTGTGTAGGGGTTAGAATTGAGTTCGAAACAATCCAGAAGGTAATCAGAAGTGGCCCACAAAACTATTCTGCCGACCTTCTGATCGTTGATGAAGTCCACCACATAGCTGCTCCAGAATTCAGCAAGGTTTTGAACATTGATTACAGATGGTTCATGGGCCTTTCCGCATCTCCAGATGAGGGTGAGAGGTCCAGAATAATTAAAGGGCTGAATATTTCAGTACTATTTCGATTCGGCCTCAAGGAAGCTATTGAACGAGGCGTCTTACCGAGTTTTGAATGGAAGGTGCATCCTGTGGAGCTTTCGGTAAAAGAAGAAAGGGAGTTCAAAGAGGTATCCAGAAAGATAACACAGCTCTTTAATTACGTTTCAAACGATTCGGAAACCATCTCCAAACTTACCAACGGGGAAAAATCCTCAATAGAGGATATACACGAATTCGTGAAGCTGATTGAGAGAGCAAGGTTCAAAGGCATGGAATTGCCGGAAAACTGGAAGAGACTACAGATGCTAATTTTGCAGAGAAGGTGGATTGTGCATAGGTCGATTCCTAAGATTGAGAATGCCATAGAGCTTGCGAAGAGGTATGGTAAGAGCAAGAAGGTAATAGTGTTTGCCATGGACATCGAGAGCTGCGACCTGATTGCCGGCAGAGTTGAAGAGGAAGTATCGAACGTGTTTGTTGTCCATTCAAACGTTGCCAAAGATGTCAATGAGAAGATAATCGAATTCAGGAGAGCTGACCACGGGGTCTTAATAGGAGCAAGGATGTTGGATGAGGGAATAGACATTCCTGATGCGGAGATCGGGATAAATGTTTCTGCATCAAAAACAAGGCTTCAGCTGATTCAGAGGCTGGGGAGGATCTTGAGAAAGAGCGGGAACAGGAAACCAGTATTCCACCACTTTGTAGGTGTTCCAAGTCAGGAATCCTACATTAACTTCGAGGATGGGTTCAGACTCCTCGACGAGCTGAACTGGGTGCACACCATGGCGATGAACCTCGGAGTCAATATGGAAATCGTGGAGGAAACTCCAATTGACAGGCTAATTGATAGTGCAGAAAGGATGTTCAGGGACAGCCATCAAAAGAGGAGAGCGGTGCCCACTCCAAGTTACGGAACTTTTAGGATTGAAAACGTCCTCAGATTTTTCGATGAGGAGTTAAAACAAAGAATTGCAGACACACTTGCCGGCTATTGTCCAGATCATGTTATATCCGATACGGAATGGACAGAGATAGTTAGAAGAGGGTTTAAGAAAGAGCCCAATGATCCCTTAAACATCCTTGGTTATTGGTGGATACTGGTGGTTGGTGGCAGAAACCCGCGGAGAATACGGGAGATAATCATGAGTCAGGAGTTTCTATCCCATTTAAACATATCCCTTCTTGAAACGATTAAAAGTCAAATGTAATAATATAAATTATAAAAAATAAAAAAGGATAAAGTTACTATACGGAGAAACTAACAAGATTTAAATATAATTCATATCACTCAATTCTGGGTGTTGTCATGGGGGAGGCTGAAAAGGCTGAAATAAATGAACCCAAAGCTGAATCCGAAACCAAATCAGAAAGCAATGTTGTCCCGGTTGGCATAAAGGTCGGTTCTCAGAGAACAGTCATCGCAAAAGGGAATGATATATTCATCATCGAAACATGTGTGAAGGAGAAGGAGAATCCGATTACTGGAGAAAAAGACTATGTAATAGGCAACGAAGCTGCAGAACTCTATGGAGACGAGGCTGTGTACATGTTAAGGGGTGGTTTGCCGGGAAATGAGGAAGAAGCAGAACTCCTTAAGATATTCCTGACCAGAGTTGCCAGCGAATATGGTATTCCTGAAAATACCTATGTAACCTACGGAATTCCATCAACAGAGGCGGAAGAAGGGGTTAACCTCTTCAAGAAAGTTGTAAGTCAGGTTCCTTTAGGCTGGGTAGGCAAGGAAGTATGGAATGATTCATTCCTCTCTGCTCTGGCCTTGCCAGAGGGTCTTGGAATGCTTGATAAGACTTTCGTGGTCATCAATGCTGGCTCCACAACCACCGATGTTGTGGCTGTAAGGAGGGGGGAAATCGTATTCAGCATGGTAACCGGAGAAGTGTCTGGCGACATTGTAGACAGATGGATCAAAAATGAGATAATGAACGAGACGAGAGGAGCAGTAAACATCGACCTCTCAACTGCTAGAAGCTATAAAGAAAAGTACGCAAACCTCAAAGAGTGGAAGAGTGTTCAAGAGACTGTCCAGCTCTTCGATAAAGGATTGTACAGCTTTAGGATTGACGAAGCGGTAAATAAGCCAGTGGAAAGGTACCTTGACAGCTTAGTGGACTTCTTAACCCTGGAATTCCTGCCATCTCTGGCGGAATTCAACTTCAAGATGTACAAGAAAGCATTGGAATCCGAATTTATCTTGGCAGGCGGAATGGCAGAGATCCCGGGCTTGAAGGAGAAATTTGCAACAAAGATTTCAGATGCATTGGGAGTTGCAATAACTGTCAGATGCCCTGAGAGCCCGCTAACAGCCTCTGCCAGAGGTGCACTGCTGATTTCAAGCTTGAGGGTAAAACAATAGGCTGCTGAAAGTGGTCAGTAAGCAGCAATAAGTCGGTAGGCGGTAAACGGTGAAAAATAATGGAGCTTGAGAAAAGACTTGAGAAGTGGGATGCATTATTTGAGGAATTGAGGAAGGTAGTTGAGGAGTTCCTGCCAACAGTTGAGAAATCGATAAAAGAAGTGACTAACAAAGTTTCCGAACTAGAGCAGAGGATGTCAGTTTTTGAAAAAGAGCTGGCAGATATCAGAATGCAAACAACAGAAAAAAGTCAGAATGTAGAGGATATCAAAAACTCTTTTTTATCTGTGGTGGAAGATCTCAACAACTCCCTGAACGCTGAAATTTCAAATCTCAGAAACGAGTTGTACAATCAGATTGATGAACTGAAGAAGAATATCAGCGATGTCGGTGTTTCCAGCCCTGGAGTTGATCTTGAGGATCTGAAAAATCTGGAAAAAGAGATCGATGAAGTGAGGGGCCTCATAGTCAAGCTATCCAAAGAGCTCGAGCAATTCAGGAACCAAATGGTAGAAAAACACAGAATTATCAGAGAGAAAAAGGTGGAAGGAAAGTCCCCAAGGATTCTATAGATCATGACAGCAGAGAGCTTGGCTGAACTGGGAAGAAAACTCGACAGAATCGTATCTGAATACTTGAAGCTGAGATATCAGGGCGGCAAAGTGATTTCCTTCCCCTCCGGTAAGGGCGGAGTTGGTAAAACTGCTATAACCATAAATCTGGCAGCAGCTCTCGCTCTGAAAGGCAAAAGAGTTCTAGTAATGGACTTAAATTTTGCACTTCCCAATATCCATATGTTTCTGGATGAAGCTCCGGAAGCGACGCTTACCCATTATCTCGGCGGTGAGGCAGAACTTGACGAGGTCATCGGGAAAGTCTTTGTCAAAGATACCCATTTTGATGTTGCCCCTTCTGAATCAATAGTGGACTTCAAAAAGAAGATTAACATCGAAAAACTCAACGACGCCATATCTCTTTTAAAAACCAGATATGACTGCTTGCTTCTCGACCCAGCTCCAGGACTGTCAAAATACGTTTTCTACCCAGTCAGGCTTTCCGACCATGTCTTCATAGTCTCAGCAGATGTTAGGCCAGCATACATGGATGCAATGAAAGTTCTTAAACTTCTGGAAACTAGCAAAATTAATCATGAAGGATTTATTGTAAATATGGTCAGGGGTTCTGAACTGAAGTATTTCGCAGCTATGAACGTATTTGCTGTCATCCCATATGATGGTCATCTCAAAAAGGCATTTTTAGCTGGTAGAACAGTCTTTCACTCAAAAATGGGATTTCTCTCACCCAGCAAGAAATACTTTGAAAAGATGGCGGATGAGATTTCCAGTACATTCCTGTCTAATTCTCAATCAACTTAAACCCTCTCAAACGCTCCTGAGGCCCAGCCACTTTGCTATATTCTGTGCAAACTTCAAGTTATCGCCGGAATTTATGTAGTCGTCCATAAAGAGGGTATCATCCCCTATAACAAGAATCTCCCCCTCCCCATACTTCCTGAAACCAACAACTCCCACGACCCCTTCTGCTCCCCCTGCCTCTCCATTCTGAAAACCCATCCCTGCCTGTGACTTCACAGTGAAAATGGGGTTACTAACCTTAAAGCATCCGAAGAGCAGTATTTCGTCAATCTCCTCGGTAAGAATGTGACTGTATGCGGGCATAGCTTTAACATCCCTACCCTTTAAAGGCTCTAATGAGATTTCAATGCCAAAAGTGTCCAGCAGCGGTTTCAGATTTGAAGGTGGGATGTGTACCATAACTACCAGTTTCCCACCAGCCTTTACAAACTCCTCAATTCGGCTTATCTCGTCTGCTTCAAAAGATGTTGTGGGCCCAGCTATAATGTATCCTTCTACACCTTTTACACCTTCGAGATCATCTGGACTGCCTTCAATAACAACCAGACCAGAGGATTCCATGGAAGAAATGAACCTGGAAAAAGATTTTGGAGGAAACACAGGCTTATGTTCTGCATCCCAGATCACAACATCCTGCTTCTGACCACATCCTGCCAAGAACAGTGATATGAATAAAGCAAAAACTACCAGAGCAACTCGTCTCCCCTGAAAACAGGCCCCTCTGCACATACTCTCAACCCATCCTCTAGAACACAGCTTCCGCAAACCCCTATTCCGCACTTCATCATTCGCTCTACTGAAAACTCTGTTCGCTTCTCCATCCCTTCTTTCTTCACGATTTCAAGAACCTTTCTGAGCATCGCTTCCGGGCCGCAAACATAGATTCTGTCGTAATCCCTGAGGTTTTCATCTTTAAGCAAGTCCAACACTGTCCCCTTCAGCCCTTCACTTCCGTCTTCAGTGGAAATTCTAACCTCGTCGAATCTGTCAACCCACACTAGCTCATCACTGCTTTTTGCACCGTATAACAACCTCACTTTAGCTCCACATGCAGTTAGGAAATCGTTGAGAAAGACTAGAGGAGCTATGCCAATCCCTCCTGCTACAAAAAGGGCCTTTTTGTTTGTAGGGGAGAATGGCCTGCCAAATGGACCGCGGACTCCAACGAAAGTGCCAGTAGGAATGGAGATTAGAGCCTTCGTTGTTTCACCCACCGCCTTTACCGTAACGGAGTCGGGAGAAGAAAGGCTCAGCGGGATTTCTTCAAGGCCAAATACATTGAGCATTATAAACTGACCTGGATAACTTCTCAGCTTCCCGCTGAAGAAAATTGTGGATATGGTTTCGCTGTGCCTTATTATTTCCTCAACCTTCAGGCTGAACACTTCAAGCGCTATCCTCGACAACTTATAAATTTTTGGACATCTTTTGAGTATCTTTGAACGGTATCTTTGAACATCCTTAAATACTGGAAATATGGAGTTGATGTGATGATCGAAGTCCAGATAAAAACTACTCTCCCACCATACTGCCTTATGAGTGCCTTGAGAAAGGTGCTGGAGTCTGCTGTGATAAAGATCGAGAATATTTCGAGGCTTAACGGCAAAGCGATAACCAGTATTGTTGACTTAAAAGCCAAAGAAGTCAAAAAGGCCATGGAGGAGTTGCCACCAGTATGTGAGGCCTACATTGTCTCCAGCAGTGAAGCCAAGGTTTTTGTTAGGGAGCATACATGCGTTACTGCCCTCAAAATACTTGAGTCCGGTTGTCTGATTACCTCTGCAGATATAGTTGAGAACGGTGTGATATGGAACCTGATTTGCAGCGAGGACTCTTTTGTAAAGCTGGTCAGAACTCTTGAGAACGAAGGAATAGATTTTGACCTGCTTTACAAGGGCAAACCGGGTACTAGGAGTGCTGTGACCTATAGAGAGGAAGAAATTCTCAGGATTGCTTTAGAGAAAGGATATTTTGACTATCCCAAAAAAATCAAACTGGAAGAGCTGTCAGAAATATTCGGCATTGCTCCTTCTACTCTCTCAGAAATTTTGAGAAGGGGTCAGAAAAAAATTCTGGAGCGTTATTTCAGGGATTAAGATTAGATTAGTATCAGATTTATCGGGTTTATCAGATAAGTATCAGATCCACCTATTTTTAGTTTTACCCCTTCAAGAGTGGGCAGCACCAACGATGTCCTCAAGCCTTTCTCCAGTCCACCTAACATAGGCTATTAGACTCTCCTTGAGGCTGTAGAAATAGCGATTTGAATAATAAAAAGCAGAACCTATCTGCACAGCCGTTGCGCCAGCCATCATGAACTCCACAATATCCTTCCAGCTTGTAACGCCTCCAGCACCGATGATGGGGATTGAAAGTTCTTCATATAGATCCCAGACAGCTTTGACTGCGATTGGTTTCATGGCTTCGCCACTCACCCCTCCGCTCACATTACTCAAAATTGGCTTTCTGGCCACTATGTCGATCTTCATCCCCTTAAGTGTGTTTATGGCAACAACAGCATCGGCTCCTGCTTCTTCTGCAGCTTTACCAATCTCCACAACGTCAACATTTGGAGAGAGTTTTGCAAAGACTGGCTTTTGTGTAGATTTTGCAACTTCCCTTACAACTTCGTAAACCAGCTCTGGATCACTTCCAATAGCCAGTCCAACCTTTTCAGCATGGGGACAGCTGAGATTGAGCTCAAAAGCCGAAGCCATTGGAAAGTAGGATGTGAGAGCAGCAAATTCTTGAGGTTCAGAGGCGAAGAGGCTAACAATAAGGGGAGCATCCCCTTCGTATTTGGATAGCTCCTCTGCAAACTTAACGGCTCCGGGTGAGGCAAGGCCAACAGCGTTGATGAGGCCGTGGGAATAGTTTATAACGGTCGGATTTGCATAACCCTCCCTCTCCTCCATTCCCACCGATTTTGCAACAACAGCTCCGGCATGTTCAGAGAGTCTCGTGAGAGATGATGCGTAACTACCAAGGATGCCGCTTGCCAACATCATGGGGTTCTTCATTTTCATACCACAAAGTTCTATCCTGAGAAGTCGCTCATACATCATCATTCACCCTTCACTCTTCAATTCTCTCAAGAGCTTTTTCGAAAATTTCCTCCCCCTCTCTGAACTTTTTCGCAGCTTTTCGTAATAATTCTGCAATTTCTGGGTTTTCAGCTTCAACCTTCTCGGCCCACTCTAGATACTTCGAAGTGTGTTCTTTGCTATGTTCAATCCAATGATGGAGAAGCTTTGAGAGCTTTGTAAGGTTCTCCCCGAGTTCCATGAGCTCGCCTTCCTTTGACGATATAAAATTGTTCTCTTTCAAAAACTTCATCATATTCCTCCAGTGGCTTCCCATCCAGTATAGCTTGTCGCACCTCTGACAATACCAGAGCTCGTATTTTGCAGCAAGGTCCTCAGATATTCCCTCCCTGTCCATAACTCTCCTTGCTTCTTCAGCGCTTGGTTTCCTCAACATGGAGTTGCACACACTGCATCTATCCATAACGGGCTCGAAACTTATTCCCAGTTTCTGCAGCTCTTTCATCTGCCCAGCCAGCCTGTCAGATTTAATCAGTATCGCTTTCCTTTCCTCCTTAAGACACCTTGCATACAGGTTTCTGTCTTTTGTTATCAGAATTCTATCGCGGTGATTTCTGAGCATGTAAGTATCCTCATCACCCAAGATGTTCAGCTCGCTTACATAAAGAGTATCGTAACCTGCAATCCTCAGCCATGTTGTGAGTTTTCCAAGCATTCTGTCACAGATGAACTTCAAACTCCAGCCACCACCTATCATCTATCTCTCTTATAACCTTCTCCAGTCTTTTTCCTGTTTCTGTTTCAAAATCCAAGTTTTCAACGTATTTCATGGCATCTTTGCATTTCCGGGAGTAAATCTTTGCCTGAACCAGCAGTTCAAGTTTATCAGCATCTCTGACAACTTTCTCCACATCGCTGAAGTCCGGGAGCTCCAGCCCCTTCGTCTGCTCTCTCCTTGCTCTCTCCTCATCTACCTCCACATACCTCTTTGCCAGTCTGTGGAGGTCAAGGGTTCTGCTTTCGTGGCTGTCGTGAAGCAGTGCTGCAAAGGCTGCCTTGAAAGGGTCACAGCCCTCTTCTCTGGCAATAAAGTAAGCTATTATTGCTGTGAGGAATGAGTGTTCAGCTACGCTTTCAGGATTATCAATTCCAACTTTAAACCATCCTGATCTGGGAACATTTTTCATGGAGCACATCTCGAATATGAATCTCGCCATTCTTTCAACACTTTCAACACTTTCCATGCTGACCATATCAAAACACTCATATTAACCTTTATCGAGTCCCGTTTATGAAGCTCATCCTGAGCAGAGACCTCTCCAACAAATTTCTCAAACTCATCAGGCTTCTTAATGAGGGAGCAAGTGGAGAGAGTGCAGCTGCAGAACTTGGAGTAAGCAGAGTATCTGTCTGGAAGATGGTTAAAAAACTGGAAGAATGGGGATATACTGTCGAAAAAAGCAGAAAAGGATACAGAATAGTTTCAGAGCCCGACTTGTCACCATTCAGAGCTTCAAAAATCGTTTTTGAAACGCAGCTTTTTCAGCAATTTGTGTTCTTCAAAGAAATCGATTCAACAAACAGGATTGCTAGGGAACTTAATGAAGCGGTAGTGATGGCTGAAAAGCAGATAAAGGGAAGAGGAAGGCTGGGCAGGTACTGGATGAGCGAAAGCGGGGGTCTATATTTCTCCATGACTCTATCTCCAGGTCTACCCGTGTCAGAAGTCCCCAAACTGACACTTACAGCAGGTGTAGCAGTAGCGGAAGCCCTCAGTTTTGCCAATGCTAAATTGAAATGGCCCAACGACGTGCTTGTTGACGGGAAAAAGGTGTGTGGAATTCTGAGTGAAGTAGTGGGGGAGGATTTGAGGGTGAAGGTTGTGGTAGGTGTTGGGATAAATGTTTCTAATCCCGTGCCTGACGATGTTCCTGCAACCAACCTGAGGCAGCTTGGCTATGAAGTAGGTATTCTGGATGTATTTGAGCTTGTAATGGAGAGGTTCTCCCAGAGATATTCTCAACTCATCTCAGGAGAATGGGAAAGAATTAGGGAAAAGTGGGTGGAGCTATCCGACACATTGGGCAGGAAAGTAAAGATTTCTGTTGCTGGTAAGAGCTATGAGGGGATTGCTGTGGGTATAGACTCAGATGGAGCGCTTTTGATAGAGGATGGAGAATTAAAAAGGGTTTTTTCAGGAGAGTGCTTCTATGTAAAATAATAATTCAGCGATGTGTTAACTTACTGCAAGATTTTTAAATTGCAGTTCAACTTATCCCATGAAGCTCATCCTTTACAGCGAAAAAGACCTGGCAGGGCAGAATATTAAGAATTGCATCCTCTCTATGGTGGATTATGAAGAAAAGAAGGTAGGGGATTATCTATTTTATGATTGTGGGAAGTTCGGTATTGTGGAGATTAAAGAGAGGCTAATTTATGCGGATTTCGTGGATGAAAGACTTTCAAAGTATCTGAACTTCCATGAGATTCTTTTTGCATCCAGACACAGCAGTAAAGACGGAAGAAAAATCCTTACCGTCCATACAACCGGCAATGTTTCAACAGCAGACTTTGGCGGGAAGCCCTACAGTGTAGCAATGCCTGCACCCAACACCATGAAAAACTATGCTCTCTGGCTTAAAGATGAAATAATAGGCCTCGAAGGATACGAGTTCACAATGGAGGCAACTCACCACGGCCCCTCTGAAATCAAAACCCCTTCAGCCTTCTATGAGATTGGATCTACTGAAGAGGAGTGGAAAGATGAGGCTGCTGCAATGTGCGTCGCAAAGAGCATGCTGAGAGCAATAGAGGATGAGAGGCAATGGAGGGTTGCTCTGGGGATAGGTGGAACTCATTACGCACCAAGACAAACCGAACTCCTCCTAGAAACCGTATTTTCCTTCTCCCACATTTTCGCAAAATATACCTTTCAGGGACTCTCGAAAGAGTTTCTCACGAAGGTTATTGAACTTGATAAGAGTGATTGTATAATATACGACGATAAATCAACCACATCCGATGTGAAAAAGATGTTGTCAGGCATTGCTGAGGAGCTGGGAATAGAAATTCTTAAGGCGAAACATGCGAAGAAATACAAATTCAATAAGTGATATACAATGTCATTAAAAAAACTTAAATACGGAGGGAAAAGATGTCATCTGGGATGAAATTTCGGGTCAAGAAGATTCCGGTAAAGATAGAAAGGCTCTCTGTCATCCTGAATCAAGGTGATGCTGAAGAAATAGGCGTGCTTGTAGGTGATAGAGTAAGGGTCACCTTCGGCGGGAAGTCATGTACAGCAGATGTGCAGATTGGTACAGGACTTATTGAGAGAGGAGAGGTAGGGCTTTACTCCAGCGTTATGGAAGAACTGATGGTAGACGAAGGAGATGAGGTCGGCATTTATCCTTTTCCCCGCCCTGCCTCTGTTGATTACATCAGGAAGAAGATGGATGGACATAAGCTCTCAAAGGATGAGATATACCAGGTAATAGAGGATATTGTAAATAATAGCCTGACCGACGTGGAGATAGCGGCCTTTGTAATTTCAAATTACGTCAAAACCATGGATTTCGATGAGATTGAATGGATGACAAAGGCCATGATCGAGACTGGAGAGACAATAACTTTCGAGAGGGGAATCGTTGTAGACAAGCACAGTATAGGCGGTGTGCCAGGTAACAAGATAAGTCTAATGATTGTTCCCACCATTGCCGCCAGCGGTTTGCTAATTCCGAAGACTGCAAGCAGAGCCATAACGTCTGCAAGCGGGACTGCAGATACCATGGAAGTCCTAGCCAATGTGAATCTGGGTGTAGAGGAGATAAAAGAGATAACAGAAAGGGTTGGCGGAGTTATCGCTTGGGGAGGCGCAACTTATATTGCTCCGGCAGATGACAAGATTATCCAGGTTGAATATCCTCTATCCATCGATCCAAAACCTCAGCTTCTTGCCAGTGTTATGGCGAAGAAGGGGGCGATAGGTGCGAAGTATGCGGTCATCGACATCCCCACAGGCGAAGGGGCAAAGGTTCCAACTATGGAGATTGCAAGGGAACTCAGCAACGATTTTGTAGAACTTGGAAGACGTCTGGGCTTAAATATTACATGTGCCATAACCTATGGAGGACAGCCGGTTGGTAGGGCTGTTGGGCCAGCCCTCGAAGCATGGGAAGCTTTGAAGGCTATGGAAGAAGGAAAGGGTTCCACAAGCCTCCTGGAGAAGTCAATGGGCATAGCTGGGATACTTCTTGAGATGACGGGGAAAGCTGCTAACGGATACGAAGCTGCAAGAAGACTCTTTGAGTCTGGAAAGACCCTCGAAAAATTCAGAGAGATGGTCGAAGCCCAGGGAGGAGACCCAAATGTCAAATCTGACGACATTCCGATAGGAGACAAGGTTTACCACGTTGAATCAACATATGAGGGGGCCGTTGTAAACGTGGACAACAAAAGAATTGTCAGAATTGCCAGAGCTGCTGGGGCTCCCAAGGATAAGGGTGCAGGGGTCTACATTCATAAGAAGAAGGGAGAGGTTGTAAAACCAGGTGACAAGCTTCTTACAATTTACGCTGATAAGGAATGGAAACTCACTCAGGCAATAGAACTGGCGTTGAAGGAGCCTCCGATTCTGGTTTCCGGAATGATTCTGGAAAAATATCCGTCTTACAGGATGATATGATGAAGGTGTGTGGGGTGAAAATATGGGTGAATTGAAAGGTGAACTTAAAGTTGATGAGGGTTTGAAGGAGACAATTGCATGTGCATCTACAATATGCAGGATTGAGCTGATTGAAGGAACTGCAATTTTGGAGTACAGAGGATATAATATCCACGACTTGGCCAAGAACTCCAATTATGAGGAGGTTGCTTATCTCCTTCTGTACGGCGAGTTGCCAACAAAAAGCGAGTTGGAGCTTTTCAGCGAGGAACTGAAAGAAAGGAGGGAGTTGCCACCACAGATTATAGGCTTGCTGACTCATCTGCCACCCTTTACTCATCCAATGGTTGTATTGAGGACTGCAATTTCCTACCTTGGCTCGATGGACAAGTATATCCACTTCAAGAGCCACGAAAAGAGCATCGAGAAGGCCAAGAGTTTGATAGCAAAAATTCCCACAATAGTTGCGTACTTCCACAGGATAAGAACCGGCCAGAAGCTGATAAATCCAAATGATGAGCTCAATCACGCTGCAAACTTCCTCTATATGCTCCATGGGGAGGAACCAACAGAGACAGAAGCGAAGGCACTGGATGTGGACTTAATACTACATGCTGATCACGAGTTAAATGCGTCAACTTTTGCCGCCCGCATTTCGGCGTCAACACTGGCGGATATGTACGCATGTGTTGTTTCAGCAACCGGAACTCTAATGGGGCCCTTACATGGTGGGGCGAGTCAGAAAGTCATGGAGATGTTGCGGGAAATAGCTGTCCCTTGGAGAGCTGAAGCGTACGTCAAGGAGAAGCTGGAGAAAGGAGAAAAGATAATGGGCTTTGGACATAGGGTGTACAAGAACGTAATGGACCCCAGAACCCTTGAGCTGAAAGAGCTGGCGAGGAAGCTGGCTGAGGAGGGAGAACCCAAGTGGTTCAAGATAAGCGAGGCGGTGGAGGAGGCAGTCTACAAATACAAGAAGCTGCTTCCAAACGTGGACTTCTATTCCGCTAGCGTGTATGCTAACCTCCACATCCCCGACGACCTCTTCATAAACATCTTCGCAATGGGTAGAATTGCTGGCTGGGTTGCACATATAATAGAACAGTATGAGACTAACAGGCTGATCAGGCCCAGAGCACAGTATATAGGGCCAAAAAGCAGAGAATACATTCCATTGTCAAAGAGAGAATTCCAGAGTAAGAAATTAACAGTAAAATAAATCTATTTTTTCCTTTTCAACTCATCCTCACAAACCGGGATTACCATTATGTAGTCTTTGTATAGTCCTTTGACTTTCGTTCCCATATAATGAATATCGTTGAAACAAACCGGAGTCTTGCAAATCTCGCATCTTCTCCAGATTATTCCTTCATCCTCTGTTTTGAGTGCTCTGCCACAGGTTTTGCACTTCATCTCCATTTATCTCACCTCAGAAGTCTAACGGGCTTTCAGCAATCACCTTCGCAAGGTCTGCTGCAGTGAAAATCCCCACAACTTTTTCGCCATTCACTATTACCAGTCTTCTTATTTTCATGTCTGCCATTATCCTCGCTGCCTCTTTAACTGAGTAATCGGGAGAGACAGTAATGAGGGGTGTTGATGCAAATTTTCCCACTTCATCCTCCAGACCATTCCGTGGTATAACCTTTGAAACAAGGTCTCTCTCGGTAAAAATTCCGAACACTTTTCCCTCCTTCTCGACAAGAACACTTCCAATCCTCTTCTCACCCATGAGTTTACACACATCCAGAACTTTCATAGTGTGATCTACTGTCACAACATCCTTCACCATGGCTTCTCCAAGCTTCATGATTGAAAATTGAAATCTACAAACATAAACTTTGGGATTTTGGTCTTCGGTCAACCCATCTCTTGAACTACATTACTCTTGCCAATATGCAACTGCGGATTAAAAACTCAAACCATGTTCGAAAGTATTAAGAGGAAGTATCTAAAATAATTAAACATGAAGGAAAAAGCACTTGAAGGGGTGAGAGTGCTAGACATTACCCGCATAATTTACGGCCCATGGGCTGCAACACTGCTTGCTCAGCTTGGGGCTGAAGTGATACATGTTGAAATGCCTGGGAGCGGAGACACCCTTATAAGGCTGGTCTCGCCTGGTGGCGTCTTTCCCCGCAATCTATCACCGGGAATGATGTGCTGCAATGCCAACAAGTACTTTGTTGCCATAGATATGCGAAAAGAGGAAGGAAGAGAGATGATAAAAGAGCTCGCCTCTAAATGCGATGTTCTGATGGAAAACTTCAAACCCGGAACCTTTGACAGATGGGGAATTGGATACAGGCAGCTAAGTGAAATCAATCCCCAGCTGATTTACGTGAGCATGCAGGGATTCGGGAATTGGGGTGAACTTTGGGAGAGGCCCAGCTACGACGCCTATGCCCAGGGGATAACCGGGTTGGCTGAGATCACAGGATTTGAAGAAGCTATGCCCGTAAAGTCGCAAGCTTGGATTGGTGATTTTCTGAGCGGCACCATAGCAGCATTCACAACACTAGTAGCTCTTTTCTGGAGGAATAAGAGTGGGAAGGGGCAGTTTATAGACCTCAGTCAAGCAGAGGTTCTGATAAGGGCAATGGATTGGACTTGGCTTTATATGGCTATTAAACAACAAAATAGAAAACGATACGGCAACAGAGATCCGGCTGTGGTACCATCGTGCCTTGTGAAGTGTGAAGATGGCTATGCTGCTATAGCTGCTTTCAAAAAGGATGAGTTTCAGGGTCTGTGTAGAGCTATGGAGCGGGATGATCTGCTTGAGTTTCTAGATTATGATGCTCGAATAAAAAATGCCGGAAAGATATACGAGGTGATTGAGGAGTGGGCTTCGAAAAAGAGTGTTGACGAGGTGGTGAGGGCCGGATACACCTACGGTTTCGCAGCAGCAGAGCTAATGAATGCAGCCAAGATACACGGCAATGAGCATTTCAACGAGAGAAGAGCTGTATGGAAGTACTATGATCCGCTGTACGAGGAGCTCTGCTATCCTTTCGCCTTGCATCTTGGCAAGACTCCAGGAAGCATAAGGTGGAGTATGCGTCCGGTTGGATTTGACAACGAGCACGTTTTCAGGAGAATACTGGGGATTTCCGAGGATGAGCTTGAAGAGCTTTACAGAAAAGGAGTCGTTGGAAAATGGGATGCCAGCATACCGACGACGGCACCACCAGAAGGTAAGGAGGGCAAGACGATTTACTGAGGTGATGGGCATGTCAGAGCAGAAAGAATGGATCAAATGGACCGAATTTGCCAGACAAATAACCGACCCTTCCAACGCCCATACAAAGCCTGAGGCTCTGGAAGGTATAAGAGTACTCGACCTCAGCCACGGAAGCTTTGCTGGTCTCTTCGCCTCCTCACTGTTGGCAGAGTTTGGAGCTGAAGTGATACGCATTGAGCCCCCAGAAGGAGACATCGCAAGGAAAATGAGCCCTGAAGGCCTGGAAATAGAAAATACGGGACTTGCATACATCGTAGAAGGTCGAAATAAGTATCATGTAACCCTAAACATCGAAAGTGAGAAAGGAAGGGAGATGCTGAGAGAGATGGCCAAGCAGAGTGATGTTCTGATTGAAACTTATCCCCCTGGGCACATGGATAAGCTTGGACTGGGTTATCAATGCCTCAAATCTGTCAACCCCTGCCTCATTTACTGCGCTATTCATACACATGGCCAGAAAGGGAAACTGGCTGATGAAGCAAACAGGGCAGGTTTTGGAGACTATGATATAATTGCCCAGGCTCTGAGCGGCTTTGCTTACACAACCGGAATTCCGGAAGAATACGAAGAATTCCCAGAGCACACCAGAGTCCCTACGAAGATGGGTAACTGGATGGGGTGGTACGCAGGCGGAGCTTTCGCTGCCTTGGCGATAATGGCAGCTTTGTTTCACAGAGAAGCTAGCAATGAAGGGCAATATATTGATATTAGCCCTGCCGAAGCCTTGATGTGCCTAAACAACTATGCATTACATTTCTACCACCTTACCGGGAAAGTTATAGAGAGATGCGGAAATTTTGAGCCTGCAGCTTACGCCTACAATTACTTCCGGGCCAAAGACGGGATGGTATTCATTGCTGGCTACACTGACCCCAACTGGAAGGCATTGTGCAGCATAATTGGGAGAGAAGACTTGGTGGAGAAATATTCGACTATAAAGGACCGCACAAATCCTGAAAACTGGATTCCCATGACGAGGGAGATAGAAAAGTTCACTATGCAGCACACCAGAGATGAAATCCTGAAGCTCTGGCTGTCTTATAAAGGCGAAGGAGTTACAGTTGCCGGAGAGGTGTTGAAGCCCATAGAGACAATGCAGTTCAGGCACTGGTACGAGAGGATGGCACTTTTAAGGTTCAAAGACAGAGATTATGGCGAGGTTCTTGTTCAGGGAGTTGCGGCAAAGATGAGCGAAACCCCTCCACGCCTTAAGTGGGTATGCCGTCCAGTGGGAGCAGATAACGGCTATATTTACAGCAAACTCCTGAATATGGATGAAAAGGAGCTTGAAAGGTTAAAGGAGCAGGGAATCATCTGATCTACAGCCACCACAACAAGAGTTATTTTCAACTTCATCTAAACTTTTTTCATGGAGATTGTTCCTCTTGCCTACGATTCTTTCGGAGCACGAAGCATGTGCACACTTGTGAGGGAGGGTGACGTAACGGTAATAATTGACCCTGGTGTCGCTCTGGGCCCAAGCAGATATGGGTTACCACCACACCCGCTGGAAATCCAGAGGATGAACGAGCTGTGGGATGAGATAAAGCAGCATGCACGCGAAGCGGAGCTTTTCATAATCACCCACTACCACTACGACCACCATGATCCCAACGATGTTGAATTTCTGAGGGGTAAGAGAGTTTTGCTGAAGCATCCAACCGAGAAGATAAACTTCAGTCAGAAAAAGAGGGCTGCATTTTTCATCCAACAGATAAAGAACATCTGTGAAATTGAGTACGCTGATGGTAAATGCTTCGAAGCAAGCAATCTTCAGATTACTCTCTCCGAACCAGTATTTCATGGCAAGGACAGCAGGCTTGGATTTGTGGTAGAAGTGCTGATGGAGGGGAAAAAGAGGGTTGCATACACTTCTGATGTGGAAGGACCCATCCATCAGGAGCAGCTTCAACCTCTCTTAGACTGGAATCCCGAAATTGTATTCATTGACGGGCCAATGACCTACATGCTTGGTTATCGCTACTCTGCTGCCTCCCTTGAAAACTCAAAGAAAAACCTTCAGGAGCTGGTGATAAAAACTAACGTTAAGGTGATAGTTCTGGACCATCACCTCACCAGAGACCTTGCATGGAGGGGTAGGATGTCAGATTTCATCGAGTTTGCTAAATCTCACGGTGTTGAGGTCATGAGCGCCGCCCAGTATGCTGGTAGAGAAGAGGAGTTGCTGGAAGGATTGAGAAAGAGGCTTTATGAGGCTAGGGAGAGTGGGTGATATTTGTGAGTAGTTTGTTGTCCAGTTTAACTAGTAATTGAGTGAGAAATAGATTGGACATATCTCTTTCTAAACTCACTTAACTGAAGGGGTCTTTTCTATGGGTGAACGTTTTGTAGAAAACTCATTTGCCACTCAGAAAACCCCCTTCAATCCTTTAATCACATCAAAATCCTTATCACCGCTTATTATCCCCTACCGCAGTATTTTAAAGCAAAAGCAGCATAAATCGCATCTCTCGACTGAACTTGTATCTCTCAACAAGTTTCTGGGCACCTTCACAAACAGCGTAATCAACATCCAGAAACTTCAAAAACGGCATTTTAAGCAGAATTTTTCCAACTTTAATGCTATCCTCAACTCCAGCAACTCTCTTTACAACATAAACCACTTCATCCCACATCAGCATTGATGTGTAGACCTTAAATTCACCATCTGATGCCTTTCTGAGGTATTCTTTCGATTTTTCTCGGCAAACAACTCCAGAGTAGAGAGTAACGTAAATAAAAAAATTAGAGTCCAGATAAGCGTTCTTCAATCTGCATGTAGTGGATCTTCTTCAGTTTGTCGGGTTCTGGGACTTCAAACTTTCTCTTAACGACGGAAATGAGTTTTTTTACATCTTTTCCGCTTTTTTCTGGTTTCATGACTACGTCATCTCCTCTGACTCGAAGATAACCTCCACACTCATGTCAATTAACCTGATAACTTCTTAAAACCTCATAAACTTCTCTATCCTGTCTCCAACCTCCATAATCCAGTCAATCTTTCCGGGTTTGTATCTGTCTTTGTACTCTTCCCTATCCTTCAGAATTTCCTCAATGACATCAGCCAGCTCTTGAGGTGTCAGGTCTGTAGCATCAATTTCGTATAGCTTTCTGTTACCCATTGCTTCCATCAGTATTGAATCAACTATTTCAGCTTCCAAATTCTCCAAAACCTTATCCTTCCTCCAGCCCCTGCTTTCGAGTCTCTTTTTTAGCTTTTCAGGATGACAGCGGAGAACAATCGTCATATCTGGATTCAGAAGGTGGCTGAGGTGCCCCTCAACGATAATCAACCCCTCAGCCCTCAGGGGTTCAATCCTATCAGCCAGCTTTTCTACATCCACTATCCTTACGTCATCTTCTATTCCCACAATACAGCCAAATTTATCCGCCAGTTCATTCACTGAGTCAACTCTGTACCCTCTCTTCCTCAGCTCCTCAGCCACACTGCTCTTACCCGTTCCTGGAGTGCCTGTTAAAGCAACTATCATGATACATCCTCCAAATTCCTTGGCTTATCCAGCACCTCAAGCTCCTCCAAAGTCTCTTTCAGCACATCAACAAAAAGTTCGTTTTCCTCTTCTCTGCCCACGCTCACCCGAATGGCTCTGTCTGAACATCCTATGAAGCCGGAACAATCCCTCACAATAACGCCCTTTCTTGCGAGTCTTTCAGCTATCAGGCTGGCTGGCTTTACAGTTTCGAAGTATATAAAGTTGGCACTGCTGGGATAGACTTTAACTGACTCACCCATCTCATTCAGCAAAGAATACAGTCTTTCCCTCTCTTTCACAATTTCTCCCACAGTCCACCTCATGTGTTCTACATCCAAGAGGGCAGCTTTCGCACCTTCAATTGCTAGGCTTGAGAGAGGAAAGGGTGTGGAAACTTTCATGTACTCCTTTCTTAACCATTCTGGCATCACCGCATATCCAACCCTGAGGTTGGCAAGACCAAAAGCCTTGGAGAATGTTCTTGCGACTATGACGTTCTCGTATTCCGCCAGACTCAGAAGGTTTTGAGTCGAGAATTCGGCATATGCCTCATCTATGAAAACTGCTGCTCCCACTTCCGAAGCTCTCTCAATGACTTCTGTGATGGTATTAACATCCTCGTCATTTCCGGTGGGATTGTTGGGGGAGCATATAATGACGAGCTTCGTTTTATCCGTCACGTATCTCGGCAAATCTGGATGAATTTTGAAATTTTTCTGCCGTTCAATCCTGACCTCTCTGGCTCCCGATATGGCGGCAAGGGTATGATAATAGGGGAAGGATGGAATGGGGATAACTACTTCATCCCCCGGATCGATCAGCAGTCTGAAGATATTTTCCAGTACGCCATCGATGCCAGCTCCGATAACAATTCTGCTGACTTCAAATCCGGTGTAGTCAGATAGCATCTCCAGAAGGTCTGTAGGGTTCGATGGGGGATAGATATGCAGGTTTTTGAGGTCGGCGATGACCTTTTGAAGGACATCATACACTTTTGGAGAACAGCCATACGGGTTTTCATTTGAGGCGAGTTTTACAACCCTTTCCAGACCATAAGCTTTCTTTACCTCCTCTACGCTCCTGCCGGGAACGTATTCCGGGATTTCTGCAATATTTTTTCTGAGTTTCACCCTAAGACCTCGCCTTATACTCACCTAGTTCTCACTTTACAACCTCTATCTCCGCAATACTCCAGTTTTCATCCACACCCTTCAGCGTTCCAATGAGGGCAACGATGACGTTGTGGAATACGGAAGTCACATAGGGATTCAGCCCAACCTCCTTGCCATCAATTTTAAGCTTCACTTCCATGCTTACCACCTCCGAAATAAGGCTCTCTCAATCCGACAGCCTTCACAATAGCCCTAATTAACTCTTCCCCTTCAAGATGTCTGATGTCAATAAGATTGTCGTTCCTCATGAGGCAAGGCTTTATCTTGCCATCAGCAGTAACCCTTATCCTGTTGCAAGCCCCGCAGAACTCCGAATTGTCTAAGGGCTTTACAAACTCTATAACAGCATTATCAAGCACATACTGTCTGCGTCTCTGCATTGCCCTAACTCTCACTTCCTTCGCCACCTCAGCAAACTCCTTTTCAACTTCAGAGATGTCGTAGTAGTAATCTTCAAGCCCCGGCAGATTCAGGAGCTCTATAACCTGGAGAATCACGTTGTTGCCGCTTTTGTTGAAACTGGAAGCGTATGATAGCAAATCCTGAAGCTCCTCATGGTTAAAATTCCTCATCAGAACCATGTTGAGCTTTACCGGCGTCAGTCCTGCATTTACAGCAGCTTCAATGCCCTCTAAAACCCTGTCAAGCCTGCCACCTCTCGTGGCAAATCTGTACTTCTCAGCATTCAGCGTGTCCAGGCTGACATTCACCCTGCTAAGTCCAGCATCCTTTAAAGCTTGCGCGTAATCTGCCAGCAGCACCCCGTTGGTGGTCATTGAAATCTCATCGAAGGGGGGCATTGCGGCGATCACTTCAACTATGTCTTCCCTCACAAGGGGCTCTCCACCGGTTATCTTGAGCTTTCTTACGCCTAAGCTGTGAAAAGCAGCACATATCCTTGCAATCTCCTCAACGCTCATCTCATCAGAACTTTCGTAGCCTTCCCTATGGCAGTAAAAGCAGCCGAGATTGCACCTTCTCGTTACAGATATCCTCAAGTTAGTTATTCCCCTGCCGAATCCGTCGACCAGCATAATTCATCAGCTCTTTTCAAATCCTCAGGAGTGTTGATGTTGAAGAATGAAATGAGCTTTTCATCCACATCTCTGAGTTTTTCGATGCTGTAAAATATTACCTTTTCGAGCCGCATTATTGGAGCAAGAACTTTCGTCTCACCCCTCTCCAGGCTCCTCTCAATCTCAGGCAGGGTTGTTGCAGAATAGACTGCTAGCAGCGGCTCCATTTTTCCACATCCCCATACAGGGATCAAGGCATCAGCTTTATTCCTAGCTCTTTCCTTCCATAGCTTTAAAGCAACATTTCTACGCAAAAAAGGCATATCTGCAGCCACAATAAGTGTTGAATCTCCAAAATGCTTCAGAGCAGCATGAATTCCGGCAAGAGGGCCCATGCCCCTGAATTCATCAACAATGATGTTTTCCCAATCTTCGTATTTCCCAGACTGCTCCTCATCTCTGCAAACAATAACGGTGTTGAAGTCTTCAAGAGAGCCGAGAATTCTTTCCACAACAGTTTTTCCGCAAATAACAAGCTTACCTTTCTCTACACCACCCAATCTCCTTCCAGCTCCGCCAACTAATATGGCTGCATTCACTGGTTTGCGGTAAAACAGTTATGTATTTAACACCTCTGCAAAGTTTCAGCTATGCTCAATGAACTGGAAGAGTTCAGAAGAAAAGACATTCCCTATTCAAGGGTTCTCAGTTCCATGTGTACAACACCCCATCCAGTTGCAGTTGAGGCCCACAGGCTTTTTCTTGAAACGAATTTAGGCGATCCGGGCATATTCAGAGGCACCTGGGAGCTTGAGGAAAAGCTGATGAGGCTGCTTGGCGAGATGCTGCACAACGAAAATGCCGCTGGCTATATATGTTCTGGGGGGACTGAGGCCAATATACAGGGGATAAGGGCAGCTAGAAATGTCATGAGACAGAAGAAAGGAGTTCAGAAATCAAACATTGTCATTCCAGAATCAGCCCACTTCAGCTTTGAGAAGATAGGAGATATACTGGGCGTTGAGATCAGAAGAGCGGGGCTGGATGAAGATTACAGGGTTGATGTGGGTGCTGTTGAGGAGCTTGTGGACAACAATACAGTTGCATTGGTGGGAATTGCTGGCACCACAGAACTGGGACAGATAGACCCCATAAAGGAGCTTTCAGACCTTGCTGTTGAGAGGGGTATCGAACTCCACATCGACGCCGCCTTTGGCGGCCTCGTACTACCCTTCATGGATGACGCTCCTGACTTCGACTTCAAGCTTGATGGAGTTTCGTCAATAACCATCGACCCCCACAAGATGGGAATGGCCACAATTCCTGCTGGAGGTATCCTTTTCAGGGACGGAAGCTACCTGAGAGCCCTTGAGGTGGAAACACCATACCTCACGTCCAAGAGCCAGTACACGCTAACGGGCACCCGGCCAGGCACCGGAGTTGCTTCTGCTTACGCTGTACTCCGCCATCTGGGATACGATGGTATGAAGAAAGTTGTAGAGAAATGCATGGACATGACAACCTTGCTTGTGGAAGAGATGAGAAGTCTGGGCTTTGAGCCAGTTATAGAGCCCATAATGAACGTCGTTGCCTTCAGGACAGATAAAGCGGAGAAAATAAAGGATGAGCTTTACAGAAGAGACTGGGTGATCTCTACTATAAGGAAACCAAAGGCAATAAGGATGGTAATCATGCCCCATGTCAACGAGGAAGTAATCTCAGGCTTCATCCAAACACTCAGAGAGGTAATCAGAGCAGTTTGAGAGTGAGAGATAACATAGATATTACTCTCAAATATTTCCTTTCCCATCACTCTGCTACTTTTTACCACCCTATCGTCTTCTGATACCTATTTAAGCCAACAAATTAACTGGCAAAAATTAAAATTCTGAGCTGTCAAAGATGCTCCATGAAATTCAAAACTCTTTTGAGTGTTGAAGAGGCAAAAAACATCATTTCAGAGCTTAAATTCAACGTCAGAGTTGTTGAACTTCCCGTTTATGAGGCTGTAGGAAAATATTCTGCTGAAGACGTTTATGCTCCCATTGACCTACCTCCTTTTCCACGCTCTATCCGGGACGGTTTTGCAGTCAGAAGCCAGGACATCATTGAGGCAGATGAGAGGAATCCGGTCACTCTTAAGGTTAAAGGAGTTATTGAAGCTGGACAGGTTCCCGACATCGAGATCAGATATGGTGAATGCCTGGAGATTGCCACCGGAGCAGTTATGCCTTCTGGCAGCGATGCTGTGGTGATGATTGAGTACACTGAAAGGAAAGGAGATGAGGTGCTTATCAAACGAGCGGTGAGAAACGGGGAGAACGTAATGGATAGAGCTTCCGACATCGCCATAGGGCAACGAGTCATCAGAAAAGGTGAAAGAATCGATTTTACCAAGGTAGGCGTGCTTTCAGCTCTGGGATTCGAAAGCGTTAAGGTTTCCACCCTCCGCATCGGAGTTCTCAGCACAGGTGATGAGCTGGTTGAGCCTGGAAACGAGCCATCTTTTGGAAAGATATACGATGTGAATAGCAACGCCATTGCAGCATACCTGAAATCATCAGGTTTTGATGTTGTGAAATACGGGATAGTGGGAGACGATGAGGAAGAGATGTGCAACGCTGTGCGGAAGGCTGTGCAGGAGTGCGATGCGGTGATAACATCTGGCTCTACTTCAATGGGTCAGAAGGACTTGCTGCCGAGGATTGTAGGTCAGGAGGGCCGGATAGTCTTCCACGGTGTAAAGGTTAAGCCTGGAAAGCCTTTTCTGGTAGCTGAAATCTCTGGAAAGCCCTTCTTCGGCCTGCCGGGTTTCCCGGTTTCAGCTCTGACGATCCTCCACGAATTCGTCTTTCCTGCCCTCCTGAGAGCTGTTAATGGTAGACTCAACATAAAGAAGATGAAGGGGAGACTGGCCAAGAGGTATGTTGGCGAGGGGCGGCACGAGTTCGTACCGGTGTTTGTGGTGAAAGATAAAATCTTCCCCATAGAAAAGGGAAGCGGAGCCATAACAGCTCTTTCCGATGCCTGCGGGTACATGGAAGTGAAAAGTGGTGAGGAGGTTCTTGAGAGGGGTGAGGAGAGGGAAGTTACCCTCTTTAAAGATTATTCCTACAGCCTCATAGCTGGAGGAATAGATTTGTTTGAGCTCGTTGATGCAGATGATATCAAAATGGTGCCAATGCCAGCAGCAAGAGCAAGAGCGGAATTCATGAAAGGTGCTCTGGATGTGGCGGTGATGCTGAAAGATGGAAATGACTTGGCTTACGGAGTTGCTGGCAGCAGGGGCGGAAAAGGAAATAAGGGAAAGCTAGGAGGCTGGCAGAATGGTTACGGGCTTCCAGAGGGTGATGTGAGCTGCAGCAGCCATCTCCAGCTTTACTATCTGCTTAAAACCGGAGCGATAGACGGTTTTTACTGTCTTGAACCTTTTGCCAGACTCTTCAGGTTACCATTTACAGAATTGGGACGGGTGGGTGTGGAAATACTCAGCAATGAAGAGGGCCAGTACTTTGCCGGGAAATTGAGAGAGCTTCTTTCCTCTAAGGAGGACGTGGGCAGCAGCAATCAAAGCAATGAAGGCAATGAGCGGAAGTAAAGGGGGTTTCCGTTTTCTTTTCCCTTCAACATAGCCAGCATCCTTCCTGATAATCCCCGCCACGAAGTCCGAAACCTCTTGGGAGTTAATCTCGAACGCTGCTGAAGTTGACCCAGCCTCCATACCTGAAATCCCACTCTTTTCAGTCCTGAAATATATCAAACCCTACATCTCTGTAAAAAGAAGTGTAATCGAAGATATCCACCAGTCTGCCGTTTTCGTAAAGCCTCATTTCCTCTCTGGAGTTAGAGAGAACAAATTTCTTTCCGAAAGGGATTGATTCAATCCCGTAGCCTTTTGAATAGCACAGGGTCTTTTGCAGCGTAATAGATGCCAGATGTGTTGAAGTTCACATATCCCTCGCCATCCGTTAAGTAGGCCGATGAATTAACCCTCACCTTCACGTATTCCAATCTTTCGTCAAAGGGATTGGGATAAACCTCAAGAATCTCAGCAGATACTAAAAAAAGGTTGGAGTGATGGAGAGAAGCGGGAGATATTTCAGACTAAAGAGAGGCCACCTCATTCCTCAGTTCACCGATGGTGGCAACTCTTTCAGCCACAACATCATGCTGGTGTATGCTCTCCTCATTCACCTGCCTGAAAACCACCGCAACATCGTCTGGAGCTTCAGGGAATATTTCAAGGGTGGCTTTGGCCATTAGCCTCACGCTATCCTCAACGAATCTCGGATTCATATGAGCATTCTCAACAACCATAAGCTCGTCCTCTCTTTTAAGTATCTCGTAGATCTCACCGCTCATAGCTGCTCTTGCTATCTTCATCAGCTCATCTATGCTGGCTGTAAAGTCATCTCTCACCTCTATCTTGACCATCGCCCTTCCGCGCTGGTTGTGGGAGGCTATTGGGACCATCTCTAAAATCCTCGGAATGCTTTCAGCATCAATTCCCATCTCTTCCAGCCTTTTTGCCGTCTCAGACCTCACAAGCTCTTGGGCACAGGGACAGACAGTAATGCCTGCAACCTCTACGCCAATAAACACCTTTTTACTCCCGTTTCTCCATCTCAAAGCATCACTGAAAATCTTAACCACTTCCTGAGTCTTCAAACTTGAAGATGGTGATCTCTTCCGCATTATGAGCTCACTCACCATATTGACCTCTGCTCTCGTAGCGTATTCGTGCCTCAAAAGCAGTTCATCGGCTATGGCAACCGTTAGATCCTCTATTCTTTTCACTGGCTTTGCTGTTAACCTCTCAATGACCTCATCTACCGCCTCAAAATTTCTGCTCAGATTTGCACCCTTTCTGCTGGACGGAAGGTCAACATAGACGTTGAAAGATGATATAAGGATGATGGGCCTTTTCCCTTCTCTTTCAACCTGGACAAGCTTCTTTATACCTGTGGCTCCCACTCTGCTAAGTCCTATGGGCACTTCAGGCTTCAAAAGTTGAACATCTGGAAGCATCAAATAGAGTTGCCCCACCCCTTTATAAGCATAGCTGAATTTTCACTTCTGTCGTAACTTCTTTAGGATTTCTCTGCAGAACGCTGGCAAATCATCAGGCATCCTTGAAGTGATTATGTTGTCATCCACCACCACTTCTGCATCCTCGTATATCCCACCGGCGGCGATAATATCGTCTCGTATTCCAATCCAGGATGTCATTCTTCTTCCTTTAACAATTCCAGCAGAGATTAGTAGCTGAGGGCCATGACATATGGCCGCAACAACCTTACCTGATTCCAGAAAACTCTTCACAATATTTACCGCCTGAGAATTAACTCGTACTCTCTCAGGAGACCTTCCACCTGGTATGACCAGAGCATCGTATTTTGCTGCATCAACACCGGTATAATTTCTATCCGGCTTAACATAATAGCCATGCTTCCCCTTCTTTTCCGATGTGCTGGAAGATGCAACCTCTGCTGAATGCCCTTCCTCTATGAGCCGGTAGAATGGATAGAAGAATTCTAGATCCTCAAACTCATCCTCCAACAAAAAGAGGATTTTGGCCATAAAACACCATCAGAAGTGTTACATATAATGATTTCTTACTGAAAATATGGAAATTAAGGATTCAGAGAAGCTTGTCAGAATCGAAAAACTCCTAGAAGATGGTGAAGTAGAGGAGGCTCTTGAGGCTGCAATGGAGCTTGAAGCTCGCACCAGAGATCTGGCACTGCTGATGCTGGTGGAATGGGGCTATAACTGCGCTGAAGACATAGAAAATGAGTATTACAGGAACGTTGCAATGGCAATTCTGTATGAAAGAGGCGAGACAGGAGAAAATGATGTAAAAGACGTAAGAATCAAAAGCGCTGCCATGAAAAGAGTTGCAGTGAGGGATTGCGATGTAAGCGTGGCAGCAAGAATTCCTGTACCATACTACCGGGCTCTGGCATTCATGGAGATTTCAAAGAGAACCGGAAAGGATTTCGGAAAGCAGATTGAAAGTGCCATAAACATGGTGGAGAACCCGTATTTGAGGAAGTGGATTGAAAGAAGATTTAAAGGGAGATTATAGGGAGAGGATTATATAACTACAGGCTGTTTATCGTTTCCTTCAGAATCTTAAAGGTTTCTTCCACCGCTTCTGGTATCACTTTCACGTCAGCCAGTACCGGCATGAAATTCGTATCCCCGTTCCATCTCGGGACGATGTGGAGGTGGATGTGGTCTTCTATGCCCGCTCCAGCAACCCTTCCAATGTTTATCCCCATGTTGAAGCCATCAGGATTCATTGACTTCTTAATGGCCCGCACTGCCAAGGAAGCCAGATTCATTATTTCGTCTATCTCTTCATGACTCAGCTCCTCCAGCTGCCCCACATGTCGGTAGGGTGCTATCATGAGATGGCCTGGGTTATAAGGGTAGTTATTCATGATGATGAAGCTTTTTTCGCCCCGATAAAGGATTAGCCTCTCATCATCTCTGTTCTCACTCGGGAAATCACAGAATATGCACCCTTCATATTTTGGTGAGCGTATGTATTCTATTCTCCACGGTGCAAATATTCGCTCCATGCAGGATCATTATCCAGGATGATTTTAACATTTCTGCATTGTCCCTTAAAGCTGAAAGACAGAATCCCTCCTCTTGCGTAAAGACTTTACCGATGAAGTAACATTTAGGTAACAATTAACTGTGGTACCATGTTTGAAGACAGGTTTGAAGATAGACGTGAGGCGGGAAAAAGACTGGCAAAAATTATACCGGAAGTGGATCTCATAGCCGCCATACCCCGCGGTGGCGTGCCTGTTGCTGTTGAGGTTGCTAAAAGGCTCTCAAAGCCACTTTTTGTTGTGGGAGTTAGAAAGCTTCCAATCCCCTGGAGTCCTGAAGCAGGATTTGGAGCAATTGACGAAGATGGAAACATACACATCTCTCACCACATTGTATCTCACACCAGAATTGATGACATGACGGTCGAAAAAATCGCGGAAGACGTTCTAAAGGAGGTTAAAAGAAGGATTTCTATTTACAGAAAAACGCTTCCTGAAATCGCTGGAAAAGTTGTGGCAGTCATAGACGATGGGTTTGCAACTGGACTAACAGCGGTTGCAGCAGTGGAATTCGTGAGAGTTAAAGGAGCAGAGGAAGTTATAGCTGCCGCTCCATGCTGCTCAATAACTGCCTACGAGATATTGAAAAAACATGCTGACAGAGTTCTGTATCTCATCAAGTCAGACTTGCCAGTTTTTGCAGTTGCAGAATTTTACAGAGATTTTAGAGATTTGAGTGACAGAGAAGTTATGGAGTTTCTCTCGGAGGTGGAGAGTCATTAGAAGGATCTACACAATTGGTCATTCGAACAGAAGCTTGGATGAGTTTTTACGACTAATCTTTAAATACGAGGTAAAAGCTATCGCAGACGTCAGGAGATTTCCATCCTCCAGACATCAGCATTTCAAGAAGGAGAACCTCAAAGAAATCCTCGCCACTTACGACATAGATTACATATGGATTGAAGCTCTCGGAGGGTACAGGAGACAAATTGTCAAGGAATCTCCAAATATAGCCATTCAAAGTGAGGGATTCAGAAATTATGCAGATTATATGCTCACAGACGAATTTCTAAAGGCTATAGGGGAGCTGGAGAACATCGCCTCTGTGAAAAGAACAGCAATTATGTGTGCTGAGAAATTCTTCTGGAAGTGCCACAGAAAGTTTATCTCAGATTTTCTGGTTGTCAGAGGGTGGAAAATACTCCATATTCTTGATGACAAGCTTTTAGAGCATAAATTATCGGAAACGGCTCGAGTTGACAGTGATAAGATTATATATGATAAAATAGCCAATAATAAACAATAACGCACGCTTAATGATCAAGAGATGCATCAAATTCCTTCTGGCAATCATCAACCACATCTCATGAACCAACTATGGCTAGGTTCATCACTGCAAGCAATAAATCCCTTAAGCAATCAATTTCTCACCCCTTGGAACCTAAAAATTTATATAAGAGAAGTTGCGAAAATTAACGTTAAGGAGATTCGATATCTCAATTAGTAGGAGGTGGATAGGATATGGAGTTGCCCCTTGCACCGGTGGAGAGAATTATAAGGAATGCCGGAGCACCTCGTGTAAGTGAAGCTGCAAAAAAGGCTCTTGCTGAGGCTATTGAAGACTATGCTCTTCAGGTTGGTAAAAAGGCTGTCGAACTTGCAAATCACGCAGGCAGGAAGACAGTTAAGGCTGAAGACATAAAGATGGCAGCCAAAGAGCTTTAAATTTTTTATTCCATTTTTCTTGAAGTTTGTTGTCAACAAAACATATCACACGTCTTTTGATTGATCATTCAACCATTATAAGTATAGCTTCGTAAGTTTAGCTTTCACCATATTTATTCGCAATTAAAAGATTAAACTTTTCAAGACCTCTAATTCTCCTCTACGCACCATACACAGTCAAACTCTAATCTTCAAAAATCAAAACATTAATATCATCTCTTGTCACACTTTCTCCGGTGGTTTTGAATGAAGGTGAATGGAGTTGAAGTAGAAGAGACTTTTGCCGAGGCCTTTGATATAAAAATTGCCAGAGTTTTGATTACTGCCTACGACTATGACTGGGCTTATGTAGCGGCAAATGAAGCTACTGGTTTCGGGACATCAGTCATAATGTGCCCTGCAGAGGCAGGGATTGAAAAGAAAGCATCGCTTGACGAAACACCTGACGGCAGGCCGGGGTACTACATTCAGATATGCCACATGAGCAAAAAAGGGCTGGAGGAGCAGTTACTTGCAAGAATTGGCCAGTGTGTACTTACAGCCCCAACAACAGCAGTTTTCAATGGCCTGCCCGACGCTGAAGAGAAGTTCGACACTGGCAACAAGCTCAGATTCTTTGCAGATGGCTTTGAGAAGCAGGTAGATGTTGGCGGCAGGAAGATGTGGGCTGTGCCAATGATGGAAGGTGACTTCCTGATCGAGAACGAGATTGGCTACACAAATGGTATCGCAGGAGGAAACTTCTTCATCATGGCTGAAACCCAACCGTCAGCCCTTGCAGCTGCAAAAGCTGCGGTTCAGGCTATTGCTGACGTTGAGGGAGTAATTACACCCTTCCCGGGCGGCATAGTGGCATCAGGTTCAAAGGTGGGGGCGAATAAGTACAAGTTCCTTAGAGCCTCGACCAATGAGAAGTTTGCCCCCAGTATAAGGGATCAGGTGCCTGATACTGCCGTTCCAGAAGGGGTTAAGGCCATCTATGAGATAGTCATAAACGGAATCTCTATCGACGCAATAAAGGAGGCAACCAAGGTTGGAATAGAGGTTGCTACAAGAATTCCGGGAGTCGTGAAGATAACTGCCGGAAACTACGGTGGAAAGCTTGGCAAGCACCTGGTTTACCTGAACGAGCTCTTTTAAATTTTTATTTTTGTAGTGAACAATTTTAAATTGTTTTAATATTTCCACCTACCACCTTATCTCCAAGGTTTCATTGAAGAATCTGGAATACTATTTCCCGATTAATGTCCCGATTAATGCAAAATCAGACTATAATAGGATTGAAAGGTTTGTCTATGCTGTTGTTAACGCTGCAATTGTAGCATGGTTCAAATCTACTAAAATTGACCAAAATATTTATACCTCTGACCGTAGGGATTTAATGGAAGACTGAAGGGCTCGTAGCTCAGCGGCAGAGCGCCGCCTTCGCAAGGCGGAGGCCCCGGGTTCAAATCCCGGCGAGTCCATGTGGGGGAGGCTGCCAGTGGGTGATTTACCCACTTAAGAACCTCCAGAAGCTTATCTTCAAAAAACTGGCTGAGATTCGGGATGTATTCCCTGGCAGCCTCCAAGATTTCCTTTTTCACTGTCAGTTTTACAGGCACTTTTCCAAGGTTTGGACGTGGCATGATATATATTTCACGCCCATAAAATGTAACTTTTTCCCCAGATGAGTGAGAATGTATGGATTAGCGTGGCAGAGGACTATTGATGATGGAATGTTGAGGAAAGTTTTTAATCTGCTATTATTATTCATAAGCCTTTTAGTCCCCCTTCACAAATTCTGGATTTTTAAGCAGGACAATGTAGATTGTGTATTGTTGCCTTACTGGTGTTAAAATAATTGTCGTAAACGGTAAAAATGTCTGGGGATTAGCTTTTAGGAAGATACTAAGTTGAAACCGCGATTTAGCATAGGAACTCATCCGATAACCTAAAAAATATAAATAGAAAGATCTTTACATAAATCTGTGCCAATAAGAAGACGTAGAATCCTAAAACAGTCACATTTAGAAGAGTTAGTGTTTGCTGTAACTCTGCTTGCTGGTGTTTCCGCTTTTTTATTGAAATTGATAGAGTACTGTAATTCAAACATAATCCAGCCAAAAGTTTTCTTTGTAGTTGAACTCCTTGTAATCATTTTGATACTGGAGATCCTGACATTAGTGTTGTTTTTGCTAATAAGGGGTTATTCAGTGTGGCCAATTGGATTAAAACCAAACAAGATGTTAAACGAACTCGCCACTAAACTTAGGCCATTCATGTTTTTTATACCAGTTACATTACTGTTGTATATACTTACTGCATACATCTATCTTTCAATTTCAGAGAATTGGAATTTGCCACATTTCGTAAACTTGATTGTGATTTATTTTATTTTCACGATATCTATGGTAATATCATATTATTTGGGAGGCGGAACAGTAAAAAATCTTCTTAAAAACCCGATTCACCATTGGGTGATATTAATAGTAATGGGATTTGGTTTACTTTTTGGTATATTTTCATCAAACTTTTTATTAACTGGAGACTATTCAATTGAAATTCTAGATATAAATGATAATACAATTTCTTTTAAGATTATGGATACTGGTCGACCTTCAGCAAAATGCTGGATAACGTTGTATAAATTAAACGAATCAAAGGAGGAACTTTTCCAGCAAATCGATTTTGCGATACTTAATGATATATCAAAAAATTCATCCACACACGGATATATAACAGGAATAAAAAGAGATGGAGCGTATTATGTATTCCTAAATTTATCGAATCTATCATCTGGCTATTATCTATTACATGCAGAGGTAACGTATAGGTATCCAAATGCTATGAATCGATTTTTAGAGTCTATATTTATTGCTAAGAAATATGATAATCTTCTATTTTATGTACCCTCTCAAAATTAAGCAGAAGGTCAATAGCTAGGATATGCTCACATACCCTATTAACAAAATAATTAACCGTCACTCGAAAGGTCATCTTAACTTCATTTACTGTAAAAATAAGCAAAAATATTCTCTCTTATTGGAATTTAATATTGGTAGTTAATTCAAGAGTTAAGATAAAGATCATTCAAAACAATATGTGGGGTATTTGCGGGTATTTATTCCCCCTTGTTTTCGTACCACACCTTGTTACAAAGTTGCATAATTCATCACATTTGCGGGTATCTGCGGGTATTGTCCTATTGTTTTTGATTCAGGGAACCACACCACCCTCCTTGGGGTGTAGTGGGTATAGTAAAAGGAAAAAATTTTGCAGATACCCGCATACCCGCAATAAGAAGACATTGCTATATCACATTGTATCGATATATATTCAGAGGTAGAAAGAGTTGCGATATCTGTCGGGATCTACTATCGCGTTTATTATTATTTAGATACGTCTAACATTATTAACGGAGAATATAAGTTTTTACACATGTAAACTCAACAGCTCTAAATAATATTAAGTTTTACTTACACGTGTAAACACACTACTAAAATTATAAGGTGCCAAAAAGAAATTAAATTTTTAAAGGTCCTCACACTATATGTTTTCAGAGTGTGTGAGGACGGTGAGAAGAAATGGCTGCTACAGCCTTCCGGGTCACGTGCTACCTATATGCAGACCATCAAAAAATCGTCGAGAAAATCTTAGAGAAGAAATACAGCAAGCCAGTGTCCCATCGTTCTGCTTCAGAGGTTGTAAGAAGAGCCTTGGAGCATTATGCGGAGCATTTAGGGGTTGACTTGCACTAAATAAAAAATGGGGGGTTCCAGCAATGAGATGCTTCTCAAATTTGAAAAACTTTTCGCTAGTGCTAGGGACTCCATTGGTGTTACCACCTGTCCTAGGGGTGTGATGCTTGATGAACCGGAAAGAACTTCTAGAGCAAATAAGGAGTCAATTAAAGCTTGAAGACCTCATAGACTTGACAGACTTCAAGTTCATCGGGCATGAATATCGAGGACCCCATCCGATTCATGGATCAAGTACCGGAACAAATCTATCAGTGAACATAAACACAGGTCAGTGGTATTGTTTCAGGTGTCAGAGTGGAGGAGATGCCCTTGCCTGGCTGGCAGTTCAAGAGGGTCTCGTTGATTGTTCAGAGGCCAGTGACATCTCCCATGTATTTCCAGAAGTCTTACGAATTGCCTGTGAGAGGATAGGAATAGAGAACTTTCAGCTTTCACAAGATGAAAGAAAGGCTTGGAGACTTTTAAGGTATGAGGAACAACTTCTGCAATCCATTTTCTCTGGTGTGGTGGAATTTTACAGAAAACACCTAGACAACCATCCAGAAGTTAAAGAATGGATCAAAGAGAAATATGGCCAGTACTGGAACGATAAGATTCTTCAGAGGTTCAAAATAGGTTATGCTCCTCCGGATGGAGATGTCCTAGCAAAGTTCTTGGTCGGAAAGTATGGTGAGGAGAATGCCCTGAAATCCGGGCTCCTGAAAAAATTCGGGAGTGAAATCAGGGACCTCTTCCGTGGAAGGGTGGTGTTTCCTTATCTCAAACAGAGGAAGCCAGTGTATTTCATTGCAAGAGCTACTCCATGGACACCGAAAGGTGAGAGTAAGTATCTCAAACAGCTTAAAAGAAATGAAAAACACGAATATGTCTCTCAGCTAGTAGAAGAACCTATTTTCGGGGTAGATTCAATTAGAGGAGCAAGAGAGATCATCATCACTGAGGGTGTTGCGGATGCAATCTCGGCAATCGCTAAGGGTTTTCCTGCCATATCTCCCGCTACAACCCGATTTAAGGGAGATCATGTGCCTGAACTTCAAAAATTAGTAAGAGGTAAGACTTTGTATATTGTCAATGACAACGAAGAAAACGACGCAGGACTCAAAGGTGCTTTGGCTATATTGAGAAAGCTGGAAGGAGATGCAAGGCTCATAATCCTCCCAAAACCAGGGAATGTTGAAAAGGTGGATTTGAACGATTATCTAAGAACACACAGCCCAGAAGATTTCAGAAAACTCATGGAGAAAGCAATCCCAAAGGAAGAAGCTATGCTGAAATTTTCTGATTCAATTGTTGATATTTTCAGGATTGTCTTGAAAGAAAAGGCTGTCGACCCAGATAAAACATTTGGATTCTGGAAAATAGAAAAAGGAACTCATGGAGGACGTTATGAGTATATGGCGCTGGAAAAAGTCTTACCTAACCAAATCAGAGAAGCTATTGCGATTTTTAGGAGGGATTCGGTGATTGTTGACGGTAAGAAGGTCAAGAACCTTGTGGAACCACTAATCCGCCATTCAGTCATCGCTTCTGTGGTGTTAAAATATCTGAGGAAGGAAGGTAAATTCCTGAAGGATAAAAGCAACAGGATTTATTACTTCATGGAAAACGAGAGGAGAGTTTACAACGTAGATGAGAACAATAAAGACTTTTACGCTTTGATAAATGAAGTATCCGGACTCAATCCAAGAACCCAAGATTTTAAAGAAAGCATCGCTGAAATAATCAGCTATGCTCTGAGAAATGGTGAAGAAGTGGAAGTTTACAGGGATTTCTACCTCGACAAAGAAAAAAAGACTCTTTACGTCTATCTCCAAAATGGAGTCTATCTCAGGCTTGATGGTCAAAACGTTGAGATATATCCAAATGGAACCAATGGAATTTTTTTCGTAAAGAATCCACTAGTTGAATCTCTAAGATACATCCCGAAGACTGAAAGGAGAGAGGAGATAAGGATACCAGCACAGATTCAAGAATTGAGGGACAACAGAGACTTATTTATTCGGGCAATATGCAACAGGACAAACTTCTCCCCTAATGAAGAACTGTCAGTGAGGCAGCAGAGAGATTTATTGGCTTTATATTTCTATTCAGTCCCCTTCGGTGATTTTCTTCCTGTGGTACCGATTCTTGTCCTGATTGGAGAAAAGGGTTCCAGCAAGACTCTAACACTCAGACTTTTTGGAAGGCTACTATATGGAAGAAACTTTGATGTTTCCGAGATAACTAAACAGGAAGATTTTGCAGTCGCTCTGGCCAATTGGAGCTTTATTGCACTAGACAATATAGATCATTTTTACGACTGGCTGGAAGATGGTCTTGCCAGAGTGGCGACTAGAGGAATTTACAGAAAGAGGAGGCTCTATACAGACTCCGAAGAAGTGTACATACCGATAAAGTCTTTCGTGGCACTTAATTCTAGAGATCCAAAATTTAGGAGAGACGATGTGGCTGATAGACTATTGATAATCAAGACAACTAGGTTGGAGAGGTTTGTACCCGAAGGGGTGATTCTAAGGGCTGTAGAAGAGTACAGAGACGAGATTTTCTCTGTTTATGTAGATGACCTTAATAAAATCGTTCAAAAGCTTAAGGAAATCAATATCGAGGAGCTAACAACACCACACAGGCTTGCGGACTGGACAGCTTTTGCCTTAATTGCTGCAGAGGCCTTGGATTTGGATGTAGAAGGCGTCAAAGATGCAATTGAAAAGCTGGATAGGGTAAGAGCGGAGTTTACTTTGGAAACGGACACTTTTTACCTCCTCTTAGAAAAATGGGTGAGTGAGAGGAATGATGAACAATGGATTGCTGCTAGGGAGCTATATTCCGAACTTAGAGATATGGCAATTATCGAAGGCCTTGACCTTTATTTCAAGAATCATATAACACTGGGCCAGAAATTGCAGAATTTGAAGACCGAACTTTCACGCTTGCTGGGAATGGAAGCTAAATACGATTCTCATGGAAAAAGATGGCTTTACAAGTTCCCAAAAAACGGAAGAAAAGAAGAATACGTGAAAATCAAACTTGATGATGGGTCTATTGCTCAGATTCCAAAAACAGCGTGGGAAAAAGTACAGAAGAAGCGAGAAGAACAGAAGAAAGGTTCTGATGAAGAATATCTGGATTTTCTCGAACATTTTCATTTTAGGAGAAAATCTGACCTAGAGGAGGTGCTTTTTTAATGAAATGTCCTTCATGTGGCGAATTTGTTGACAACACGCTCTGGAGAGCTATTCAGCCATATCGAAGCAATAAGGCCGTCGTTCTTTCCAACATTGATGGAATCTTGGAGGTGGGTGACAGAATTGTTGCAGTCTTTGAGGAAAAGCATGGAAGAAAACGGGTAAGAGGTTATCAGGCGATTTTATTGAGGAAAGTCGCCAGAAAGTTACAAGTTCCACTTTTTTACGTTTTTGAGAGTGAAAATACTGTGGAAGTTTACGAGTATCCCACAGACCAGATAATTCGCTCTAGTCCTTTCATAAACCTTAATCCAGAGTTTCAAGTGTTTTCAGGTTCAATTTCTGAATTTGGAGAGTATCTGTATAATCGCTTCCTCATTCACGCTCCACTTTCCCGTGTTGAGAGAAGAAAGAGGGTGTGTTTCAGATGACTAGATGCCCCTCCTGTGGTGTGGAGTTGGAGTATATGGGGGGTGTTCCATACATAGGACTGTCAGTCACAGAGGATGACATATTCACGGATTTTTATGTTATGATGTGTAGAAATTGTGGATTTAGATTCGAGCAGGATGATCTCATGGATTTAAGCTCCTCAAATGAGGAGATAAATAAAAAGGAGGTGATGAGCTTGGGAAAAAAGAGTAAGAAGAAAAAAGTTTACCTAGCTGGTGAAATAGACTTAGGAATTCTAGGGAAAAGACCAGCATACTTATTTGAGAACGAAAATCGAGAAAAGAGTACTCATCCTGTCCTCAAGATGGTTATAAAAGACGGTGATGAGTGGAAACAGGTTGGAGCGTTCTGGGTGAGAGAGGTCAAGCAGAAAGAAGAGGTAGACGACACCCTGGGTTTCATAGGGTGAAATTAATGCCACAAGAGTTTCACCACCAACATTTTCACTTTCGAGCTGAAAAAGAGCTCAAGATCACCATCACACGGGGACAGCGTGGAAATTACGGCTGGGAGATATCATACACGGGAGCAAAACTGGATGAGGTCCTGAATACCATAAAAGAAGCTGATAAGAAGCTCAGGAAAATGTTTCTGGGTGACAAAGATGACCATTAGGTGTATCACATGCGGAGGGATTAACTGCAACATTCCACCAGAAAAGCTCTCTATCTCTAATTTTATTCCTGCTCTTTGGAACCGCTATATAAACGTTGGTGGGAAGAGTTGTGGAATTATGATGAAAGTAGAGACAGATTTCATAGGAACTAGATCATCAGGAGATTCCAATTTACACGTGTAAGATACGGGTAGAGGGGTGGTAGATTGAATGGAATTAATGACCTTTGGGTTGAATGTCCACATTGCCTGAGTTATAGCGTAGATAAAGACGAAGTACTGACTCATGGATGGGCAATATGCGAGGCTTGTGGGGAGACCGTCATACTTGAAGAATTGTATGTAGAACTGTAAATGATGGGTGAATTTATGCTCAAGAAGCTCAAAGAAATCCCCATTTTTCCCCTACCTCTCCCTTTGGGCCAAAGATTGGAGTTATGAGATGGCTTGGAGTTCGGACAGAGGGCTATGATGTTTCGAAGTGGACAATCTGGAGGGGTAGAGAAGACTGATTGTATAGAGTGCCGGGCTGATGCAATACACTCAGTCTATTGATTGAGAGCCCGAAGAGATTTGTGGAGGGGTCTGATGGAGGTCTGAAAAGTGGGACGATTTAAGGATAAGATTCCTAGGAACCCTCATTTTTTAAACACTAGTGACAGCGTTATAGAAGGAAGCCAGGGGAAGGCTGAAACCCTTGGTGAGCTAAAGCTGATTTTTGAGGCGGCCATCAAAACTGGATTGCCGAAAAGCATTCAGAAACCTGTTAATGTAAGGGGCAGACCATCTTGGAATCGCTTTATTCTCCTTAGTGTCATGATATACGGCCTTCAACACGGCTTTTCTTACCGTGACATGGAGAGATTCTGCAAAGAGAATCAGGAATTCCTTAAAAGCCTGGACCCGGCCTGGAAAGGGGTTCCTGACCACGTCAACTTCTATCTCATAGCCAAGAAGCTGAGGGTTGCAGACGTTATCAAAATCACCTCCAAGGTGAAGGATTTACGTGGTGAGCTGCCATGCTTGTGGTATTAGAGAGTTAAGAGTTAAAGTGTGGTAAAGATGGCTAGAAAGGTCATCATAACCAAGCAGATAAAGAAGCGTTACGAAAAACTAAAAGCCAGAGGAAGACTGAACATTTTAGAGGTTCTTGATACTTCAAATCCAGTCACAACCTTAAAGGGATTGGTTTACTGCGCCAGAAAAGATGGGCTAAGCGTTAAAGTTTTGATGGATGGAAAGGTTATTACCAAGTTCTAACTTCTAGCTCCTAACTTCTTGCTTTATGATATAGAACTATTTATCGAAAATATTATATTTAATAGTTCCAACATTATTTGGGTGATTCTATGCCCACAGTGAAGAAAGCATTTCTGATTAGAGATAGGAGAATTGAAGGCGTTGTCAGGCTGGACAAGGTGGAAGGTATTTTCTATGTGACAATAGATTTCGAGGATGAGATAGAGGTTGAACTGGCCACAAGGTCGTATGATAGAGCGAGTGAGGTATTTGAAGAAGTCAGAGAACATTTGTGTGGTGTTTAATTTCTATCTTTTGAATATTGATGAAAGAGTTTTTCGACTATTTGGGTGAATTGGATTTCTGTATCCTACAAAAAATAGGCCTTTGAAAGGTTCAAGAGAGAAGTTGAATACATCTTTTTCAATCAACAATGCGTGTTTTTGTTTTGATTGTTCAATTTTCAAAAAACTGCTATAGAGATTTTTAAGAGAGTAGAGAATAAAACACACATTCTTTCGAGCCATCTGTGACTTTAAAATAGCGGTTTTCAATAAAGTGCGAAAAGCTAAATAATTAGTGCCACATCAAAAAATTAGTTATGTCAGAAATTGCTAATGAGGTTACAAGTATATTGCTAGACATATTTGGAAAAAATGTTTTTACTCAGACTTTTCTTTTAGTGTTGATTGTTTTAGCACTAAGTTACCCATATATAAAACCATTTCTTGAATTTTGGATTTTAGAGAGGAAGAGCAAGGCCGTCAAAGAACAATTGATTAAATCATTAACGTTGGATGAAAATATATGGGAGTGCATAGACGAACATCAAAAAGTTATGTCTCCTTTAAGCGAATTCAGAAAAGTTGCACTACCTATTTTAGGATTATCTCTGTCTTTCATCCTCTCTCCTATTTTTCAAGTTTACCTAGCTGTTAGCTTCGGAATTGGTCTTATTTACTCTACGTTAGTTATTAATTTAATATTGTATTTTGCACTACTTATTAGTGTGAAAAAGAAAAATGTAGAAAAATTAGAGGGTGTTAAAAAAACAATTAATAGAATACATCATATTCGTTCTCTTGCCTATGGACCTATTCTCATCTCGGCATCAATGTATATTTCAGCTAACATCCTCTACTATTATTCTCAGCAATTACCAATGAGTGAGGGAGATATGATGCGACTCACATTTTCTCTTTCGATTGGTTTGGGAACAATCCTTTCTGCTTATTCAATTACAAAGGATTTAGAGAAAATCGTGAAGAAACTGCTCAATCTTAAATATCAAAATAAATTCCCAATAATAAAAGTCAAAACTGAAACTGACGAAGCTGAGGGCAAAATTATTGATGTATTTGATAAAGAAATGCTAAAACTCAAGGATAACGAAACTATGATTCCGATACTTTGGAGTTCAGTAAAATCTCTGAGAATTGAAAGCAACTCCACTAAGCTGGATGACACCAAAGAGAAATCTGATTAGGCTTTGCAGCATCAAAACCACATTGGGAAAGGTGAATTCAGCTTCATCCTTCAGCTTCCAGCTATTGAGGTTTACGGAATCGGGATCGTAATTCTTGATTATCGTAAGATATTCTAAGAACGAATAGGGATACTGGGTTGTTATGAGCGAAAAGAGTACAGTACTACATATCTATAGCCTTTGAACAAAAAATGGGATAAATGGACGATAGACTGCTTGATTGATCACATAAAAAAATATATCAACGAAAAAGAAGAAACTTAAGAAGGGGTGATATATGCTGATTATCTGCCAAGATTCTAGGAATAATTTACCTAATATTTTGCTCGAAATAGGAATGAGGGTAACTTTTGGAAATAAAATTCCTGATATTATATTAATAGTTATAAGCAATTTGCCACGAAACGTAGAAATAGTGAATTTAAATTAAAAATATATCTCAGGAGTGATTTTAATGAAGTATTTAGACAAGATTAAAAAATTCGTAATTCACCCGATTTGTATTCAAGTAATTTTTTTAATTTTATTTATATCTATATATCTGATTTTACATCGAATTTTGAATGTATTAGAAGTGCCTTCGAACTTGTCCAACATATTAACTGAGTTTAAAAGACTCTTGGAGACCTTCATAATAATTATCTTTTTGGGAACTCTTATTGGCTTAATTGCAGAATTAAGAAAAGCAGATACTTTGTTATTGTATAGAAAAATTTACGAAGAATTTGTGATTATTTTAATACTCTCTTTAATGCTTTATATTTTCGAAAAAGAAGGAAAACTCACTGTATTTATTCTTGCTGTTTCAGTAATTTTATATTCATTTATAGTCCTTCGAACAGGAGATCGAGCGATTTTTGGGATAATAAGAGAAAAATACGAAGAGAAGTTTAAGAAAATACCATATGTTGATGAGACAAATAAAATTTTTAAAGATGCACTGAAAGCAGCCATTTTTTCGATGTATCTACAACGACAAAAAGAGGAAATCATTGAATCTGTTCGGGCACCAGACGATCTTCTTGATGAATTTAATCCATGTACAGGTAAACCAAACTTGTTCGACTATATATCGCCAGAAAATGAGGAACATAGAAAAATCATAGAAAAAGTGATTATAGATGTAATGAATAAAGATCGTGTTCTAAAAATATTAAGAAAAAAAAGAAGTAAATGGAGCAGTGAAGATAGAGAAAAATTATCCGAGGTCTTCATGGAACTAGCACGTAATACCGAGAATAAAGACCCTCATTTAGCCTCATACTGTCGTCAATTGGCAAAGTGTGTATATTGGAGAAAATTTTATGATCTAATAGAAGATAACCTAATAAACGAGAAAGAGTGCTTTAGTATTGGGGACGAGAAAAATCATCACCTATGTTATCCAAAAGATTCTTTAATCAAAAGATATATGACAACGGAAGACCAAAACGTTCTAGGAGATATAATCGAAGTAGAGAAGGATGATGATACGTTTTATCATAAAATAGAATTTAAAGATTATCCAAATATCCATTTACTCAATAATAAATATATCAAAGTGGAGACAAGCTCTAAACAGCCTAAAGCCATCATTTTTGCTCCTCAGTTTAAGGAATTCTCTGCATCGTATGGACAGCTTTGGATAACTAAAGAAGCTGTAAACAAAAGAGTATTAGAGTACATGATGACATTAGGAGGTGCTTATCTTCTTAATTCGGATTGGTTCCCACTTGAAGTTCACGAGAAGAATAATGAATTGCCCAAATTCTATCTCCAACATCCATTCCAAGAAAAAGTCGTTATAGAAGTTTTAAACCATCAGAACTACACATATCCTTCAGAAATTATAAAAAATTGGAAAAGGTGGATGACGTCTAATGTCAAAAATAAAGAAAGAAGATTTATTTGGATAAGGGAGGGTGTGCAACCTGTTGCTAATAAAATAAAAATTACAAAAGATACAAAAGATATTGTTGACCATTTGAAAGTTCATTATAATAATATAGGAATAAAACTCGAAGAGGAATTCATTACCAAGCTTGACAGTCTTGAAGATAGTGATAACAGTTACTTACTTTTTTTCCAAATACATGAGCAATGTGTTAGAACGCCTACTACTGCCATACTTATTATAACTGCTGAAGAAGAAGATAGTCATAGCAAGTTATTTGAATTAACAGAAGAATTCGCTAAAGGACAAGAAGATTTGAAAAAAATCTTTAATGGTTTAAAGGAAGGGATACTAGAACTTTGTGGATATGAAGAACTCTGGAAAGAGGGGGTCGATTTCAAACTCTGGCTTTCTGAACCTGAAAATTGGATGAAAAGAGGTATTTTAGGGATAATTTGGAGAGAAGTAATGTGCTGTTATGCACTTTTGAAGATTATAAATTATTACTTAAAATCTGAACAATATCAAGAAAAACTCACATATCGGAAGCGAGAAGATTTGAAACTATCAAAAGAAGAGATCTATGATTTTTTGGAGTTTGAGTATTTAGACTGGCTAGAAAAAGCCATAGAAACAATAAGCAGCCATAATAAAGATATAGAAAAGCTTGTTGGCAACGGGAAAGTTCAGGAGTTTCTAACAGAAATTAAAAGCATTTTGACCAAATTGATAAATGTTAATTCGTATGCATTTATTGAGGATGATAATTTAAGAGAACGCATCGAAGGTATAATCTCTATTATTAATAAAGGCTTGGAGAAGGGGGGAAAATGATCCTTGCTATTAAATGTGCACAAAATAAGGAACAACTAGAAAAGGCAATCTCTATAGCCGACAAGTATGAATTACAAGGCGTAGAGATTCAGGAAGTATTTGGCATAATGAGAAAAACTCCCACGGAGAAAAGAGCAGAATTAGTAGTAAGATATTTGAAGAACTCGAATATAACACATCTTGCTTATCACTATCCAATCAAGAGTAGATGGGATTCTATTGAAGAAGCGAAATATTGCGATCTAGCATGGGGATCTGAAAAAATAATGGAGATGTCAAAGGAAACAATCAGGGAAGCCGCGATAGTTGCGTTGGAATTGGGTTTAAACAATTTTGTTCCAGTGAATTTTCACCTTTTCAGATTCATAGAAAAAGAGAATATATGCAAAAAAGAAAAAGAATTCGGACTTAAAGTTGGAGAGTCGATGCTAATTCAGTTAAAAAAATACGCTGATAATATTTGCAAAGAATATGGGCTATTAAAAGGTGGAAAGCCCCTCATTCAGATCACAAGGGAGAATAATCCACCAGATCATGGGTCTGTTGATGCTTTACTTGACTATCATCCACTAGAGATTGTTCGAACAAAATCCTATGGAATTAAAAACTGCTTGGATTTTTCTCATTTTCAACAGTATTTAAACTATTTGAAATTTGGAAAAGGTGAACTACTAGGTGTAGACTTGGATAGGGAGTATTATCCTTCAAACATCAACTGGAAACTTGCTATAGATATTCTTAAAGCGAATCTTGTTCTAATTCATATAAATGATGCCTCCGGATATAGAAAAGAAAGTGAAGGTTTGGAAGTTGGAACAGGTGAAATAAACTACGATAAACTCTTCTCATTGCTACAATCTGTAAAGTATGATAAAATTATCCATACGATTGAAATCAAAGATGGGCATATATATTGGCGGAGGATTGAAAATAGCATTTTAAAAATCAGAAGGTTTCTTGAAGGTTTATGATAGTTATGCTTAGTTATGGCTTCGGGTAAGAACTCTCGCCTTGATTATCAAAACTTCGACCCTTACGGATGCATATAACAGCAGGTACGTGGTTTTCTGTCGCTCATCCAAACCCTCATAGGCTTCGCATACCCACAAAAACACTGGAAGACTGCATCAAGAGTTGGAGTGAAAAAATAAATACAGACGATCGACTACTGGAATGTCCTCTTATTTTTCAATAAAAGCAAAGGAATACGAAAAAGCGTACGAGTATTTCAAAAGAGCGATAATGTTCGGTGATTTTGAGAACTCCCTTTTAGAATGCTCGTTAATTCTGAAAGATTCTTCAATCAAAAGTTATGTCAGAAAGGCTTAGGTATGAAATAAGCAATTTTGTTACCTTTATTAAAAGGTTCCAAGCAAAACAGGAGTCGGAGCAATCTAAAATAATTTTAAAACCTATGTTAAGATGTACTTCAGTAGTTCTTCCAGTCTAACCTCTTCAGGCACTAAGTTAACCTCCCCCCACGCTGCCATGTACTGCTCATAAATCTCTACAGGCAACTTTCCATCATAACTCTGCACATCTAAACTACCTGTGTTGTGGGCCATGATGTAATCTCTCAACCCTGGATGGACCATCAAGACGTTGTTGCACATCTGCTCAAAGAACTTCCTGAGGTGGGAGAAGGCTATCTTCTTCCCTGTGTGGACAGCCTTAACGTCAAGCCTGTCAAACATCTTCCTCATTGAGTAGTAGCTGAACAATGGTTCATCATCGCTGCCCTCAAAGACTTCAAGGTAAGCCTTCAACCACTCCACAACAACTGGGTGGAGAGGGACCCAGTGGGGAAAGTTCTCCTTATCCTTCTCCTCAGGGACATAGATGAGTGGAGGGTTTCTTTCCACAGCTTCCCTGAATTCCTTGGCTGTGAGCTTGGTTGTTGTTGATTCAGGCATCTGGCCCGTGTAAGCTGCGAAGAGAATGCCAGCGATGTATTTCAGTTTGAGAAGTGGTGGGAGGGCTGAATTCCACACAGCGATGAGGAGGTTATGGATGTCGGGCTCCCTTATCAGGATGGGGTTAAGCTTCTTTGAGTTCTTCTTTGGTGGTTCCAGGATCTCTCTCATCTCTCTGAACTCTGGGTTACCTGTCTTTTTCGAAAGCCATTCAAGGAAGTTCCTCAGGTTGTTGTGGTATTTGCATTGAGTCTCATATCCATAGTTGGCCTTGTACCAGTTCTGGAATTCCATTATTTTCTCCTTTGTCACGGTATGGTTGCTGAACTTCAGGAATTCCTCCACAGCCTTCTGGATCCAGTAGTGGGATTTGTGGGATTTAACTCTGGAGAGTCTGTATCTCAGATATTCCTCCACAATGCTTCTTTTTAGCTTATAACCCATCTGATGCCTCTGATTTTCGATTCCTTCGCAAGGCGGAGGCCCCGGGTTCAAATCCCGGCGAGTCCATTTGGGGAGGCTGGAACTCCCTCTTTTTATCACACTGAAGTATTCTCTGAGTTTCAGTCCTGGATACTGCAAACGCGCTTATAAAAAGGCAGATTCTTGATATGCTTTTCCTTAAATATTTTAGGAGATTGAAGATGATCGAATTCAGCTGACATGCTAAGGAAAGAATGGGGTAAAGAAAGGTTACTGAGGATGGTGTCAGAAATGCATTAGTGAATCCAGATGAAACTTTTTACAAATCGAATATTGAAAATTGAAAATCGGATTAAAAGAGGGAGGTGGATTAGGATATGATGGTCAGACATGATCTTGAGGCTGATGTCCTTTATTAAACTGGCTAAACAGGTTAGCTAGGATTTCATTTTTTGCCGTACTTCTGGTGTTTGGCAACAAAAAATTTTTTGCAAATTTTAAACTTACCTCTTTTTGCTACCAAACACCCGCTTTAGCTCTTCAACCTTCAAGTCACTTCCCACGAACACAGCTTTAGGTGCCGGGTTTAGATTCTCAACTCCTTGACCCACGATCCCCCATTCTCTGATTTCGTAGCTCTCCCCCGAAATCTGAAACATATATAAGCCATCGCACTCGACAAAGCCCTTGGCTCTTATCACCTTTCCGCACTCTCCCTTAACGAGCTTCTCCACCAGTTCTTCAAGCTCTCTCCTGCTGAATTTCTTCTGTGGCACGAGGGATAGAGATTCGAGGGGAATGCCAAACTCAACGCTAAACTCTTTATCGTCAACCTCCCCCACATGCTCGCCCCCTTCCGGAACGAACTTGCTGTACTGAGTTCGGACAACCATAGCTTGCGGGTTTATTTCTCTCATCATCTTCTCAATCTCATCTAGCTCTTCATTGCTTACGAGGTCAATTTTGTTGATGAGCAGGATATCCGCGGTTTCAATCTGACCCCGGTAGAACTTCCCGAACTCATGCACGAACTCCTGAAAGACAGTAGCATCCACAATTCCGATCACGGGCCTGATGGTATATTTTTCAGCATATCTGCACTTTTTTATGGCAACAAGCACATTTCTTGGTGTTGCTATGCCTGAAGGCTCTATGAGTAGCACGTCTGGCTTTACGCTCTTATAGATCATGTCGATGGTCTCTGGTAGGGACGCACGAAGAGAGCAACAGATGCACCCACTTGGAAGCTCTACCACTTCTAAGCCTCCTTTTCTGATAACCTCCCCGTCTATAGACAAATCTCCAAACTCGTTAACCAGTACTGCAATTTTCCTTTCTCCATCCTCAGCATATCTCCTGATGAACTCGAGGATGAATGTTGTTTTACCGGCGCCAAGAAATCCTGAGACTATGATTATGTCCATAAACGAGCAGCATTTCCGGATATATTTAACTTTACTCTTTACAACTGGGGGGCAACTGGGAGGGCTATCATAGCAGTCCAATTGCATACGAGGTCAAAAGCTTCTCAGGGTAGACTTCCGAATATACCTTAAGCTACTTTAAGCTCTCACTTTCCAGCCCTATTCTAGAATTCACAGTAGGTCAGCGAGTGAAAGTGGGCAAGTAATGGGTAGAGCGATGGGCGAATCGTTAACATTTTTATGATTAATTATTCTGAACCTTTTGGGTGAAAAGTATGGATGCAGGATTCAATGAAGTAATAATCCGATTAAAGTCGATTGTAGGGGAGAAATACGTAATTCTGGAGCCAGACGGGTACCTCTACGACGAAACCCCTGAACCCATCAGGCCAGGAGCATCAAGGGATGTTGTCATAGTGAAGCCATCCAACCCTCAACAGATCTCAGAAATTCTGAAGCTGGCAAATAGGCTGAGAATTCCGATCTTCGTAAGAGGTGGCGGAACCGGACTGAGTGGCGGGGCAGTACCAACAAGGCCCGGCATAATCCTCTCAATGGAGAGACTCAACAGGATACTTGAAATCGATGCAGACAACCTGATGGTGGTTTGTGAAGCAGGAGTTACTCTGAGGGAATTGCTTGAGGCTATTGACAAGATTCCCGGGCTCTCATTCCCACCACATCCCGGAGATGAGAGTGCGCAGATAGGAGGGCTTGTCGTGAACAACGCTGGTGGAGCGAGAGCCGTAAAATACGGTGTTATGAGGAACTATGTCGTCGGAATCGAAGCAGTTCTGCCAACGGGGGAGATACTTCAACTGGGCGGGAAGGTCATCAAAAATGCTACCGGCTACGATTTGCTCCATCTTATTGTTGGTTGTGAGGGTACGCTCTGTGTTGTGACAAAGGTTGTACTCCGCCTTATTCCAGAGCCCGGTGCAACCTACACACTGGTCATACCCTTCAATAATCCTGAAGACGCAATTAAAGCCGTTCCTGAAATTCTAAGAAGTGGAGTGGTTCCGCTGGCCATCGAATATATGGATATAGACGCCATAAAGGCTGGAGAGAAAGTGACGGGGAAGAGATGGCCGTACAGGGGTGGCAAAGCCCATCTTATGGTAATTATTGACGGAAGGAGCGAGGATGAGCTGATTGAAAAATCAGAGCTGATTGAGGAAGCTGTGAAGAAACATAATGCCTTAGATGTGCTGGTTGGGACTAGCAGGAAAGAACAGAGGGACATTCTGGACATCAGGAGCCTGATTTATGAGGGGCTGAAGGATGAAACAATTGAGGTACTAGATGTTTCCGTTCCTCCTGCAAGCATAGCAGAGTATGTGAAGCGATGTCAGGAGGCTGCTGACAGAATTGGCATTACTGTTCTGCACTTCGGGCATGCAGGGGATGGGAACGTTCACCAACAAATACTGAAGTCAGGGCTGAGAGAGGAGGAGTGGCGGAAGAAATATGAGGAGTTCAAGGAGTTCGCATTCAGGGTTGCAGGGGAGTTTGGTGGATACATTACAGGAGAGCACGGCATAGGAGTGGTAAAGAAGGAAGACATGCGAAAAACTATGCCAGACAAGGCAATTGAGCTGATGAAAGCTATAAAGAAGGTTTTCGACCCTAACAACATCCTGAATCCAGGGAAGGTTGTGGATGTGGAGTAAAAGATATTGGTGTATATGTGGTGTGAGGCAAAACTAGATTGAGTGAAGGGATCAAGATTTTCAAGAAGATTTTCAACGATAAAAAACTTCTTAATCCCCAAATCCAAGAAAGCTCCATGGAAAAAATCAATGTCCTCGTTGAGGCTCTGCCGTATATCAGAGAGTTCCACGGCACCACCATGGTGATAAAACTGGGTGGACACGCCATGGTAAATGAGGAAATTTTGGAGAAAACCATCAGAGATATCGTACTCTTGTACTTCGTCGGCATAAAGCCGGTAGTTATACATGGAGGTGGGCCGGAAATCTCGGAAAAAATGCAGAAATTTGGAATCTCCCCCAAATTTGTTGATGGATTGCGAGTGACAGACGAGCAGACAATGGAAATCGTCTCAATGGTTCTTGATGGTAAGATAAATTCCAAAATAGTTGCGACTTTCATAAAGAATGGTGGAAAGGCTGTTGGTCTTAGTGGGAAGGATGGTCTGCTCATAGTTGCTAGGAAAAAGAAAATCAAGAAAAAGCTTGGTGAGACAGAGGTTGAGCTTGATCTGGGCTATGTTGGAGAAACTGAATACGTTAATCCCGAACTGATAAGAATTCTGGTGGATAATGGGTTCATTCCAGTCATATCTCCTGTTGCAACAGATCTTGAGGGTAAAATCTACAATATGAATGCCGATAGCGTTGCGGGAGATGTGGCTGCAGCCCTTAAAGCGAAGAAACTCATAATGCTGACAGATGTGCCAGGTTTGCTGAGAGACATCAACGATGCCAGTAGCCTTATCACTAGGCTCAGCCTTGAAGAGCTGGAAGAAATGCTGAGTTCTGGTAAGCTCCAAGGGGGGATGATTCCGAAAGCTGAGGCAATCGTCAAAGCAATCAAAGGGGGTGTTGAGAGGGCACACATCATCAACGGGAGCCGAGAGCATGCAATACTCCTTGAGCTCTTCACAAAGGACGGGATAGGCACGATGATAGAGAAATGATGCGTTAATGTGGTGGCGGAGATGAAGCTGGATAAGCTGGGAGTTCAGCCCGATATAACCCATGATCTGGCGAAAGCATTTGAATTCGCTGCTCAGCATGGTTTTTATCATATCGAACTTCTCCTCGACCACCCTTACTATTCCCTTGACGTGCTGAATCCCGAAGAGGTGTTGGAACTGAAAGAGGTCAGCGATGTGGATGTAATTCTCCACGCCTCTGCTGTTAACACAAACTTCATTGCCACAAGCAGCGTGATGAGGAGGGCAAGTTACGATGAACTTCTGAGAACGATTACCTTTGCCGAGAAAGTGGAAGCAGAACTGATTACGTTCCATATAGGATGGAATCCTGGATTCATAACTTCAAAAGGATTCTATTTTGACCAGAAGCTTTACGATGAGCACAACTACAGAGTCCTGAAGGAGGAGATGATTCCCTTCCTGAAGGAGCATGATAGCATTCTTGCCATCGAAAACACCATAGAGATCAGCGGGGGGCTGAGAAGGGCAATGAAAGAGATACTGGATGAAACTGATGTTAAGCTGACGTTTGACATTGGTCATCACAGCATAAAGGGCGGCCATGACATCTTCGTCAGCAACTTCTACAGGGTTGTCAATGTGCATCTGCACGACAACGACGGCAGAGTTGATGAACACCTTCCATTGGGTGAGGGAAGAGTTGATCTAAGCATAATTCCTGAATCATTCGATGGCTTTTTAACCTTGGAGCTTCGAGATGAGGATGCAATATTGAAATCTAAGGAATATGTTGAGAAGTGGAGAGGTTGAGATTGGTATTGGATGTATCAGACCCGATGATGAAGTTGAAGTTAAAGATACAAGATGAGAGGTGGAAAAATTGATGGCGAGAGAGCTTGAATTTGAGGGACATCTGATAGATTCCATGATATTTCCGAAGGTTCTGGACACGATTCTGGATTTGGAAGGAGAATTTGAGATTCTGGAATTCAGGATAGGGAAGAAGAAGGAGGATTACAGCTACGCTAGGATCATAGTTTTTGGCAGGGATGAGACACATCTCGAAAGCATATTGAAAGAACTTCATAAGCTTGGAGCTCGGGTTCCTGATGCGGAAGACGTCCAACTTGCTCCAGCTCCCGGCGATAGGATTCTGCCTGAAGGCTTCTATGTCACAACCAACCATCCAACCTATATCCATCATAACGGAAGGTGGGTGGAGGTTGAGGACATCGGAATGGACAAAGTAATAGCTGTAAGGAATGGGAGAGCTTTATGCCTGCCCATTGATGAGATACGGAAGGGAGACTTGGTGGTAATAGGTGAAAAAGGCGTCAGGGTAATCCCTCCTGAGAGACCCAGAAAGGCGACGCACTTCCAGTTCATGGGTGGACAAGTTTCTTCTGAAAGACCAACTGAAGAGCTCATAGAGATAATTGCCGAGGAAATAGCGTCGTTGAAGAAAAATGGCGGAAAAATAGCCGTTGTTGCTGGCCCGGCTGTAAACCATACTGGTGCGAGAGATGCGCTGGCGGGGATGATAAGGGATGGCTACATTGACCTCCTGCTTGCTGGCAATGCGGTTGCAGTTCACGACATTGAACTCTCAATCTTCGGCACGTCCCTCGGTATGGATATCGAAACAGGCAGACCCGTTCCCGGAGGGAATAGACATCACCTTTATACCATCAGCAGGGTGATAGCTGCCGGGGGCATAAAGGAGGCAGTGGAGAAGGGAGTGATAAAGGACGGGATAATGTATGAGTGCATAAAGAACAATGTCCCCTTCATTCTTGCTGGCTCAATAAGGGATGATGGCCCGCTGCCTGAAGTCATCACAGACGTCATGGAGGCCAAAAAAGCCATGAAAGAGGCTCTTAGGGGAATAAACATGGTAATAATGCTGGCCACAATGCTCCACAGCATTGCAGTCGGAAATCTACTCCCCTCAACTGTAAAGACTGTTTGCGTGGACATCAACCCGGCAACTGTAACAAAACTCATGGACAGGGGAACTGCTCAGGCCATAGGTGTCGTCACTGATGTGGGGCTCTTTGTTCCGAAGCTTTATCAGATGTTGAAGGAAATAGAGGAGAGGTAATACTGGATCAATCTGGAGGTGAGTTATATGCTGGAAATTATGAGAAAGAGAAGAACTATAAGAATCTACCAGGACAAAGATGTCTCAGACTCTCTCATCCAGGAACTTCTTAAGGCTGCCTTTTTCTCACCATCCTCCAAGAATCTGAGGCCATGGCACTTCATAATCGTGAAGGATTCTGAGATGAGACGAAAGCTCTCAGAAGCAACGCCTTGGAGCAGACCAGCAGAGAGGGCACCGGTGGTGATAATTGTTCTTGCAGAAGAGCTGTCGGAGAAGTGGATAGAGGACTGCGCTATTGCTGCGGAACACATCCAGCTTGCAGCCACAGAGCTTGGCTTAGGAGCATGCTGGCTGCAGATAAGAGGGAATATGCACGGCGATGAGCCGGCTGAGGATTATGTAAAGAGGCTGCTGAACATTCCTGATAATTTCAGGGTGGAATGCATGGTCTCTGTCGGATATCCCGCTGAAGAGAAAGAGCCACATTCTGAGAGTAAGGTGAGATGGGACAGGGTTTACGCTGAGAAATTTGGAGTTAGGTGGAAGGAGTAAAAAGAGGTCACTGGTAGTTATTGAACCTTTTTTCTGTCCCGTTTTTTCGTTTTAGTTGTATGCTTAATTCACCAAAAAGACTATCGGATACCGATAGTGATATATAATGTTTTCATCAAAGCTTCATCAATGTCAGACACGTGGCTGAAGGGCATGTTAAAACTGCTCATTCTAAAGGAGCTTGAAAGCGGAGAGGCAACAGGTTACGAGCTTATTGATAGAATAGGGAGAATCACATCGAAAAAGCCTTCTCCCGGCTCTGTCTACCCCCTTCTTGGTGAGCTTCACGACAAGGGCTTTCTTGAAGTCTCTATTCAAGGGAACAGGAAGATCTACTCCCTTTCCAGAAAAGGGGAGAGGGCTCTTGAGGAGCTGAAAGAGCGAGAAAGAAGGCTGATACTCGATAAGATGAGGTTCTTGATGGAAACGGGCATTCTTTCAGGTGAGAGCATTGATGAAGCTGTGAATTTTGTCATGAAGAGGAGGGAAAAAAGGTGGGAGCTTTTCAGAATTAAAAACTGGTTCAGACTTCAGGAGGCGCTCCTAAAGGCCTACAGAAAAAGCCCGGAAGAGACTGAAAAGATTATTGAAGATGCAATAAGGATGTTTGAAGCTATTGAAGGTGGTAAGCGTGATGAGGATGTTTAGGATTTTTTCTACGGCGGTTTTAACGATTCTTCTGCTAACTCTGGGAATTGCCAGTGCCGATAGTGCAGACTTCGAATTTCACGTCTCGCCGGTCAGGGACACTTTCTACCCGGGAGAAGAGACCGTTTTAACACTGCTGATCGAGAATGATGCTAAGGTTAGCAATTTTCCTGTAAATGAAAACACATCCAAGCTTCTGTCTCTCATTACTACTGCCAAGAATCTCAGGGTTGAGCTAAATGACAACTATCCCGTTGAGGTGAAAACGATCAATCCGCAGCTTGCCGGAGATCTTCCTTCAGGGATGGTTTCCAAGGTATCGTTCAAGATAGGAATTGATGTGAGTGCTGAAGAGAAGGAATACAGCTTAACGGTAAAGATCCACTACACCTATGCAAGCTACTCCATTGACCCAGCCACAAATTCTGTTTTTATCTCCTACGACGACGATGTTTATCTCAAGAACATCAACATTCTGATAAGCAGAAAGGACTACGATTTCAACGTCAAAATTCTGAATTCAACAATTATGGCCGGAAAGGAAAGTGTTGTGAACGTTGAAGTGATTAACACCGGCAAAAACCCGTCTTACAATACCTATGTCATTCTGAACGCAACACCACCTTTGATGGCAAATCCGACAGCGATGATGGCATATATTGGTGACTTAAACCCGGAAGAGAAGAAATCTGTATCTTTCAAGGTGTATGCTGCCGAAAATGCATTGAATCAGAGTTATCCTATACGGTTCATTATTAAATTTAACGATGCTGCTGACTTTCCTAAAACAGCTGTAAAAACAGCTTCACTGTCAGTGGAAGGGAATGAGGTTATAGAAGTGGTGAGTCATCGGAGCATTCTAACCCCTCCCAGATATGTTGCCGTCAGGCAGAAAATCGGCCTCTCACTCCCATCTATTCCACAATCTTTCTCTTTTCAATCTCTTTCTCAAACCAAAATTGAATCAAGTTCAGCTTCCAGTGTTTTAACCATCCCCTCCAGAGGCTTTGTAGAGGTTACCATCCAAAACAAAGGGGAGGAGATGAGGGATGCCGTCGCCATTCTATCCTTCGACACTCCACTCATCCGGGTTGAGAATTCGCCCTATATAGGCTATTTTGAGGAGAACGACACTGTCAGGGTTGTATTCGATGTGGAAAACCATGCTCAGGAAGGGAAATACAGGGGATGGGTTGCGATCAAATACAGAAACCCACAAGGAGATGAAGTTCTGACTGAAAAGCATTACATTGGTGTTGAGGTGGGAGACAGTCCTCTGCAGATAAAAGAGGTTAAAGCAGACCTCTCAGCCGGGCAGAAGAGCGAGATTGTGGTGGAGGTGGAGAACAGAATCAAGGAGGAGCTCAGAGACGTTGAGCTGAGCATTCTGTCACCAGAGCTCACCATAACACCTTTGACAACGACCGCCTTCATTGGAACTCTGGAAAGTAGCAAGACTGGAAGCGCAAAATTCAGGGTTGAAGTGGACGATGACGCTGTTCTGGGGAATTACATTCTCTATCTGCTGGAGAGATTTGAGGTAGATGGATCAGAGATTGTAAGTACAGCCACCATACCAATCTCGGTAAAGTCCAGAGGAGTGAAAATAGAGATAACATCGGTTGAAGCTTCGCTCTACCCTGATTCGACAGGTGAGGTTGTTATAAAGCTGAAAAACTCAGGCAGCACCCTTTACAACACTGTCGTAATGCTAGAGGTGTCTCCGCCTCTCTCAGTGGCTGGAGGAAGCTCTCTGGGCAGCCTTGTTGGCCAATCACAGCCCGGCATGTACTTCATCGGAACTCTTGAGCCAGACCGCATTGCGACGGTCAAATTCAGAGTGAAGGTCGATAAGGATGCAGGAGCCGGCAGCCATCCCGCAAGCCTGAAGCTGAGTTATTACGATGCTGAAGGCTATAAGCATGAAACCAACAATTTCCCCATAGCACTGGAGGTAAAGGAGAAGCCTGTGATAACTCCCGTTCTTTCCGCAGCGGTTGTAATGGGGTTGATAGCTTTGACAATAGCGGCAGTTATTGTAAGGAGGAGCAGAGCCAAGAGGAAACTTCAAGCAAATCAGGGAGAGAAATGAGGGAAGTTGAAAAAATTGAGAAGATGGAAAAAATCACAAAAACGAGAAATCCGTGGCTCTCGCTGATTCCGGTAGCCATCGGAGTTTTCATGGTGATGCTGGACACTAGCATACTGAACATAGCGCTTCCAAGCATTGCTGAGGAGTTCAACGCATCTGCATCCGACGTTCAGTGGCTTCTCAATGCATATCTCATAACTCTGGTGGTGCTGCTCGTCACCTTCGGAAGGCTAGGGGACATGGTGAAGAGAAATCTGCTCTACGTCACAGGAATGGCAGTATTCATTGCTGGCAGTTTTCTCTGTGCAAAATCCTGGGATATTCTGGTTTTCGTCTTGGCGAGAATAATCCAGGCAATTGGTGGAGCAATAATGCTGGGGAACAGCATGGCCCTCATCACGGAACTCTTTCCTCCGGGTAAAAGGGGGGCTGCTATGGGCTTGAATTCAATACTCATTGCATCCTCTTTCGCTTTTGGGCCAGTGATAGGCGGGTGGCTTACGACGCATCTAAGCTGGCACTGGGTTTTCTACATCAACTTGCCTGTAGGTCTTGCCGGCATAGCTCTTGGATTAACCCTGCTCCCTTCCATGGGGGAAAAAGCTAAGGTGCCAATAGATGTGCTTGGGCTAGCTCTCCTCTCGATTTCTCTGGGCTTTCTCACTCTTGGAATCATTCAGGGTCAGGACTGGGGGTGGGGAGATGATAAAACCATTGCATCATTCATGGTGGCATTTTCATACCTCACTGCTTTCATTGTGAGGGAGTTAACATACGAGCATCCAATCCTTGATTTAAAGTTATTCAAAATAAGAAATTTCACAGCGGGAGTTACAGCCCTATTTTTCATGTCAATGGGCCTCTCAACCTCTCTGTTTCTCATGCCCTTCTTCCTGCAGGGGATAAAGGGGTTGACTGCTGAGCAGGCGGGGCTCTGGATAATGCCAATACCCATCGTGAATACTGTTATAGCCCCGCTAGCTGGCAGGCTTAGCGATAGGATGAATCCGAAAATAACTATGTCTATAGGGCCCGTTGTGTTCTCTGTCGGACTCTACCTCCTCAGCAAAATTGATGCAAATGTAACCTTCTGGGAACTGCTACCAGTTCTCCTCCTCATTGGCTCCGGCATGGGCCTTATAATGCCCCCTGCTATGAATGTCATGATGACCTCAGCTCCACCCCACAAAGCAGGGATGGCAAGTGGAACAATTCAGACCTCAAATTCCCTTGCAAGAGCCATGGGGGTATCGCTGGGTGGAATACTCTTTACAGGGAAGATGAATGAGCTGATTCCAAACTTCGGGAATGTCATCCCGAATCCAATGCAGATAAAAATCCTTGAGGTTATTGCTATAAAGGGCTATGCTGCGCCCCTCGTTATGATAACCGAAGCATTCATGAGGAGCTTTAGGAGCGTCTTCCTGAATTCCATACCTTTCATCCTGACAAGCCTGTTTATCGTGCTGGTGTTTTTGAGAGGGAAGGAGCATCTCGAGGTGATTGGGAGGTCTGGTTCTCTCGTCACCTCACCTGAACGAATTCAGAGGAGCGAGTTCCCACCACCAAACTCAGGTGGTGAACGAAAAACAATGTAGTCGCAATCGATATATACAATTTAATCATTAAGATATTTGATGCAGTATGAAGTCTGTTGTTGTTTTTCCTGAGCGTTGTGTGGGTTGCATGCAGTGCATGTTTGAATGCGCCGTTTCTCACTCGCAGATCAAGGACTTCAGAGCCATTTTTGAGGAGCCAATACCAAAACCCAGGATTCATGTGTATTCAACCATTGAAAACTACGCCTTTCCCAGCAAGTGCAGGCACTGCGAGCCAGCACCTTGCATGGAGGCATGTCCGACATCTTCGGTGAAAAGAGAGGAGGGAATAGTTTTCGTTGACGTGAACAGGTGCATAAATTGTGGAATGTGTGCCATGGTCTGTCCTTTTGGGGCCATCAGATTTCATCTTGACTGGAAGAGAGTTGAGAGGCTACCAGTAAGCTACAAGTGCGATGGCTGTATCGAGCGGGTTTCTGAAGGTGAACTGCCTGCTTGTGTTGAAGCTTGCAAGACTGGTGCACTCAAATACGGTGATGTGAATGAGCTGGTAAAAGAGGAAGAGAGGCGCATAGCCTCCACTTACTCCCCTCTTTTCCAGAAAAAAGAGATTGTGCCTGAGAACTACAGATTGTGGGTTGAGTTGAGGAGGAGGTGATGGTAATGGTTGAGGAGTATTCTGTTCATGCTGATGCTAGAGCCATGATAAGGAAATTGAGAGATGAAGGAATCCAGCTGGTTTGGGATAGGCTGGAGGAGCAGGAACCTCAATGCGGTTACTGCGCTCTGGGTCTGAGCTGCAGAAACTGTGCCATGGGCCCGTGCAGAATTGACCCCTTCGGAGAAGGACCACAAAAGGGGGTTTGCGGAGCTGATGCAGATGTGATAGTGGCGAGAAATCTCGCAAGGGCAGTTGCAAGTGGTGCCGCCTCTCACAGCGACCACGGCAGGGATTTGGTGGAGGTGCTGGCAAAGGCCGGGAAGGTTAAAGCTTACACAATCAGAGATGTGGAGAAGCTTAAGAGGGTTGCTCAGGAGTATGGCATAGATGTAACAGACGCAAAAAGCGTTGAGGAAATAGCATTTGAGCTTGCTGAGGCCATGCTGGAAGATTTTGGTTCAAAGAAGGAAAGAATTCAGCTTCTCAGCAGAGCACCAAAGAAGAGACTTGAAATCTGGGAAAAGCTAGGAGTCATCCCGAGGGGAATTGATAGAGAGGTTGTGGAAATCATGCACAGAACCCATATGGGAGTTGATAATGATCCTGTCAACCTGCTGCTTCAGTGCCTCAGAACGTCTTTAGCAGATGGCTTTGGAGGCTCAATGATAGCTACCGAAGTTTCGGACATACTTTTCGGAACTCCTGAGCCGAAAATGGCAGCGGTAAATCTAGCAACGCTGAAAGAAAATGAGGTGAATATAGTTCTTCACGGTCACAACCCCATAGTCTCGGATGCAGTTGTTGATGCCGCATCAGATGATGAGCTGCTGAAACTTGCAAAAGAGGCTGGAGCTGAAGGGATCAACCTTGCAGGGCTTTGCTGCACAGGAAATGAGGTTCTCATGCGCAAAGGTGTTCCCATGGCAGGCAATCACCTGATTCAGGAGCTGGTGATTGGAACCGGAGTTGTGGATGTAATAATCGTGGACTACCAGTGCATAATGCCCTCCATCGTTGACATTGCAAAATGTTATCACACTACTGTTGTAACAACCTCGCCCAAAGCCAAGTTCAAGGGCGCAACTCACGTGGAGTTCACCCCTGAAGATGCCCACAAGAAGGCGAGGGAAGTGATCAGACTTGCCATAGAGAGGTTTAAGGAACGAAAGGCTGACCTCATAAAGATTCCGGACGTGAAGCCAGTTGAATTGATGACGGGTTTCTCCATCGAAGCAATTCTGAAGGCTTTAGGCGGTTCGCTGCAGCCACTGCTTGACGTCATTAAAGACGGCAGCATAAGGGGGATTGTGGGTTCGGTAGGGTGCAATAATCCCAAATTGAAGCAGGATAACTCCCACATTGCTCTTGCAAGGAAGCTTATTGAGAATGATGTGCTTGTTGTGGATACGGGCTGTGCTGCAGTTGCAGATGCCAAAGCAGGCCTGAAGACTCCTGAGGCTGCGAAACTTGCTGGAGATGGGTTGAGAAAGGTGTGCGAAGCTTTAGGCATCCCGCCTGTGCTTCATTTGGGCTCGTGCGTCGACAATTCCCGCATTCTCGTTGCTCTCTCGGCCATAGCCAACGAGCTGGGCGTTGATATAAGTGAGTTGCCAGTTGCCGGGGCAGCGATGGAGTGGTATTCTGAGAAAGCCATTGCAATAGGAGCCTACTTCGTTGCTTCAGGCCTTCTGGTTGTGCTTGGAGTGCCGCCACCCATCTACGGAAGCAAGCTGGTTCTGGATGTGCTGACTGAGAAGGTAGAGGATCTAACCGGAGGAAAGTTTGTTGTTGAACCTGACCCCGACAAAGCAGCGGAAATAATACTGAGGCACATTGAAGAGAAAAGGAAGAACCTTGGAATCTGAGCTGGGAGATTCAGCATGATCGGGATAATAGGGGCCGGGCCAGCTGGAATAACCGCAGCAGAGACTCTGAGAAGCTATTCAGACTCACACATTACCATTTTTTCCTCCGAAAGCCATCCACCTTACAATCCAGTACTTCTCACTACGCACCTGAAAACTGGTGGAGATAAGGTCTTTTGGAAGGGGAAAGATATTCTTGAAAGACTCAATGTTGATGCGAGGCTTGGCGAGAAGGTGGAAAGGCTGGATGTTAAAAACAGAAGGATCATCACTGAGAAAGGGGATTACGTGTTCGACAGACTTGTTATAGCTTCTGGAAGCAGGCTATATGCTCCCCTGAAGGGCCTGCATCTACCCAACGTTTACAACTTCAAATCCCTCACCCAAGTTCAAAACCTCCGCTCTCAAATTAAGGAAAGAAAAAAGGCAGTTGTTGTAGGTGGAGGTTTTCAGGGGACTGAGATAGCTCTCGCACTGTGTGAAATGGGGCTGGAAGTAACACTTATTGAGGCAACAGATAGGATCATGCCCGACAGGCTGGACAAAAAAACATCTAGGTTCATCGAAGAGGTCCTGGAGAGCAAGGGGGCAGAACTGGCATTTAACAGCTTTGGTGTCGAATTTGTAGGTGATGGGGTTTGCAGGGCTGTTATTACCAAAGATGGGGATGAATTCGCTGGAGACATATTCATTGCAGCAACTGGCATGACTCCGAACATCGATTTCTGCAAAAAGGAGCTGGAAATTTCAAAAGGTATAATCGTCAACGAATATATGGAGACCTCGCAAAATGGCATTTACGCCTGTGGAGATGTTTGTGAGACGAGAAACAGGATAACTGGAGAGAGAGAAATTTTTGCAAATTACTGGAACGCCGTGAGACAGGGAAGGATTGCAGCCCTCAACCTTCTAGGACATAGGATCCCCTACGATGGGTCAGATGTCATGAACAGTCTTAAAAAACTGGGATTCCACTTTATTGTTGCTGGAGATGTTAGCGGTGAATACGAAGAGGTTGAGAAAAGAGGAAACTACTGGAGATTCTACATCAAAGATGGACGGCTTATAGGCTACATAATCGTGGGAGATATATCTAATGCGGGTTTATTCTACAAGTTGATGCTCTCAGGCGAAGATGTCAGCAGATTTAGACCTCTACACCAGTTAAAAGATTCTGATTTTGTTTTTAGAACCATCCAACAGTGACAACTCTTACTCGAGCTTACGGGTAATCGATTCATTTACAGCAACCCTTGATAGGCACCCCCTCCCGTGATTTTGGGTGCAAGTAAAGAGAAAGAGAGATACGAGAAAGTGAATAACAGGATAGCAAGGAATTTAAGGCAACATCTTTTGATGATGGGTCAGCAACGCTTTCAAGTTTACCCTTACATCTGGGGGATTCATAGAATATGTTGAAGTAAAGTGGAAATAAAGTTTTAAAAAAGTGAACGATGAACGACATATACCTGATAAAATACTTCTTGATCAGCTATATGTTGCTCTGGATAATTGCAACTCCCGCAATGCTTCTGGCTCTATTCGCATACGGAATTTCATTCTCAACAGATTATGAAGCATTCATAGGGAGCATTCCGCTTTATCTAAGTTGCTCAATTGTTTATCTCTCTGCCATTCCAAGTTATTACATCCCTGCAAACCTCTATTTCAAAAAAGTGCAAAGAAAGCTAAGAAAGTTGACCAGTAAATTTGTGTTAAAAACGGCATTCGTTTTCTGGGGATTATCCATGCTTTTGGATGTTATATTCGTTATCCTTATAGCTGGAATAAATATATTCACCTATCCCTTTAACTGGATTTATCTGGGCGTAAGTCCTTTGATGGTTATTTCAGTATATCTTGCAGGGATGCGAAGAAAGGAGTTTTGAGTGAGAGTGAAGTAAAGGTTGACACCTCACCAAACCAAATACTTCTTATTCCTAATGATATATAATGAAGCTTCCCGATGCAGCCCTGAAAGCATTTAAAGGGGAATCGCTTGATGAACCTGTTAGGCTATCTATCAAAATTGATGACAAAAAACATCAAGTCTTCATTGGTTTCGGCTTCATAAGTGTTCCATCAGTGAGATTTGACATGAACAGACTCGGGGAGATCGAGAAGAGGTACGATTGCCGCACACGCATTTCTGGAAATGGTTGCGTCGTCGTTCCTGAAAGCGCCGCTGAGATAATCGACAGAGAGGGCGTTCTCTGCTCGTCAATAGAAGAGCACAGAAAAGTTCTGGATGAGTGGTTCAGGAAGCATGCAGGAAAGGTTATTGGTTTACTGATAGCGGGCGAATAGTTTTTGTTGTATGTGGGCTGGTTATACCCAGTATCTTGTTCACATACGGCCATCTTAAAAGGATAAGGGATGATACATAAATAGATATTCAGGCTTGATGGGTAATGTAGAGCTACATCAACTTCTCATCGAAGTTTCTTATCAGACTGCCAATCATTGGTAAATAAAGGGTAAATTAAAAAAGACCCTATTCACCTAGGCCTTCCTGAGAATATCAAGCACATCCTTTACATATTGTAGTTCTTTCAGAGTAGGGGTGAGTTGTAGCAAGACATGATCTATGCCAATACTCTCCAGTTGCCTGATCTTTTCAGCGACTGTTTCAGGAGAGCCTATCAGCCCCGTATCCAAGGTGCGGTCGAGCACGTTTTTTCTACCTCCCGTTAGCCGCTCCATATACTTTCTAGCTTCATCATCCGTATCTCTGATAAAGGTCAAAGCAGGGATGGCAAATTCTATTTCAACCCTTCCTTTCCTTTTCAGGCGTTGCTGCATGTCAGCGATGTTCTTCTTTGCTTCTTCAAGGTTGCATCCGCGCATAAGCCAGCCGTCTGCCAGCTCAGCCACGAGGTTGCGGGACGCCTCTGACACCCCTGCATACCACACCGGAGGCTTTGGTTCTGGCTTCGGTTCAAGAACGCCGTTGGTTATCGAATAATACTTTCCGTTGAACGTCACGCTATCTTCCTGCCAGAGCCTTTTGATAATCTTAATCGCCTCTCCTGCACGGGCCACCCTTTCATCATGTTCGTAAAATGGTAGGCCATAAGCTTCGTATTCCCGCTTGAACCAGCCTGCTCCAATACTGAGCCAGAATCTGCCGTTACTAATCTCGTTCAGAGTGGCTGCTTGCTTCGCCAGAACTGCAGGGTAGCGAAACGCCTCACAGAGAGTAGTGTGAGCAATAATCACTTTCTCGGTTGCTTCGGCAATTGCTGTGGCAAGAGTCCAAGCTTCTAACGAAGGAGCCCGTTCGCCTTTTATTGGATTTAACATGTGATCTGGAATCCAAAGAGAATCTACTCCAATTTTCTCAGCCTCAAGAGCTACCCGCTTTACGTATGCGTATGTAGGCTGCTCTTCTTCCTCTCCAGAAAAATAGGCTCCATCAGCCATAGCTTTGCCCGATTCACGACTTGGTAACCACCCTCCGTAAACAGGCAAGTATATGCCGATCCTAATCACCTTTTCACCTCTTTAATTTTTCAACGCTACTCCGTTTGAGCACTATAATTCTCAGCTTACCCAAGTATCTGCCTCGATATCAACAACTTCATGATCTCCGAAGTACCTTCAGCAATATCAATTATCTTGGCATCCCTGTAAGCCCTGTCCGCTGGAGTCCCTGCTATGATCCCATACCCCCCG
>Ga0209426_1000284_pt1 | contig 62508 bp, 67 predicted proteins | sample Deesub1362B_J571_FD_187697 | JGI IMG/M metagenome (GOLD analysis project Ga0209426, IMG submission 187697) | Deep oceanic, basalt-hosted subsurface ecosystem from Juan de Fuca Ridge flank, Pacific Ocean, CORK Borehole 1362B_J2.571 (SPAdes)... ... | reverse complement strand
TATTCTGCATAGCTGCGGTTAGCATAGTAGTTGGAGCTGTACTGGGTACAGCACTGGCGTATGTAGTTGATGTGGTGAGCACTGCTGCAAAGCCGAAGGCAAAAGAGGCAGAATCAACAGTGTATAATAAATGATATTTTAAAACTATAAATAATAGGTGTATAGATAATTTTAATAGATAATTTTACATATCTGTAGGTTAAAATAGTCAGGTGGTAATCCTAAAGGGGGGTGATATACCCCCTTTAGGAGTTTAAAAATTTTATAAATGAGAGGTGATGAGATGCAGAAGGTGGTAATATTAATCTTCATCTGTTTAGTGGTCTTTTTTATCCCCGACTCTGGCAATGCAGACACGAAAGCGGGTTGTTTGGTCTGTCATAATAATATGGGAGGAAAGATTGAGTATCAGGGAAAGGTGATAGACCTGAACGTAGATGCTGAAAAATTTGAGAAGTCGGTACATGGATTCCTCTCATGTACAGACTGTCATCTTGGATTCAAAGAAAATCCCCATCTACCACCAGAAGGTGCCCTCTCTAAGGAACTACAGCCAATAATGGAAAAGATATCCATAAAGGCCAAAGCTGATCCCACTGCTATGGTTGCGTGTTATAACTGCCATACACAGATATACAACGATGTACTTGGAAGTGTTCATGGCAAAAATATTGTTGATAAAAAGAGTACTGACGGTGCCTTCTGTCTCGATTGTCATGGAACTGCCCATTATATAACAAAATCTACAGAGAAGTCCTCACCAGTGTATCAGTTCAATGTGGTAGAGACCTGTGGAACCTGTCATGGCAGTCCTGAATTGGCAAAGAAATACAATATAGAGGCAAAGGTGATGAAGAGCTACATGGAGAGTTTCCATGGCAAAAAACATATACTTGGACACAAAAGGGCCCCTACCTGTGTAAATTGTCATGGTGCTCATGAGGTAAAATCAAAGGATGACCCTGCATCACCTGTGTTTGGAAAGAACAAGATCAACACCTGTGGTGGATGTCACAAGGGAGCAAATGAAAAGTTTGTTGCTGCCATAACCCATCAGGAGGCAGGACCTATCCCACATTATGCAGAAAAAGGGCTGATTATACTCACAATTTCAGTGATAGCCTTTACAGTAACCCATGTGCTTCTTGAAGCATACTCAGATATAAGGGATACATTCTTCAGGAAGAAAAAGGAGGTGGAGCATGAAAGCTCAGAAGAATACACTTCTTGATGAGACACAAGAGGTTGAAAGATTCAACATTATATTCAGGATTCAGCATGTAATTATGTTTACCACATTTCTTCTTCTGGCATTCACAGGCTGGGGATTGAAATATGCAGAAATAGATGTGTCAAGTTGGTGGATAAGAATCTGGGGAGGTCCCAAGACAGCAGGTATAATCCACAGGGTAGCAGGTGTGACAATGATTCTGGATTTTATCTTTCATGTGGTTTATATCGCTTACTTGTTACTTACTGGTAAGATGAAGATCAGAAAGGAGACCACTGTAATTCCTCTGCCTAAGGATGTGAAGGATGTGATACATAACTTCCTTTACTTTATCGGCCTGGTAAAGACCAAGCCAAAATTTGGGAGATTCACCTATGCACAGAAGTTTGATTACTGGGCTGTCTTCTGGGGCATGTTTATAATAGGTCTTTCAGGACTCTGTCTTGCATTCCCGATCCAGGCAAGTTACTTTGTACCTGAGTGGGCAACAGGCTGGTTCTGGCAGTTGCTCGCAATTATGCATAGTGATGAGGCTCTGTTGGCTATAGTATTTATACTCTTCTGGCACTTCTATAACGAACATCTGAAGCCCGAGGTCTTCCCCATGAGTTGGGTCTGGCTTACTGGAAAGATCTCTGTGAAGGAGTTGAAGCACAAACATCCCCTGGAATATGAAGTGATGTTAAAAGAACAGAGTGGCAAGGAGAGCTAATATGAACAAGAGAGTAGTAATGTTGGTTTTGCTCCTCACAGTATTTGTATTACTCACAGGCTGTCAGAATATACCCGAGAGTGCTAATAGTACACCAGTAAAGGAAGAGGCTCAAGAAACCAAAGAGGTACAGAAGGATATAAGCAACTTACTATGCTTCCAATGTCATTCCTTTGCTGAATTTAATACAGTCTTTCCCCATGATTCTCATAGGGCGATGGGGTTACACTGCACCCAGTGCCATATAATAGAAGGACATAAAATGGCAAAACTCAATGGAGATACCTGCAATAACTGCCACAATCTGGAACACATGAAACTGAGTATAACTTCCATGCCAGCAAGTTTTAATCACCAGTTCCATGCCCAGATGTTTGAGTGTAAGGATTGCCATAATAAAAAAGCATTTCCAATGAAGTTAAACAGCAAGAAGATAACAATGATGGATCTACAGGAAGGAAAGTACTGTGGCAAGTGTCATAATGGACAGATGGCATTTGCCTCATCAGAGTGTCAGAAGTGTCACCAGATGTAAGGGGGATATCATTCCCTCTTACATCATCCTTCAATCCCTAATCTCTTCATCTTTCTGTAGAGTGTAGCAATATCTATCCCGAGACTTCTGGCTGTCTCCTCTTTGTTCCAGTTATACTGAGTAAGCCTCTCAATAATAATCTTCTTCTCATACTGTGATAGGGTGTCTTTGAGGTTATTGGAAAATGTCTCTGGATGTGTTTTTATCCTGTCAGGCAGATCACGGAGGGTTATGGTATCAGAATTACAGAGCACTACTGCCCTCTCAATTACATTGCTCAGTTCTCTCACATTACCGTACCAGGGATAGTCCATTATTACCTTCATCGCTTCTTCATCAATCCCCTTCACAACCTTATTATTCTCCTGTCCAAATTTTCTTATAAAATACTGAACAAGAAGTGGGATATCCTCTTTCCTCTCTCTCAAGGGAGGAATAAATATCTCTATAACATTTAGCCTATAATAAAGGTCTTCTCTAAAGGTCCCCTCATGAATCATCTCCTCTAAATTCTTATTTGTAGCAGCAATTATTCTCACATCCACATACTTTGGCTTAGTATCTCCAAGGGGCATCACCTCACCTGTCTCTATAACCTTGAGGAGTTTTGCCTGAAGTGACAGGGGCATATCACCTATCTCATCGAGAAACAGGGTACCTCCATCTGCCATCACAATAAGACCTGCCTTGTCTGTTGTGGCACCTGTAAAGGCCCCTTTTCTGTATCCAAACAGTTCACTCTCCAGGAGCTGTTCAGGTATAGCAGAACAATTGATGGTCATAAAGGGATTGTCTCTACGAGGGCTCCTACAGTGGATAAACTCTGCTATAAGCCCCTTACCTGTACCACTTTCGCCTCTCAACAGGATATTACTTCTTGTAGGTATAACCTTCTCCAATGTCTCAAATATTCTCTGCATCTGTGGAGATTTGGCTATAATCTCTTTACATCCCATCTGTTGGCTCAACTGTCTCCTCAGGGTCTGATTCTCGATCTGAAGCCTCTTGTGCTCTAAAAGTCTCTTGATCCTCAGCTTTACATCCTCATTCACAAAGGGTTTCACAATATAGTCTGCTGCTCCCTTCTTCATCGCCTCCACAGCATTCTCCACACTTGCATAGGCTGTCATTATAACTACTACTGTAGATGGTGAAACCTCTTTTGTCTTCTCCAGTAACTGTATCCCGTCCATACCTTCCATCTTGAGATCCGTAAGAAGAAGGTCAAAGTCTTTCTTTTTTATCTTAGTCAGTGCATCTTCTCCGCTGAGGGCAGTATCTACTATATACCCCTCCCTGCTGAGCAAAAACTCGAGGGCTCTACATATATCCCTTTCATCATCTACTACCAATATAGAAGGCTTATTCTCCTTCATACGCAGGCAACTTTATTCTGAATGTTGACCCCTTTCCAACAGTAGACTCAACAACTATATTACCACCAAAGCTTCTAACAATGCTATAACTGACAGCAAGTCCGAGCCCAGTACCCTTGTCTTTTGTGGTAAAGAAAGGATCAAAAATTCTGCTTAGATGCTCTTCAGGAATCCCTATGCCTGTATCTGAGAATACTATCTCTACATCACTGTTCAGCCTACGTGCTGATATATTGAGAATACCTCCTTGAGGCATGGCATCAAGGGCATTCAGCTCCAGATTTATAAACACCTGCTCCATCTGGTTCTCATCAACAAGTATATCAGGGATATCATCGGGTATATCTATATGAACCTCAACATTCTTCATCCTCTTGTCATACTTAACCAACTCTAAGGTACTGTTGACAAGCTCCTTTATTTTTACACGTTTTATCTCCTCTGCACGGGTCTTTGAAAAACTGGACATCTGTCTTACAATGCTGGAAATCCTGTTTATATGTTTGGCAATTGTATTTATAGCATCCTTTGTGAATTCATCAAATTCCATCTCCTGTAGGATCTGGATATAAGAAGATATAGAAGTTAGAGGATTCCCTATCTCATGGGCAACTCCAGCAGACAGTCTTGCAAGGGCCGCAAGTTTCTCTGACTGCATCAGCTGTTGTTCTGCCATCTTCAGTTCTGTCACATCCTGTAGCAGTATAAGGATATTACACTTGTCATCTGAAGTCCTAAGAGGTGTGGCAGAAAGCTGAAAATACCCCTTTCTTCTGCCCAGGTCTAAATACATAATCTCTTGGATGTTCCGGTTATTTACAACTGCATTGCACAGGTCAGTAATAACCTTTGAGTCTTTATAGATACTGTCAATGGTGAAATTCTTGAGCTTGTCTTCTGAAAGCCACTCCTCCAAGACCTTGTTCAGCCAGACAAGTCTTCTCTTTTCATCAAATATACATATTCCTGCATTTACTGAACTCACAATGGCATGGAGTTTCTCCTTTTCTTCCTTCAGTTCTTTTGTCCTTTCGCGGACTATATTCTCAAGTTCAACAGCATATTCCTTTATCTTCTCTGTATATTTTGCCTTCTCTTCCGCCTTCACCCTTTCTCTATTTATAACTATCACTATCAATGCCCCTGTAACAGTTATCACCAGAATAGTCAGCACCATAAGGGAATGAAAACGCATGCTTCTCTGAATACTTGATGTAACCTCTGAATAAGGCATTGAGACACAGACTATCCAGTTCAGATTCTCCAGTTTTACCCTTGAGAAGGCGATGAGTTTATCTTCACCATAGGGAGCTATATAAGAACTGTAACCCACATCTTTAGCTTTAAGAATCTCCACCTCTGTCTTGAAGGAGGTATGACATTTAAAACAATGTCTGTCTGCCTTGAAGATATTTCGGCCTACCATCTTCTTCTGGGTGGGGTGATATATAAGAGTCCCTGATGAATCCATCATCCATGCATAACCCCTTTTTCCAGCCTTAATGGGGGCAAGGAATTTAGTATTTATATCATCCACTGAAATAAGCAATACAAGATTACCCATTAAATACTCGCCTCTCCTGATCGGTACTATAAGTGTTAGAATCTTTTCAGGAATAGCAGAATAGCTGATATGGTATTTTTCTATATCCAAATCCTTCATCTTCTCAAACATACCTTTTTCGATCCATTTTACGGCATCATCTGAGGAGTAGTAGACTATTCTGTCATTGCTGTCCAGAATAACAAGCCTGATCCCTATCTCCTCTTGTAACTCTGCAAGGGCATAAAGCACAAATTCTTCAAGACCTTCCTTATGCAGACCCCTTCTTGATAGAAGTTCTGCCAGGGCGATAGTCTCCTCTTTAAGATGTTTAAGGTTGTTTTGGATAGATTCAGCCACGGTTTTTGCGATGATTAGCTGCTGCTGGCTGAATTGCATTGCCATCTCTGCTTCATAGTTCTGGAGAAAGAAGACATTGAGAGTAATAATTATGCTGGCCACTATCAGGAGGAAGATTATAAACAGCAATTTGAATTTCATTAAATAATGATAACAAAAATCGGCTCTAGTTGACAAAAAATTAATATTACTTATATTATAATAAGCATATGTCATTGGATGACCATAAATTGAGGGTTTTCTGCACAGTAGCAGAGACGAAGAGTTTTTCAAAGGCCTCGGAGATAATACACCTTACCCAACCGGCAGTAAGTCTTCAGATTCAGGCCCTTGAGGAACTCTATGAGACCAAGCTTTTTGACCGCACAAGTAGCGCAGTAACCCTTACACCGGCAGGAGAAATACTCTACAAATACGCAAAACATATTCTTGCACTTTATGCCTCAGCAGAAAAGGAGATTGGTGAACTCACAGGACTGGTTAAAGGGAGTGTTTCTCTGGGAGCAAGTACCACCATTGCCAATTATCTCCTGCCAAAGGTGATAGCAGACTTCAGAAAAACAAGACAGAAGATAAAGATCCATTTACAGGTAGGAAACACAAAAAGGGTGGTAGAACTCCTAAGGGCTGGTAATATTGATATAGGACTTGTAGAAGGCGAGGTCTCAAAACAGAAGCTCACCCTGGAGAGACTGATTCAGGATGAGCTGGTACTTATTGTCCCACCTCAACATACCTTTGCCAAAAGGAAGGAGATATCTCTTTTTGAGATAACAACAGAGCCATTTATTATGCGTGAGGAAGGCTCTGGCACAAGACAGATGATAGAAAAGTACTTTGCGAAACATGGTATAACTCCCCAAAATATGAAGATATCCATGATCCTTGGAAGCACTGAGGCGATAAAGCATGCAGTAGAGAATGGGATGGGTATCTCTATTGTTTCTCGTTGGGCAGCCTTAAAAGAGGCAAAGTTTGGCACATTAAAGATGATCAGCTTTAAAGAGGAACCTCTTATAAGAGATTTTACTCTGCTGTTCCATAAATATGAGGTACTTTCACACGCAGCCGAAGATTTTCTCACCTATATCAAGAATTATGACTTCAACAAATTACTTATTGAGTAAATAACTCATACAACCCTGACTATTCCATCTCCCTCTTCCACTCTTCCTATCACAGCAAAATAGAGTCCGCTTTCCTGGAAGAGTTCTATTTTTTCTTCATTTACAGCAATCAGCAGCCCTCCCGAAGTCTGAGGATCAGAGAGAATAAGTCTTTTTTCTTCAGGAATACCTTCAGAAAAAGACACCTTTCCATTGAGATACTTCAGGTTATTATATGCACCTTCAGGTACCATACCCACCTCAACCAACCCTGCCACACCCTTCATAACAGGTACCTTCTCAGACTCAATAACTATATTTATTCCTCCATTCTTGAGCATGTTTAATATATGCCCTAAAAGTCCAAATCCTGTTACATCGGTGCATGCAGTGGCACCTGCCTTCAATGCAACCTCAGATGCCTTCTTATTAGACATACGCATCCATTCTATAGCTTCATTAAGGTCTTCATCTTTTATCTTTCCACCTTTAAGGGCAGTGGTAAGAATACCGGTTCCGATAGGTTTGGTCAGGATTATCAAATCCCCTGCCCTGGCCCCTTCTGTCCTCAGAATATTATCCTTATTTACGATACCTGTTACAGAAAAACCCACCTTGAGTTCTTTATCCTCAAAGGTATGCCCTCCTATCAGTGCCACTGACTCCTGATGGAATACCTCCAGCGCACCTTTTAGAATCTCCCTCACAATTTCTATCTCCGTGTCACAGGGAGAAAATCCTATTATACAGAGAGATGTCTTTGGCACCCCACCCATCGCATAGATATCACTCAACGAGTTGGTTGATGCAATTGTACCAAACAGGAAAGGATCATTCACTACGGGAGTTATGATATCTACAGTCTCTACAATAGCTGTCTCTTCAGAGAGTAAAAAAACCCCTCCATCATCTCCCACAGGCACAATCACATTCTCCAGCCTCGGAAGACTCAATCGGCAGAGCAACTCATCCAGGTCCAACGGACCCAGCTTTGCTGCTCAGCCCGCTGCCCTGACCTTCTCAGTTAATCTGGCTTGCATCCTTTAGTTTATCAATCACTTTCCAAAGCAGTCAAACAAGACCACTTATTTCTAAGACACAAACCTTTTTTCACAATTTTTTCAAACTATGTTCATAACTTCTTCAAAAATTTTAATTATCATATAACCAGATAATTAAGACTGCCTTGCAGTCTACAACACTCTAAGAAGGAGGTTATTATGAAAAAGGTTGTGGTGAGTTTAGCAGTGGTAACTGTACTGGGCTTAAGCGCACTCGCTTTTGCCCATGGTCCAGGATGGTGGAGTGGAAGTCACATGATGGGCCCAGGCATGCACACAACAGGATGGAACTGTGGAGGTGGAGCATGCTTCGGTCCCTATGGATATGACAAGAAATTTCTAGATGAGACTAGGGAACTGAGAAAACAACTACATGATAAGAGGTTTGAGTATTTCGAGGCACTAAGAGATCCAAACATAAAGCCTGAAACAATTACAAAACTGGAGAAGGAACTGTCTGAACTTCAGCAGAAACTCTACGAAAAGGCTCCAAAAACCGCCTATATGGGTAGTTACGGCAGATTCGGAACCCGCGGCTGGGGATGCTGGCATTAAGCTCACGCCCTCTCTTTTCAGGCAGCCAGTTCTAAGAACTGGCTGCCTCTTTACCTTTCAGACTCAATCAAGGAACTTCACCATACATATCTCGTCAATATATCTGCTACCGATCCGGAAATGTTTCTGTCTAACACACTCCTCTGTAAAACCTGCCTTTATGAAGAGGTTCAGTGAGCGTTTGTTTGTTGTAAAAATGCTTGCCACCATCTTTTTAAACCCTTTCTCTCTTGCCCATTCAATCGCATACTGCAACATCCTTGTACCTATACCAAGCCCTCTGTATTCTTTGATCAGATGAAGACCCACATCCACCACATGTGTTGACATATCTCTATGGCCACATCTTGACCGGACTGCAGCAAGGGCACCTATAACAGCACCTTCTGCAACTGCCACAAGTAGCAGATCGCCTGCGTGTTCAATCTCACTGATGTATCTTTTAGCAGATCCCTCGTCTTTACCGTAACACTCCATCAATACATAGCTTCTTTCTGGAGAGATAGATCTTACAGTCTTTATGATTTCACCAGCATCTTCAGGTTTTGCAGGTCTAAGAATAACCTCCACACCATTTTTTGCTATGAATTTTTGTATCTCTAACATGAATCCTCCTTTCTTACATTATACCTCAAAAAGTTCCAACCTTATGACTTATATCATAAAAATCAGGGTTAATTATTTCATAAAATTCTATTAAGGTAAAACTTTAAATTACAGGAGGTTAAAATGAAAAAAGAGACTTTAGAACAATGTCCTGCATGTTCCTCTACCACACTCACTCACTGGCCCATACAGATAAAACTGATGGGCACGGTTATACCCTTTCTTAACAATGCTGATCTACTTGTTGCTGCTGACTGTACTGCATTCGCTACAAGGGAGTTTCATGACAGGTACCTGAAAGACAGGAAGGTTCTGATAGGCTGTCCAAAACTGGATGATGCACAGTTTTATCTGGACAAGTTCACGGAGATCTTCTCCAACATCCCTCTGAAGAGCGTAACCTGTCTGAGAATGGAGGTGCCCTGTTGTGGTGGTATGACAATGATACTTAAAGAAGCACTGAAAAGGGCAGGTAAAGACATCCCTTTAAAGGAAATAGTCCTTGGTGTAAAGGGTAACTTTCTTGAAGAGAGAGAGGTTTAGGTAGTTTATGGTATATTTTATTAATGGAAAAGGAGCTCACCTATCAGGAGATATTTAAAAGTCTCAATAATAAAGGTATTGATTATCTTGTTGTTGTGGGGGGCTCGCTGTAAACTTCCACGGCATTCCACGGATGACCTATGATATTGACCTTATGATAATGTTAGACCCAGAAAATGTAAAGAAGACTGTTAGAGGAGTACAGAAGATGGCCTGTGCAGAGGAGGCTTGCTTGGCTTTACCTCGGTAACAAGTTGCGAAGCCACCTGCCAAAAAAGACCATTGAGATACAGGAACTCTTCAGAAAAGGCATGATATAATCCCGTCTTTGTATGATATACTATTGAACATGAGGGACATACTTATATGCGTAACAGGAGGGACTCCCCAGATAATTACGGAAACCATCTATGCCCTTTCAATGAAATATCCTGAGATTCACTTAAAAGAGTTGTATGTGGTAACAACAGAATATGGCAGGAAACTTATAAAAGAGAGACTGCTTAAAGAAGGTATTCTTTCGCAGATGCTCAAGGAATACGGTCTTCCTCCAATTAATTTTACTGATGAAAATATACTTGTAATTAAAGGCCGAGATGGAACTCCTCTTGACGACATCCGCAACGAGGACGACAATACCTCCACTGGAAACCTCATTACTGAGTTTATCAGAACCTTGGCAAAAGACCCCGAACTGAGATTACACTGCTCCCTTGCAGGGGGCCGTAAAACCATGAGCTTTTACCTGGGGGCAGCACTCCAAATGTTCGGAAGACCCTGGGACAGACTTTACCATGTACTTGTGAGTCCTGAGTTTGAAAATAACCCTGAGTTTTTCTATCCACCCAAGAAACCGCGTATGATAAAGTGTAGGCTCCCAGACGGCACCGAAACGCTTCTCTCCACAGCTGAGGCAAAGGTGACAATTGCAGAACTACCCTTCGTAAGACTTCGCGACAAGGTGCCTTTTAGGGAAGAGAGTTTTTTGGACTTGGTGAAGGAGGCTCAGCAGAGCGTGGATAGTTGTATTCCGCAACTGCCTCTAACGTTGGACTTCAACAGAAGACTCCTTCGTATCGGAATGTATAGGGTCAGACTCACTCCCATGCAGCTCGCACTCTATGCCATACTTGCCGAGCAGAAGACAGAACATTGTAGTAAATCTGAAAGACCGTACTGTGACGACTGTACCGCCTGCTATGTGGACATTATTACCCTTTCTGATGTAAAGAATCTTCAGAGGCTCATAAACTTCTACAAAACGATGTTCGGAACAAAGGCATGTTGTCTGGATGACGAAAGATGGAAGAGGTACGCAAAGAGAGGAGGCATACCGCACGAGGTTGTGAGACAACACCTCTCAAAGATTAACTATGCACTTAAAAGAGGAATAAAAGACAAGGGACTTCACTCTCTCTACACCGTACACAAAACAGGCGCCTACGGCTCAACGAGATACGGAATAAGAATAGAAAAGGTTAGAATCTCCTTTGAACCTCCTACGAAGAGATGATCATTTACTACAGTGTCTACAGGCTTGAGCTACTGCCAGAGGAGAGGATACTTCTCCCTCCTTATAAGGGTTCCACTCTCAGGGGAGCGTTCGGCACGGTCTTCAAAAGGATTGTCTGTGCTTTGAAGAACAAAAACTGCGAGGAGTGTATGCTGAGTGGAAGGTGCGTTTATGCCTATGTCTTTGAGTCAAAGCCCCAGGAGAGGATACACATCTTCGGAAGGGTGAATACCATACCGAGACCCTTTGTCATTGAGCCTCCAGAAGGCGAAAAGACGGAGTTTTCTCCCGGAGAAAGAATAGACTTTGCCCTTCTGCTTGTGGGAAGAGCATCTGAGTATCTACCTTACTTCGTCTACACCTTTGAAGAGCTCGGAAACTGGGGTATCGGCAAAGGAAGAGGCAGGTACAAGCTTCTTCAAGTAAAAGTTCCAGAAGGCAGAAAAGTCTATAACTCTAAAACAAGGACGATCACTCCTACGGTCCCTTCACAGATTGACTTAGGAGGGGCTGTCCAGTACTGCATAGATGGTATCAACTCTGCAACCTCATCTCAGAGGGTCACCTTAAGGTTTAAGACTCCTACGAGGATAAAGTTCAACAGGAGACTTGTCATTGACCCCCAGTTTCACATTCTTATAAGACAGCTTTTGAGAAGACTCTTTCTCCTTTGGCACTTCCACTGCCGTGGCTCAGACTCTGCAGAAGAGCTTAAAGACCATCACAAGGAGGTAATCCAGTACTCCTACAAGGTGAAACTTCTCAGTTCGTCGCTCCGCTGGTATGACTGGGAGCGTTACTCCCACAGGCAGAAGACGAAGATAAGACTCGGAGGATTCATAGGAGAAGTAACTTACGAGGGACCTGTTGCACCTTTTCTGCCTCTGCTCAGGGCAGGTGAGGTGCTTCACATAGGCAAGAGTACCACCTTTGGCCTCGGAAAATACGAGATACTGGACTGAAACATTTCTGAAACATTTCTCTTCTTGTTCTCTGCCTTGGAATCTTTCATAAAATATTTTTATGAAAAGAGATCTCTACATAATAGCCTATGACATTACGGAGCCAACGAGACTCAACCGCGTGAGGTATCTCCTGAAGGGCTACAGCACAGGAGGGCAGAAGTCTGTCTATGAGTGTTTTCTTACAAAGGCAGAGTTGAGGTTTGTGGTAAGTGCTCTCCAGAGACTGATCTATGAAGAGCAGGACAGGGTCCACATCTTTCATCTTGAGGGCCGCTGCAGAACCCATACCCTTGGCATTGCTGTCCAGCCCAAAGACCCGAGCTTCTTTTACTTCGGCTAAAGGAGCGCAGATGGGCACACTGTACATTGATAGAAAAGGATACTACATAAAAGCTGATGGTGAAACCATTGCCTTCTATGTAAATGGCAAGAGAGAGGGTGCTGTGCCAGTAAGACCTCTTAAGAGGGTAACGATAGTGGGAAATAACACGATTGATACTGCGGTGCTTCACAAGCTTCTGAAAATTGGCGCAACAGTGCTTTTTCTGTCAGGAAGGAGACTCCAGTTTATGGGCATCTTGAGAGGAAAGTTTAACAGTAATGGGATACTACGGTTAAAGCAGTACGAAATGAGCATAAATGGCGAGTTTACCTCTGAGTTTGCCAGACAACTGCTTCTGAGAAAGATCCGTTCTCAAAAGATATTTCTTGAAGAGGCACTGAAGGAGAGGAGAGAGTTAAGAATACACTTCATGCAGACCTTTGACACACTGGACAACATATCAGAAGCCTTAAAGAAGAATAATACCTTAGGGATAGAAACCCTGAGGGGATACGAAGGAGCAGCCTCAAATGCATACTTTTCAGCCTTTGTAAGACTCTTTCCCGAGTATCTCAAGTTTGAAGGAAGAAACAGACGGCCTCCTCGTGACCCTGTTAATGCAATGCTTTCACTTTGCTACACGATGCTTTACTATGAGATTGTGAGTGAGATACACACTGTAGGGCTTGACCCCACCATAGGGTTTTACCATCAGTTTGACTATGGTCGTGACTCTCTTGCCTGTGATATAGAAGAACTCTTTCGCCCCGAGGTAGACAGATTTGTACTGAAACTTTTTAGACAGAGATATATCAGGAAGAGGGACTTTGTAGAAGAAAAGGGAGGGGTCTATTTAAAGAAGGGGGCACGAACAAGGTTTTATCCTCTTTACGAAGCTTGGGTTGTGGAGATACGAAGACAGGTGAGAGAAGAACTAAGAGACCTTTCAAGGAGGATCACCGGTGGGAAGGACCCTTTATCTCGGTGAACACAGAGGTATGAAAGTGACAAGAGACGGTCCCTCACTCTGGATCAGGATTCCCGGCCAGGCGGGTCATCGCGTTCCCGTAAGGTTAATTGAGAGGGTAGTAATAGTAGGCAGAGTAGAAATTGACTCTTCCGTATTAACCCTGTTTGCCAAACACGACATTCCTGTTTTTCTCTTTAACAACCGCGGAGAGGAAATGGCAGTGGCTGTGTCACTGGAGCATAAACGCCCAAAATACTTTCACAGACAGAGAATATTCTTGGCCTCCGGAGAAAATAAAGAGAGGTACATGAACCTCCTGAGGTCTTGGAGGAGAAGGTTACAGCTTTATGTAATCAAACGCATCTCAAAGAAGAGACTGGTAGAGCGGTTTGCAGTACAGGGGCTCAAAGAACACGAGTACAAAGGTCTGGTAAACTCAGTTGCACGCCGATATGGAAATAGATTCAATTGTGTTCATAGAGTCGTAAAGGGACTGTTCAAGGAAATGGTAATATCTCGCATTCAAAAGGCCGGGCTTGATCCTGACCTGGGTGTACTTTATAAAGGAAGGAGATTCGGCCTCGTACTTGATTTATGTTATGTACTGGAACCTGAACAGGATTTACAGACTTTCATGATGATGAAAAGCATATATCTGAATAGGTTCGTAAATCACCAGGGAGTAACTTCCGAAGGTATGAGAGATATTGTCTTAAGATTTGAAAACAGGCTCGCTTTTTCAACAATTATTACAGACCGAATTATAAGGAACATTATTGAAGCTATGTACGAACTTGAAACAGAAGGGTGTATAACTATTATAGAGAGGAAACTTTTATGAGAACTAACTATCTTGTCTGTTATGATATCAGAGACCCTGCAAGACTCCATAGAGTTTATAACTATCTTAAAGGCAGAGGCAAACACCTTCAGTACTCGGTGTTTTGTTGTTTGCTCACTTATGGAGAGCTTCAAGAAATGAAGAGAAATCTTGAAATGATGATAGATACTCTTAGGGACGATGTGAGAATCTATTCACTGCCTCGGAGGTTTGAGATGATAGTACTCGGATGTGGAGACCGTTTGCCCAATGGTGTACAACTTTTCGAAGAATGAAAAACTTAAGAACAATTTGATTTTTGTAAAAAGAAGAGGTATAATTTTACAAAAGTTCTTTGACAACAAAATCTTTTTAATCTTGTTTGTTATAAGAATCGTTTATAGAACTATAAAAAAGAGTCTAAGTTATGTAATGATAATAATCTTGGCCGAAAGGAAACTAAACCTATTGATTTTATTTCAGAAAAAGACGATGTGCAGTAGAAACGAAGACCTCAAAAAGAAGGGATTGCGACAACATGTACTGTTTAACTTCACTTTCAATTTTTTGTAGAAACGAAGACCTCAAAAAGAAGGGATTGCGACTGATGCTGGTAGATACAAGACTTGACCTCGGTAGCTTACCGTAGAAACGAAGACCTCAAAAAGAAGGGATTGCGACCTTATAGATGCTTTTGATTGTCATTGATCCTCCCGTAGAAACGAAGACCTCAAAAAGAAGGGATTGCGACCCCTATCCCCTTTTAAAGTTATTTACTCTTTTTAGTAGAAACGAAGACCTCAAAAAGAAGGGATTGCGACCTGAATAAATGGTGTCTGTTTCATAGTTCAACCTTCGTAGAAACGAAGACCTCAAAAAGAAGGGATTGCGACTTGATGTCTCTCTTGTTGATAGTGGCAAATCCTGCAGTGTAGAAACGAAGACCTCAAAAAGAAGGGATTGCGACAACTCTAACAACTGAACATCAGCCAGTGGACCGTTTGCCAGTAGAAACGAAGACCTCAAAAAGAAGGGATTGCGACTATTCCAAACAGTATCTGTCTAACTCTTCTTGTAGAAACGAAGACCTCAAAAAGAAGGGATTGCGACTTTTTAACACCTTAGCTATTTCTGTTACAACAACCTTGTAGAAACGAAGACCTCAAAAAGAAGGGATTGCGACCCATTAAGGTAAACCTTAATGCTATAGATGATGCTGTAGAAACGAAGACCTCAAAAAGAAGGGATTGCGACGTTATAGAATCTTGTGATAGTCTTCTCATCTCTTGTAGAAACGAAGACCTCAAAAAGAAGGGATTGCGACAGGTTGACTTATGATTGTTATATAGTTGTTTAATGGTGTAGAAACGAAGACCTCAAAAAGAAGGGATTGCGACAACTTGTCAGGTTGTAAGTCCTTCAACCATGCAAGGTGTAGAAACGAAGACCTCAAAAAGAAGGGATTGCGACCTCCTGGATCACAATTTCTTCTTTCCTGCCGTCGGGTAGAAACGAAGACCTCAAAAAGAAGGGATTGCGACGGTAGTCATTGGCATCCACCACCTCTACCTTAGCCTGGTAGAAACGAAGACCTCAAAAAGAAGGGATTGCGACAAAGAGAGGAGACTTAGTTAGTCTCCTCTACTAGTAGAAACGAAGACCTCAAAAAGAAGGGATTGCGACAATCTTTCAAAGAAATGCGTTTGTTAGACTTTTTGCGTAGAAACGAAGACCTCAAAAAGAAGGGATTGCGACATCCCCAGCGAATATGTACTTGCTGGGGTACCCTCCCGGTAGAAACGAAGACCTCAAAAAGAAGGGATTGCGACCTACCGTTCTTATACTGGTAGATTTGTGACGAATCGGGATGGAGTAGAAACGAAGACCTCAAAAAGAAGGGATTGCGACCGCCAGTCATTCACGAGATTTGAGAGGGCAAATCTCGTAGAAACGAAGACCTCAAAAAGAAGGGATTGCGACAGGAATAAGAGGGATTCAAATGGAAGGTCATGTTATGGCCAGTAGAAACGAAGACCTCAAAAAGAAGGGATTGCGACTGAGAGGGCAAATCTCACGCCCTCTTCGAACCCTCTCTGTAGAAACGAAGACCTCAAAAAGAAGGGATTGCGACTTTTTATAACTCTATCGGTACTGGTAAAACCAGTTATCCGTAGAAACGAAGACCTCAAAAAGAAGGGATTGCGACCCCAAATCTGACAATTTGACCCTTTTAGGTACTGATTTTTTCTGTAGAAACGAAGACCTCAAAAAGAAGGGATTGCGACCTGTTATATAAGGTATGGGTTTCATAGTTTCACCTTGGTAGAAACGAAGACCTCAAAAAGAAGGGATTGCGACTCATCATACTGTTTGCTTATTTCTCTAATATTTGCCAGTAGAAACGAAGACCTCAAAAAGAAGGGATTGCGACCTTTGTGATCCCCTTCTCTTTTGCATAAGTGGTTATTGTAGAAACGAAGACCTCAAAAAGAAGGGATTGCGACGTATGCTCACTGCTCCCAGGTTTGCCACCCATGGCATGTAGAAACGAAGACCTCAAAAAGAAGGGATTGCGACTAATACATTATTTCTTTTTCTTGATCTTTCTTGACTTGTAGAAACGAAGACCTCAAAAAGAAGGGATTGCGACATCCATGTAAGTGTATTCCTTTTCCTCTGAGGGATGTGGTAGAAACGAAGACCTCAAAAAGAAGGGATTGCGACTGGTCAAACTCAACCCACTGTTTGTAAGTTTTAGTATCCGTAGAAACGAAGACCTCAAAAAGAAGGGATTGCGACAATAGAAATCTATCTATTTCTTTGCCGTACAGGGTGTAAAGTAGAAACGAAGACCTCAAAAAGAAGGGATTGCGACCCAGCGCTCCAAGAGAGGGTATCGAAACCCTCTCTATGTAGAAACGAAGACCTCAAAAAGAAGGGATTGCGACTTAAGCACCATCCTCCACCTCCATAGACTTAATGTAGAAACGAAGACCTCAAAAAGAAGGGATTGCGACTTTACTAAGTCCTTAACTGTTTTAATCATTTTCCTTACCTCAGTAGAAACGAAGACCTCAAAAAGAAGGGATTGCGACATGGCGTCTTTCTTGCTTAACTTGTTAATGTCCACATGTAGAAACGAAGACCTCAAAAAGAAGGGATTGCGACGGGATAGAGATATAAATCCCTATCCCTCTTGCAGGTAGAAACGAAGACCTCAAAAAGAAGGGATTGCGACTAATATTGGTGTTTCAATGTTTTTTAGAGTAGAGTAGAAACGAAGACCTCAAAAAGAAGGGATTGCGACGGTCTCCATCCTCTGAGCTTTTCCTCTGCACTATAGGTAGAAACGAAGACCTCAAAAAGAAGGGATTGCGACAATTTATTTTTTATATATTATTAACCCTCCAGTGGGTAGAAACGAAGACCTCAAAAAGAAGGGATTGCGACACAGAGTATGGGTAGAGGTTCCCATCGCTGGAACCTTGTAGAAACGAAGACCTCAAAAAGAAGGGATTGCGACAGGTCTTGATGACGAAAATAAAGGTGAACAGAGCAAGTAGAAACGAAGACCTCAAAAAGAAGGGATTGCGACATCCTACACACTCAGGGATGGTTGAGGGACTGGCTTGTAGAAACGAAGACCTCAAAAAGAAGGGATTGCGACCCCCTGCGTCCTTCACTGTTTCACAACAGGAAAGGGTAGAAACGAAGACCTCAAAAAGAAGGGATTGCGACCTAAGCCCTTGATTACTGAGTGTGCCAATCCTACACACGTAGAAACGAAGACCTCAAAAAGAAGGGATTGCGACCATCCTGATCGGGTTACCGCCCGATTCGGTAGTTGTGTAGAAACGAAGACCTCAAAAAGAAGGGATTGCGACTTACCGCCCGATTCGGTGTTGCCTCTGTTTTGTGAGAGTAGAAACGAAGACCTCAAAAAGAAGGGATTGCGACTCCCTTCACTGCATACGCAGTCCTTCAGGATGACTTTGTAGAAACGAAGACCTCAAAAAGAAGGGATTGCGACAGTGTGCCAACCCTCACACACTCAGGGATGGTTGAGGGAGTAGAAACGAAGACCTCAAAAAGAAGGGATTGCGACTACCCTTGCAGAGTATGGGTAGAGGTTCCCATCCCTGGTAGAAACGAAGACCTCAAAAAGAAGGGATTGCGACGTCTCCATCTTCAATCTTCACAAGTAGACCATCGTAGAAACGAAGACCTCAAAAAGAAGGGATTGCGACAGAGGGTGTCAAAACCCTCTCCGTCCTTTTCCCTACAAGTAGAAACGAAGACCTCAAAAAGAAGGGATTGCGACGTCTGAATTGTGGTTAATACTGGATACTCTTTAATCAGTAGAAACGAAGACCTCAAAAAGAAGGGATTGCGACCTTTTCCCTACAAAATATATATTTCGTGGGATGGTAGAAACGAAGACCTCAAAAAGAAGGGATTGCGACCGTCAAAGACGGTTACTTTTGAATGCCTATGCTTGTAGAAACGAAGACCTCAAAAAGAAGGGATTGCGACAACATGATCTAATACAGTTATAAAACCTCTGCACTGGTAGAAACGAAGACCTCAAAAAGAAGGGATTGCGACTCCTCTTTGCCTCCTTTTTATGAAATTTAAAAAGCCGTAGAAACGAAGACCTCAAAAAGAAGGGATTGCGACAGAGAAACCGCCGCCCCCATCATTGCACCGATGAGGTAGAAACGAAGACCTCAAAAAGAAGGGATTGCGACGGGATTAAATAAAGACAACATTAGTTGTCAAAGAACAACTTGTAGAAACGAAGACCTCAAAAAGAAGGGATTGCGACAACATGATCGCTATTTCTTCCACTCCTCTCCATTTTGTAGAAACGAAGACCTCAAAAAGAAGGGATTGCGACCCTGCGTCCTTCACTGTTTCACAACAGGAAAGGGTAGAAACGAAGACCTCAAAAAGAAGGGATTGCGACTAGTATAAGTCAGGATCCCTCTTCAACACCTTAGCAGTAGAAACGAAGACCTCAAAAAGAAGGGATTGCGACCAGTGTCCCAAGAGAGGGTATTGAAACCCTCTGTGTCGGTAGAAACGAAGACCTCAAAAAGAAGGGATTGCGACGAGGGTATCGAAACCCTCTGCATCCTTTCCTCTACAAAGTAGAAACGAAGACCTCAAAAAGAAGGGATTGCGACTGAGCTACAGTATGAAAGTGTTCAGTTGAAATGGGTAGAAACGAAGACCTCAAAAAGAAGGGATTGCGACCCTCAGTGCCATAGTACTTTTGCCAGTAGACTTATCGTAGAAACGAAGACCTCAAAAAGAAGGGATTGCGACTTTTCTTAAAGTACTGAGAGTGTCAATCTTTTCCTTCTCGTAGAAACGAAGACCTCAAAAAGAAGGGATTGCGACACAGGACAGGGCTCAAAGTCTTTTATACAGGTGACATAGGTAGAAACGAAGACCTCAAAAAGAAGGGATTGCGACCCTCAGAAATGCCGCCACCTTTTTCAGGGTGGTGGCAACAGTAGAAACGAAGACCTCAAAAAGAAGGGATTGCGACCATCTGTTGACCCCTTTCTTTGAATTATACTCGTCGTAGAAACGAAGACCTCAAAAAGAAGGGATTGCGACCTCGTAACGGTAGGTTCTCGTTTCTGAGGGATAGGGTAGAAACGAAGACCTCAAAAAGAAGGGATTGCGACTGTCCCTTTAAGCACTTTTTGTAAAAATTTTCGTATAGTAGAAACGAAGACCTCAAAAAGAAGGGATTGCGACTTTGCCCCCTTTCTTTGGATTATACTTGTCTTGACTATGTAGAAACGAAGACCTCAAAAAGAAGGGATTGCGACCGAGATCGGCAGGTTCAAGGTGAGCAGGAATTTCAGCGTAGAAACGAAGACCTCAAAAAGAAGGGATTGCGACAAGGCTAAATCTTTAAGAGATACTCTTTTATTAGGTAGAAACGAAGACCTCAAAAAGAAGGGATTGCGACCTTTCTTTGTCTTTTGTAATCTTTTAGCTAATTCGTAGAAACGAAGACCTCAAAAAGAAGGGATTGCGACGGTCCCCTACTCCTCAATCTCCTCATCCTCTTCTGGTAGAAACGAAGACCTCAAAAAGAAGGGATTGCGACTAATATTTTTTGGTGCTTTTTCTGTTTTTTCTTGTGTAGAAACGAAGACCTCAAAAAGAAGGGATTGCGACCCACTGGCCTAGGCTTGCTCACTGCTCTCAGGTTTGCCAGTAGAAACGAAGACCTCAAAAAGAAGGGATTGCGACCCGTCAGCCTCCCTACATCTTGGTACGGTAAACCACACGTAGAAACGAAGACCTCAAAAAGAAGGGATTGCGACCCTCAGAAATGCCGCCACCTTTTTCAGGGTGGTGGGTAGAAACGAAGACCTCAAAAAGAAGGGATTGCGACTATCGAGAGCTTTCTTCCTTTCCATCTCCACCTCCAAAAGTAGAAACGAAGACCTCAAAAAGAAGGGATTGCGACTTTCCTCCGTACTATAGATACTTTGAGTATCATTACAGTAGAAACGAAGACCTCAAAAAGAAGGGATTGCGACACTCATCATCATCTTCTTCTTCTGTAGATGGAGTCTCGTAGAAACGAAGACCTCAAAAAGAAGGGATTGCGACCCAGGAAAACCATAATCCCTTGTCAATTCTTTGATATAAGTAGAAACGAAGACCTCAAAAAGAAGGGATTGCGACGAGGTTAGTCAAAGGGTTACTTTTGAATGCCTATACTTAGGTAGAAACGAAGACCTCAAAAAGAAGGGATTGCGACGGTCAATGAGCTGAATCTGTTTATTTGCTTCTTCTTGTAGAAACGAAGACCTCAAAAAGAAGGGATTGCGACCGTCAGGCAGAGCCTGTTACCTGACGGCCTATGTCTTAGTAGAAACGAAGACCTCAAAAAGAAGGGATTGCGACGACTTGTCTGAAGTCTGGATTGTTTCCAATACCTTATGGTAGAAACGAAGACCTCAAAAAGAAGGGATTGCGACCCTCACTGTGTGATTTACCCGTCAAAGACGGGACTTGTAGAAACGAAGACCTCAAAAAGAAGGGATTGCGACATTTCATCGTTATAGAGTGTGTACTTCCTACCTTTATAGTAGAAACGAAGACCTCAAAAAGAAGGGATTGCGACCCAACTCACAGGCTGCCAGGTATTATACCCAGCAGCGTAGAAACGAAGACCTCAAAAAGAAGGGATTGCGACCCAGCATCTGCAAAGATAAACCTACTGGGATACCCTTCGGTAGAAACGAAGACCTCAAAAAGAAGGGATTGCGACTGTTGTTATACAACAAAAATTTATACATTTCTTCCCAGTAGAAACGAAGACCTCAAAAAGAAGGGATTGCGACTCTCTCACAGACCTGAAGAGTCTGTGAGATTACCTTGAGTAGAAACGAAGACCTCAAAAAGAAGGGATTGCGACGAGGGATGGAAGGAATGTATTGAATAGAAGTAGGAGACGTAGAAACGAAGACCTCAAAAAGAAGGGATTGCGACTCTTGAATAGTGCCATGACATCCTCCCTGTCTCCCTCCCTGTAGAAACGAAGACCTCAAAAAGAAGGGATTGCGACAAAGGTCATGCTCGAAGTGATAGCCAGAAGGACAATATGAGTAGAAACGAAGACCTCAAAAAGAAGGGATTGCGACCCTATCCTTATACCTGATTGTCATGTATGGCATAGTGTAGAAACGAAGACCTCAAAAAGAAGGGATTGCGACAAAGGTCATGCTCGAAGTGATAGCCAGAAGGACAATATGAGTAGAAACGAAGACCTCAAAAAGAAGGGATTGCGACATACAAAGATAAATGTAATTAAGGCAATTAGGGGCTCAAGTAGAAACGAAGACCTCAAAAAGAAGGGATTGCGACTTTGTTTACTTTGCTCATTTGCTATATCTACAAGGTAGAAACGAAGACCTCAAAAAGAAGGGATTGCGACTTTATTGGCCTCATCTGATCCCTCGGAAACATTTCCGAAATATTTCTTTTTGTTATCCCTGAAGGATACCTCTGCTATAATTAATCCAGTAGGTGACTTCAAGGGAAGAAAATGAATTATTTTATTGATTTTTATAAGGCTATCCTGATATGATACCTCAGCACTGGAGGGATAGGATGCAGAGCAAGAAAGCGATTAGAGCGAGGGTCAGGATAAACTCAGCAATCATAAAGTCACTGCATCCAGCAGAACCTAAAACTGCCAACCTTTCTCACCAGGAGGCTCCAGTTGCCCATTGAAACAGTCCAGAAGATAACTCTTGCCGATTTGATGCAAAAGGAATGCAAGGTTGTAGGGTGAGGTTAAAATATGGATAAGGAGTTTATTCCATTTGTGAAAGGTGCTCTACTCCACGATATCGGAAAAGTGATTCAGAGAGCCTCTGACCATCCCGCTTATAAAAAACATACTGAATGGGGCTATGATTGGCTCATAGAAAAGGGCTTTGACGAAAATATTGCACTGGCTTCATTGTGTCATCACTACCATCCTGATTATACCTATAAAAGTAATGCTGCTCTTATTTGGTATCAGGCAGATAATCTGGCATCAGGTGAGAGAAAAGAGATTGAAGACGAAGAATTTGAAGAATCAGAATGGCATAGAGATGTTCTGCTTGCATCACCTTTTAGTAGGATAAGGAATCCTCTAAATATAGATGAGATTCCTGAACTTACATATCTACCTCTAATAAAAAATCTTGAAAGTGTAGAAGTAACTTTAAAAGACGAAACAGAAGCCCCTGCTGGAACAGAAGAATATAAAAAACTTTTGAGTGATTTTGAGAAGGACTTAGAAGTTGGCAGAAAATATGGGTATCCATTTAATCTCCTTCTCATGCTCTTTGAGAAACACTTCTCAAATGTCCCGTCAATCACTTCTAAGTATTATTCAAAAGTTACCAGACAAGAAATAAAATCCAAACACCCTGACATTTCCCTTTTTGACCACTCTAAATTGACTGCTGCCATAGCGGGCTGTATGTATCGCTACTATAGAGAAACCTATCCTGATAGATGGAACACTGAAATGCTTGTAGATGAAATAAAGAATGTACCTGACGACCATAAACCATATCTTCTCATCGGTGGAGACATTTCAGGCATACAGAAATTTATCTTCACCATAACTTCTAAAGGTGCACTGAAGTCTCTTAAAGGAAGGTCCTTCTTCCTTGAACTCCTGACAGAACATTGTGTATCAGAATTGATTGAAAAACTCAACCTAACAAGATGCAATCTGATCTTTTCAGGTGGTGGACATTTTTATATACTTGGCTACAATACACACTCAGCAGTAAAGGTTATAAATGAGTTACGAGATAGAATAAACGATCTCCTCTTTAAAGAATTTGAAGGAGCCTTACAGGTCCACATTGATTACGAACCATTTCATCCAGACTTATTTTCTAAAAAAGGAACAGAGTTGTCAGAATTGTGGAATGTACTTTCTGAGAAACTTGAGAAGAGGAAAAAGAAAAAGTGGCTTTTAAGGCTTGAAAAGTATCTAATACCGCAGATGCCCTATGAAGACAAAGATGAAGAGAAAAGTTGCCTGACCCGTTCTTGTGAGATATGCTTTAGAGAAGATAAACCTCTTGTAGATTTAATAGAAGAAGAGGAGATTAAAGTTTGCGAATCATGCCGAAGTCAGTATTTACTTGGTAGTATGCTCGTAAGAATCTCTAAAAAACACCAGCCAGTGATATACAAATTCAAAGAAAAACCTCAAATGGATTCTATTAAAATAGCAAACCATTATTACACAATCCTGAATGACTGGGATGAAAACCTGGGAAAAACTGCTTTATCTGTTTACAGAGTCAATGACTTTCGTCCAGAGGCTTATGAGCATTCTAATGCTATTTTTTTACCCTTTGGAATATATCAACACGATGAAATGCAAGAACTTTCTGATGTAAAAGATGAGTTTGGCATATCAAGGCTGGCCGTTTTGAGAATGGATGTTGACAATCTTGGAAAGATATTCTCTGAGGCTGTCCATCCAGAGGACAGAACCTTCTCCCGTATGGCTTCAATCTCAAGGAGGCTGAACGAGTTTTTTAAATATTACCTTAACCACATCGTTGAAGGCAGGGTAATAGAGGATGCCATAGATGTGGCTGGAAGAGGTGTCAAAGACAAAAGAAGAAAGCTCTCAGTAGTGTATTCAGGTGGAGATGACCTTTTTATCATAGGACACTGGCTTGATGTTACAGAGGCAGCGATTGATATTAATAGATACTTCAGAAAATACACGGGTAATCCATTTATAAGCATCTCTGGTGGAATTGCGATAAACCACCCTAAATACCCTGTTTATCAATACGCCCGCGATGCAGAAAGAGCAGAAACTATAGCAAAGGAAAATAGAAAGAATGGTGCTAAAAATGCCATAACGCTTTTTGGAGGTAAGGACTTTAAATGGTACGAGATTAATGAAGTATTAGAAAGAGTTGACCTTTTCCTGAGGTTCCTCAGAAAAGATACTGATCACATAGAGGTTGATCCTGAAAAACTTCCAAAGACATTTTTTTACAGGTTACTGTCTCTTGCAAGAAGGTTCAACGAAGAAGGAGTACTCATTCTGCCCAAAGCAGCCTATCTTATCTCTCGGGCAAATTTTAAGAATGCAATGCCAGATGAGATTCTTAAAATAAAGGAGGTCGTCATGACCAGTAGCAAAGAACAATGGAAAATCACAGAAACTGCCACATTGTGGACATTAATGATGATGAGAAGAGGAGGTGAGGAATGAGTAAAGAGCGGACAATAGATGATGCGATCACATTAGCTAAAAAATACAATGTAGCTCTGCAAGCAGTAAAAAAGGAAAAAAACGAATATAAATGGAATAAGTTAGAAGAAGCAGAGTATGATTTTCGAGTGAAACTTACAGAAGAAGATAAAAATAATTTAAAAAAGGACAGAAAAGAGTTAATTAACGAATTAAACAAAGAGCAACTTCATCTGATAGTAGCCAGAAATATTCAAAATATTTTTATTTTTGAAAATAAAAAGAATGATGGTGCAACGAAAACTGCTCCTACTAAAGAATCTGCAGAAATGCTAAACAAATTTTCAGAATTAATTGGGCTTTTGTCTAAAGCTAATGGTATTAGTACTTCACAAATACGAAAGTTTTTAGATGCACTACGAAAGATAAAAACATCTATAAGCAAAGATGAATTTAATCCTTCAGAAGTTCTATTACTACAAGTTAAAGTAGCTTATACTGCAGGCAGAAACAGAAATTTAAATTTCTTTTACGATGTTATGAAGCCTGCAATAGAGTATGGAAGTAGGGATAAATTTCATTTTGAACAACTATTGCGATTTGTTGAAGCCATAGTAGCTTACCATAGATTCTACAAAGGCGAAAATTAATGAAGGAGGCAAAAATGGAAAAGCCAATTTTAGGAAAGATAATTATGATGGGGACAATTGAGTGTCTTACAGGGCTTCACATTGGTGCCTCAAAAGAAAATATGGAGATAGGGGCAATTGATGCACCCGTTGTGCGTGACCCTGTAACAAGGGAGCCGTATATTCCGGGAAGCTCACTGAAAGGTAAAATGAGGGCACTTTTGGAGAAGGCTTTGAGTTCAAATAACACTAACATTGCTAATAACAAGCGAAATATTGGCACAAGAAATAATCCAATTTTTATTCATGTCTGTGATGACTATAATTTAGCTTTATCATGCCAACTTTGTAGAATTTTTGGTTCATCAGGAAAAGAAGGTGGGAAAAATTTTCCTGCTCGCCTGATTGTTAGAGACTCTTACTTAGAAGACGAAAGCTTAAAGAAACTCTCAGAAATTGACACAGGTCTTCAATATACAGAATGGAAATTTGAAAATGCTATTGATAGAGTTACCTCTGCTGCCAATCCCCGCCAGATTGAAAGGGTACCAAAGGGTGCTGAGTTTAGATTTGAGATGATCTATAATGTTGAAGACAGAAAGCAGATTGAAGAGGATCTAAAAAACCTCAATCTTGCCATTGAACTTCTAAAACTTGACTCTCTTGGAGGTCATGGCTCAAGAGGTTATGGAAAGGTTGATGTAAAGTTTGATTGCGTCAAGGCTATGACCGTTGAGCACATAAAAGGTGACTCACCTGATGGAATTAAAGAGGTTAAATCTCTTGAACAGATTAATGAAATTATTAATTTATTCAAGAATGGCTCAGAGGAAAAGTAAAGATGGAAATCTATCTCTTAAAATTAAAGTTTAATGGTCCAACTCACTTTGGTGAGACAGGAATTGACCTTGAGAATGTCTCAGAAAGAGTGAGTTCTGATACTTTGTTTTCAGGTCTGGTTAATGCATACAGCACAGTCAGTAGCAGAAAAGAGGTCACGGACTTCCTTCAACATTTTAAAGAAAAACCACCATTCTTTATAAGTTCACTTTTTATCTACATAGACGACATCTATTTTTTACCAAAACCTCTTTGGGACAACCACATTGATAAGGATTTTAAAAGAAGGTTTGGCAAAGAACTCAAAAGACTGAAATGGCTTGATCTATATGGATTCTCAAAATGGCTTCAGGGCGAACTAACAGAAGCAGATATAGAAGGTATGATTGAAACCCAGAAAAAATACTATGAAGCTTTTAAGATAGACATAAGACCACGGGTGTCGCTTGATAGAACAACCCAGCAGAGTGCACTGTATCATGCTGGTTATGTGTACTTCAGCAAAGATGCAGGATTATATGGCCTTGTAGCATTTAAGGAAAGTGGGTTTATTAATGATTTTGAAAGATTGCTGAGAATCCTTGGCGAAGTAGGTCTTGGTGGTGAAAGAACCTATGGATGTGGCACTTACAAAGTAAAGACTTATGAACAAGTTTCAGGAACATTTGAGAAGATATTGTTTGGCAAGTATTCAAATTATATTATTTTATCACTCTACCATCCCTCAGAGAGAGAAATGAAAGAATTAATCAACAATGTACTATCGTATGACTTAATCCGTAAAAGAGGCTGGATCACAAGCGGCAGAAATGCATTGCCGTACAAGAGAAAATATGCTGGGTTCTTTGTAGAGGGAAGTGTATTTAAAGAAAAACCCTTAGGATGCCTTGTGGATGTAACCCCTGATGATAACAATTTACAGAAGGAAATAGGGCATCCTGTTCTTAGATATGGTTATGCTTTTAGTATTCCAGTAGAAGGAGCATTATAATGAAAGTTTTAGAGAAAACAACTTTAAAGCTTACAACGCAATCGCCCATTCATATTGGTAGCGTTGAGCAAAAATTAACCCCTTTTGAGTATATACTTAAAGACGGATATGTTTATCCTGTTTCAGAAAATATTCTTTCTGAATTTCTGCTACAACGAAAACTCATAAACTCATATCTCTCAGCAATTGAAACACAGGGACACAGGTTCAGAATTGAGGATTTCTTTAATCAAAATGGTGTTAAACTTGACGATTCTGAACTACTCAAACTCAGCAATGGCAAAAGAGTAAGAATATCTGGAAATACATCAAGGCTAACAGAATATAGACCCTTCATCAGAGACGGACTTGGAAATGTATATCTTCCAGGCACGGCAATTAAAGGCGTAATAAGAACAGCAGTGCTGTACTGTATTCTTAAGAGATATAAAGAATCAGATCCTAAAAATTTCAAAAAACAAATAGAGGAAAGAATAGACAAGACTGATATAAGATCTTTTAAACGCAGAGATACCTTCTTATGGCTACAAGAGTTTTATCTTCAAAATTTCACTCTAAACAACAAAAAACGGAGTCCAAATACTGATTGGTTCCGTGTTATTAGTGTTTCGGATGCATATTCAGAAAGGGATTTTCAGACAGAAATTATAGGTATTAAAGTCTTAAAAAAAGAAAAATCGGGCTGGCAGATAAAGAGATTAAATAAAGATCGGGATATGTTGATTTGGGCGGAGTGTGTTCCTGAAGGAGTTACCTTTAGATTTGACATTTGTTTTGATAAAAATATCTTAGAAAAATTCAATGATGCTAAACAGAATAAATTTCCACAAAATATTCAAGAGTTGCTAAATATGATTCAAGAATGGGCAAGAGACATACAAAAATATGAGCAGAAATTTTTTGATGGTCATCCTTTATCACGATGGTATCAGAGAGAGCTCAACTTCAGAATAGGCTTTGGATCTGGTATGCTCTCAACCACAATAGCACTTCTTTTGCCAGAGGATTTAAGAAAAAAGATTCGTAACTACTCAGGCAAAAACAAGGGCAACGAAATCGCACCAAAGTCAAGAAGACTCTGGATCAATAATAACAAGTATACTCCTTTAGGATGGGCTAAATTAGATATAACTTAAACTGGGGAATAATAATGAGTGTCAAACCAACGGTATTTCTTTGTCCTTCAGGGATATCAATTATTGAATATCTTAAAAGAGAAGGTATGCCTTCCATATCAACACAAACCATTCATGATTTCCTTAAAGATTCCAATGAAGAAACTCTTAAAAGAGCATCAGCAGAAATTAATTCTTTATACAGAATGGGAATAAATGAAAATGATGTAGTTGTCTTTTTCAGCAGTGATACTGAGGATGGAGAAATGGTTGCTGAAATTCTCAGTAATTTTCTAAAAAATAAAATTGGCTGTGATACTTATGTGAAAAGAATTAAGGGTTTACAAATAAATGACAAAAGAAGGTTTGACAGAGAAGGCATACCTAACCTAACTGAAGAGGTGGTTAACCAGATTGAAAAGTACCAATACTCACATGCAATGGTAATTAATGCTACAACAGGATTCAAAGCCACTGTGCCCTATCTGACATTTATAGGTATGGTATTTCAAATTCCGATCAAATATATCTTTGAAAGATCAAATGAAATTATTGAATTACCTCCTATTCCTATAGATTTTGATCTCAAAAGGTTAGAATCTCTTGCTCCTGTGATTGATCGGATTATTGATGATTTTGCACCTGGTGAAGAAATCACAAAAGAACTAGGAGTGTCAGAGTATGAATTGAAAACTAACTTCAGTGACATTTTATTAGAAGAAGATGGATTCTTTACGCTCCGTCCCACGGGACGCATTTTATATAAAAGATACCTCCATATAAAAGGATATAAAAACATCTTTATTTCAGAGAAAGTCTTTAAAAAACTTAATTCAGGCGAATACGATAAAAACAAGTTTGTTTCACTTTTCAAGAAAATGAAAGATCCCGTACATCTTAAAAGCAAACTCCATAGTGAGGTAAAGAAAAAAGGTAAAATAGACTTAGAATGTTATAAACAAGGAAACACAAACGAAAGAATATTCTTCTATATTGAAAATAATAGTCTCTATATTTGTGACATTTTAATGCACGATGAATACTTGAGATTGATTAATGAAGGAAAATTATTAAAAGAGGAATTTCCTCAACGGTTATTTCAAAAGTTACAAACATGAAAATTATTGACATTAGCACATTATACTCAGACACGGCCAAACTTTCTGAAATTGACACCTACATTAAAAAGGCCCGTGAACTCGCCGGTGAGGGTAATGAGGTGGTGCTCACGGGAGCGGGGCCTGTGTGGCTGTATCTTAAGATTGCTCATGCCCTGCATGGGGTTGCAAGAAAACTGATTTACCGCAGTCCTGTTACAGGGGATGTGGTTATTTTTGACCATAGTCCTTATTGATCTTTGACAATGCTATTAGTCAGAATTAAAGTACAGGATTCCAAAATCCAAATGCCAGATTTCTGGCTAAGTGGTAAAAGCAATTTTACATATTCCAACGGAGTCAAAAGTCATGAGTCAGGAGGAAAATTATGTGCAAGCTCGGCTGGGCGGTGGTGGAAATGGTATAATATTGTTACAGTTATCTGGAGACATCGAGATGGACAAGGTATCCAGAAAGGAATATGAGAAATTTCTTAGGAGATGTTTAAAGATTGAAAAGGAGCTTCATCAGGTCTTCCCTGATATAGACAGACATGACCTTCACCTTATAGTGAGAAGCCTTCTCATACCAAGAAAGTGGGGGAGAAAATTTCTCCTCAGGAAAAGAGGACAGAGATATGTCCCCTGATGAGGTGCTACTTGAAAGAGTTATTGCTACACTGAGAAAGGTAAAACTGGAGGCAATCCTGGTGGGAAATGTTGCATCTGTTTTACAGGGTGTTCCTATAATGACTCAGGATATTGACCTCTTTGTGAGGGATACCGAACTAAACAGAAAAAAGATCAGACTCTTTGCAGAAGAACTCGGCCTTAGTATATTTAAAAGAGACGAAGCAATATCAGAGGTAATAACTGCTGAAGGGCATGAATTAGTGGTAGATTTTATCTTCAGGTTATCACATGACCAGAAATTTGAAAGTGTAAGAAGCAGGGCTAAAAGGGTGAAGATAGGAAGACACTACTGTCTGGTGGCTGACCTTGAAGATATCCTTAAGGCTAAAAAGGCTGCAAACCGTCCCAAAGACCAAGCGGCTTTAAAACTAATAGAGGATACTCTGAGGATAAGAAATTATTTACAAAGGAAATCTAAATAAGAATTAAATTTTACTATCCCTACAAAATCTTGAGACCCTTTAGTGTCTTTAAAGGTTTAAAGATTGCGAGCGTAAAATGTGCCCTTTAAGATTGAGGGCAAGACCTTGGGAGCAAAACTTTCCTCTTTTGCTATAAGCCAATGGCTTAATGAACAGGGCTGGTCCCCAGAAGTGGTTCTCCTTTCTCCTGTGACTCTACCCTTTCAACCTCATCTATTGCAAAATGAGCGTTTGCGGAGGGTTTAATGGAGAGTTTTGAGTGCCTTGAAAATGGCGAATGAAGAACCTGAGAAGTATCTTAAAAATCTTGAAGAGCCGTCCTCAAAGAAGTGTTTAGAATCTCCGAGGAGGGGTAGAGTTAAGAAGGTTGAGAGAAACCTTCAGAAATATATAGATTACTTAACCTTGGATTAAACAATACCATTGCTGGCAATGAGGTTAATAAGATAACAAAAGAGGTTGAGCTTATTGCAGGATGAGAACCTTTAATAAAACTCATTAGATACGGTGATAAAGAAGTGAAGCCTCTCCGACCAAAGGTCGGGTCTTCCAGTGCAAGGAAAAGAAATTTTTGAAAGTCGGGGATGAAGGCAAAGGGCATTGTAATAGAACCTCAGAAAAGAAACTTTTTTGCCCATGCGAGACCGGAGGGAAATGTGACATACTGCAAGGTAGAGCGTGTAGGAGATAACAAAAAAGTTATGTTAGTTATACCAACAAAGCATCTCCAGAAGATTAAAAGATAGCTCAATGAGGCGTTGAATGAGTGAAGTGATGATAAGAGTAGATGAACTCTACAGCGAAAAGGCACTTCTTTAGTCATGTAACAGGGGATGTGGTAATGACCATAGCCCTTATTGATTATTTGACAAACTCTGCAGAGGTAGAAGGTTGGATGAGGTATCGATCTGAAACAGTTTCTTTCCATTTAAAAACTCAATCTTATTCATAATTTCTTCGTATTTATCGAATATAATTAAAATAATAGATTGAAAGGAGGAATATAATGATGCATTGGGATGGATTTGACATGGGATTTGGAGGCTTTGGATGGATATTTATGGTTCTGTCCTGGATTATTCTCATTGTGTTGGCCGTTTATCTGATCAAACATCTGTTCACTGATAGAAGCAAAATTGAATCGTCATCAGAAGATACAGCTGAGGAGATTCTCAAAAAGAGATTTGCAAAGGGTGAGATCTCTAAATCCGAGTATGAAGAACATCTAAGGGCTTTAAGACAAAAGTGATAATAAAGATGGGAGGTCAAAGAATGAGAGAGACTATAGGTATGCTTTTAGTAGTTCTCTTTATGTTAGCAGGGACTGCCTTTGCCTATATGGAAGGCAGCCCTATGATGGGTGTAGTAGAGAATTCAGAAGCACAAATTAAGGGCTCACAGGAAGGTTGTGGTATGAGTACAGAAACAAAAGGAGACTTTATTTATGGAAGAAACAGTAAAGGCATGATGATCTCAGGCACGGGTTGTGGTATGATAGGTCATGGTACAGGAGCTGGAATGATGGGAATGATACATAACATGATGGGAACTCCAACAGGATGTGCAATGATGGGCGCAGTAGTACCAAGCATGCTCTTCTCCAGGAAATACCAGAAGTTTCTTGATGAGACAGTAGAATTAAGAAGACAGCTTCACCAAAAACAATTCGAGTACTTCGAGGCCCTAAGAAAACCTGATACAACTGCAGAGGCTATTGCCAAGATCTACAAGGAGATTTATGAACTGCAACGCAGAATATCTGAAAAACTTCCAAGAGCAGAATCCAGCCATCATTGTGGGCATTCTCACTAATAGAGTATGAGGAGGGATATATTATTTGAACCATTCAGGACATGAAGAACATGATCATAACAGCCATCCACCCCCAAAGGGGATGATGGCTGAAGAAGATAACAAACAGGAAATGCATCACCATGAGAGCCCCATAGAAGAGTCTCATGCCATGCATGAGGGTCACAAGGATAATGGCCAGGTCAGCCACCATGCTCATATGGTAGCTGACTTCAGACGGAGATTCTGGATAAGCCTTGCTGTTACACTTCCGATACTGCTTCTCTCACCAATGATACAAAGGTCTCTTGGACTCGAAGAGACATTACGCTTTCCTGGCGACATCTATCTACTCTTCGGCCTTTCAAGTTTTGTATTCTTCTATGGTGGTTATCCTTTCCTGAAAGGACTATTTGATGAGCTGAGACAAGCACGGCCAGGGATGATGACCCTAATCGCCATTGCTATTTCAACCGCCTATCTCTACAGCACTGTTGTGGTGTTTGGTCTTAAAGGTAAGGTATTCTTCTGGGAGCTGGTCACGTTGGTTGACATTATGCTCTTGGGACACTGGATAGAGATGCGTTCAGTAATGGGAGCATCACGGGCACTTGAAGAACTGGCAAAGCTAATGCCTTCTGAAGCACATCTACTTCTGCCTGATGGAACCACCACTGATGTGCCATTAAAGGAATTGAAAACAGGTGACAGGGTACTGGTGAAGCCAGGAGAGAAGATACCTGCTGATGGAGATGTTATAGAGGGAGAGACCTCAGTTAATGAATCAATGTTGACAGGAGAGTCTAAACCTGTGGTGAAGAAGGCAGGTGACAGGGTTATAGGAGGAGCCATAAATGGAGAGGGCTCTATTGTGGTTGAGATAAAAAAGACAGGCAAGGACTCCTTTCTTTCACAGGTTATAGAGCTGGTGAGGGAGGCTCAGGAGAGCAAATCAAAGACTCAGGACCTTGCAAATCGTGCTGCCTTGTGGCTAACACTTATTGCCTTTGCAGGAGGTAGCATAACACTGCTCGTATGGCTCTTTATAATAAATAAGGATTTTGCCTTCTCTCTTGAACGCACTGTCACGGTTATGGTCATTACCTGTCCTCATGCCTTGGGGCTTGCTGTGCCTCTGGTAGTGGCTGTATCTACTGCACTTGCAGCAAGAAGTGGACTATTGATCAGAAACAGAGCAGCCTTTGAAAGGGCAAGAAATATACAGGCTATTATATTCGACAAGACAGGCACATTAACAGAGGGTAGATTTGGAGTAACAGATGCAGTGATCTTTGATAGTAATATAGACGAGAAGGAACTTCTAAAATATGCCGCCTCTGTAGAGGCACATTCAGAACATCCTATTGCACAGGGGATTGTTGCATCTGCTAATGATAGACTCCAGATAGAGGACTTCAGAGCCATTCCTGGCAAGGGTGCAGAGGCAAGAGTTAATGGTAAGGAGGTAAAAGTTGTAAGTCCTGGATACCTTAAAGAAAAAGGCATAAATATAGAAGACGAGAGGATAGATGTACTCTCCTCACAGGGAAAAACAGTCGTCTTTGTCCTGATAAATAGACAGCTAAAAGGAGCTATTGCACTGGCAGACATTATAAGGCCAGAGTCTAAGGAGGCAATTGCAAAACTTAAAAGGATGGACATCAGATGTATAATGCTTACTGGAGATAATGCTCAAGTGGCAAAGTGGGTATCAGACGAGATTGGTCTTGATGAATATTTTGCTGAAGTCCTTCCTCATGAGAAGTCTGAAAAGGTAAAGGATGTACAATCAAGGGGATTTGTGGTTGCTATGACAGGCGATGGTGTTAATGATGCACCTGCCCTTGCCCAGGCTGATGTGGGCATTGCCATTGGAGCAGGAACAGATGTGGCAGTGGAGACCGCAGACATTGTCCTCGTAAGAAGCAACCCTCTTGATGCAGTAGCCATTATTGGTCTTGCCCGTGCAACATACCGAAAGATGATACAGAACCTTTCATGGGCTACAGGATACAATGCCTTTGCCATACCCCTTGCTGCAGGAGTTATGTATAAATGGGGAGTGCTGCTCAGCCCTGCGATGGGTGCTATATTGATGTCATTGAGTACAGTAATAGTAGCTATTAATGCAAGGTTTTTAAAAATGGAGGTGTAAATATGATAGACAAAAGTGTAGTAATTGGCAGAAGGCTTAAAGAGGCAGAAGAGAGCCTTTCTGAGGCAGAACTCTTAAAGGAGGAAAAAATCAGTAACATTGCTACGCTTGCCAAACTCTATCATGCGATGATATACGGACTTCTGGCCCTTTTTGGGATGGATGATATAGGTTCCCTTACGCACGCAGACCTTATCGAAAGGTTTGATAGAGAATTTGTTAAGAAGGGATTTTTCAAAAAGGAATATCTGGAGGCAATGAAATTTGCCTATGACTTCACACATGAGTGTGACTGTGTCCATATAAAACAGCCAGAAGACAGAGATATTGATTATCTCTTCTCAATGGTAAAGGACTTTGTGAAGAATGTGAAGAGAAACCTACTCTGATTTAAGAATCTCAACTATTCTTTCCATCACCTCTGATGCACTCTCACGGAAGAGGATTTTGGCCATATGATCATAAGGCGTTTCAGTCCTGTTGATAAAGATGAGCCTTGCACCAGAATGGTAGGCGAGCCGGGGTATGGAGGCTGCAGGTTCAACCTGAAGTGAAGAGCCTATCATAAGCAGTACATCAGAACGGTGTGCAGCCTCAATAGCCCTCCCCATCTCTTCCTGCGGCATAGGCTGGCCAAAGGAGACAGTGGCAGGCTTGATCAATCCACCACAGTGTTCACATTTGGGATCAAACCCTGTATCTTCAAGAATACTATGTATCTCTTCTATAGGCCACGTCCTTTCACAGCTAATACATATGGCCTTCCGGTTGGTACCGTGAAGTTCTATCACGATCTCAGGTGAGTTTCCAGCCTCCTGATGAAGCCCATCTATATTCTGAGTGATAAGTGATTTAAGCAATCCCATCCTTTCAAGTTCTGCAAGGGCAAGATGTGCCTTGTTGGGTCTGGCATCTTTTAGATCTCTAAAGAGTTCATACTTCATTCTCCAGTACTCCATGCGTGCCTCTCTGCTTGACAGAAATTCCTGATAGGTGACTATTCTGTAGCGATTCCATATACCACCTGGACTACGGAAATCAGGAATGCCTGACTCGGTAGATATCCCTGCCCCTGTAAAGGCACAGAGATATTGAGAATCTCTGATCAACTCTGCTGCTTCTGTGACTCTACGGTCAAAAGAATCCATAACTTGAGAACTTGCACAGGGTTTTTCTATTATAACAAAGTGAGGTGAATAAAAAATGAAGGATAAAAAAGACAAATGGGTCACTCTCAGAATTACCTATGGCCCTCTTGAGGCTGAAATGATTAAGGATATACTGGAAAGTGGAGGCATCGAGGTGATTGTACGTTCATCCAAAGTCAGCCCTTATCCAGTGAATGTTGGTAAGATAGGAGAGATAAAGATTCTTGTGAGAGAGAAAGACCTTGAGGATGCAGAAAAGGTTCTGAGTCAGATAGAAGAGCCTCCTGAGTGAGATACTCAGATATTTCTTCCATACCAGAGCAGACCTCTTCCAAAACTGAGATGTAGTGTCTGTTGAATATACCCATGTGAGGTTTCCTGAAAAGGCACAAGTACAATCTCTACTGAAAGGGGCTTTACCTCTATACTATCAATTATGGGCAAAATCTCCTTTTTGGGTACAGCAAGATCGAAGATGCTTATTTTAACTGCCTCTATAGCCTCTGACTCTGGCAGATTAACTGTAAATATATACCCCTTGGGAAGAGCTAACTCTTTCTGAGTCTTCAACTGCGCCAAGGTGGCAGATTTTGATGCCCTTAAAAAATGGCGGGGTTGTATTTTGAAAGCAGGCACCCAGAAGGCAATCTCTTGGTTCTCCCATTCACTCTTGATTACTTTGGGAAGGTTTGCAAACCTGACCAGGTCTGCATAACTGTTGAGTTGAACAGAAGATACATTGGCCTTTATCTTCCAGAAAGGAAGAAATATTGAGGCACCCCCTTCCTGAGGTACTACTGAGAACTCTATCTTCTTCAATCCAGACAAAGATGCTTCCCAGGCAGAATTACAGTTTCTACAGAAGAGCACCAGAGAATCCTTTTCACCCTTAAGGTCCCAGCCACAATAGGGACACAAGGTTGCGAGGAACCTCAGCCCCCAGTCTTTTGCTTTTGTGAAATCCAGTTGGGTTTCTCTGTTCAAAGGTACAATTGGTTTATCAGTGACAGCATCATAAAAAAAGTTGTTATTGATGTAGGTTGGTAAATAGATAACACTCATCGTCTCTCCAATAAAGGCACGGTGGAAGACGGTATTTCCTGCAGAAAGAGAAGGTTTCACCTTGAGTTTTTCTATCCTCTGAAACTTTGTCTCCATGGTAGAGAAGACACTTTTGAAGGGTTTATAAGAAACAAAAAAGTATCTATTCACATCCAAGGTTACATATCTAAGAGGCACTGCCTGGGGTCTTACTCCAAGTGATACAGGCATTCCCTTTATATCAGCGGCAATGAGGGTAGTATCAACAATACGCTCTTCTGTCTTTTGTGCCTTACACGAGAATGTCATTCCCTTAAATCGCCAATAGGGAATAAGGATCAACTCCCTGTCTGTCCGCTTAGGCTGCATCCAGTAGTGGAATGTCTCCTTGGAAGTGATATAGAGCTTCACACGACAGAAGGCACACTCCAGCAGCCTGTCAGTTTCTTCGAGGGTCACAGGAGCGCTACACTGGGGACACTCATGTGATATTCTTAATTCCAACCTCTCTGCCTCTTAGAAAAGAACTGACCTAGAGTTTCTGGCCACACTGATTGCAGAAGACCGACTCAGGAAGATTCTTTGTACCACAATGAGGACAGGTCTTCTCAGCAGGCCTTTTCTCTACCTCTGTTCCACAGCGTATACAGAACCTTGCATGGGGTGGCAGGTTTTTACCACACTCAGGACACTGCTGAAACACCACAATCTGATGTCCGCAATAGGAACAAAACCTTGCATCCACTGGAACAGGGTTATTACATTCTGGGCATTTTTGGGTCTCTTTTGAAACGGCTGCTCCAGACGCCTTCATAATCTCAGAGAACATCGCTGGCATCATAAATCCAAAACCCATCCCCATACCAGCACCTGCACTTGCCTGAGTCTCAGAGGCTTTCTCCATTGCCATCGCTGCCTTCATCTTAAACAGACGATTAAGATCATCAAAGACATGGAGCTTGCTTTTGTCGTCTATCGCCTTTTGTACCTCAGGGGGTGGAGTGATGGAGTTTATATAGAGCTTTGTTAAACCGAGTCCATAGTGGCTGAAGTCCTCCTCAAGTCTCCTCTGGAGCCCTTCAGAGAGTTCATCATATCTGCCAGGCAGATTGAGAATAGTATCAAGATGTTCACCAAGATGGTCATTAAACCGGGAAACTATTACACGGCTTAAATACTCTTCGATCTCTGCAGTGGTATACATCCCTTGAGTACCTACCAGTCTATTAATAAAAAGCACAGGCTGAAGCACCTGTATATTGAAGACACCAAAGGCCCTCAACCTAACAAGACCAAGTTCAGAGTCCCTGAAGGCTACAGGATCTCTCGTCCCCCATTTCAGATTCGGAAAGACCTTCATGTTTACAAAATAGACTTCAGCCCTTAATGGACTGGTCATCCCCCATGGAATACTCAGTATCTTTGTAAGGATAGGGATGTTTGCTGTGGTGAGAGTGTGTCTACCAGGAGGAAAGGCATCATAGGCCTTTCCGTGGTAAAAGAGCACAGCTGCCTGACTCTCACGAACGATTAACTGAGCGCCAAACTTTATCTCTCCTGAGCCCTTTTGTGGTATTCTGTAAACTATCTCATTGCCTGTCTGGTCAAACCACTCCAGTACTTCAAGAAAAACAATATTATCCTTTCCCATAGACCCTCCTATTTCAAAGTGAGGCTGGTCTCAATCCTCTGGAGAGAGCCAGCTTCTGAAGATCTCTCAATTATAATATCTGGTAATTAAGGAGGAAAGTCAAGCTCCTGTGAAGGTACCTATCCAGAAGTGCGAGGTTTTTGGAGAATGGCAGTAAGTAGAATTGCCAATGCTACTGCTACAGCAGCCATGTAGAAACTACTTGAGAAACTATTCGTTTTTTCAGCAAGAACACCCGCCACAGCAGGTCCTGTTATCTGTCCAAGGCCAAATATAAAGGTGATAATACCAAAGGCAGAAGATGCCCTCACAGAACCTACATAATCACCCACCACTGCCGCCATTATTGAGGGGATACTCCAGGCAACAATTCCATAAAGCCCAATAGAAAGATAAAGAAACACTCCAGGGATTCGAGAGGCGATCAGGAGATAGGAAACCATCTGTATTGAGAAGACAGTTATAATACCTGCTTTCCTTCCTGCCCTATCGGAAAGGGTTCCGAAAAGAGGACCTGACAGAAGGCTCAGAAGCCCTATCCATGACCATAGATTACCAGCAACCGCCTCTGGCATTCCCCATTCTTTGACAAGACAGGTCACTATAAAGGTCGCATATATGACATAGGTGAAACCAAAAAGAAAGTATATTACACCAATGTGGTAGATTACGAGTTCTTTAAAGACAGTTTTGTCTTTCTGAAGAGGTCCTTTTTGGTGGTTCTTGTCTTCAGGTTTAGCACCAAGGGGCTGTAGACCTAAATCCTCTGGTCTGTCCCGGAGTAAGATAACACAGACAACAGCAATCACTACCACAACCATTCCAAGCACAAGCCAGCCAGCTCTCCAGCCATCCGTAGGATTTATACTGTTCAGAAAAGGGATCAATTTTCCACTCAACAATAACCCCAGACCACTACCTATAACTATAAAACCCGCTGCCCTACCCCTTTTCTGTTTCTTGAACCATGAGGAAACCAACCCCATTATTGGCACATTTGAAGCCCCACTGCCAATACCTGTGAGCATGTAAAGTATGGCCACTGTAAGAACTCCATTGGCTGTACTGATAAGAGACATTGATACACCAACCAAGACAAGGGCAAGGAAGATAAGCCTTCTTGCACCAAATCTGCTCACAAGAAATCCACTCAAAAGTGCTGCAAAGAGGTATCCTCCAAAATTAATTGTACTTATAAAACCCATCTCTGAATAACTAAGCTGCAGGGCCTCTCCCATTGATGGCAAGAGCATCCCTAAGGCGAACCTACCAAGGCCGATACATGCAAATACACCAAGACAGCCAGTAAGGACAATTATCCATCCATAGTGAAATTTTCTATATTTTTTCATCCAAGGTTTCACACTAAGAGAATATTACCATAAAGTGAAGATGCATTTAAAATCATACTTGTTAATTTATGATCTTTTCTGTCATAATCACTCCTAAATGGGGTTTAACAAAATAAAATTCCTTAAATATGTAGATAAAGTACTGGGAAAGCCTCTTGTTTACCTCCTTCCAAGCCTTTATAAATCCGGAATGAATATACAGCGTTCAGCAAAGAGAATACTGATTATCAGGCCAGGTGGCATAGGAGATGCTGTTCTGCTTCTGCCAGCGATTAAAATGTTGAAAAACTCTCTGACAGAAGCAGAAATAGATATTCTATGTGAAAAGAGAAATTTCAGCATATTTCAACTTTCAAAAGAAATAAGCAGCCTTTATCTCTATGACAGAGATATGGAGTTATTAAAATGCCTAAGGAACAAATACGGCATTGTCATTGATACTGAACAGTGGCACAGGTTATCAGCAGTAGTGGCACGACTGACGGGAGCACCTATAAGAGTAGGGTTTAATACAAATGAGCGTGCTAAGATGTTTACCCATCCCATTCCATACAGTCATGATGATTATGAGGTATACAGTTTCCTGCGGCTAATAAGACCTATAATTGGCAGCCTTGGTGTAGAGGTAAATTGGCGGCCAGTATTTAACCCTAACAGTACATTTATTGATCCAGAAGAAGAGACGGTGGACAGAGATGTGCTTACAATAGTAGAAGAAGCCCTAAGTAGATGGCCAAAGGGGCTTGTAGCCATAAGTCCTGGTGCCACAGTTGAAGAAAGAAGATGGGGAGGCAACAGATATGGCAGACTGGCAGAGAGACTTGCTGAGGAAGGATATGGTATTCTGATACTTGGAACAAAGGCAGAAAAAGGGGATGCAGAAAGGATGCTGACCTTTGCAGAAGAATGTATAGACCTTACAGGCAAGACTGATCTCAAGGCAGCTGCATTTATACTAAAAAAATGCAGACTCTTCATAGGGCCTGATTCAGGACTACTGCATATTGCATATGCCGTAGGTACCCCGACAGTTTCTCTATTCGGTTCAGGTATCCAGAAGAAATGGGCACCAAGGGGCCATAGACACATAGTAATCAATAAAGGATTACCTTGCAGTCCCTGCACCAAGTTTGGGTATACTCCTAAATGTAAAAAAGGTGTTGTTTGTCTGAAAGATATTGAGGTCGATGAGGTCTTTCAATCAGCAATGAGGCTTTTACATAATGGAGAGAGGAATGAAACCTCTGGTTAGCGTGGTTTTGAGTGTATATAAAAATACCAATCTCGAGTTTTTCAAACAGGCAATTGATAGTCTTCTGACACAGACCTTCAAAGACTTCGAAATAGTACTGATAATAGATGGAGAAATACCCTTTCCTTTGAAAGAGTATATTAATAGTATACAGAAGAAGGATTTTATTAGAGTGTTTAAAAATCCTGTTAACAAGGGACTGGCATTTTCATTAAACAAAGGTATAAAAGAGGCAAGAGGCGAGTATATTGCAAGAATGGATGATGATGAGATATGTGTTCCGGAGAGGTTGGAGGTTCAATACAGAGTTATGGAGGAAACAGGTTGTGATATATGTTTTTCAAACTCCTGTTTCATTGATGCCTGTGGGAGAAGACTTTCAATCCTCTATTCAAATAAATTTATTGAAGAATTAAGAAACCTTCTTAAAGACAGATACAAATTTCTTAAAAAAATAATTGTTGATAATTTTATCATGCATCCCTCTGTTATGTTCAAAAAAGAAAGAATCTTAGAAATCAGTGGATACAATGAGCATCTGAAACCCCATGATCATGAACTTTGGATTAAGGCCATTTTACACAATTTAAGTTTTGAAGTCATTAGTGAACCACTGATACATATCAGAGTGCCTCAGCAGAAGGACTACAAAAGTAGAGTAAATAAAATAAGAAGTTATTTTGTCTGGAGTGGCTCTTTAATAAGAAGGCAAAAGAGAGAGATAATCAATGCTGGAAGAAATTATTTAGAAAAATTCTTCTTAGAAATAGCCTGCAGAAAGGTTTTGTGTAAAGCAATTATTCTTCAAAAAACCCCTTTAAAAGGACTTTATTTTTTAGCATGGCTAAGAGATTACCTGATAGGATATAGGACTACCCGATAGCATTTTTTCATAAGTACTCTTCAACGTTATACTTTATTTATGAGTTTTATAATAGCTAAGTAAAATCCATGTTATAATTCCAACAGCAAGCTTCTTAAGAAAAGACATCTTTTGTTTCCATTCCTCATCTGAGCAAATGGCAATTTCACCTTGTTTAAACCGAAAGGGATTACCTGAGACAGTATGGTCAACTCCCATTTTGAGTGTTTTTTCCTCGATAAAAAACTTTAAATCATTATATGTAGTTCCTATCCAATTGATAATTCCTTCAACTGTATCCTTAGGGAGAGCAGTTAATCTTTCATATAATACCAATTTATAGTAATCCGCCTTCTTCTTCAATAATTGAGTAAACAGATTGAACAGTATCCATTCTTTAACAGCTTCTAAAAGCCCTCTCTGATGCATATAAGCTTCTGTCCAATATATCTCCGGACGTACTTTCTTCCGCTGCCAGGAATATGCTACAGCCCGACTGTCACGGACAAGATGGATAACATACAACTCAACCCCGGGTATCTCTCTCAGAATAAAACCATGGTCTGGTATTTTTGAAGAATCAATCAGAACATTACACCCCGAAACTTTAGCAATAGATTTATAGAGTCTTTCTAAAATGCTAACATATTCTGTTAATCTATCCTGATAATTCTTCAAACGAAATTTTGGAAAAGCCAGTTGTGGTATATATCTAAGTCGGGATACGGATCTCTGTAATTTTATTAAATTTTTTACATCTGAATGGCCTAACTTGCCAAATGTCTCTTCTATGACCTTTTTCCAAAAATCACATAGCCTAAAGGGCTGTCCACATCCACAAAGTTGGTTCTCAGCCAAACTCCTCTCCCATAAGTGAAACATCTCTCCCAAGGAAAAAAAACCCTCTGTCTGCCCTAACATACGATCTAATAATGTGCTTCCACTGCGACTTGCACCTCCAATAAATACTAACTTTATTTTAGAATCATTCATATATAAGACCCACCTACAGAAAGATGTAATCAAGATAAATCATTAAAGACAGTCCTTTATTTATCTTTGTCGTATTTTGTCAACTTTAAATAAGATAACATACACAAAAGGAGTAGAGCAAAGAAAGTTGCCAAAGGGATTCCCTTTAACCCTATTTTCAATACCACTAAGAAATAATAATCTAATATAAAGTTTAAAATAATTGTAAAAAATGCTATTATTGCAACAGGTTTAAAAATCTTTTTAATCTGATATGTACGAAAGAATATAGGCCATAAAGCCATGAGTGGAAGACTTAAGGAATAAAATTTTGTAGCCTCAGTAGTCAATTGTAAATCTACGAATGAAAAAGCACCGTAGTTAAAAAGGGTTTTTATAATAAAAGGAGAAAAAAGGAAGATTGCCCCAGCAAGAGGAATATTAAATAGCAAGATCCTTTTAATATAGAAATTCAACCTGTCTAACCTTCCCTCCACTTCAGAAAGGGGAGTTATAAGGATATTTTCTGTCTTTACTATCCTCAGTGGTACAGTAGAAACTAACCAGCCATAATAAAGAGCTGTCACACTCTTAGAAGGTAAAAGTGATGCAAAGGCTCTATCTGTTAACACAAGAAGATGAAATAAACTGAACAAAATGGCAAGATAAAAAAAATGTTTTAAGATATCTTTCATCTCCTTGTTTAAAAAAATTTTAAAGTGAAAATATTCCTTAGATATGACAACCAAATAAAGGGTAGAAACTATCTGAGATAAAGAGAAGGCTATAGGCAAAACCAAAACATTCTTAAAAGTTAATAGACCGATGGTGATAAGAATAAAACCTAAAAAAACATTTAGGAAATCGGCTATGAAGAAAGGGGTAAAGCTTTTCAGGCTTCTCAAGATGGCTCCAGCGTGATGAAAGAAAAAAGAAAAAAACATCCATGGAAGGAGTATAAAATAAGATAGTTTTAGAAGATATCTCGTATCTTCTTTAAATCCTACGGGTATCTTAGATAGTAAAGGATAAAGTACAATAGCAAGTATCAGAATAACACATGACAGTAGTAATGTAAAACTCAGCAAGATCTCACTTGAACGATGGAATTCTTTTTTATCTTTTCGTGCTCTAACAAGAGTAGGAACTCCAATAGAATCAAAGATATTTATAAATGTCATAAAAATCCCCATCAACCCAAGAGCCATAAAAAAGGCATCAGTTTTGTAGGAAAATCCTAACAGGACTGCAATTACCCATGTCTGTAAATATCCAAACCCTCTCGCAAATATATTGATTAAGGAAGATTTTAAGAGAGCCTCTTTTACAGTTTCAGGAGTTATTTTCATAAGTTCCTTTTTTCTCAAGTATCTTCTCAAACTTTTCACTCTGGTCTTTAAAATTATACTGCTTTACTAAAATAAATGCATTTCTGAGTAGTGTAGATAACAGATCATCATCATAAAAGACCTTTAGAACACCCTCTGAAAGACTCTCTACATCTTCTATCTCAGAAACCCATGCATTCTCCATATGAGTTACAATACTCACAGCCTTTGTAGTAACAACTGGACACCCACAGGCCATAGCCTCTAATACAAAAAGTGGTAGTCCTTCATGTCTGGAAGGATAGAGAAACAAATCCGCGCTACTGAGAACATCTCTCAACTTAGTCTCATCAACATAACCAAAGTTCCTCACCCTGTATGGCAGCAGTCCACTGTCTACTTTATCTCCAACCACCCATATCTCAAGAGAGTTTTTATTAATCTTATTACTGAGCTCTGAGATTACCTTTAGGGCTATATCCAGTCCTTTCCGATAGTCCTTTCTTCCAAAAATCAGGATAGCCTTTCTATCCTCCTTTAACTTAAGTAATGAGGGCTCTGGGTTGGGAAAAAAGACCTCAAGGTCTATCCCATTATGGACAACATAAAGGTTGTTTTTACTATATTTGCTTAATTCATCTTTCAGTGAATCTGAAACAGCAATACAAGGAATCTTAAACATCCTGAGACCTATAAAATATACCAGTGCTATCAAACCCTTTCTAAGAATATCATTATAATAAGAGACATCATAATCCTGGGCAAAGTATAGCACCCTTTTGTAATTTCTAATACTCAACAACACCGCCATTACAATTATATCAGCAATGATTAAGTCAGCCTTGATCTTATTCACAATAGCCCATAAAATAGTACCCGTTTTATGTCTATATGGGATCTTCTCTATCTTTACCTTAGATGATATATAAAGATGTGAATTGAAAATGTTTGTAACAATTCTAACTTTATGACCCTTTTCTGCAAGATGGTTGGCATACAAAACCACCATCTTGTCTCCACCCCGATTCAGTAGACTATGTCTATAAAAAACAATCTCCATCTCTAATTATAATACACTATACAATAACAGACTGGATTATGTATTATAGTTTTAGAAACCGGAAAATCTATCCCTTAGTGAGGTTGGCTAAAGAATGATAGAACTCTTTGGTAAGAATGTGATTGTAGAAGCCAATGGTATTATATACAGAGGTGTGCTCGTGGAGATAAATGAAATGGAGGTACATCTACAGACAGAGATGGGATGGATAACCATTCCTGTAGAAAATGTAAATAACATAACAGAAGACACAGAAACACTCTAAAGACTTCCATAGTGATACTGCAGAATAGCAGTAGCAACAATTGCGGCTGTCTCAGCTCGAAGGACCCTCTCTCCAAGAGAAACCACTTTAAAACCACCCTCTTCTGCAAATCTAACCTCCTCTGGACTGAACCCTCCCTCAGGACCAATAAATAGACAACACTCTTGAATATTTCTGTTTCTAAAAATATCAAAGGGAGTATTCCCCTCTTCAAAGAATACAAATTTCTCTTCTATCTTTTTAACCTTCTCAATCGCAACAGAAAGTTCTAATGGCTCATGAATGTAGGGTACAATGGTCCTTCTGCACTGTTTTGTAGCCTCTTTGGCTACAGCCCTCCAATGCTCAAGTTTCCGTGTATGCCTTACCTGCGTTCTATCTGTGATCACAGGATATATCTCATTGATACCAAGTTCTGTGGTTTTCTGAATAACAAGATCCATCCTGTCTCCCTTCAGTATTCCCTGAAGTAGAATCATCCTGACAGAGGATTCTCTACTGTGCTGATACTCACCTACAATATCCACTACTAAAGAGTCTTTCTTAATATCAACTATTCTCCCCCTCAATGCAGTCCCTTTACCATCAAGAACAACCACCTCATCTGCTTCTTTGAGTCTAAGAACCCTGTGCAGATATCTGAATTCTTCACCACTAATTATGACCTTCTGGGATTTTATTCTCAGTTGTGGTAGGATTACCCTTGGAGGCTCATGCATTTATTCTCCTGAGAAAAAATCCTTCAGTTTGTCCATAAAGCTCTTCTGAACCTCGTCTCCTGAAAGCCTTGCAAACTCCTGTAGAAGTTCCTTCTGTCTTGGTGTAAGCTTCTTAGGGACATCTATATAGATGCGCACAATCTGATTCCCTTTCGAATGGCCTCCAAGCCTGGGTACACCTCTACCTTTAAGGACAAACTCCTTGCCTGAAGGTGTTCCTGCCGGGATTTTAAGTCTTTCTGTTCCATACAGTGTAGGAACCTCTATCTCTGCACCAAAGACAGCCTGTGGAAAGGTTATAGGGACTTCACAATACAGATCAAGACCCTGTCTCTTGAAGAACTTGTGAGGTTTAACTGTGATGATTATATAAAGGTCGCCTGGTGGTCCACCATGGCTTCCAAGTTCTCCCTCACCCGAGATTCTGAGTCTTGAACCATTGTCAACACCTGGAGGTATCTTTACTGAAACAGTTCTGTATTTTCTGATCCTGCCCTCTCCATTACAGGCCCTGCAGGGCGTCACAATATATGTGCCTGAGCCTCCACACCTTGAGCATGTTCTTGATACAGAGAAAAACCCTTGCTGAAACCTCACATAACCTGATCCACCGCACTCAGGACACCTAACAGGTCCTGATCCAGGATTCGCTCCTGATCCCCCACAGAGATCACAATTCACCCACCGAGGAATGGTAATCTCTTTCTCACAACCCTTGACAGCCTCCTCAAGGCTTATGGAGAGGTCATACCTAAGGTCAGCACCTCTCTTCGGTCTAGTTCTACGACGCTGACCCGTGAAGGTTCCAAAAAAGTCACTAAAGATATCTTCAAAAATATCTGAAAAGGCAGAAGCAAAAGAGTCAAACCCTGTATCTGAGAATTCAAACCCCTCAACTGTGCCAAACCTGTCGTATCTTGCCCTCTTTTCTGGATCACTCAGACATGCATAAGCTTCATTTATTTCTTTAAATCTCTCTTCTGCTTCTTTATCGTTTGGATTCCTGTCAGGATGATATTTAAGTGCAAGCCTTCTGTACGCCTTCTTTATCTCCTCCTGTGATGCATCCCTTGGAACACCAAGAATCCTGTAATAATCCTTCATTATACACTAACTACCCCTGTTCTTTATCCTTGTCTACATCCTCAAACTCTGCATCTACAACCTCTTCTTCACCTTCGGGCTTGCTACTACCATCACTGGATGAAGCAGTTGCTCCTGCGCTTGCAGAGGTCCCTGCCTGTGCCTGAGCTCCTCTGTAGAGATGCTCTGCCAGCTTATGGGATGCCTTGGTAAGCTTGTCAATTGCTGCTCTGATCTCCGAAACATCGTTACTTGTGTCTTTTGCCTTTCTACAGGCTTCCAGTGCTTCCTCTATCTCTTTCTTCTCATCTTCAGTGAGTTTGTCGCCATATTCACGAATAGACTTTTCCACAGTGTAGATAAGATTGTCTGCCTCATTTCTGGCCTCGGCAAGCTGTCTCTTCCTTCTGTCTTCTTCTGCATGTTCTTCTGCCTCCTTCATCATTCTCTTGATCTCCTCTTCTGTAAGGCCGCTGGAAGCTGTGATTCTTATGGACTGTTCTTTTCCTGTACCTAAGTCCTTAGCGGAGACATGAAGTATTCCATTGGCATCAATATCAAAGGTAACCTCTATCTGAGGCACTCCTCTTGGTGCCGGAGGAATACCAACAAGCTCAAATACACCAAGAAGCTTATTGTCTGCAGCCATTTCTCTCTCGCCCTGATATACCTTTATAGTAACAGCAGGCTGGTTGTCTGTTGCAGTTGAGAATATCTGGCTCTTTCTCGTTGGTATTGTAGTGTTACGCTCGATTATCTTTGTAAATACACCACCCAGTGTCTCTATACCCAAGGAAAGCGGTGTAACATCCAGTAGCAGTACCTCCTTCATCTCTCCTTTAAGTACCGCTGCCTGTATTGCAGCACCAATAGCCACTGCCTCATCAGGATTTATACCCTTATTGGGTGCTTTACGGAATATCTTCTGTACCACTTCTTGGACTTTTGGAGTTCTTGTCTGTCCTCCTACAAGCAGTACCTCATCTATATCATCAGGGCTCAGTTTTGCGTCTTCAAGGGCCTGACGACATGGACCGGCTGTTCTCTCCAAGAGGTCCTCTATCATCTGCTCAAATTTCGCCCTTGTTAACTTCATGACCAGATGTTTGGGACCTGAGGCATCAGCAGTTATAAAAGGCAGGTTGATCTCTGTCTCCATTGCTGATGAAAGCTCAATCTTTGCCTTCTCAGCCGCCTCCTTGAGCCTCTGCAGTGCCATTCTATCTTGTTTCAGGTCTATTCCATGTTCCTTCTTAAACTCCTCAACCATCCAATCTATGATCCTGAGATCAAAATCATCACCACCGAGATAGGTGTCTCCACTTGTGGAGTGAACCTCTATCACTCCCTCTCCTATCTCTAATATGGATATATCAAAAGTCCCGCCTCCAAGATCATAAACAGCCACCTTCTCCTCTTTTTTCTTATCAAGTCCATATGCAAGAGCAGCTGCAGTAGGCTCATTGATTATTCTCAGCACATTCAGACCCGCTATCCTTCCCGCATCCTTGGTCGCCTGTCTTTGGCTATCATCAAAATACGCAGGGACCGTGATTACTGCATCAGTTACAGGTTCACCCAAATAATCCTCTGCAGCCTGTTTCAGTTTCTGTAGTATCATTGCAGAGATTTCAGGTGGAGAATACCTCTTACCCAGCACCTCTACATGGGCATCACCATTTGGAGCCTCAACGATTTTATAAGGAAGACGCTTCATAGCCTCCTTTACCTGAGGAGAGTCATATTTTCTTCCCATCAATCTCTTAATAGAGAAGATGGTATTCTGGGGGTTTGTAATTGCCTGACGTTTTGCTACTTGACCAACAAGCCTCTCCCCCTTCTCAGTAAAGGCAACCACCGATGGTGTTGTTCTATTACCCTCTTGATTGGGGATTACAACAGGTTCACCACCCTGAACAACGGCTACTACCGAGTTTGTGGTGCCAAGGTCTATGCCTATTGCTTTACCCATATTCCCTACCTCCTTATTTTATAATTTTATTTTTTATAATTTCGAGAGGAAAACTACTCATTATCTATTTCTTCTGTATTTGATTCTTCATGTGTTTCTGGAGATGTGGCTTCCACCTTCTCTACTTTCTTTGCCACTGCTACAAGAGAAGGTCTAATAACTCTATCCTTTAACATATATCCCTTTCTGTACTCTTCTACCACGGTCTTGTCTTCCACATCATCCCTTTCTACCTGACTCATTGCATGATGAAATTCTGGATCAAAGGGCTTACCTACTGCCTCTATTTCACTGACACCATACTTATTAAGAATCTTCCTCAGTTCTTTAAGGGTTAGATCCACCCCCTCTTTTAGACTCTCCAGAGAAACCTCATTACCTGCATGCCCAAGAGCCATCTCGAGATTATCAATTACTGTGAGTAACTCTATTACGAGAGGCTCTACTCCGTATTTTAGCAATTCTTCTTTGTCTTTCTGAACCCTCCTTTTGTAATTTTCAAATTCGGCATAAAGCCTTAAATATTTATCCTTGAATTGAAGAAGCTCTTCTTCAAGTTCCTTTATTTTTTCTTCTGGTGGCTTTTCTACAGGGATAACCTCTTCCGCTGTTTCTTCCTTTTTTTCAACCTCTTCTTCCTGTTCTTCTTGTGACTCTTTTATTTCCTTCTCTTCCATCCTTCCCCTCCTTCTTCAAGTATTTTTGTTAGTATTCTTGCGGCTGTATCCACTAAGGATATAGCTGAAATATAATTCATTCTCTTTGGTCCAATTATTCCTACCACACCTGCAGGTCGGTCTTTGTCTTTATAAGTAGAGGCAATCACACTCATTGTATGGAGTTCTTTAATGGGATTCTCTGTTCCTATAATAACCTGTACCCCCTCTGAGTGTGCTATTTTGTCTATTAATTTAATAATATTGTGCTTGTCCTCAATTGTTCTGTAGAGTTCTTTAATCCTTTCTATATCGGCAAACTCTGGAAAATCCAATATCTCAGTCAAGCCTGTAATGAAGATATTTGCTCCATAGGTCTCTATTGCTTCTGTGCAAAGTCTAAGGGCCCTGTCTACAAGGGTATCAAACTCCTCTTTGTCTTTAATCATTTCATTTATAAGTTCCTCTTTTATATCCTTAATAGTATAACCTGCAAACTCTCTATTTAAAAAGTTGGTTATTCTGCTCAGATCAGAGGCACTCAATCTAAACTCATTCTTTATGATATGATGCCTTATAATACCCTCATCAGTAAGAATTAATACAGCAATCCTGTCTTCTTTATACGGTAGCAATTCGATTCTTCTGAGAGTAACCCCTTCTGGACCAGGAGAGACTGCCATAGCCATATAGTGTGACAGGGCAGAAAGGGTCTTTGTAGTCTCACTGAGTATGCTCTCCATATCCTGCATAATACTCTTGAATCTCCTCAGTATTGTCTTTGCGAAATCAGAATGATAACCGATCTCTTCTTCAAGGATATGTTCTACATAAAAACGATATCCTTTATCAGTAGGGACCCTACCGGCAGAGGTATGAGGCTGCCTCAGGTACCCCATCTCCTCCAGATCCGCCATTATATTCCTGATCGTTGCAGGAGAATAACCAAATGCATACTTCTTTGTTACATACCTCGATCCTACAGGGCCGGGATTGTTGATATAACTCTCAATCACAGCCCAGAGGACCCTTTTGCTTCTTTCATCCAATGCGTTAGCACTCCTCTCCATCGAGTGCTAATAATTTAACACTAAACACCTCTGTCTGTCAAGGCCCTTTATTAATCTTAAAATTTATCCTTGGGCCATAGTCAAATCGTTTTATAGTTAAGTTATTCTTACCTTCTTACCCTCCGGACCTTTTGAATTAAGTCAAATGACAATCTTGGAATTGCCCCAGATATGGTTTTAGTCAAGTTATACAGATGGACAGGTTTTGTATAATAAAACTATGAAAATCATATCCATATGTGGAGCTCATAGTGGCTGTGGCAAGACAACCGTGGCAGAGGCGATTCTGCAGGGGCTTGAAGGCAGATGGGGAGCTCTGAAGTATACAAGAACCGCCTTTTATACTACTGTTTCAGATGAAACATATAATGCTTCTCAGAGTAAAGACACATTTAGACTACGCAGGGCAGGAGCAGAGAGAGTTATAAGAATACAGGCCCCTCCAGAGGAACTCCAAGAGTCCCTTAATATGGCAATGGCACTCATGGCAGACTGTGATGGTGTAGTCACAGAGGGAAATTCCTTAATTGAGTTTTTAAACCCTGATATAGTAATATTTGTTTTTGGGAGAGACAGACTCAGAATCAAACCATCTGCAAAGGACATTCTCCAGAAGGCGGACATTGTGGTAGGATGGTCTGAAACATCGGAGAATATACTTAATATAAATGGTTCCTTAGACAGACTTATACAAGAGATAAAAAAGAGATTGCCTTAGTTTTATTTATAGGGCTCATGAGACAGGAAGAGATTAGGAAAGAACTGAAAGAGGCGCTTCTTAAGGTTGCAAAGGCCGGTAGAATAACCTGCACAGAGGCGAGAAGACTGGCCGAAAAAAAGAATGTTTCTTACCGTGAGATAGGAAAAACCGCTGACGAACTTAACATAAAGATCACAAACTGTGAGCTGGGATGTTTCTGAATGATAATACTTTTTGAGCTTGCCCTTACCCTCTATTTTGCTGCCACGATTGTCGGCATACTGGAACTCTTCCGTAGCAGTAAGGCAACGGAGAGGTTTATGCTCCTGCTGACAGCTACTGGTTTTGTTCTTCATACAGCAAATATTATAGTTAGATATTTTGTCGCCGGACACATACCCATAACAAACATGCATGAAGCCACCTCTTTCTTTTCATGGTGTATAGTATTAATATTCTTTTATGTAGAATACCGATATAAAGTGGGACTTCTCGGCTCATTTATAATGCCACTGGTCTTTCTGCTTATGCTCTCTTCTTCTATGCTACCGAGAGAAATAAAACCGCTGAATCCCATACTGGAGAGTTATTGGCTCGGTATTCATACCCTTCTTGCCTTTCTTGGTGATGCTTCCTTTGCAATGGCAGCAGGTATTGGGCTTATGTATCTTGTACAGGAGAGGTTTGTTAAAAGAAAACACCTTGGTAGCCTGTTTCAAAGGCTTCCGAGCCTACAGATGCTTGATGAGATCAACTACAGGCTTATAAGCATAGGATTCCCTCTTCTTACACTTGCGATCATAACCGGAGCCCTATGGGCAGAAAGTGCTCTCGGCAGTTACTGGAGATGGGACCCCAAAGAGGTCTGGTCATTAATCACCTGGTTTATATATGTGTTTGTGCTCCATGCGAGACTGAGGCAGGGCTGGCGTGGAAGAAAAGCAGCATACCTTTCAATACTGGGATTTGGAGCTGTACTTTTCACATTTTTTGGAGTAAATCTTCTTCTTAAGGGATTCCATGCATTTGTAAAATGAATATACTTGTCACTGGGCTGAACCATAAGACCGCACCTGTAGAGGTGAGAGAGAAGCTCGCCTTTGATGGTGAGAAGCTCTCAAAGGGGCTTGATGCACTTCTTAAATTGTCTGAAGTCAAAGGTGGTATTATACTCTCTACCTGTAACAGGGTGGAACTCTACACTGATGTGAATGACCCTGAGAAAGCAAAACTACAGATAAAGGACTTTCTTGCAGAGTTTCACTCATTAAAAAGAGAGGATATGGAGAAGTCTCTATATTTCTATATCAATGAAGATGCTATAAGACATATATTCAGAGTTGCTTCAAGCCTTGATTCAATGATAGTAGGAGAACCCCAGATACTGGGACAGGTAAAAGAGGCATTTGAGTATGCTCTTTCAAAAAAGTGCACCTCTGTTGTTTTGAACAAACTCATGAAGAAGGCTATATCTGTGGCAAAAAGGGTGAGAACAGAGACGAGGATTGCAGAGAATGCTGTATCAATAAGCTATGCAGCAGTGGAACTTGCCAAGAAGATTTTCACCCGTCTCGATGATAAAACCTTTATACTACTTGGTGCTGGTGAGATGGCGGAACTGGCAGTAAAACACCTCATAAACAATGGGGTTAAGAATGTGGTTGTAGCAAACAGGACATATGAGAGAGCAGTAGAACTGGCAAGAGAATTCTCTGGAAGGGCTGTCCCCTTTGATACCTTTAAGGAGGAGATGGAACATATTGATATAGTTATCTGCTCTACCGGGGCACCTACATATATACTCCATAAAAAAGAGATGCAGCAGATCATGAAGAGGAGAAAACATAAACCTGTTTTTATAATAGACATCTCCGTGCCAAGAAATATAGACCCCGCAATAAATGACCTTGATAATGTATATCTCTATGATGTGGATGACCTTCAGACAGTAGTGGATGCCAATATCTTGGAGAGAAGAAAAGAGGCTGCCAGAGCAGAGGAGATAGTCTTAGAAGAGGTGGAAAAATTCAAAAAATGGCTTAACTCTCTTGATGCAATTCCCACAATTGTGGCTTTACGCAGTAGGGCAGAGGAGATAAAAAGGGCAGAACTAAACCGCCTTCTGAACAGACTCCAGGGAGTCGATGATCGTCAGAAGCAGCTGATCGAGTATGCCATGACAGCCCTTGTGAACAAACTTCTCCATCCTCCTACAGTAGTACTTAAAGAGGATAGAGAAGACAGGGATATACTTATAGCCGCAATCAAGACACTCTATAATTTAGAGGACGGAGAGGATGGCTGAGAGAAAAAAGGTGATAATTGGTACAAGAGGAAGCAAGCTTGCACTATGGCAGGCTGAGTGGGTTAAGGCAGAACTGCAGAAACATTACCCAGGGCTTCAGGTAGAGCTGAAGAAGATCAAGACAACGGGTGATAAGATTCTGGATGTACCTCTGGCCAAGATAGGAGGCAAAGGGTTATTTGTTAAAGAGATTGAAGAGGCCCTACTGAGGGGTGAGGTTGACCTTGCAGTACACAGCATGAAGGATGTGCCCACAGAGTTCCCAGAGGGGCTGGGACTGTCTGCAGTATGCAGAAGAGAAGACCCACGGGATGCCTTTGTCTCAAAGCTAAAAAATAGTACTCCTTTATATAAAAGTCTGGCTGAGCTGCCAGAAGGGGCTGTGGTAGGTACAAGTAGTCTTAGACGCTCCTGTCAACTGTTGAACAGAAGACCTGACCTCAGAGTACTCCAGCTAAGAGGCAATCTCGATACCAGACTGAGAAAGCTTGATGAAGGAGAATTTGATGCGGTGATTCTTGCCACAGCAGGGATGAAGAGACTGGGAGTGCAACACAGAATAACAGAGACTCTGGACACAGAAGTGCTACTTCCAGCAATAGGCCAGGGAGCCATAGGGATAGAGACAAGGATCGATGATAAATATATGAACAATCTCCTCAGAGCCATAGACCATCAAGAGACAAGGGTCTGTGTTATGGCAGAAAGGGCCTTCCTCAGAAGGCTTGAAGGTGGCTGTCAGGTCCCTATTGCAGCTTATGCAAGAGTCTTGAATGGCAGGGTAGTAATGGATGCTCTTGTGGGCAGCATCAAGGGTGATAGAATCGTACGGGGAAGAAAAGAGTCTACCCCAGAAGAGGCAGAAAAGATGGCTGTTGCCCTTGCTGAAGAAATGCTCCAGAAAGGGGCAAAAGAGATTCTTGAGGAGGTCTATGGAAAAAAGGACTGACAGAACCGGGAAGGTATATCTTGTAGGAGCAGGTCCAGGAGATATCGGACTCCTCACTGTAAAAGGACTCAGGTGCCTGCAGGAAGCGGATGTGGTTGTGTATGATTTCCACCTCAATGCCCAGATACTGAATTATATACATAAGGATGCAGAGTTTATATATGCAGGCAAAAGGGGCGGTCATCACGAGATGACTCAAGAAGAGATAAACAGACTGATTGTGGAAAAGGCAAAGGAGGGAAAGGTGGTCTGTAGACTTAAGGGTGGAGACCCCTTTGTATTCGGAAGAGGCGGTGAAGAGGCAGAGGTGCTTGCAGAAGAAGGGATCGAGTTTGAGGTGGTCCCTGGTGTGTCCTCTGCAATAGCCGTGCCTGCCTATGCAGGGATTCCCCTCACCCATAGAGGGCTGTCTTCATCTTTTGTTGTTGTACCAGGAAGTGAAGCGACTGATAAGAGACAGAGTCATATAGACTGGGAAGCCCTTGCAAGGACAAAGGGAACAATTGTCTTTCTAATGGCAGTAAGAAATATAGAAGAAGTAACCAAGAGGCTCATTGACAAAGGCAAAGCTCCTGACACTCCTGTTGCTATAATACGCTGGGGTACAAGGGCAGACCAGAAAACAGTGATCTCCAAACTGAAGAACCTCCCGTCTGTAGTGAACAATCAGGAGATAAAACCTCCTGCTGTTGTGGTAATAGGAGATGTAGTGAGGTTGAGAGATAAACTAAACTGGTATGAAAGGAAACCACTCTTTGGACAGAGGGTACTGGTTACAAGGGAATCTTCTGAGGCTTACAGAAAGCTTGAGGAGGCAGGTGCAGAGGTCTTTCTATTCCCTACTATTAAGGTGGTACCACCTGAGTCTTGGGAAGAACTGGACAGGTGTATTGAGATGCTTCAGCAGTATCACTGGATAGTCTTCACAAGCGGAAACGGCGTTAAATTCTTTTTCCAGAGGTTCTTTGAACTGAAAAGGGATATCAGAGAACTTTCAGGCATAAAACTCTGTGCCATTGGGCCAAAGACCGCAGATGCACTGGCTGGATTCGGTCTCAGGGTCGATCTGGTGCCTGAAGCATACAGGGCAGAAGGTCTTATTGATACTTTTGGAAAAGATGAGATAAAGGGTGTAAAGATACTACTTCCAAGGGCAGAAAAGGCGAGAGAGGTCTTCCCTGAAATGGTAAGGGCTCTTGGAGGAGTAATTGATATTCCTGTCACATATAGGACAATCAAACCTGAAGGGCATGCCAAAAGACTGAAGCGTTTTCTCAAAGAAGGCAAGATTACTGTGGCCACCTTCACCTCAGGTGCCACATTCACGAATTTCTGTGAAATGCTGGGAGAGGAGGCGGTTGCTCTACTGAATGATGTTACCATAGCAGCAATAGGACCTGTAACAGCAAAGACCATTGAGAAGGCGGGTCTGAAGGTGCATATAATGCCCAAGGAGACATCGGTTGAGGCTATGGTGGAGGAGATCATAAAATACTTTACAAAGGGTGAGATATGATTCCTCAATGGATAAAGAGCATCTCTGTGGTTATTCCCCTTTACAATGAAGAAGAGAATGTAGAGGAACTCCACAGGAGACTGACTGAGGTATTAAAGGAGTTACAGAGAAAGTATGAGATAATATATGTTGATGATGGAAGCACTGATGGGACTCCCCAGTTGTTGGAGACTTTGGCTCATGATGATGAACATGTGATAGTGCTGAGTCTAAGAAGGAACTTTGGTCAGACTGCTGCCTTTGCTGCAGGTTTTGATTTTGCCAGTGGTGATGTTATTGTAACAATGGATGGAGATCTGCAGAATGATCCTTCAGATATACCCAAGCTGCTGCAATATATAGATGGATATGACCTTGTAAGTGGCTGGAGAAAAAAAAGGAGGGACCCTTTCTTCAGAAGAAGACTTCCCTCAATGATAGCCAACTGGCTTATAAGTACTGTAACAGGTGTGAAGCTACATGATTATGGCTGCTCCCTTAAGGCATACCGCAGAGAAGTGATTAAAAACCTTAGACTCTATGGAGAGATGCACAGGTTTATACCCGCTGTTGCAAGCTGGTATGGCGTAAGGGTAACAGAGGTGGAGACAAAGCACCATCCAAGGCTGAGGGGTAAATCCAAATACGGAATCTCAAGAACCATAAAAGTTGTTCTTGACCTTATTACTGTGAAATTCCTTCAGAGCTTTTCAACAAAGCCTATTCAGTTTTTTGGGCCTTTTGGTCTCTTTTTCAGTGCTTTAGGATTTCTTATCTCCCTTTATCTCACCCTAAGGAAATTCCTCTTTGGTGAATCTATCGGTGGCAGACCACTTCTACTGCTTGGGGTTCTGCTGATAATTGTGGGTATTCAGTTAATTGGTATGGGACTTCTGGGTGAGATGCTTGTAAGGGTATATCATGAGAGTCAGAGAAAACCGATTTATGTGATAAAAAAGATAATTGGGAAAAAAGAGAAATAAGATAGTCTTTTTTGTCCTGAAGGCCACAGTCAGTTTCTTAGCCTTATACCTGGTCCTTAAAAAGGCAGGCCTCAGAGACGTAGTATCCCTTCTCCGAGAGATAAAAATCCATTATTTTCTACTGGCAACCTTCCTCTATGTGAGTTCTGTCTTTGTATCCTCCATCAGATGGCATCTGCTCGCCTCTGTGAAAAACAGAGCCTTGGGGGTGGTAAGACACTTTTTTCTTTACATGATAGGGGCCTTTTTTAATAATCTGCTGCCAGGTGTTATAGGTGGTGATACAATGAGGATATATTACCTGTACAGGGAGACCTCTGATGCCTCTACAGCCTTTGGTTCCACATTTCTTGACCGTTATACTGGCTATGCTGGTCTGCTGCTGGTCGGTCTCCTTGCCACTCTTTTAGGATACCACATGATAAAGGAGACATATATTGTATGGTTAATACCAGCTCTTGCTGTGACCTTTGTGATTGGCAGTCTACTCATCTTCTCCTTAAGGATAGGCAGAAGATTCTCATTAATTGGTGGATTTTATGACTATTTTTTGAGTTTCTTTCAGAACAGAATCCTAATTTTAAAAACATTGATGTTATCAGTGTTGATTCAGGTTATAACCATATTCTCTGTTTATGTAATCACAAAGGGGGTTGGGGCAGAGGTATCATCTCTGGAACTCTTTATATTTCTGCCTCTGATCATAACAGCAACTGCAGTACCCATCTCCATATCTGGTATAGGAATCCGAGAAGCCGGGTTTGTGATACTTCTGGGACTCTCGGGTATCAGTCCTCAGGTATCAACAACTATCTCATTCGCCTGGTTTCTCTCCCAAGCCTTGGGTGCCCTTCCAGGCTCAGTGATATATCTATTCTGGAGGTCCAAGACAGGTTCTGCTAAGATGCCTGCTTCGGAGTTGTAGTCTTTCGGTACCTCGGTATAGGTATATATTCCACAGTAGGTTGCTGTCTTACAGGCTGTCTGTATAGACTCATGAGCTGATATATCTCCTGTGGAATATTAGTACTCACATTAAGCCCTAAGGCCTTTGCCTCCTCATAGGTGATGGGATAATCGTGGGTCCATCTACCCTCAGATAGTACAGTGGCTATCTCTTCAGCCTTCTCAGGGGGATATCTACCATTCAGCAGAGAACGGACCTGTTTTTTTAATTGTTCTATAGCCTTTGCACCTATGTCAGCATATATCCATGTCTTGTCATCCACATCTGCAAGGGGTTTTGTATTTACAAGCTTTATTAAGGAAGCTGCAGGATACTCACCTATCTGGGGATCAACCGGCCCGAGCACAGCATGCTCTCCCATCACGATCTCGTCTGCTGCAAGGGCAATCAAAGTACCTCCTGACATGGCATAATGGGGGACAAATACTGTCACCTTACCTTTATGTTTCTTTATTGCATGGGCTATCTGGTATGAGGCGAGTACAAGCCCTCCTGGTGTATGTAGTATCAGGTCAAGAGGCAACTCAGGATCGGTCATATGGATTGCCCTTATCACCTCTTCAGAGTCATTGATGTTTATGTAACGCATAATAGGGAAACCGAGCAGACTCATTGTCTCCTGTCTATGCACAAGCAGTATCACTCTTGAGCCCCGAATCTTTTCAATCTTTGAGATAAGTCTCTGACGGGAAGACTCCAGCAGTCTCTGCCTTATTATGGGTTGTAGTGCAGAGACTATAAAGAACAACCAAAAGAGACTGAATATATCCATGCCCTACCTCCTCTAAATAAAATCTGAGTATACCTCATCAGAGAAGAAGGCTCTATATGAACTCCTTCTCTTCTTGAACAGTGGCAACATAAGAATACCTGCCACAAAACCTCCTATATGTGCCCACCATGCTATACCGCCTCCTGCCTCAGGAGACAACAGAGAAAAGGTGCCGGAAAACAATTGTGTCACAAACCAGACCCAGAGATACACAAAGGCAGGTATCTCAATAAAATAAGGGATAAACAGTATAGGTATAAATGTGATAACTCTTGAATGAGGAAACATTATAAAGTAGGCCCCCATCACTCCAGCAATAGCGCCTGAAGCCCCCAATGCTGGCACAGTGGAATGGATATTAAAGATATAGTGGGTGATGCTTGCTGCTATGCCAGAAAGCAAATAAAACATGAGAAACCTAAAATGGCCCAGCCTGTCCTCTACATTGTCTCCAAAAAGATAGAGTGTCCACATATTACTTATGAAGTGCATCCAACCACCGTGCAGGAACATATTGGTAAGAAAAGGCCAGTAGTTGTCAAAAGAAAGGCCAAAAAACTGTGCCCATTCTGGATGAGAATATCTTGCAGGCACTACTCCAAAATTATAAAAGACTTTTGTGAGTAGCTCCTTCGGTAGAGAGAGTTCAATAAAAAATACCACTGCATTAACAACAATAATTGCCCATGTGGCACAGGGGAACTCTCTACTGGGTATCGTATCTTTTATGGGAAACATAATAATATACCCCCTCTTTTTATTCTCTCTTGCATCCCGCCATTAGTAAACAATAATTAATACTAATATAAGAAACAAAAAAGAAACAAGAGTTATTCTGTCTCTGTCTTTTCTCTGACCCTTCTGTAGGCGAGTTTTGCAATCCCACCTGCTATATGTTCTGATGTATTTTCTACTTCTCCTCTGAGATATCTATCCACCTCTTCCTCATCTGCATTGAGGATGTTCCTCACTGTATTGGCCGTTATACCCAGTTTCTCTGCAATCTCATTATTTGTGAGCATAGATTCATTCTTCAGAACCATCACATATGCAGCCTCTGCCAAAGAGGGTAGCCATGTAAGGTTTCTGTACTGTATCAGGCTTCTAAGACCCCCTACCAGTTTTAGGGCCTCCATAAAGACCTCTTCTGCAAGCATATCAATATCCCTTGTATGTTTTTTTACAGTCTCTATCATCACCTCTCACCTCCCTGTATAAACTTACTAAGAGGCATCCTTATATCTATCAGTCCCTCAGGTGTTATATCAAAAATCCATGTATTGGTATCATGTGGTGCCAAACGGCAACCATCTATCCTGATTGTACGTAGTATACTACCTGGAGGTAGTCTGTAGTAGGAACTCTCCCATTTGTTCTCTATCAGCCTCTTGTCCATTATAATTGTCCCGTCCACAATATGTGCCACGGCAAGACCTCCTGCTGCCTCAGCAGACTCTCCAGCCTGAGATGATCTCTTCTGGGAAACCACAATCGCGGTCTGATGGAATTTTTTAAGAAAATTAAAGAAGACCCTTACAATACTTCTAGCCATCATCTCCTTGTGTTCATAGAGGGCTGTTATACTGTCAATCACTGTATTTTTTGTCTTCTTCTCTTTTATCGCATAGGCCATTGTATCAATCAATGCCTTGGGATTCTCTCTTAACTCCTCATCTTCTGTAACATCTATTACTACAATATTCTTTTCTAACTTTTTAAAATCTATATCCATCGCCTCTGCCCTTGACTTCAGAGTTACATACAGAAAAGAAGCAGGGTTCTCAGTGGTAACATATAGGACCTTATATCCACTACTGGCCTGTGTTAATGCAAACTGTTCCACGAGAAGACTCTTCCCCGTGTCTGGTATTCCCGTGAGATTCAGTACTGCATATGAGGGCACTCCACCCAGAGGCACCTTTTTTACTGTTCCATTCACAAATTCGATTCTATAAAACATTTGATCAAGTCCGGTGCCTGTAGGAATACCAGTAATTCTGTCAGACTCAGGTTTTATTTCACTTAATTCATAATACTTCTTCATGGAATAACCCCTAAGATTAAAAATTTAAAGAATAATAATGAGAAAAGGGGCGAGAAACCTCGCCCCTGAGGAAGGTGATTTTAGGACTTTATCTCTATCTTCTTTATACTACGGCCAGTACCTGTCTTTGGGAGTTTGAGTGTAAGCACACCATTTTTGAATTTTGCCTCTACTTTGTCAACATCCACATCCTCTGGCAGAGGAATGGTCCTTGTGAAGGAGCCATACCTTCTCTCTCTGTAATAGTAGTTCTTCCCTTTGTCCTCCTTGTCCTCTTTCTTCTCTCCTTTGATAGTTATAGAATGTTCATCCATTGTCACCTCAATATCCTTCTCATTCATACCAGGCAGCTCTGCTGTGATACGATATTCCTTGTCATCCTCTGTAAAATCCACCTTCGGTGTAAACAGACCCCATCTTTCTCTTACCGGTTCCAGCTCATAATCACCAAAGAATCTATCAAAGAGCTCCTCAACCTCCTCGAAGAAACTCCTTACAGGCTCATCCCATCTCCTCAGGCTCCCCCTCCTTCTGAATGGCACAAGGTCTCTGATAGACATAAACCTCACCTCCTTTTTCAAGGATTCTAAAGGGGCAAGGCCCCTGTTAAGGTTATCCTTGTGTGATTTCTATCTTCTTCACCTTGGCCGTCTCTGCCTTAGGTAGAACCAATTTCAGAACACCGTTTTTTATAGTCGCTTTTATTTTGTCTCTGTCAATCTCATCTGATACAGAGAACGAGCGTTCAAATATACTGGGTGAAAACTCCGTGAATCTCGGAGTATACCCTTCTGGCACTTCCTCACGAGCCTCTCCCTTTATAGTAAGCACTTCCTTCTCAAGAGTCACATCAAGCCCCTTCTCCTCAACGCCTGGGAGGTCTGCATAGAGTATATACTCATTCTGATTCTCTATTACATCAACATGGGGAATACGTTTTCTCTTTTTCTGTACCCTCTCTGTGGAGGTCTCAGTTCTTTTAATCAACTCCTTTGTAGCCATCCATGCTCACCTCCTTTCGGTAATGTAAAATCTTCTGTGTAAAATTGAAATTCAAAGAAAAGAGGGTGTATCCTCCATATAATTTATAGGTTTTAAAACTTTAAGGAAGGAGGAATACACCCATGGTAGTAAAGGAACTAACTGA
>Ga0209426_1000283_pt1 | contig 63186 bp, 64 predicted proteins | sample Deesub1362B_J571_FD_187697 | JGI IMG/M metagenome (GOLD analysis project Ga0209426, IMG submission 187697) | Deep oceanic, basalt-hosted subsurface ecosystem from Juan de Fuca Ridge flank, Pacific Ocean, CORK Borehole 1362B_J2.571 (SPAdes)... ... | reverse complement strand
AGAATAGAATCTTCAAGTCCTGAAGAAGGAAAATCTCTTTTGCAGTATCTTATAAAAGATATTGTCTATTCTCAGAAGGAAATTACAGTCAATCTTTTTTACCTGCCCCCAATGAGTTCGAAAAATTGTAAACAATGGCTCCCCTTGTTAAACAATTTTCGCACACTGCGTTTAAGGTTTAAAAACACCATGATAAAAAGAAATTAAACAAGGTTTCACAGTCTCTGTGTTCAAGACTTTTAGTCCTTCGGGGCTTTCATTGCTTCTGCTCCAAGTTCTGCTTCCCTTTTCATAGGGTTCCTCAAACATTTGCCTTTAGTCGGCTTTCTCCTGCTTCTGCAGAACAAATTTTTATAGCGGCAAGGAAAAAAATTTAAGGTTAAGGTTCGGTAAGTTCTCTTAAAGAGATTTTAAAGAAAATCCTCTTAAAAAGTTTAAAATCTCCTCAAGGCAAGTTTTTCCTCAGCCTACACCTGCAAAAGCAGATATAAAGAACTTTTTACCACCTTCCCTTGATATAGAATAATTTGACCTTTAATGTATATTCTTGTACAATATAGTTCAAAAATGATTAAAGAACTATTGAAATGAACAAAAATAATCCTGAAGTAATGACGGTAAAACAGTTGGCAGACTACTTACAGATAGACGAACAGACAGTTTATAGAATGGCTCGTGCTGGAAAAATTCCTGCTGTAAAAGTGGCTGGACAGTGGAGGTTTAAGAAAGATTTAATTGATCAGTGGCTAAAAAAAGAGTCATTAAAAAAATATAAAGAAAGGGAAGAGTATGAGTAGGTTAATCAATATTTTCCCGATAGTTTCTTACGAACGCAAAATTAAGAACTTAAAAATAGTAGATATTTCAGAAAATATATCAGATAATGATGGGTTCGTATATACTGATACATATTCCAAAAAGAAATATCTCTATCCTGGTGGGGAAGAGGAATTAACCATTGAAGAAACTCCGAAGTTCTTCTCTAAGTTGATTGTTCAGGGTTTTCTAAACAGAGCATCCTCAAATTCTTTTAAAGTTTTTTCTGGAAGAGTTTTAAATTCAGTTTTAGATACGTCAAATCCTATTTATGAAGATGAGTTTATTAGGGTGTATAAAGGATTAACAATTCAACCAATATTTTGGAAAAGTGAAGAGTCTTTAAATTTTGGCTTGATAATTGATTTGAGAACTCGAAATGAATTTAAGGAAACAATCTTGTCAAAGAGAGGCGATTTATCCCAATTACCCTCAGCTTCATACACCAATATCTACAAATATTATCCAGAAAAAGCTTCTCTGCTCATTGATAAAATTAAAATCTATACCGGAGAAAGGCTTTCTGGAATTTCATTTTCAAAAAGAAAAATTAGAGAAGATGCGTTAAAGGTAAAATTTGATAGAATAGTTGAACTTTTAAAGAAAATTTTGGATATCAATTCTGAAATGGAAGAAGGTAAGTTTAAGCTCCCAACACAACAAGAAGTTTCATTGCTACTTAAACCATGTGAAATTTTAATGGTGGAGGAAATCATATAATGACACACATTGTTATAGGACAAAAATTACAGTCTCCTCTATTGAGATTTGATTTTGCTCAGCCTATGTATATTGATAAAGATCCCTTCCAAGGTTTACGAAGATTTGGACCATTTGATAAAGACTTTCCAGAGAGAAAAGAGTTTATAAATGCTATACTTATGTATCCACACTCTTATGAATCATCAGTGAGGGAATTTTGTAAAAAGTTAGAAAGTGGATTTAGGGTATATCCTGGATATAAATATATTTTTAGACAATCAATTAATATTGTAGATGAAATTAAAATTGAAGATAATACCAATCCCTTGGCTTTCATCGAAACTTTTGCAAAAGAAGCGGAAAACTATATTGAGATTCGCTCAACAAGTTTACCAGACATTGTTCTTGTATTCCATCCAGAAAAGAAACATTATATAGATGAAAGTCCTTATTTTTCAGCGAAAGCAGTCTTTGCCAAAGCTAATATTCCTACTCAGTCAGTGACTATTAGGCAGCTATCAAACAATCAAGGACTACCTTTTGTGTTGGCTAATATCTCTTTAGCTATATATTCTAAATGTGGTGGATTGCCTTGGGTTCTGTCTCACGATGATAATTTTCCAGATTTAGTTATTGGAGTTGGAAGGTCTGATATAAATCACTACCAACATTTTGGTTTTACCACTTTATTTTCAAGAAATGGATCATTTATTTATTGGAGATCAGATTTGCCTAAGCCAATTGATGAATACCAAAATTCGCTTTCTAAGCAGATAGTAGAAGCAATTAGAGACTATCAACAGAGATTTCAAACACCTATAACCAAAATTGCTTTTCATATTTCAGGTAAAAGAACAGGAAAAAGAGAAAAAGAAGCTGTTAGAAAAGCAATAGAAGAACTAAATTTTGAGTTTAAATTTGCAATAATTCACATTTCAGATAATGCTCCTTACTGGATATTCGATACAAGTACTAATTCCTATCAACCAGAGAAAGGCCTTCTTATTCAAATAACAAGACATAGTTACTTGATTACTATAGAAGGGCGAATGGAAGGAAAAGTGCAGTTACCAAGGAAACCAATAAAAGTTGAAATAGATAAATCATCCACTATCTCATTTGATGAATATGAATACTTACTGACCCAAATATATTGGCTTTCCAAAATGAATTGGAGAGGCTTTCGTCCCAAAAATATTCCTGTAAGTGTCTATTATCCCAAGTTAATGTCTTACTTAGCTTTGAGATTAAAAAACTGGGGCGAGATAGTTGATAAACCAAATCTGCGGAGGAAAGCTTGGTTTCTATAATAATTAAAGATTAAAGCAAGATGAAATGAAGGACATAACCCCTTTAATTAAATCATGTATATTAAAATTGGTTGACGAAGAAAACTTTTGGAAAGATCATACTTTGGTTTTCTATTTAGGGCATATTGTTTTAGACAAAAATATAGATATTGATGATTATATATCCAAAGTTAAATTATCTTTAAGAGAATTTTGGGGGAATCTCAAAAAAAATGATAACTATATTCATTCAGAAACAGAGGTTATAACTGGTATTCTTGCTCTTGCTTTGTCTGAGAAATTAAATGAAGAATATCCAGCTAATGCACAATCAATTATTAATAAACGGTTAAGCATGTTTATTAAAAGTAAAGATTTTTCAATCTTCACTTCTACTAAAATGATATTCCTTTTAAGCATCGGATGTAAATATATTGAGTCCTCTATTAAAACAGAAATTAAATCTTTTCTGGAGTCAGGGTTAAAAAGAGAAAATCTGAATGTGATTGCTTTCTCTTTAATGTTAAAAGCATGGATAAATTTTGGCTTTAACAGATATACAGAGACTTATATAAAAAGGTTTCTTTCCATATCTTCCTATGAAAAAAGCATAAGTGACATTATATACATATTGTGGATAATAAATGATTTAGCTGAAAAAGAAAATTACAGTAATAAAGTGAGAGATGCTATTAAAGAAAAAAGAAGAGAAATTGGTGAAAAACTTCTTTCTTTTAGTTGGTCCCTTCAGAACTTTCTTCAATCTGTTCCTATCGAAATCACTGAAGAGGAAACAAAAGTTTCTTTTCAATTGCCTTCCCCGTTTGAATTAATAATCCTTTATGATTCATTAGCTGGAGAAAATTATATTATCCTATCTCAAAAAGAAATAGAAGAAGAAAAGAAAAAAGCTACAAAAGATCAGAAGATTTCGGTATATAAATGGCAAACTATGTTTATTGTGTTATTCATAGGGATAATTACATTTTTACCTAATTTGAAGTTTAATTTTTTTATTCCCTCTTTCACTCTATTCTTTGGTAGTTTCATATTATTAGTAATAAGATTTAAACACATGCAAAATAAAATCAAGCAAATAAAGAAATGGTATGATAGTAGTAGATTCCTTAAGCTTATTACTGCTATTTTTTTATTTTTAGTGACATGGTGGTTTTTAAATTTAATTTTCATAATTCCAAAAGTAAACTCTATTATTAGTAGTCAGATTGTTAAAATTAATTTGCCTTTATCACTTCAAACTTTGACTACTATTCTTTCAATTTTACCACTACTTTTTTCAGATTTTAGAGAATGGATTTACGAAATGCTTTTTGAGAAATAACCAGCCACTTTTACAGCAGGAATTTTTCCAGCACGAGCCATTCTATAAACTGTCTGTTCGTCTATCTGTAAGTAGTCTGCCAACTGTTTTACCGTCATTACTTCAGGATTATTTTTGTTCATTTCAATAGTTCTTTAATCATTTTTGAACTATATTGTACAAGAATATACATTAAAGGTCAAATTATTCTATATCAAGGGAAGGTGGTAAAAAGTTCTTTATATCTGCTTTTGCAGGTGTAGGCTGAGGAAAAACTTGCCTTGAGGAGATTTTAAACTTTTTAAGAGGATTTTCTTTAAAATCTCTTTAAGAGAACTTACCGAACCTTAACCTTAAATTTTTTTCCTTGCCGCTATAAAAATTTGTTCTGCAGAAGCAGGAGAAAGCCGACTAAAGGCAAATGTTTGAGGAACCCTATGAAAAGGGAAGCAGAACTTGGAGCAGAAGCAATGAAAGCCCCGAAGGACTAAAAGTCTTGAACACAGAGACTGTGAAACCTTGTTTAATTTCTTTTTATCATGGTGTTTTTAAACCTTAAACGCAGTGTGCGAAAATTGTTTAACAAGGGGAGCCATTTAAAGTTTTCTTCCCCCATTCAATGGACTTGATCCTACCATTAGAAATTTTTCGACCATTTAAGAATCCTCAATTATGATGTCAGGCCAAGGCCTTTGTATTAAAATTTCAATGGTAGGAATGAATGTTACTTTGGTGGTATAATTGATTTTAAATATCTTAAGAGGTGACCAATGAACCCCCGAGGAAAAGGCTTATTATCCATTTATTCTAAATTTCTAGAAAATCTTGTAAAAACAAAAATCTTTCAAGGGAGGAGTAAAGTCATGATTTTTATTCTAATTCTGATCATAACTCTCTTTATATCAACTGATGCACTGGCAATGGATGTGATTGACAGCAGCAACAGAGACAGGATATCCCTTTCTGCAACCATCTACAATACTGACATTGCCCTCATAAAAGAAACCAGACAACTGAGACTTGCAGAAGAAAGAGGAAGACTCATATTTAAGGATGTGCCCTCAATGATTGTACCCGAATCTATCACTGTGAGCGGTCTAAAGGTCCTGCAACAGAGCTACAATCCCAGCCTCCTTAACAAAAAGGCACTCCTTGATGCATATACAGGCAAAAAGGTGAAGCTTGTCGTCTGGGACAAAGAGAAGCTAAAAAAGCGTGTTACTGAAGCCATTCTTTTGCGTACCATGGATGGATATATCTTTGATATTGATGGAGAGATATACTTAGACCATCCTGGCAGTATAGTAGTTTCCGGAATTCCTGAGGATCTCCATAGAGAACCCTATATTGAATGGTTATATGAGGGGCCTTCCCAGAACATAGAAGTATCCTATCTCACAAGGGGCATAGGCTGGCAAGCTGACTATGTTATGATATTGGGGAAGAACTCGAGACTGAGAATTAATGCCTGGGCAAGCATTAAAAATCAGAGTGGAATATCACTGAAAAATGTGAGAATTATGCTTGTTGCCGGAAGTCCCCATATGGAAAGGGAAAGACCTCATGTATATGAGTACCTGGCAAAGGCAAAGAAGCAGTCAGCCACAGTAACTGAAAGACCCTTATTTGAGTATCATCTTTATGACTTTAGATTCAGGACAGACCTGGCCCAGGGGCAGACCAAACAACTGAACCTCTTTTCTGCAGAGGATGTAGCTGCTGAAATAGAGTATATACTCTCATCTTCTAATTTCAATGTCTTTGGCCCCTTCAGTGGCAAGAGTACCCTGCGGGTCAAGACTTATATTTTGTTTAAGAACGTAAAAGAGAACAACTTGGGCAAACCGTTACCTGCTGGAACTGTAAGAATGTATAAAGAAGAAACTAATGGAGCCATGATATTTATTGGAGAAGCAAGGCTTCCACATACACCTTCTGGAGAAAAAGTAAGGCTTCTCACAGGCTATGCCTTTGATATTGTGGCAGAAAGAATCCAGAAGGACTACAAGAAGGTAGGTTCCAATCAGTTTGAATCAGAATGGGAGATCATACTCAGAAACCACAAACAGAAAGAGGTTGTTGTTGCAGTGGAAGAGAAAATTCAGGGAGACTGGAGGATTATTGAGAGTAACTATCCCTATAAAAGAACCGATGTATCCACCCTCAGGTTCAACGTGAGAATAAAGCCAAAATCTGAGGAAAGGGTAAGATACAGGATATGGGTTAGACCCTGAGGTATAAAAATGCTATAATTACCTGTCAATGAAAAACTTTCTGTTTCTCCTAACCTCTTATATTCTTGGATTTATCAGTGCCATTCCTATAGGTGCTGTCCAACTTGAGGTGGCTCGACGTGCACTGCATGGACATCTCAGGTCAGCCCTTATGGTATCTGTTGGTGCAGTGATGGTAGATATACTCTACGGGACGGTAGCATTTTTTGGGCTGCTACCCGTGTTGAAGCAGAAAGAAACAATGGCATGGTTCTGGCTTATGGGAGGAACACTATTAATATTCCTTGGGTTGTCTGTGGTTAAACGTTCTCTGGATTACCATGACTTCAGCAGAGTCTCATACAGACTCAAAAACAGAAGTATCTCCTTTGTCACAGGAGCCTCTATAGCACTAACCAACCCCATGATGATTCTATGGTGGCTACTTGGAGAAAGGATAGTTGTTGAACTCGGTCTCGTACCCCATTTCACCCATGTAAAAGGGGTTGAGTTTCTGCTCGCAGGAGGCGTAGGTATGTTCAGTTATCCAGGACTCCTCGCATTAACACTCTACTGGTTAAAGAGGTTTATACCCCAGAAGACCATAATGAAGATCACCTTTCTTTCAGGTATATTTGTTCTCTTCTTTGCCCTTTACTTGATTATAAAATCATTGATATATCTGTTTTAGATGGTTTAGATTATGGTATGCCCTACTTTGTGGTACATGAACATCATTCAAAAAAGCTGCACTATGACTTCAGGCTTGAAATAGACGGTGTGCTTAAATCATGGGCAGTCCCTAAAGGACCATCCATGTCTGCAAAGGACAAAAGGCTGGCGATCCAGGTTGATGACCATCCCTTAGAGTATGGAACCTTTGAAGGAATAATTCCTGAAGGGCATTACGGAGCAGGACCTGTAGTTATATGGGACTCTGGAGAGTTTGAACTTAAGGAAGGCTCCTTAAAGGAAGGAAAGATTGAATTTGTACTTCACGGAAAAAAACTGAAGGGTCTTTTTGTGCTCTTGAAAATGAAAGGCAAAGAGAAGGAGTGGCTCCTTATAAAGAAAAAGGACTCTTATGCAGCGGACAGATTCAGTCTCAAACAGGAGCTTACTCCTCAAAAATTGAAAACTCTCAAGGAGAAAGTGCCTCCCTGCGAGACAGATTAATTCATTGAGACCCTGACTTAACAGCCTCTGTTATAAGGGCAAAATCCTCTAAGGTGAGTGTCTCTGCTCTGCGGTCAGGTGAGACCCCCACCTCCAAAAGAAGGTCTTTTATATCAGATCTGATCGGTTTCAGGGAATTTGCAATCGTTTTTCTCCTCTGTCTGAATGCGGTCTTGACTATCTTTCTGAAAAGCCTTCTATCAGACACAGAAACCCTGGGTACAGACAGCCTCTTTATAAACACCACAGCCGAGTCCACCTTGGGAGGTGGAGCAAATGCTCCTTTTGGTATATAAAAAAGTACCTCAACATCTGCAACAAACTGGACCATTACTGAAAGAACACCGTACTTTTTTGTCCCTGCAGAGGCAACAATCCTCTCGGCCACCTCCTTCTGAACAGTAAGGGTGGCTGTTATGAGAGGAACAGAGTCTTCAAGGAGGCGGAAGAGTATAGGAGTTGTAATATAATAGGGGATGTTGGCAATCACCTTGAAAGGAGGAAGAGCGGTGAAATCAAATTTAAGCACATCTCCACAGACTATCTCTACCTCTTCTCTGCCACTGAACTTTTCCATCAACTCTCTACACAATCTCCTGTCCACCTCTATAGCCAGCACCTTTGAGACTTTTTCGGCAATAAACTCTGTAAGTCTTCCCTTGCCAGCACCAATCTCCACAACCAGGTCATCCTCTTTCAGTGCTGACATGGATACAATTCTCTGTAGAATATCGGGATGGTGAAGGAAGTGCTGCCCTAAGGGTCTTCTCAACTCAACTACCTATGGTAAGAATCTTCAGCATGTTTGTCATACCCTGTCCAGGTGGGTCACCACCAATAACCACAACAGTATCTCCTCTTCTGAGTAATCTCCTCTCGATAAGTATCTCCACTGACCTCTGAAGCATCTCTGGTGCAGTCTGAAGTCTCTCCATCATGAAAGGAGTTACACCCCAGTAAAGGCTCATCCTCCTTAACACTGACTCATCAGGACTGAACGCAATTATGGGCACTTTTGGCCGCAGTTTTGATACAAGCCTCGCAGTGTATCCTGACTTTGTAAGTGCTACTATATACCGTGCCTTCACATCCTCTGCTGCCCTTACTGCTGCATCTGCTACCGCAAAGCTTACCTTGTTCTCCTTATGTATCTGAAAACTTGTATCAACAATCCTCTTCTTAAGAATAATATCCTCCTCAGTAACCCTAATAATCCTCTTCATCATCCTGACAGCCTTCACAGGATACTGGCCTGTTGAGGTTTCAGCAGAAAGCATCAAAGCATCACTACCATCAATCACTGCATTGGCAACATCTGTCGCCTCTGCTCTTGTTGGTCTCGTATGATGACGCATTGACTCCAGCATCTGGGTGGCTGTGATAACTATCTTCCCGTTCTCATTCGCCTTTTTTATAAGCTCCTTCTGAATCAGTGGAACCTCCTCAGGCGACATCTCTACCCCAAGGTCCCCCCTTGCAACCATTATCCCATCTACTACATCCACTATCCTGTCAATATCTGCCACTGCCTCTGGTCTTTCTATCTTTGCTATAATAGGAACATCATATCCCCTCTGTTGCATCCAGTTTCTTAGTGCTTTCACCTCTTTGTGGGAGGTCACAAATGAGAGGGCTACATAGTCTATACCCAGATGGAGTCCAAAGCTGAGGTCATCCCTGTCTTTGTCTGTAAAGGGAGACAAGGATACAGAGGAGTCAGGAAGATTAACCCCTTTTCTGCTGCTTATTGTGCCTCCCTCCTTTACCAGTGCCACAAGGCTGTCCTTCATCCTCTTTTTTACCACAAGGGTTATGAGCCCATCATCTATCAATATTCTATGTCCTTTTCTCACATCTTTAAGAAGGGCAGGATAGTCAATAAAGATGCTCTCTGGAGATGTCTTCTCCCTACCTGCTTTTACAATAATCTCCTTACCTTTTGAGAGCCTAAAAGGCGCCTCCACATCTGTAATCCTTATCTTAATCCCCTGCAGATCCTGGATAACTGCTACTGGTGTATCAAGCTCCTTGGAGAGACTTCTCACCCTGTTGAATACCTTCTCATGGGTCTGATGTGTACCATGGGAGAAGTTCAACCTCGCCACATCCATCCCAGCACGTATCATTGCCCTCAGTGTTTTGACATCCTCACTTGAAGGGCCTATGGTACATATAATCTTTGCCTTCGTCAATTTCTGCCCCCAGGAGACTCTCGGTCAGTTCTTGTTATAATCAACTCATCCTCTCTCCAGGTACAACTCTGGTGATAGAGACACCCTGCCTTCTGGGGAAAATCTGAACGGTAATGTGCACCAATGGAACACTCTCTATGGTAGGCAGTCTCTGTGATCATCATTGCTGTTATAAACATATTTCTTAGCTCAATCTCCTCTCTTGTAGCATAGGTGCCCTTTATTATCCCTCTATGCCTCAGTATAAATTCTCTTGCTATGCCAAGAGACTCTTTACACCTAATTATACCAACCCTCTCCCACATAATCCTCCTCAGAGTATCCCTCAATAAAGGGGCATCCTTAATTCTGGCTACTGATGAGAGCACCACATCAGGTACCCCTTTTGGCATCTCCAGGCCATCCTCAGCAGAACTCCTTCCAGCCCTCGCACCAAATACGAGTCCCTCAAGAAGGCTGTTACTGGCGAGTCTGTTTGCTCCATGTACACCTGTACATGCCACCTCACCCGCAGCATATAGCCCTCTTATTGTGGTCCTGCCTTCAGTGTCAGTCTTTACTCCTCCCATTGTATAGTGGGCTGCAGGAGAGATAGGTATCCTCTGGGAAGTGATATCCACATTATAAAGCAGACAGGTTTTGTATATCCTCGGGAATCTCCTTTTTATAAAATCACTGTCAAGGTGGGTAAGATCAAGATAGACATGGGTGCTCTTTGTTCTTACCATCTCTGAGATTATGGCCCTTGAGACCACATCACGAGGGGCAAGTTCACCTAAGGGATGATAATTTCTCATAAATGCCTCTCCATGTACATTCCTGAGGATACCTCCTTCTCCTCTCATTGCCTCACTTAGCAGAAACTGAGGGGCACCAGGTATGTATAGGGCTGTGGGATGAAACTGTACAAACTCCATATCCTCAAGCACGGCTCCAGCCCTTAATGCCATTGCCATCCCATCAGAGGTAGCTACAGGAGGGTTTGTTGTACGGGCAAATATCTGACCACCTCCTCCTGTGGCAAGCACTGTTGCCCTTGCTGTTACAAGAGTGAACCTGCCTTCTTTTAGAAGCACTATCCCATAACACCTTCCATCTTCCACCAAGAGGTCTACTGTCATTGTATGGGTGAGTCTCTTTATATTCTCAAATGATTTCACCTTATCGACCAGGACCCTTTCAATCTCCTTTCCAGTAGAGTCTCCATGGGCATGAAGTATTCTCTTTCTAGAATGGGCCCCCTCAATGGCGAAATCGAGTTTAGAGTCTTTCTTGTCAAACTCAGCCCCCCATCTTATCAGCTCCATTATCCTCTCAGGCCCTTCCTCAACCAGTATCTTCACCGCATTCTCACGACAGAGGCCATCTCCTGCCCTAATAGTATCCTCAAAATGTATTCCCACCTCATCCTCATCACTAAGTGCCACAGCCACTCCACCCTGTGCATATTCTGTACTCGACTCTGTGAGTATATCTTTGGTAACAACAAGAACCTCACCCTGGCTGCCGAGCTCAATAGCAGCCCTCAGGCCAGCAACCCCGCTGCCTATGACAAGAAAATCCGTATTTATTCTATCCTCTACAGTGCTCACCTTGAGATAGTCCAAACAATATGTCCTATATTTTACAAACTTCGGCTCTAAAATTAAACCTGAATTGGCCTTAAATAGACAAAAATTAGTATCTTATTCATAGAGGAAGGCTTTTCTACAATAATACAAATTAAGATTATGCTTCCAGTAATATCCAAACAACTCTGTAGCGTATGATGAGACCCTTAAGGAGATATAGGGAGAGATTATGAGGGCTATAGAGAACTCTCCCTTAAGGTACAGACAGTACATCCCAGCTTGAGTTTTCACTCATATTACTGTTAAAGTATTTTTAATGTTTAAGATAGCTGTTGTGGATGGCCAGGGAGGCGGTATAGGTAGCCTTATTGTAAGGAGGCTGAGAGAGGCTTTCGGTGACAGAGTTGAGATATATGCCCTTGGAACAAACTCTGCTGCCACAACAGCGATGATGAAAGCACGGGCCAACAAGGGAGCAACAGGAGAGAATGCGATTCTGGTGAATGCCCCAAAGATGGATGTGATAATCGGTCCATTGAGTATTGTACTGGCAAACTCCATGCTTGGTGAGCTGACAGCCAGAATGGCTGAGGCTATTGCAGCAACAGAGGCAAAGAAGATTCTTCTACCAATAAACCAAGAAGGCATAGAGATAGTGGGGGTAGAGGGAGAACCCCTTCCACATCTGGTAGACAAGGTTATAGAAAGACTGAAAGAAATTATAAACAGAGCGGAATAATCATTCTGTTCAAAGGAGGTATTTCAATGTGTGAGGCAAACGCCTATATATATGAAAATGGAGAGGAGAAGCTCTATCTTGAGAGTGTGGATATCCTGAAACCAGAGGGTGACATAATATACCTACGAAACCTCTTTGGAGAACAGAAGGAATTTAAGGGGAAGATAAGGGAAATATCTCTGTTGAGCCACAAGATAGTACTTGAGAGGACTGAGGACTAATTGCCTTTTTAAAAAACAATATGATATTTTAACAAAATTCAACTAACAACAAAGTGAGGTTGTAATGAGAAAAGAATTTGTTTTTTTGTTAATACTTCTGTGGGGAGTGTTGGTTTTCCAGACCAATGCCTTCTCCTTTGGTGGATGTGAACCTGACTGCCAGAAGTGCCACACCCTGAGCAGTGAGGAGGCCAGAGACCTGCTAAAAGAGCTTATCCCAGACCTAAAGGTAATAGGGGTGAGAATAGCACCTGCAAAGGGACTGTGGGAGATTGCTGTTGAATCCAGAGGGAAGAAGGGTATAGCCTATGTGGATTTTGCCAAAGAGAATGTGATAATCGGACAGATTGTGAAGATCAAGACAAGGGAAAACCTCACTAGGGAGAGGTTTGAAGAGCTCAACAGAATTGATTTCTCCCAGATCCCTCTTGATAATGCCATTGTGATGGGCAATCCTAAGGCAGAGAACAAGGTGGTCATCTTTGACGACCCTGATTGACCCTTCTGTGCCAAACTTCACCAGGAGGTGAAGAAGATACTCTCTGAGAGGAACGATATCGCTTTTTATATTAAACTATATCCATTGAAGATGCACGAGGATGCATATAGGAAATCACAGGCGATTCAGTGTGAGAAGTCACTGCAACTACTGGAGGATGCCTTCGCTAAAAAGGAGATACCTGACCCTACCTGCGACACTGATGAGATTGACAAGAACATAGCCCTTGCACAGAAACTGGGTATTACAGGCACTCCTACAATTATTCTTGAAGATGGAAGAATACTTAGAGGGCTGGTAAAGGCAGAAAAACTCCTGAAATACATTGATTCAATAAAGGCAGAAAAGGGAAAGAAGACTTCAGAGAAATAAAAAGTTTTTCTGGTTGCAGGCCTTTTATATCTATAGAGACTTAATTCCTGAGTTCGACAAATTTCTGATGGCCCTCGAAAGGCCTCATCCCTCTCATCTCAGGGTAAATATATTGAAAACGGATGAAGAGAGCCTGAAAAAGTATTTAAAGAAGTATGGCTGCCATCTGGAACCACTCCCGGTGAGGCACTGTTATAGTTTCTCAGGACTACAGAATCCAGGTGCCACTGTGGAGTACTTTCTTGGATACTACCATATGCAGGGGCTGAGCTCAGTACTGCCCTCTCTTGTGCTGGAGCCCTCACCTCAGCACAGGGTGCTTGATATGTGTGCATCTCCTGGCAGTAAAACCACACATATTGCAGCAATAATGGACAACCGTGGTCTCGTTATCGCCAATGAACTGAATAGAAGAAGATTAAGCATTCTGAAGTTTCACTTAGAAAGACTCGGTATAACCAATACCTTGGTAACCACATTTCAGGCGCAGAACTTCCCTACAAGGTATCCTGACAGGTCTGAGATAAGGTTTGACAGGGTACTGCTTGATGCACCCTGCTCTGGAGAGGGAAGATACAGAAAAGTAATGAGACCAGATGAGCTGAAGAAGATGCAACCTTATGGTGAAGAACACTCCCTCAAGATGTCAAACTACCAGAGACAGATGATACTCAGAGGTTTTGATCTCCTCAAAAATGGTGGCATCATGGTCTATTCCACCTGCACCTATTCACCCTATGAGAATGAGGCGGTTGTGGATTATCTTCTCAAAACGAGAGAGAATGCCGTTTTAGAACCCATAAGGTTTGAAGAGTTACACCTTGTGGAAGGTGTAACAGAATGGAAGGGCATCAGATTCAGTGAAGAATTAAAAAAGGCTGTCAGAATATATCCACACTTTCTGGACTCCTGGGGTTTCTTCATAGCAAAGATACGTAAGCTCTGATGCAACAAGCAAAAGGGTCAGGTCTTGAATCTTGAAAAACACACATAGTAAAATTTATTCCATGGCAAGACCACTCAGAATAGAGTTTGAAGGAGCCCTTTATCATGTTACTTCACGAGGCAATGAAAAGAAAGATATATTTCTGGATAACAAAGACAGAGGGATGTTTCTTGACATACTGGCAGATGTAACAGCAAAGTACAATTGGCTGTGCCATGCCTACTGTTTAATGAATAACCATTATCATCTGTTGATAGAGACGCCCGAAGGTAATCTATCAAGAGGTATGAGGCAGTTAAATGGGATATACACACAGAGATTCAACAAGAGGCACGGAAGAGTTGGGCATCTATTTCAGGGTAGATACAAAGCAATTCTGGTAGATAAGGAAGGTTATTTATTGGAAGTAGCAAGGTATATAGTGTTAAATCCGGTAAGGGCAGGGATTGTAGATAAACCAGGCAAGTGGGAGTGGAGCAGTTTCAGGGCTACGGGGTTTAATAAAAGACCTCATTCATGTTTGACAGTACAGTGGATATTGAATCAATTTTCAGAAGACATAGGGATAGCCAAGAGGGAATATGTGAAATTTGTATTAGCAGGGATAGGTAAGGAGAGTATTTGGAAAGAACTAAAGGCTCAGGTAATACTTGGTGGTGAAGGGTTTATAGAGATGGTCAAAACCATGTTACAACAGAGGGGAAGGAATAAAGAGGTTCCAAAGACACAGAGGTATGTATGGAGACCGTCTCTGGAGGAGATATTTACAGAGCAAGTGCAAAGAAACAGAGAACTAAGAAACAAAAAGATAACTGAAGCAGTATATAAATATGGATATACACAGGCTGAGGTAGCAGATTATCTGGGAGTACATTATTCCACGATAAGTAAAGTGTTGAATAATTCAAGATTCAAGACCTGACCCTTAAATTTCTTAAATTTTATTCCACGATAAGTAAAGTGTTGAATAATTCAAGATTCAAGACCTGACCCTTAAATTTCTTAAATTTGGAAGAAAAGAGGCTAAAAAAGGGACCCTCCTTTGCTCTGCAGTATCTCTTCCTCCTTTACCCCTACAACCCTTAGAATTCTCAAAGCTGCTGGTAGGATCTGGTTCTCAATATAATAATCCACATCCACATCTTTTACTTCTGCAAACTCCACAGGCTCTGCCCTCTGGCTCAGACTCCCCTCACCCTTACATATCACATAACCAATAACACTGCCGGGATTGAGGGTTATACCTTTTTTCTTCAGTTTCTTTGCTGCCTCCACATGGGGAGAAGTCTGTTTGTACTCCTCAAGAGGCTTTGAGAGCTGTTCATAAACCACAAGGTCGCTGATGGATACCCTGTAGGCCTTGAGATCCTCTATGGTCTGCCTGAGGAGCCTTACTGCTCCCACTATGTCTCTATCTGCCATCACCATCCTTAGCACTCTCTCCTGTGTTCTCTTTGCTATCTGAGACCAGTCCCTGCGGACCTTCTCCAGACCCCTAATTTTTAGATTGCCCTCCTTGTCAATCAGGGCGTATCTCTTTTTGGCTGTACCTCCGCCAATCTCCCGAGGGATAAATATACCCCTTTTGTAGAAGCCTTCGAGTTCTACCTTCATAATACCAGGCAGTTCAGAGTTGAGACTGTCAAGAAAGTCTAAAAGCTCTTTCTCTTTTCTGCTGCCAAGCATGAGAAAGGCAGAGTCCGTGTCTCCATAAACTGGAGGGAAACCTTCTTTCTCTGCCCTCTCCATTATCGTCTTAATCCAGTGCCTGCCATAGGCAGTGATTGACTCGGCACACTCTCTGCTGTACCACTTACTTGCTGCAAAGGCGTAGTATCCATAACTCGCATTTGCTATCGTCTTCACAGCCTTCTGCCTTGTGTCATACCAGTGATACTCAGGGGTATCAGGCCGGTATTTTTTCATCTCCTTCTTCAACTGCTCGCGTTCCACGAGAAGGTCTTTTATTATGCTCGACTCAAAGCCTGCCCTCTTTTTACAAAACCAGTACTTAAGACCAGGGACCTTATGTCCATCCCCCTTACAGCAGCCACAGTTAATCGTCTCTACAGAGATATTGAATGTGGAAATTATGGAGGGATACAGAGAAGCGAAATCCACCACTGCGATATTCTCATGCAGCCCTGCCACAGGTTCCTTAACATAGCCACCTGTGTATGTCTCCTTCTGTCGTCTCTTTATCTCATCAAACTTTGGCTGATTGGGTATCACCCTTGAAGACTGCTTAGCCTTTTTAGAATAAAACCACTCAACCAACTGGCTATAGGTCATCCTTGAGGTATCAAACAGGCTCTGACCTATCAGTCTCGTGAGCTGGTAGATCTGGGGTAGAATAACCTCTGAAAGCCTGAATGTGAGTTCTGAGTCTTTAAGACAGTAAGTGGCAAGCCTTGAGAGCTCCTTCCCCTTCTGCCATGCCTCCACGATCTCATGATACTCCATCTCTATCTTCTCATCTCCGAGAACCTCTGATGAGACCGCATCCAGACTTAAAACCTCTGTCTGTAGCATTGGTGCAAGAATGTTGTTTATAAAATTAAATATATCTATATGGACCCTGCCCTTAAGACGGGCTGTGGAAAAACGTGCTCTCTTTGCAATGCTCACTCCAGAACCATCCCTCGACAGAGGACCGAGGGATACCTTCAGCTTATTTGCTCTCTCTCTAAGCACATCAAAGTCATAGAGGTCAGAGTTGTACCCCACCACAATGTCAGGGTCATACTCCTTTAAAGTCTCCACAAACCTCTCTATGAGTGACTTTTCATCATTTACTACCTCCACATAATCAGGAAAGGAACTCTTCTGGTAGGTGAGAACCTTCCTCAGGTCTTTACCATATAGAGAAACCATTACCAGAGACCTCTCACCTCTCCTCTGCTCCACCACCTCTGTATCAAAGGCAACCACCTTCAACTGTAAGGGTCTCTCTTCTAAAGGCTTCACCTCTTTGGCCTTAAGAATCACCTCTGTGTCAAGGTCTGCCGTGGTCTCTTCTGCATCCACCCCAATCCAGTTCATGCAGGAGACACCCTTGTCAAGGAGATAGTTCCTGTAAAAACCCATCTGATACTCATACTCATCTTCTACTACTCCAGAGCCTCCCCTCGCCTTCTCCAGCATCTTTATAATATCTCTTGCCTTTGTGGTATCCTGGGGTTTAAGACAGAAGACTTTTAGAAAATCCCTTTCTACTCCGTTATGGATGAGTCTACACCTCTGGATATCTTCTATGGAGAATTTCTTCTTTTTGAGGAGATTCATGATATCTTTTTCTGCCCTATCTATATCAGTGGGCAGGACATAAAAATAGGGCTTATAGGATGGATCGTATATGGAAACTGTACGGCCCTCCTCTGTACGGCCATAGAGGAGAATGCTTACTCTGTCCTCAAATGCCCTGTAATCAATATCATAGATAAAAACCTTTGCATTCATTCCCTCAACTGGCCACTCCCAAGCACGATAAACTTAGTGCATGTCAGTTCTTCAAGACCCATAGGACCTCTTGCATGAATCTTGTCAGTAGAGATGCCTATCTCGGCACCAAGCCCAAACTGTCCTCCGTCGTTGAGTCTTGTTGAGGCATTCACCATTACAGCAGATGAGTCCACCTCCCTCAGAAATCTCATTGCTCTCTCATAATTGTCTGTCACAATAGTTTCAGTATGGGAGGAGCCGTACCTGGCGATATGCTCCATCGCCTCATCCATGTCCTTCACCACCTTGACATTCAGCACTAAGTCAAGGTACTCCTCATAGAAGTCATCTTCTTTTACCTCTTCAACCTCGGCAAACAGTGTCCTCGTCTTCTCACACCCCTTCAGCCTCACCCCTGCCTCTCTGAATCTCCTGAGCATTACTGGGAGAAACCTATCTGCCACTGGCTCATCAACAAGCATCGTCTCCATTGCATTACAGGTTCCAGGTCTCTGGACCTTCGCATTGAAGCATATCTCTTCTGCCATCTTAAGGTCTGCGTCCCTGTCAACAAACACATGGCATACCCCTTTGTAGTGCTTAAGAACAGGCACTCTCGCATTCTCTGTTACTGTTCTGATCAAACCCTCACCACCCCTGGGTATGATAAGGTCTACTATGCCCTCAAGTTTAATCATCTCCATGATGGCTGCCCTGTCAGGCACGTCTATAAATGTGATAGCCCCTTCGGGTATACCCTCCTCTGAGGCAGCCTTTCTCAGTATGCTTACAATTGCCCTGTTTGAGTTGATAGCCTCGGAACCACCCCTCAGAAGTACTGCATTGCCAGCCTTAAGACACAGGCTGGTTGCATCTGCTGTAACATTGGGCCTTGACTCATAAATGATTCCTATCACCCCAATAGGGACCCTCATCCTCCCGACCACCATCCCATTCGGCCTCTGCCACATCTTCGTGATCTCACCCACAGGGTCTGGAAGCTGTGCCACCTCTCTGAGCCCTTCTGCCATCTCATGAATACGCTTGTCAGTAAGGGTGAGTCTGTCAACAAGGGCTGAACTCAGCCCTTTTGCCTTCGCATACTCCACATCCTTCTGATTCTCTTCCTTAAGTACCGCTGCATTTGCAACAATCTCCTCAGCCATCCTCACGAGGGCACGGTTTTTCTGCTCGGTGTTTACTGCCAATAGCCTCCTTGCCGCCTCCTTCGCCTCTGTGGCCTTCTCAAGAACAAATCCTCTTATATCCATGCTACCTCCCAAATGATTTTTATATTAACTCCTTATCCTTGCGACATATCTTGAATTCTTTAAATTTTAAAACTTTATTCCTCCTGTTTTCAATTTTACAATACCCTTTTTGCCCAGCTCACCCTCAACAGTGTATTCCATATCAACAAATCTACCTATCACCCAGAGATTTGTGAGTAGATGCTTTGTAACACAGGATGTAGAAAAGGTGGATGATCCTTCTGATACAGCAAGATAGAGAAGTATCTGATCAGACAGATGAGGATCAAGACAGGCATTGCTTCTGTAATACTCCAGAAGTGCTTTCACAGCCTCCTGCCCTACCCTCTCTGCCCTTTTACCCCTTTCACCAAGAGCTGAAAATCCGGCAATCGCGCTGTTTGAAACCACCCTCAAAAATATAAAGGAGCCTTCACTCAAAGAGGAGACCTTCACAGTTTCTATCTCTGCCTTTAAACCCTCTGAAAGTAACAGCTTATAGGCGCTGTCCCTCTGTCTTTCTGCAATATGCATGGGAAGATTACCAACCCCAGATATCCCCTTAATCTCCCTTATAGTTCCTCTCTCAATACACTCCAGAGGAGTGCTCTCTGTTGCAGGTTCCACAGTTATATTAACAATCCCTCCACCTTTTGGATAGAAACCATATCTCTCCACTTCTGTCTCTATATTGATACCAAGTCTTTTAAGAAAGGCCAGAAAGACCTCCTTCAGATAATGATATGGAGGACTGAAAGGCACATGGGTTCCACCCTTAAGGACTAATCGACTTTTACTTGAAGAGTATACAAGGGGAGGCATTATCGCCTGTAGCAGGAGAGTGATCGAGCCTGCTGTACCAATATCAAAAGAGTAGTTGCCGGGAGTCGTTTGCTGAGGTTCAAATACCAGTTCTGTGGAACCCTTTCTGCAGCCCTCAACTCTTGCTCCTGTAATCTTCTTCAGTGCCTGGACACACATCAGGTGCTGCGGCCTTAGTCCTGGATTTTTACGATTTTTTCTTATGTTATATATCCTGAAGGGCTTCCTGAGGATGGCAGACAAACCCAATGCTGTTCTCAGTATCTGCCCCCCACCCTCGCCATAGCTGCCATCTATCTCTATCATAAATTTAGTATAACAATAATCCAAAACAGGATTGTGTGAGATAGAAGAAAATGATATAATCTTCAGAAGGGTTTTCTGAAGATGAGAAGGTTACTTGAGAAGATAAGCCCCTTTAGGGTGATGGATATCCTGAAAGAGGCAAGGTCTCTACCCGGAGCAGTACATATGGAGGTAGGAGAGCCTGATCTTCCTCCCTCAGAAAAGGTCAGAGAAGCACTGCTTAGGGCAGTAAGTGACCATAAGTTTTACTATACTCCTGCAAAGGGGCTTGTAGAGTTGAGGGAGAAAATATCAGATTACTATAACAAGAGATACAGTGTGAAGGTCTCCCCTGAGAGGATCATAATCACCCCTGGTACCTCAGGTGCCTTTTTAGTGGTCTTTGCACTTGTTACTGATGAACAGAGGGGACTTGTGCTATCAGACCCCTCCTATCCCTGCTATAAAAACTTCTCCTATTTCCTTCAAACCAGACCTCTGTTTATCCCTGTTGACAGTAGCTCCAATTATCAGATCACACCAGAGATGCTTGAGGACATAAAAGGTGCTGGAGCAGTAATGGTCTCCTCTCCTTCAAACCCTACAGGTACTGTTTATGATCCTCCAGTCTTTGAAAGACTTATTGAGGTAGCAGAGAAAAAGGGAATATGGTTTATATCTGATGAGATATATCACGGGCTTGAGTATGAAGACAGGGTCCGTTCAGCATTGGAGTTTTCAGACAGGGCAATAGTAATTAATGGATTCTCCAAGTATTTCTGTATGCCAGGTTTCAGGGTAGGCTGGATGATACTGCCTGAAGAACTGGTAAGAAAGGCAGAGATTATAGTACAGAACATCTTCATTGCTGCCAATACTCCTGCACAGTATGCAGCTACTGAGGCATTTGATGAGGATTATCTGAGCACTGTCAGAGAGACATTCAGGCAGAGGAGGGATTTCCTCTATAGCCGTCTGAAGGAACTTTTCAGGATCGATGCCATACCAGAGGGAGCCTTTTATATCTGGGTGGATATAAGTGACTACAGTGATAATTCAGTGGAGTTCTGCAGAAGGCTTCTCAAACAAAAGGCAGTAGCAATCACTCCAGGTGTGGATTTTGGGGAGAACAACACCATAAGATATGTGAGATTTGCCTACACAAGGAATATGGATGAACTTGAGGAGGGAGTAAAAAGGATAAAGGAATTTTTAAGGGAGGGCTAATATGACAGTACTTGAAGCAGTAAAGGAGAGGAGAAGTATAAGAAACTTCCTCCAGAAGGATATACCTCCTGAGCTGATTGAGAAACTGATTGAGGCGATAATCTGGGCACCGAGTGCTGGCAATCTTCAAGCGAGAAAGTTCTACTTTATTGAAGACTTTGATGTAAAGAAGGCATTGGCAGATGCGGCATTGAGACAGAACTTTATAGCCAGGGCTCCTCTTGTGATAGTGGGCTGTACCAACTCTCTGATCAGAAATGTCTATGGTGAAAGGGGAGTACATCTGTATAGCATCCAAGATGTGTCCTGTAGCATCATGAATCTTATGCTTGTGGCTCATGAACTTGGGCTTGGTACAGTCTGGGTTGGTGCATTCTACGAGGACGAGGTATCTAGCATCTTGAGACTTCCCCCAAATCTGAGACCTGTTGCTATTGTACCGGTTGGGTATCCAGAAAAGGTTCCATCTCCCCCACCGAGGGTCTCTCCAGATGAGGCTATAGTCTGGATCAGAAAAAGACAATAAACAACAGATTGGCAAAGAGGTGAAAGACCACAGGATAAAGGAGATTATGTGTTTTCATATAGAGATAACCCATAACAACAGAAGGGAAAAATGTGAGGAGACTCGAATAATCTCCTGAGAAAATAAATCTTGGAGAGTGGGCAAGGCTGAACATAAGGCTAACCAGAACCACGGCAGTATAGGTATTGCCAAAGAGCTCCTGGAGATAACCTCGAAAGTAGACCTCTTCAGGTATTGATGCAAGCATGAGATGGAAAAAGAAGGCTGAAAGTCCTGGAATGAGTGGCTGACCTCCAAGTAGAATGAAGATAATAAAAAAGGGTGAAAGAATAAGAATAGACAATGCAGATGCATGCCAGAGGTCTTTGATTGAGATCCTAAATCTCAACTTCGGACCCTTTAGTACAGGAAGAAAAAGCATATACAGAGGTATGAGATAACCGATCAGGGTATATCCTCTGTATCCATAAACAAAGGTGCCTGCGAGCAAGAAGAGATAACTACAGATTGGGAAAAAGAGTCTTCTGCCGGGCACTATACTATCTTCTCCCTTTTGAGTCTCCAAGCCTTATACTCACTGTTTTCCCATGTGCATCAAGCCCTTCTGTCTCTGACAGTACAATCACTGATGGAGCCAGCCTTCTGAATGCGGTCTCTGAAAGCATTATAACTGATGTCCTTTTTATAAAATCATACACACCAAGAGGAGAAAAGAACCTTGCAGTGCCTGATGTGGGCAATGTATGATTAGGCCCTGCAACATAGTCACCCATCGGTTCTGGAGACCACTGTCCAAGAAATACTGCACCTGCATTCTCTATATCTTTAACTAATGCCTCAGGGTCTCTGGTCATTATCTCAAGATGCTCCGGTGCTATAGAGTTTGCGATCTCTACAGCCTTCCTCAGGGTCTTCACTAAGATAATAGCCCCATAGTTTCTGAGAGATGCCTCTGCGATCTGTCTCTTTGGCAAAAGTCTGAGCTGTCTTTTTAGCTCTCTTATTACTTCTATGGCAAGGATTTCAGAAGTGGTTATAAATACTGATGAGGCGAGTTCATCATGCTCTGCCTGGGACAGCAGATCTGCAGCCACAAGGTCTGCTCTTGCAGAGTTGTCTCCTATAACCAGAACCTCTGAAGGACCTGCAAACATATCAATATCAACTGTACCAAAGACCATCTTCTTTGCAAGCGCCACATATATATTTCCAGGGCCAACAATCTTGTCCACCTTGGGTATGCTCTCTGTTCCATATGCAAGGGCAGCTATTGCCTGGGCACCTCCAACTCTGTAAACCTCCTTTACTCCCACAATCTCTATGGCAGCCATAAGTGCGGGGTTAACCTCACCCTTGGGGGTTGGAACACAGAGGGCTATCTCCTTAACCCCTGCCACCTGTGCTGGAATCACATTCATCAGTACAGTTGAGGGATATGATGCCTTACCCCCTGGAACATAAACACCCACCCTGTTAAGAGGTCTTATGAGCTGACCGAGTGTCACACCTCTTTCAGTGTATTTCCATGATCTTTCAATCTGGTGCTGGTGATATTGCCTAATTCTTTCTGCTGCAAGCCTGAGTGCAGAGTATACCTCTTGAGAAACCTTTCTCGCCTGTTTCTTTATCTCTGAGGGCAGAAGTCTAAACCTTTTCAGTTCTATGCCATCAAGCTTTTTTGTGTAATAAAGGAGTGCCTTGTCTCCCCTCTTCTTTACTTTCCTCAGTATCTCCTCTACAGCCTTTGTCTTTTCCTCATCCACACCTTCAGCCCTCTTTCTCAAAAGAGAAAGAAACCTCCTGATGCCTTCTTCAGTCTTTATAAATCTGATCATTGTCTCCTCCTGTCTTCAATCATCAGTTTTCCCTCTTCTATAATCTTTATTATTTCTCCATCTCTTAATCTCAGAACCACAGTAGGCTTAAAAAATACAAAATCCTGATGGAATGGTGTCTTCACCCTTCCTCCAAAGGAGCTATTGTCACCCAGAGCAATATGGACAGTACCAAGGATCTTCTCTGATTCAAGGATATTATCAGGTCTACGAGCACGATCATTGGTACCAAAACCGACCTCTGCGATGTTACGATTCTCTAACCTCTCCATAAGCTTATCTTTGAGTACTTCTAAAAAGGGCTCCTCTCCTTGAACCTCTTGGACTTCACCCTGGCTGATTATCAAGGTAACAGGAGAAAGCAACCGTCTCGTTGGTGCCCATTCAAGTACCATTCTGCCCTCTGCTGTGCCTTCCACAGGAGCAAAAAAGACCTCTCCTGCAGGTAGGTTACCGAAAGAACCCTTATGTCTCAGATTACCGGAGTCAACAAAGACCCTCCGTCCTCTCTTTGAGACCCAAATATGTGTTCCATTAGGTGCGGTTATATGTACCTCTGTGGCCCTTCTTAGAACTCTTGCAAGCGCCTTTGATCTCCTCTCAAGGGCCCTCCAGTCAACATTCATTGCACCTTCAAACATGGCTATATCAAAAAGGGGCATACTCGCATACCTTGTACCACATATGTTTGTGAGAAAGTCCCTGAAACGGGTATGGCTTGTAGAGTAGTTCGAAAGGGCAATCACTACATCCACAGCCTTTCTACAGTGTCTCTTTATTACTGTCTCAGCCCTCTTCAGTCTCTCTTCTGATATCCTCTTCATTATTATTGCCCTCAGTAATCCCTCTCTCTTCAAGGCATCTACTGCCTTGTGACCAAAGGCGAGTCTCCATACTGCTTCTGGAGGCTCTTTGCCATGGGAACCCCTTGAGGGATAACAATGATAAAGCACCTCTTTGGCAAAGCCCCTGCCTGTCTCCACAGTAAGCATCGCAATATCCCTAAGTTTGTTCCATCTTGAGAGTTCTTCTTCAGAGACACTGTCCTTCTTTGTGGGTCTGTCAGTGAATATTAAGACCCTTTCTGTCTTCTTTACACCAAGATTGGTACGGAATACCTCCCTTATTGAATGAGTAAGCATCCTCTCCTCCTCCAGTATTTAATATCTTTATCTGTGAAGGACTCTTTACCAGTATCTCTGCAACTCCTTTAAACTTCTCTATTGTACCACTCACATCAATACTCTTCCACCAGTAATATATATGGGGGGGTGATGGAAATGCTGATATATAATCTCTGCGTATTATTACATAGAATCCCTTCTCCTGCAGGGGATAGAGCCTGCTGTAAAGAAAGGAGTCTCCAAGAGGGTTTGCTTTTGTATCAATCACAAAAAACCTTACAGTGGTGTCTTTACCTATATACTTGTCTGCATCTTCAGGACATATTGTTGAACCTGTGCCGCAGGTCTCTGCATCTTTCATGGCTTTCAACAACCGGCTCATTCTTCTCTGCTCCTTCGTTTTGTCAGAGATTATCCTTATCTGAAGCGGATGTCTCAGGATTATCTCTGCCCTCCCTTCGTATTCCCTTATGATACCTGATACATCTACTGTCTCAAGTAGAAAAAAGTAAACAGGCTCCTCTGTAAACTTATATCTGTAACTATTAAAAATCACTACTGTAAAATTATCTGGATCCTGATAGTTTTTTCGGCTATTCAGAAACACCGCCTTACCACTGTCATATGCCTTTCTAACAAAAAATCGGACTGTTTTACACTCTCCTTTAAATCTCTTAAGAAGATGTCTTCCTGCACAGACAGTACCTTCAGTGCCACAACTTTCTCTGGCAAGTGTCTCATTCCTCAGTCTCTTGTCCTCCCACCTCTTTCTTGCCTCCTCATTCCATACGCCAATCTTTCTGACTCTGGCCTTGGACTCCACCCTAAGGAATTCCTCAAGATATCTAAATTTGAATCTCCTGTAAACTCTCGCATACCCCTCTTCCACAAGTAACTTGTTTATCATTGTATCATTCATCCATACATATCTGAGAAGTCTCCTATATTTGTCTTCACTCTGGTAGGGGTCTCTCTGAAGACAGACCCTTCTGCCCTCAATAAGAGTCTTCAGCTTTCTCGAAGCCTCGATCCCGAAAAACTGCACCTCTTTCTTAGGATGCACTGTTTCGGGGGCATCAATCCCCACCATTCTTACCTTTCTCTCCTCTCCTTTAAAATAGATCTTGAAGGTATCTCCATCGATCACCTTCACTACTCTGTAGTACTCACATTTATAGGGAGTCTTTGCATGAAGGTTTTCTAAAGAGAAAAGAAAAGAGACAATAAAGGCCCAGAGGAATAATCCTGCCCTCAGCCAATATATGGGAAGCACTCTCAGGCCTGGATTCTTAGAAGACATAAACACTGGAGAGTATGCTCAGGCTAAAAGGCATTATTATAATTCCCAGCAGGTCTTTCTCTCCCTTGATGCCTCTACCTCCTGTCTTTTGTGCTCAAAACCCTTTTTGCCCATCATACCGTAGGTAAAGTTCTTACCTTCCTCAACTCCTGGCTGGTTAAAGGGGTTTATGCCTATGAGAAAGCCTGTTAAAACTGTTACAATCTCAAAGAACATAAAGAGCTGTCCCATATAATAGGCATCTATCCTCGGGAGGATAACCGTTACACTGGGGCGGCCTGCCTTTGCAAGGGCCAGTTCTGTGGATTCCTCCTCTGCCTTTATAAGCTCAGACAACAGATGTCCACTCAGATAACTAAGACCTTCCATATCCTGAAAAACGAAAGGAATCTTTATATCTTCACCATAATCCTCTATTCTCAAAAACAACAACACCTTATCCTCTGGTCCCTCCATCCAGAGCTGAAGTTGTGAGTGCTGATCAGTGGTGCCTACAGAAGGGTAAGGTGTAAGCCCAAGACCGAGTTTACCGAGACTCTCAGCCCACAACTGGCAGAACCATTCACTGAAACGCCTGAGACCATCTGCATAGGGCATTAGTACATCAATGGTTCTACCATAGTTCTGTCCATATAGATAGAGAATTGCTGCCATAAGCAGGGCAGGATTCTTCCAAGGCTCCTCCTCCATTACTCTGTCTCTTATATCTGCAGCCCCTTTTAGGATCTCCCTACTATCTACTCCTATAACCTCTGCAAGCAAAAGTCCAACAGGACTCAGCACTGAGTATCTTCCCACAACACCCGGAGGTATACTTAGAGACAGCAGTCCCTTCTGCCGGACTATCTCTCTAAGGTTGCCCTTATGAGGATCTGTGGTGGCAACAAAGTGCTCTCCTGTAGCCTCACCAAGCACCTTCTCCATCATCTCCCAGAGTATCATAAAGGATGCCACTGTCTCTGCAGTGCTACCTGATTTTGTCACTACATTTACAGTGGTCTTCTTAAGGTCCACGATATCAAAAATACTGTGGAGTGTTATGGGATCCACATTGTCATAGATAAAGACCTTTGGAGTCTTCTTAAGATTATGAAAGGGGCTCAGTGCCTCTATTATTGACCTAGGACCAAGGGCAGAGCCTCCTATACCGAGAAGAAGAAAATACTCTGAATCCTTCTTTATCTTCACCCCTATCTCTTTCACATCAGAGATATCTTGCTCCGGTAGATCAAGAAAAGCGAGTTCTTCCCAATTTCTCTGCTTTACCTGTAACACTGCCTTGGAAAGGACATCCCTTAAAGCCTCTATCTCTTTCTCAGCAAGTCCCTTCTCACCTATTACCTCCTCCATTGCATTTGCAATATTAAGTCTCAGCATCTCTGCCTCCTTATATTAAAAAGAGTTTGAAAATCTTCTTATCTCTCTTTCCAGTATGGATTGGAAAGGTCTTCAAAGGCTGTGATGGCAGCCACTGAACCCTGCCCTACAGCTGTCACAATCTGTTTGATGCCTCCTGTGATATCACCTGCTGCATACACCCCTGGCATGGATGTCCTCTGTCTGCTGTCCACCTTTATATAACCATCCTCTGTCAGCTCAAGCCCCAAATCCTTTGCAAGTGCATTCACAGGTTTGTATCCGATAGAGATAAAAACACCATCCACCTGCATACTATAGGTTTTTTTCTTTTTAAGATCTTTAAGCCTTACACTCTTTACCACTTCCTCACCTATAATCTCCTCAACCACGGTACTCCATAACACCTGAATTCCCCTTTCTTTAAGGCTATCCTGGAGCCTCTTCTCCGCCCTTAAGGCATCCCTTCTATGAACAAGGGTCACATCAACCCCTATACTGTTGAGATACAATGCCTCTGTGACTGCAGAGTTACCTCCACCAACTATAATCACCTTCTTGCCATCTTTGAAGAAATAGCCGTCACAGGTGGCACAATAACTCACACCTCTGCCAAGGAACCTCTCCTCACCAGGGACACCAAGTTTTTTATGTGTTGCCCCAGTGGCGAGAATAATGCCTCTACAAAGGTATCTATTAGAGGTGGTTGTCACTCTGAATCGGTTCCTCCTTGTCTTTTTTATCTCTATAACCTCCTCACCCTGATGTATCTCTGTATACTGCAATGCCTGTTGTGCCATCATATCCATCAAAGTCTTGCCAGGGATCCTACTGAATCCGGGATAATTCTCTACCACAGGTGTTACAGCCACCTGTCCTCCTATACCACCCTTTTCTATAACTACACATTTAAGACCGGATCTTTCTGCATAAATAGCTGCAGTAAGCCCTGCTGGACCTGCTCCAACAATCACAAGGTCTTTTTTTATTACCTTTTCTGCTGCTGGAACTCTCTTCAGTTCCACTGGAGCCCCTGTAAAAAGCGCATCAATAAAGACTTCTTCAGGCTGTACCCCTACGGCAACCACATTACCATTAATCACTGTCTGAGGCACAGATACTACAGAAAATCTCTCTGCAAGTCTTCTGTTCTCTAAGATCTCAACAATCCTTACAGATACCCTATGAGGCGCCTCTATCGCAGCAGATACAGCATACACCACCTGTTGAGGACAGTAAGGACATGTAGGGCTCACAAATACCATAACCTCTCTCTGGTCTTCAAGTTCCTTTAGCCTCTGTCTTGACTCCTTGGAGAGTAGCCCCCTGTTCTGAGACACCATAGTAATTGTAGTGATAAAGGCACGGCCCTCCTCTCCCACAGGTGCACCAAGGAACTGTATATCATATTCGTCTGGATTGACAGCAACAACAGGTGATGTCTCTACTGCTATCTCCTTTGCCTTAAGGGAGGCAGCAGAATGGCGGTGACAGTGGATCTTTTTGCTCAATAAAGAGAGTTCCTTACAGAATTTTATAGTAAATTCATTGTGTCTGTCATTAAGGCCCTTTTTAATAAACAGATGCAGGTATATATCTCTCCTTAGCGATCTAAACTCCTTCTTCAACACATTCCGAATATCATCTCCTATAACCTTCCTCACAGCACCCTCCATCATAATAGCTGGTTTTATTATACTCGGCAATGAGGTTATTTTTCTATAATTTTTCAGACTCAGTGAGAAACATATTTGACAATCTTTAACAGTAATGATATTATTATTTATAGATACTCTGATAAACCACACATATGCAAAAAGACTTTGATATACTGGATGTCTCTGGTGATATAGGACTCAAGGTTTATGGAGAGAACCTTGAAGAAGTCTTTCGTAATGGTGCATTCGGTCTTTACAGCCTGATCACAGACATATCCAAGGTTAATCCTGTAGAACAGACAAAGATAAATGTTTATGGTGAATCACTCCATGGGCTTTATATTGGCTGGCTGAATGAACTCATCTTCCAGTTCGATACTTATGGTTTCATAGGCTCAGATATAGTAATAGAGAACCTTACAGAAAGGAGGATAGAGGCCACTATAAAGGGTGAAAAGTTTGATCCAGAAAGACATGAGAAGGGACTACTTGTTAAGGCGGCTACATATCACAATTTTAAGATTGAGAAGAAAGATGGTATATGGACAGTTGAGGTAATATTCGATATCTAAGGGAGGTGAGAGAATGATTAAAGGCATAAAAAGGATTGATGAGTACAGGTTAGAGGTTCCTATTGGATATACAGAAGGCATGAAAGTAAAAGGGATAATATATGTTGATAAAGAGCTGGAGGGCCTCCTTGAGGAGGGTTCTGTAAAGCAGGTGGCTAATGTTGCCACTCTTCCAGGCATTATAAAGGCATCTCTTGCAATGCCAGATATCCATACTGGATATGGCTTTGCAATCGGTGGAGTGGCAGCTTTTGAGACAAGAGAGGGTGTAGTATCTCCTGGAGGAGTAGGTTATGATATTAATTGAGGAGTGAGACTCCTGAGAAGCAACCTCCGGCGCGAGGAGGTGCTTCCCAGGATAAGGGACCTCGTGGAGGTCCTGTATCAAGAAATACCCTCAGGGGTCGGCTCAAAGGGAAAATTAAGGCTATCAAGAGAGGATGAAAGGCGTCTTCTATTGAAAGGTGCACAATGGGCTGTAGAAAGGGGCTTTGGAGAACCTGAAGACCTTGAACGGATTGAGTCAGGAGGAGTATTGGAAGGGGCAGACCCTTCTGTAATAAGCAATAAGGCTTTTGAGAGGGGAATGTCCCAACAGGGCACCCTTGGTTCTGGAAACCACTTTCTTGAAATCCAGTATGTAGAAGAGATCTATGATCATAAGACTGCAGATGCCTTTGGTCTGTTTCCGGGACAGGTAACAATTATGATTCATACAGGCTCAAGGGGGTTTGGACACCAAGTCTGTACAGACTTTCTCGAAGTAATGGAGAGGGCTGTGAAGAAGTATGGAATAAAACTTCCTGACAGAGAACTCGCCTGTGCACCAGTAAACTCTCCTGAGGCTCAGGATTATATGGCTGCAATGAAGGCTGCTGCCAATTATGCATGGGCAAACAGGCAGTGTATTATGCACTGGTGTAGAGAGGCTATCACCAAAGCACTAAGAATATCTCCAAAAGAGCTGGGTCTTATGCTTGTCTATGATGTGGCACATAACATCGCCAAGGTAGAAATACATACAGTTAATGGAAGAAAGCAGGAGGTTGTGGTACATAGAAAAGGAGCAACAAGGGCCTTCCCACCTGGACATCCTGAACTTCCAGAGGTCTACAGACAGGTGGGACAGCCAGTACTTATACCTGGAGATATGGGAAGGGCATCTTATGTGCTTGTAGGAACAGAAAGGGCGATGGAGGAGACATTTGGGTCTACCTGCCATGGAGCAGGCAGGGTGCTTTCAAGACATCAAGCGATAAAGAGAGCAAAAGGACGCTCAATTGCCCGTGAGATGGAGGAAGCTGGTATAACAGTAAGAAGCGCTGGCAAAAGAACCCTTGCTGAGGAGATGTCCGAAGCATATAAGGATATATCTAATGTAGTTGAGGTAGTAGACAGGGCAGGCCTGTCCAAGAAAGTGGCTAAACTGAAACCTATTGGTGTTGTTAAAGGATGAATGAGCCTGTAATCTTCACTCTTATTCTTTTCCCGCTGATACTTCTCCTTTTTTTTCTCCTTTTTATAAGAGTGCTTAAAGAAAAAAGAAAGGAAAAGACCAAAAAAAAGACCGAGATGTCCTTTGTGGTAGATACCTTTCATGAGCTTGTAAGACAGTTAAAGGAAAAGGAACAGGCACTTGAAGAACTAAAGAAGAAGGCAGAACAGAAGGCTGAGGATATAGAGAGCTATAGTGAAAATATTATACAGAGTGTGCCCAGTGGAGTGGTAAGCTTTGATAACAATCTTGTGATCACTAAAACCAACACTGCTGCTACAAGAATCCTGAGAATGGAACCAGAGGAAATGATAGGCAAACCCTATTACGAGGTTTTCTCCTCCCCACTTAGAGAGATTATTGAATCGGATGAAAAAACAAAGAGGGCTGAATGTCTCTACAGAGACAGCAGGGGACAGGAAATCTGGTTGGGTCTTACAAAGACAGATCTGCTTAACAGTAAAGGAGAAAGGATCGGATATATACTTATTTTCACAGATATTACAGAAATCAAATCCTTAGAAGGGCAGGTGCGTCTTAAAGAGCATCTATCATCCATTGGAGAGATATCTCTTGGTATTGCTCATGAACTGAGGAATCCGATGGGGGTAATCTCAGGCTATACAAAAATTCTGATGAAGGACAGCCAACTGGCTGAAAGGCCCGAGATAAAGGCTATATATAAAGAGATACAGATAATGGACAGAATAATAAGTGACTTCATGTCATTTGCAAAGCCTGTAACACCTACTCTTACAGATGTAAATCTCGAAGAGATGGTGAAAGGAATTGTTCAACAGTTTATAAATCGATCACCAAATATCTCTGTAGAGTATCTTTTCAAAGAGAAGAATATCAAAACAGATGATGTTCTATTACGTCAGGCATTAGCCAATCTCATCCAGAATGCGATTGAGGCGATGCCAAATGGCGGGAAGTTATCCATATTAACAGAGAAAATAAACAATAGCTTTGTCCTTAAAATATCGGATACAGGTTATGGAATCCCTGAAGAGATGCGAGACAGGGTTTTCCAGCCATTCTTCTCAAAAAAGGAGAAAGGTACAGGTCTGGGTCTTGCAATTGTTCAGAAGAATATTACCATGCTTGATGGTACAGTAGAGTTCACTTCTTCTCCAAAAGGTACCACTTTCACAGTGACTTTACCTCAAAAATAGAGTTTGCTGAAAGAGTATAATATAATTCAGTACTGGAGAGGTGGCCGAGTGGACGAAGGCGGCGGTCTCGAAAACCGCTGTGGGTTTTACGCCCACCGTGGGTTCGAATCCCACCCTCTCCGCCAGTTTTTCTTTTAAAATCAAACAGTTGTCCATGGTTTCACCTCTTTAAATCTCCTATTTGAAGTGCCTGTCTTTACCTAAAAATGCCATGATTGTAACGAAACTGTCACGGTTTCATCTCAGGTTTTAGACTTAATAAAAAAAGGGTTTTATAATCTCTGCCAATTTACAGAAACCAATGGAGGAGAAGCGCTGGTCAGGTCACAGAACTTTTGATAGGGGGAGGGATAAAAAACATCAAAAACCTTTAAGCCTGAATTGTGACAATCCAGTTACAACCTGAAATTTTTTCTTTTTAAATCAAGAAGTTAGTTATACACTGTCGGTTTTTTATACTTATGGCACAAAACAACTAACTTGTTGATTTTTAAAGATTATTCAAAATTTCGGTTTTTTAGGTTCGTTTTCAACCTTTTGATTTCAAATCCATGCCTGCCTCACTGCAGATATCCAACAAAAAATCTTAAATATCAAACACTTACTAACAGATAACAAACTATTTTAAAAACTTATGAAAATTTCATTTTTCTCATGCCTGATAAAAATCAACTTAGCTAATCTCTCAGGAAACACACAGCCCAACAGCCTTTCAAGATTTTGCCAGTCACTTTCTATAAAGCGTGATTCTAATGTTTCTATTTCAACATTCATAATTATAAGTGCTTAAGAAGAGGACACTTTCTCTATTAAATTGGAAATCTATTTTTTATCCATCACCTCAGATGCCTTAAGCACCTCAAGACCTATCAGTTTTCCATCTCCATCAAAGTCTGCAAAGACTCCAAGAGCCACTGTCTCAGTCCTTGCTACCTTTATGTCTGTTTCTTTGAAGTAAATATAGAGGGCATCTGCTATTGGGTCATATGTTATTTTCATTTCAAACCCCTGTAAATTTCCTTTCTGTGACCTATCCTATGGATGGTAATAACTCTTTGTACATAGTCAATATCATAAATTACTCTCCAGTCACCAATTCTCATTTTAAATAAACCGGCAAAAGGTCCCTTTAAAGGGTAGTGAGTTATTTTTTCCACATTTTCAGCAAGCCAGGAAAGTCTATCTGCAACTCTTTGAGCAAATCTTTTGTTTAGAGCTTTAAAATCTTTCAGTGCTGCAGGAAGAATTATTACCCTGTACATTACTTTAGTCCAAGAACTTTTTTGGCTTCTTCAAATGTAATCCCTTCCCCCCTTTCCTTCTGTTTCATCGTCTCTTTCAGAGATTCCTCAAAATCAGGATTTAACTGAAGGCCATAATCAGGGTCTAAGAATTCATAGATTACTTCTCTTATAAGTTGCTGAAGTTCGCTTCTCGTCATCTCTCCTACCTTTTTATCCTTTGTTTTTGTACCCATGTCTCCTCCTTATCATCTTCGGATCATTGTAACCTTTTTGTCACATTTGATTGCTTCTAATGCTTCTATTATGTGTAATATATTATAATCATTATAACCTAAAATCCTTGATTTTTAAACATATTGGACATAATAGAGATAATCAAATAAAAAAAGAGGGGTCTCGAAAACCGCTGTGGGTTTTACGCCCACCGTGGGTTCGAATCCCACCCTCTCCGCCAGTTTTTATAAAAGATTGACATGACTAAAAGGGCTTAAATAGAATAGAGGAAAAATTGGGAGGGGCGAAGTTTTCAGATTTATGAGAGATTAAACTTATAATCTGAGGGAGGTGTATTATGAAAGGAGTAATTGTTAATTGTCTTTCAGAACTCGTAAAAGAAAAATTTGGAGAAGATAAATGGGAAGAGGCTCTTGAAAAGGCAGGGCTGAATAAAAGAACAGCCTTCTTAGCCACAGAGGATGTGGATGACCAACTGGTACTAAAGGTTATTAATGCAGTGTGCGAGACCTTAAACATATCACTTCAACAGGCTGCAGATGCCTTTGGAGAATACTGGATGTGTAATTTTGCTCCGAAGATCTACAGCGTCTATTATGATGGTGTAAACTCTGCAAAGGATTTTTTAATGAGAATGGATTATGTTCACCAGGTATCTACAAAGAATATCCCTGATGCAAGACCTCCAAGGTTTGAATACGAATGGATAGACGAGAAAACTCTCATTATGAAGTACAATTCAAAAAGGGGGTTGATCGATTTTATGATAGGACTCATAAAAGGAGTAGGTAAATACTACAAAGAAGACCTCAAAGTTACAAAACTGAGTAACGAGAGTGTAAAAATAGTATTTCCTTAACTCTCTTTTTCTAAACCTCCAAAACCAGAGGAGGAATAATCTCCTTTCAAGCAAGATTATTCTTTGCCTTTGAATTCAAGAGGAAGGAGGGCAAGTTGAAGAATTCTCATAATGTGTAATAATATAACAGACCATGATAGTGATACCTGCCATTGATTTAAAAAATGGACAGTGCGTAAGGCTTAAACAAGGTAAAGCAGAGGATGTAACCTTCTACAGTAATGAACCTGTCTCTGTAGCAAAGCAGTGGGCAGAGGAAGGCGCCACTTTTATACACATTGTAGACCTTGATGGTGCCTTCTCAGGTAACCAGAGGAACCTTGAAAGTATAAAGGCTATCAGAGAAGCAGTGGATGTTAAACTACAGGTGGGTGGTGGAATAAGAGACATGGAGAGAATAGACTTATTAATCAGCATTGGTATTGATAGGGTAATCCTTGGCACCTCTGCTATTACAAACCCCCGGATAGTTAGGGAGGCATCAGAAAGATATCCTGGTAGAATACTTATTGGAATAGACGCAAAGGAGAGAAAGATTGCGATAAAGGGATGGCAGGAGGTAACAGATATAGATGCGCTTGATTTTGCACGAAAGGTAGAGGGTATGGGAGCAGCAGGAATTATCTATACTGATATTGTGAGAGATGGGATGCTTACAGGGCCCAATCTCAAAACAACGGAGGAGATGGTAAAGGCTCTCAACATACCGGTTATTGCATCAGGTGGTGTCTCCTCTGTTGAGGATATTATAAAGCTAAAGCACATCAGAGGGCTCTGGGGAGTTATAACAGGCAAAGCCCTTTACTCAGGCAGACTGAAATTGAAAGAGGCGATAGAGATAGCCTCTAAGTGAGATCACCTCCTTGCTGTCTCTCTTCTTCCCTTAAAAATGGCTGCCTTTCTCATAAATGCCGGCATATCATAAGGGTCATCATAGTTAACCAGTTCTTTTGGTAGAGATTCCTTCTCAGGCACACTCATAGACTTTGATAAAACCTTCTCCTTTTCTTTAATCTTAACCTCTACAGCCTCCTCTTTTATTCTTGAAACTTCACTATAAGAGCCTGCCCTCCATCTCTTTGCATCCTCCAACTCTATCCTCTCCTTTCTCTGTTCAAAACCAGTGGCAATCACAGTTATTCTCACCTCATCTTTTATATCAGGATTTATAACAGCACCAAAGAGTATATTGGCATCATCATGGGCTGAATCGTATATAAGTGCAGTCGCCTCCTGAACAGCATCAAGAGACAGGTCCATACCACCAGTAATATTTATAAGTATTCCCCTGGCACCATCTATTGAGGAGTCCTCAAGCAGTGGGTTTGAGATCGCCTTTTTGGCAGCCATAACAGCGCTGCCTTCGCCTGAACCAATACCCATTCCCATCACAGCTCTACCTGAGTTTTCCATCACTGTCTTTACATCGGCAAAGTCCAGATTTATAAGCCCCGGAGTAAGAATAAGGTCTGATATGCCCTGGATAGCCTGCCTCAGCACATCATTTGCTACAGAGAAGGCATTCAAAAGAGGAGTACCTTTCTCTACCACTAAGGATATCCTGTCATTGGGAATCACTATCAGGGTATCCACATGTTCCTTCAGCCTCTTTATCCCTTCCTCTGCGTTCATTTTTCTCTTCTTACCCTCATAGAAAAATGGTTTTGTCACCACTGCCACAGTAAGGGCGCCTTTGTCCTTTGCAATAGATGCCACTATAGGGGCTGCTCCTGTACCTGTACCGCCACCCATTCCAGCTGTTATAAAAACCATATCTGCGCCTTCTAAGTGCTCGGCTATCGCATCCTGATCCTGCAGAGCCGCCTCCATTCCTATCTCAGGGTTTGAGCCTGCACCAAGCCCTTTTGTTATCTCCTTGCCAATCTGAATCTTCTTCCCAGCAAGTGATTGCTCAAGGGCCTGAACATCTGTATTTACAGCTATAAACTCCACTCCAGAGAGGTTTGCTCCAATCATATAATTGATAGCATTGCCTCCACCCCCACCAATACCAACAACCTTGATTACTGCTGAGGAGTTCCTTACTTCTTCAATCTCGAATACCATAATAACCTCCTTGTCTTTTTATTTTCTTCATAAATTGGGCAATCTATTTCTAACTTCCAAACCATCCTTTTACCCATTGTTTCATCCTTTTCAGGATATTACTAAAGACATCACCATAGTTAACAGGTAGTACTTCTGTCTCAGCACCATACAGAAGGAGTCCCACTCCTGTAGAGTACTTGGGGTCTGATAACACATCCTTAAGTAGCCCTCTGTTATAGGGTATCCCCTTTCTCACAGGCATCCCAAGCACAGCCTCGGCAAGTCTCTCCATCCCATTTAATAAAGAAGCCCCTCCTGTGATCACCACCCCATATACTGCCTCTTCATAGGCACCTGTGTTGATAAGTTCGGTCTTTATCAGCTCAAATAGTTCCTCACATCTTGGGTATATGATCTCTGTAAGATAGCTCTTTGGGATACTCTGTTGCTGTCTGCCAGCAACCATTATCTTTATCTCTTCATTCTCACCCTCTGGCAGTACAGAGCCATAGGTCTTTTTCAATCGTTCAGCCTCATCCACAGGTAATCTCAGACCTATAGCAATGTCATTAGTGATATGATTCCCTCCTATTGCTATAACGGATGTATAGGATAGAACCCCGTTTTTATAAAAGGCTATATCTGTAGTACCCCCTCCTATGTCTATCATAACAACCCCATGCTCCCTCTCCTGATCTGTTAGTGTGGCGAGAGAGGATGCAAGAGGCTCTAATACAATATCAATCACTTCTAAACCCGCCTTCTCACAACACTTAAGGAGATTCTGCACTGCTGATACAGAACCTGTAACGATCTGGACCTTTGCCTCAAGCCTGATCCCATTCATTCCTACAGGATTGATTATCCCTTCCTCACCATCTACAACAAACTCCTTTGGAATCACATGTAAGACCTCCCTATCAAGAGGCACATATACTGCCTTTGCTGCCTCAAGAGCCCTGTCAATATCCTCTTTTGTAATCTCGGACCCTTTAACAGGTGCTGTACCATAACTCTCAAAGCTCTTTATATGTCCTCCTGCAATGCCCACATATACAGACTCCACTTCTAAGGATGCCTGTTCCTCAAGTCTTCTAACAGCCTCTGATATAGACTCCACAGTGGCCTCTATATTTACTACTATCCCCTTTCTCAATCCCCTCGACTCAGAGGTGCCAATCCCAATAACCTCAAAATCTGAATCCTTCAGTTCAGCAGCAATGGCACATATCTTTGTTGTGCCCACATCAAGTCCAACTATAATAGACCCCCTTTTCAGTTCAACCCTCCCTTTTCACCCTGACAATAACCCTCTTATCAAACCTCAGGTCAACAAACTCCACTGGTATCGCCTTATTCTCGATCTTCTTCTCAACCTGTACCAGCCTTATGAGCTTGTCCCTGTACTTTCCCTTACCAATCTTTATAATTCTTCCATCAACCACAATAGTAAGGTCTTCTGGTTTTGTCCCTTCAATCTTTATCTCACTTTCTGGGAAAAAGCCCTCCTTTCTTATCACTCTCGCAAGAAGCAATGCCTCCCTCAACAGGCCCTTATGATTTCTACTTATCCTGATCACAGGAAGAAAAGAGACCTTCTCCTTTATCTCCTCAAGTATATTACCTTCACGATCAATCATATAGAACCTCTTACCCCTCTGAAGGAGTGCCACAGGCTTTACCTCCTGCACATAGACCAGAACCCTGTGAGGCAACTCCTTTCTTATATATGCCTCTTTTATCCAGGAAGACTGAATAAGTCTCTTTCTCACCTCAGAGGTCTTCAAGCTTAGAATACTCTCACCTTTTTTTAAACCACCCATGGAGAGTATCTCTCTGTCAGAAAGGAGGTGATTACCTATAACCTGTATCTGTCTAACTGTAAGTCTCTCGGAAATCTCCATATAGAGGAGTTTCAGAATAAAGACAAAAGACAGAAGTAAAACCATTAGGGCAGACACCTTCCACAGTCCTCTCTTCTTCAGAAGAGAAAGTATTCTACTTCTTTTTTGTACCCTATTTATCCTCCGTCTCCTGTTCATGATCTCTTTAAGGCATCCTCCAGAATCGCCTCTATAAGCGATGGAAAATCGTATCCTGCTTCCTTTGCTATCTTCGGAAGAAGGGATGTTTCTGTCATCCCAGGGATTGTATTTACTTCAAGGACATACACTTCTCCTCCTGCTACAAGTAGGTCAACCCTGGTTGCACCAGTACACCCAAGAGCCAGATGGGCCTTCAAGGCTGTGGTCTTCACTTCTTCATAAACATCCTTATCAAGCTCAGGGGGCAGTATATACTCTGTCTCTCCTGGAGTGTATTTTGCTGTGTAATCATAAAATCTCCTCTTTGGCCTCACCTCCACTGCACCAAGCACCTCCTCACCAAGGATTCCTACATGTACTTCCTTCGCCTCTATATACCTCTCTACAATAACTCTCTTACCAAACCTTGCTGCCTCTTTTACTCCTTTCATAAAATCCTCTTCTCCCTCCACAATACTTACTCCCACACTTGAACCCTCTCTTGCAGGTTTGATTACCCATGGAAGGGGAAACTCTGGTTTGCAAGGCTTCTCTGGATTTATTACCATAAAGGGAGGAATCTTTAAACCTTCTGCCATAAATAGCTTCTTTGATGCAACCTTGTCCATTGCTACTGCAGAGGCTAATACACCTGAACCAGTATAGGGAATCCCCATCACCTCAAGCATACCCTGCACAGAGCCATCCTCTCCCCAGCCACCATGAAGAACAAGAAAGGCTACATCAATGGCCTCGCTTCTGAGAACTTCAGGCAGTCTGGGGTCTGCATCAATAAAAACCACATTGTATCCCTTCTGTTTTAGGGCATTAAAAACCGCCTCTCCGCTTCTCAAGGAAACCTCCCTCTCTGCAGACACTCCTCCTGCTATTACTCCTATCTTCTTATTAGTGAGCATTTATTCCCTGTCCAATCATTTTTATCTCTGGTTCAAGCATTATTGAGAATCTTCTATCCACCTCTTCCTGCACCTTTCTCATTAAACCAATAAAGTCCCTTGAGGTGCCTCTACCGAGATTTATAAAGAAATTCGCATGCTTTCTGCTTATCTCTATATCGCCTATTCTGAAACCCTTAAGACCTGCCTCTTCTATCAGTCTACCTGCGTAATCACCTTCTGGATTCTTGAATACACAGCCTGCAGAATGTTCATTCAATGGCTGAGTACCCTTTTTTATCTCAAGAAATTCTCTCATTCTATTTTTTATACTCTCTGTATCATCTCTGTACAACCTGAGATGCACCGCCAGTACAATTCCCTTCACTGCCCCGTTTCTGTAACCTGGGGTAAGAGTATCTCTTTTGATCACCTCCATTCTGTCTTTATCCATTATTGTTATCCTGTCCACACGGTCCATAATCTCGTATCCGAATGCCCCTGCATTACCCGAAACAGCACCCCCAAGTGTTCCAGGAATACCTACGAGACCTTCCAGTCCTGAGAATCCTTTCTCAGCACAGAAATTTAATAGTGTCTGAAGGGGTATACCTGACTCTGCAAATACCACTACTTCATCACGATAAGTCTCCACAATCTCTACCTTCCTCCAGTTCCTGAGCCTTACCACCACCTCATCAACCCCTTCATCGCTCACAAGGAGATTGGTCCCTCCCCCAATCACCACCATTGACTGCCCTTCTGAGTTCAACAACTCAACAAGCAGCTTAAGACTGTAAGGGTCGAAGGGCTCAACCATTAATCTACATATACCTCCTATCCTTAAAGAAGTATAATCTCTCATAAGGATGTCTTCTTTTATCTCACCCTCAAACCCCATACCCCTGAGTTCTTCAGTAATTCTCTCCATCTTTTATTCCTTTAGCCTCTCTGCCAATGCATCTGAAATCTTGTATACATCACCTGCACCAAGGGTAAGCACAACATCGCCCTCCCTTAAAGTTTTAAGCAACTCTTCAACAAATCCTGATATATCGTTCTTTTCAGACCCTCTATCAGAAAAGTAGTACACCTCTTTACCCTTTGCCCTTATTGCATCAGCAAGCAGGGCAGAACTGACACCATCGATGGGTTTTTCACCTGCTGGATATATATCCAGTAGAAACAGGATATCTGCATCAGAGAATGCAGTGGAAAACTCACTAAACAGGTCATAGGTTCTGCTGTACCGATGTGGTTGAAATATAACAATGAGTCTACCACGGAATGCCTCTTTAACCGCCCTGAGGGTATTCCTTATTTCTGTAGGATGGTGTCCATAATCATCATAGACCCTTATACCTGATACTGATACCTTCAGTTCAAATCTCCGCTGAATCCCTCTGAAACCTGAAAGTGCCTTTCTCACCACCTCTGTATTAACCCTTAGTTCCTTTGCAACAGCAACAGATGCAAGGGCATTAAGCACATTGTGTCTGCCTATCATTGGAAGGGTGAACCTTCCAAGGTCCTCATCTCTGTATTCCACTTCAAAGGATGTACTCATCCCAGACTGTCTAATATCCTTTGCCCTGATCATCGCCTCTTCTGAAAAACCATAGGATATGTATCGTCTGTTCAGTTCATTCATGATATTTCTGAGATATATATCTTCATAACAGACCACAGAAATGCCATAAAAGGGCACTTTGTCCAGAAACTGGCGGAATGCAGCACAGAGGTTATCCATTGTCTTGAAGTAATTCATATGTTCTCTATCAATATTTGTGGCCACAGCAATGGTAGGCGACAGTTTTAAAAATGAACCATCACTCTCATCTGCCTCTGCTACTAAAAACTCACCTTTGCCAAGGGATGCACCTGTGCCTGTAGCCTTCAGCTTCCCTCCTATCACTACAGTAGGATCAAGTCCTGCCTCTGTCAGGATTGTGGATATCAGTGATGTAGTGGTTGTTTTGCCGTGGGCTCCAGCAACAAGGATACTGTACTTAAGTCTGCCTATCTCGGCAAGCATCTCTGCCCTTGGTATTACTGGAATAGATCTCCGCCTCGCCTCTATGACTTCAGGATTGTCTTCAGAGACCGCAGATGATATAACAACCACGTGGGCATCCCCTATGTTGTCTGGTTTATGACCAATAAGAACCTTTATACCCATAGACTTCAGTCTCTTAACCGTGGCAGAGTTTTTAATATCAGAGCCTGTAACTTCATAGCCAAGGTTGTGTAACACCTCGGCTATACCGCTCATTCCTACTCCTCCAATGCCCACAAAATGAACCTTTCTATAGTGCTCAAACATGCCCAAAATCACCCTCTCATATGTCCTGCCTTCTGCTGTAAAGGGGTCTCTACCGTCTGCTGTTCTGGTGCATTCTTTAAAATGCTCACGACCAGGTCTACAATCCTCTCTGTCGCATCCACCTTTGCCGATGCCAAGGCCCTATGCCTCATGTCTGCCCTACGATCCTCATCCAGAATAAGCTTTTTAATCTCCCCTGCAAGCCTCTCACCACTTAGTTCCCTGTCCTGTATAACCACTGATGCTCCTATTGCCTCAAGCCTTAAAGCATTCCTCAGCTGGTGCGATGAGGTTGCATAGGGATAAGGGATAAGGATTGAGGGCTTGCCTGTGGCACAGAGTTCCGATATTGTGGAGGCACCAGCTCTACAGATCACAAGGTCCGCCACTGCATAGGCCTCTGGCATCTGATATATAAAGGGAGTCACTGTTCCATAAAATCCATAGCTTCTGTAGGCATCCCTCACAAACTCATAATCATCACTGCCTGTCTGGTGTAGAAACTGGATATTGTCCTTCAGATCAAGCAGCCACTGTAAGGCTTCCACCATTGCAGTATTTATAGAATGGGCACCTGAACTTCCACCAAAAACAAAGACTGTAAAGAGTCCCTCCCTTAGAGAGAAGATCTTCAATGCAGACTTTTTGCTGCCTTTCAAAATCTTCTTTCTCACGGGACTACCTGTAAGGTATGTCTTATGCCTCGGGAAGTATTTTATAGCATCCTGATTGGATACACATACTGCATTGGCAATCTTCCCAAGCACCCTATTTGCTACACCTGGCATTGTATCCTGTTCCATTATCAATGTGGGAATCTTTAGCAACCAGGCACTCAGTACAGGAGGAAAGGATACATATCCACCAGAGCCGATCACGATCTGGGGCTGCAGTTCCTGCAGATACCTGTAACTCTGCTTTATTGATTTTGTCAGTTTCCAGAGTGCTCTTAACTTTTTGAAAAAGGGCTTACCTACAAAACCCTCCACATCTATTATTCTTAGGGGATATCCCTCTTTTGGGATAACCCTTGACTCTATTCCTCTATCACTGCCCATGAAAGAGACCTCTATCTGGGGATACCTTTCTTTCAGTTCTTCTATCAAGGCAAGAGCAGGGTATAAGTGCCCACCTGTGCCACCACCAGCAACCACCACTCTCCTCAGAATATCATCCTTCATGAGACAGCTACTCCCCTATGTCTCATTCTTTTAATCTTAAGTCTTGCCCTCTTTCTCATAATCATATCAGTAGTGAGCACATTGACCGCCTGTTCAGGCTCACCTGTTGATAGCCTTAGAAGAATACCAACAGCCATAAAATTCACAAGCAGAGAAGAACCTCCATAACTTATAAAGGGTAAAGGAAGACCCTTTGTGGGCAAAAGTCCTGAGACTACTCCAAAGTTTATCAATGCCTGCAGTGTTAACATCAGTGTAAACCCCATTGCAAGGTATCTTGAAAAGGGAAGACTTCTCTCTGATGCGATTTTGACACCCCTCAGAAACAGTAGAAAGAAAAGCCCTATCACAACAGTAGCTCCCAGAAACCCTAACTCTTCACCTATCAATGAGAATATAAAATCTGTATTAGCCTCAGGAAGAAAATTCAGCTTCTGCTGACTGTTGCCAAGACCCACTCCCATCAATCCGCCCCTTCCGAGAGCGATAAGCGACTGTACAAGCTGGAAACCACTCCCTTGAGGATCACTCCAAGGATCCAGAAATACTATTATCCTTTTGAGTCTATAAGGCTGCATAAGTAGTACCACTGTAACCGGTATGAGAGCTATCAGCAGGCTCAATAGATACCTGATAGGGGTGCCTGCAATATAAAGCATTCCTACAGTAATAAGTCCGAGAGTTACTGCTCCTCCAAAATCAGGCTGCAGTATCAACACCGTCTGAAAAAGGAGCATAACAGACACTGGTACAAGAAACCTTTTAATACTATGTGCTGCTGCCTCGGTATCTGACAGGTACTTTGCAAGAAACAGGATCATTGAGAACTTCACAAGCTCTGATGGCTGGAATGTAGAGGGCCATAGACGAAGCCATCTCTTTGCGCCATTAATCTTCACCCCGAGGTGGGGTACAAACACGGCAAGCAGCAGTAGTAAAGAGACTGCCAGCAGTGGATATGCCACTGCCTTAAGCTTGGCAGGTTTTATCCTGTAAAGTATCATCATAAATACCATTGAAAGCAGAAGAGTAATTAGATGTTTCTTCAGGTAAAATAGATTTATCTTTGTATTGAGTTCTTCTGTATCCCCAATCCTTGGCACAGAAGTAGAACTATATACCATCACCACCCCAATGGCGCTTAGGGCAAGCACTGAAAACAGTAACCATATATCCATGGTATTTCTATTTTCTTGTAACACTCTCAAGCTCCTTTACAGCCCTCTTGAAGGCCTCTCCCCTTTCTTCAAAGTTCTGAAACATATCAAAACTGGCACATCCAGGGCTGAGCAGCACTACCCCGCCTCCTGAAGCAGCAGTAAATGCCTTCTGTACAGCCTCATCCATGTCTGAGGCATCCTCAGTGGGCAGCACCCCACTGAGTTGAGCCTTTATCTTATCTTTTGCCTCACCAATACAGATCACCTTTCTGATCGTTCTTCTAAACATACCGAGTATTGAGAAATCAGCCCCTTTGTCCCTACCCCCAAGTATAAGGATTACTGGACACCTGAAGCCCTCAACGGATTTTATAACTGCATCAATGTTTGTCCCTTTTGAGTCGTTGTAAAAAGATATCCCGTCTATCTCAGCCACAAACTCCATCCTGTGGGGAAGTCCTCTGAACTCTTTAAGGACAGCTGTTATATTCTCAGGGCTGACCCCACAGAGATATGCAATCAGAGAGGCCACCATTGCATTCTCTATATTATGTACACCCTTAAGCCCCATCTGTGAGGTATTAATTAGAGGAATTGGCTTACCGTCTCTGTTGAGCACTATATAATTGTCCTCCAGATAAACACCTTTTACAGGGCCTCTCCTTGAAAAATAAAAGACCTCTGAAGTACACTCTCTGCAAAGGTCTTTTATCACTGGCTGGTCACTATTCAGTACCAGGTAGTCTTCTTTGCCCTGATTCTGAAAAATCTTCATCTTTGCCCCAAGGTATTCCCTTATATCGCTGTATCTATCCTGGTGATCTGGAGTGATATTTAGAATTGTAGAAATATGGGAATGAAATCTCTTGATCTTCTCCAGTTGAAATGAGGACAGCTCTGCCACAAGAAAGTCTGAACTACGCTGGGTTTTAGTGAGAAGCATCTCGAGGACCAGCTCAGTCATGGGAGTCCCGATGTTTCCACCAGCTATAATCTTCAATCCCTGCCGTCTCATCATCATCTCTACAAGGGTGGTGGTAGTTGATTTTCCGTTTGTCCCTGTTATCCCTATCCATGGGACCTCGAACTCTTCAGTACATCTGTAGGCAAGTTCAATCTCAGAAATAACCTCTACTCCTCTGTTTTCTGCCTCCTTTATAATCTCAATCCAAGGAGGTACTCCTGGACTTATAACCACAAGCTCTGCTCCATCAAGAATCTCTTTGCTGTGTCCTCCGGTCTCAATTACCACATCCTCTGGGAGGTTAAGACTCTTTGTATTTAGTATCCTCGAGTCTGTGGCCTTCACCTTAGAACCGAGGAAATGGAGGAGCCTTGTGGCGGCTATGCCGCTTCTACCAAGCCCTACCACAACTGCATTTATGTCTCTGAATTCATCCAACATTCCTTACCTCAACTTGAGTGTGGAAAGACTCAGAAGTGCAAGGAGTATACCCACAATCCAGAACCTTACAACTGTCTTCGACTCTGCCCATCCCTTAACCTCAAAGTGATGATGTATTGGGGCCATCTTAAAGACTCTTCTTCCGGTCAATTTGTATGATGCAACCTGCAGTATCACTGACACTGTCTCCACAACAAATATACCACCCACCACGGCAAGCACTATCTCGTGTTTTGTGATCACTGCCAGTATACCCAAGGCACCTCCAAGACCAAGAGAGCCCACATCACCCATAAATATCTCGGCAGGATAGGCATTGTACCAGAGAAAACCGAGGGCAGCTCCAAATATGGCTCCACAGAATATGGTCAACTCTCCTGTCTTGGGAAGATAAAGAACCTGTAGATATTTGGCCAGACCCGCATGTCCACTTATGTAGACAAGTGCTCCATTTGCAAGCACCGCTATAGCCACAAGCCCGATTGCGAGACCATCAATCCCATCAGTCAGATTTACTGCATTACTTGAGCCAACTATCACAAAAATAGAAAAGGGAATATAAAACATCCCGAGGTCTATAAGCCATTTTTTAAAAAAGGGCACGCTCAGTTTGGTACTATAAGGGTCGAGGGGATTGTAATAGAGGAAAAGACTTATACCCGTGGCTACCAATATCTGAAGGCCGAATTTCTGGCAAGCCCTGAGGCCTTTATGATTCTTCCTTACAATCTTCAAATAATCATCTAAAAGACCTATTATGCCAAAACATACTGTTCCCGCAGTTATAACCCACATATAGGGATTCTTCAGATCCATCCAGAGCAGTGCAGTCACAACTATGCTACCCAGAATAAGAATTCCTCCCATTGTGGGTGTACCCGCCTTTTTCAGATGACTCTGGGGTCCATCGTCTCTCACCTGTTGTATCATATTGAGTCTCTTGAGCATTCTTATTAGATAGGGGAGCAGGAAAAAGGTAAGAATAAACGCTGTGATTACAGCCATAGCAGTCCTGAATGTGATATATCTGAACACATTAAAAGGGAAATAATACTCGTGAAGACTATACAGCAACCAGTACAGCATCACTCCTCCAGTATCTTTTCCAGTCTCATTCCTCTGGATCCCTTTATCAAGACAGTGTCATTCTCTCTGAGCAGGTCCATCAAAAGCTCTTTTGCCTCCTTAGGGTTTTTAACCGAGAATGCCAGCCTGTTATTGGAATTCGCATCTCTGAACTCCTCATATGCGAGACGCATCAATGGTCCTACAGCAACAAAAATGTCAACAGGCAGAGAAGCAATCCATCTGCCAAGCTTTCTATGGGCAACCTCTGAATAGGCACCCAGCTCAAGCATATCACCGAGAACAGCTATTGCACGGGTCTTTTTCAGACTTAAGAGTTCCTTTATAGCCTCCTCCATTGAGGCAGGATTTGCATTATAAAGGTCACTTATCACAGTAGCGCCTTTCAGGGTCTTTAGTTCAAGTCTCATTGGGACACCTCTGAACTCCTTAAGTGTATCTGCAAAGGTGTTCATACAGTCAAAGATCCTACAGACTGATGCTGCAGCAAGGGCATTGTATACATTGAACCTTCCAAAAAGTCTCAGACTCACCCTCTTTCTCGTACCATCACTAACAAGAGAAAAACTCACTCCAGAGGCACTATAAGAGATATCCTCTGCTCTTACAGAGGCCTTCTCTGACAGGCCATAAGTAATCACCTCTTTGCCCTTAAGTAGTTCACTACCCATCAATGGTGACAACATCGGATCATCAACATTCAATACCACCTTTTTCACAAACTCCAGCATCTCCAGTTTTGTCTGCCTCACCTGCTGGATCGAACCAAAACCCTCTAAGTGGGCAGGCCCAATATTTGTTATCACTCCTATCTGAGGCAGTGCTATCTCACATAGCTGTCTTATATCACCCACTGCTGATGCCCCCATCTCCAGAACCGCAATATCCTGTCCATTGAGTTCAGCAAGACAGAGAGGCAGTCCTATATGATTGTTCAGATTTCCCTTGCTCCGGAGTACCCGGTGGTTTCTGCTCAGTACAGTGGCAATCATCTCCTTTGTTGTGGTCTTCCCATTTGTACCCGTTACTGCAATTACATTCACACTCCTTTTGAGACGCCTATATCGGGCTATACTCTGCAACGCCTTGAGAGTATTGTCTACATGTATAATACTCTTGCCCCTTACAGGCAGCACCGGAGGATAACTTACTATTGCACCATGGGCTTTCTTCAGCGCCTCCTCCACAAATGTATGTCCATCAAAACGCTCTCCTCTGAGGGCGATAAAGAGTTCACCCTCTTTGATGGTTCTTGAATCAATGGATATTCCCCTAAAATAATCTACCCCTTTAATGAGGAGCTTTCCTCCTGTTGCTTCCAGTATCTCAACAAGTGAATACCTCAACAATTCACTGCCTCCAGCCTGTTCTTTATTGCCTCCACAACAGTGGCCCTGTCTGAAAATGGATACTTTACTCCTTCAATCTCCTGATATTCCTCATGCCCCTTGCCTGCCACTATCACCATATCACCAGAAGATGCAATACTTATGGCCTTGAAAATTGCCTCACGCCGGTCTTCAATGATCATATAATTCTTTTTCTTGATGCCTCCTACTATATCCTTAATAATCTCACCTGGGGGTTCATTCCTCGGATTGTCAGAAGTAACAATCACCAGGTCACTCAATTCTGTGGCAATCTCACCCATGATAGGTCTTTTACCCCTATCCCTGTTTCCTCCACAGCCAAAGACTATGATCAACTTCCCCTTTGTAAGGGGTCTCATCGCGAGAATCACATTCTGGAGGGCATCTGGTGTATGGGCATAGTCAATAACCACTGAGAAATCCTGACCCAGTTTTATCATCTGTAGCCTTCCTTCTACTGGTTGAAACCTCCTGACAGCCTCCTGAATTATATGGGGCTTTATCTCCATCTGAAGGGCTGCTGCCACGGCAAGGGCTATGTTGTATACATTTGGCATTCCCACCAGCTCAGACCTGAGGCTTATCTCTTCAGTAGAGGTTCTTATAGAAAACTCAACTCCCTCTTTTTTCAGGCATATATTAGATACCTTGAAGACTGCATCCTCAGAGGTACCACAAGTTATAATCTTCAGTCCTGAGGAGAGAGTCTCCTTTGCTGCCCTACGGCAGTAGGGATCGTCTGTATTGAATATTGCTACACAGCGGGTCAGTTTTCTGAAGAGCCTCATCTTACTCTGGTAGTAGCTCTCCATATCTCCGTGGAAATCGAGGTGGTCTCTCGAAAGGTTTGTAAAGATGGAGAGATGAAACTCTGTATAATCAACCCTTCTAAGTGCCAAGGCATGAGATGAGACTTCAGAAACCACCATCTTGACCCCTTCAGCCTTCATCATCCTGAGAAGTTCCTGCCAGTGTATGGCATCAGGTGTAGTATGGAGAGGTAGTTTCTTTACTTCCACGGTCCTATTGTTATCCCTAATAAGATACTTTACTGTACCGATAAGACCAGTCTTATATCCTGCAGCAGTTAAGATATGAGAGAGCAGAGAAGAGGTGGTTGTCTTTCCATTTGTACCGGTTACCCCTATCACCTTTAGTTCTGACGAGGGATGTCCATAGAATCTATCCGAGACAAAGGCTATAGCCTCATGTATATCCCTAACCACAACCAAGGGCACTGAAAGTGACTTCTCCAGAGGCGTATCTGTCACCACAGCTGCTGCACCTTTGGCTATTGCGTCTGAGATAAATCTCCTGCCGTCATGATGCTCTCCTTTAATAGCAAAGAAGAGGTCTCCCTTCTTCAGGGTCCTTGAATCACTGCTCAGTCCTTGGACTTCTGCATCACCTATTACTACAAGGGGGTTAAGACCATTAATCAATCTGCTCAATCTCATCTTTATATACTCCTTTTAATCTGAGCAAGGGCATTTTACCTGTATATTTCTGGACAACCAGTATCTGTTCCTTAATGGTATCCTCCCTTGGAATCATCATGTATGAGAGTGCCCTTTTGGCAATAGCACTGAAGACCGGAGCAGCCACTTCTCCACCATAGTATTTACCCTTAGGATTCCAGAGGACTACTATAATAACAAAAATGGGACGGTCTGCTGGGACCATCCCCACAAAGGAACTTACGAAGTGTTTGTTTGAATAACGGCCAGTCTTAGGATCAACAAGTCTCGTTGTGCCTGTTTTACCTGCAACGGTATTCCCTTCCACAGCGGCCTTCCCTCCTGTACCCTCTTCTGATATTACGGCTTTCAGGGCCTCCTTCAGCAGCATAGCGGTCCTCTCTGATATTATTCTCTTCTTCTCTGTTCTTACCCGTTTCAGAATTCCTCCCTCTGCTGATATAACAGTCTTCAAAAGATGAGGTCTTACAAGATAACCACCATTGGCAATAGCTGCATAGGCTCTTAAAGCCTGAAGAGGTGTAACCATCACCTCATATCCTATAGCCATAGCAGCCAGGGTGGTGCCAGAGAATCTATCGGGTGATTTCACAATACCAGGGCTTTCTCCAATGAGGTCTATCCCTGTCTTTTCTCCAAAGCCAAATCTCTTCACATACTTATAAAATCGTTCTGGTCCGAGCCTGAGAGCGATCTTTACCGCCCCTACATTTGAGGACTTCTGAATAACCTCTTTAAGTGTGAGTATGCCGAGAGGGTGTATGTCTCTGATGCGCTTGCCAGCTATCTCTATTACACCCGAAGAACAGTCAACCTTGGTATTCAGGGTTGCAATACCCTCCTCAAGTGCAGCAGCTGCCATAATGATCTTGAAGGTCGAGCCTGGTTCATACAGGTCTGTAATGGCCCTGTTTCTTCTCGAAGAAGCTTTATATTTGCCGGGGCTGTTTGGATCAAAGGTAGGTCTGTTTGCAAGAGCAAGGATCTCTCCTGTATGAGGATTCATTATTATAGAGGTAGCAGCAGAAGGACTCCACTGCTCTACAGCTCTGTCCAGTTCATCCTCCACAATCACCTGAAGACCCTCATCTATTGTGAGCACAATGCTGTTACCCTCAGTCTCGAGTTCTGCCCCTGTGTAAAGGATATTACCCTTTGCATCTGTCCTTATTGTCACCTTTGATGAGTCTCTGCTCAGCAAGGAATTGTAAACCCTCTCTATACCTTCGAGTCCTCTGTTGTCAATATCCACAAACCCAAGTATATGTGAAGCGAGAGACCTCTTTGGATAGACCCTTTTTGTGTCAGGCAGTATCCCGATCCCTTTTATCTGTAAGTCCTTCAACAGTGTCTTCTTTTCAATACTCACCTTTCTGGCAACCCATACAAAGTTCCTCTTGGTATGTATACTCTTCAGGAGAGTGTGCTTCTTTAGTCTTAGGGCAGTGCTCAGGAGCTCTGCTGTTGACTCAGGGGTCTCTACTAAGGAAGGTCTACAATAAACAGAAAAGCTCTCTGTATTGAGGGCAAGAATTCTTCCTTTACGGTCATAGATATTACCTCTGTTTACAAGTATCTCTGTTATTCTTGTATACTGGTTTGAGGCCATCTGTTGATAGGTGGAATGTCGAAGGAGCATAAGATCAAACAACCTAAAAAAGACCATTATAAAGGCGGAACCGATCAGAGATATAACTATTATACCTCTCCTCGTTAACCTCTGTCTATTTATTTTATCTCTGTTCATTATTGTTTATCTAATATTTTTCAAAACCTGTAACAAAGGGTTTTGGAGATTCTGTAATCTTCACATAGAAAACTTTTTTTCTTTCGGTGGTAGAAAGGTGGAGTCTGTTTATGGCTATACGCTCTATGTTCTGTAGAGAGGTAAGCTTCTCCCTCTCCAGTATCAGCCTTCTTTTTTCATCCAACAGTGTCTCCTTAAGCCTCTGATACTGGCCAAGTTCATACTCCATCTTGACAAGATTAGAGCGGAGCCATACAAGCATAAAGATAAGGATTACTGTTATTAAGGAAAGAAATACTATAGAGAGTTTTGGTAGAAAACCTCCTCTGTACATCATAATCTCTCCCCTACCCTTAATTTAGCACTCCTGGATGAAGGATTCTCCCTTGTCTCCAGGTGTGAGGGTTTTATGGGCTTTCTGGTAATCCTTTTTAAAATCCCTCTCTTCTCCATTGAAAGCATAAAGTTCTTCACGATTCTGTCCTCAATGGAATGATAGGAGATGACGCATAACCTCCCACCCTCTTTCAGGACACTCAGAGCAGCCTCTAACCCCCTCTCAAGTTCCCTTATTTCATCATTTACTACTATTCTCAATGCCTGAAATGTCTTTGTAGCAGGATGTATTCTGCCTCTCCGTCTGTAAACTCTCTCCACTATTGAAGCAAGTTCTCTACATGTCCTTATTGGTGAACCTTTTCTCTGTGTGACAATAGCCCTTGCTATCGAGGATGCCCTTTTCTCTTCTCCATATTTTCTAAGGATATCCTCAAGATTTCTCTGACTCCAATGGTTTACTATCTCAAAGGCTGTCAAAGGCTCTTCCCTGTCCATACGCATATCCAACGGTGCATCAGAAGAGAAACTAAATCCCCTCTCTTCTGTCTTCAACTGCTCCAACGACACTCCAAGGTCCATCAATACACCATTCACCTTCTCTACTCCTCTCTCCATCAAAAGAGACACCATCTCTGAGAATCTACCATGAACCAGTTCTAACCTTTTGTCCTTTACCTCTTCCCGTAGGGACTGCAGTGCCAAAACATCCCGATCTATCCCAATCACTCTACAGCCTTCTCCACACCTTTTCAGTATCTCTCTTGTATGCCCGCCTCTTCCAACTGTTGCATCTACATATATCCCTTCCTTAGCAGTAATTAAATATTCCATCACCTCCTTAAGTAGAACAGGTCTATGTCTCAGAGACCCAGTAATGCAAGTTCCTCCTCATAACTCTCCCTGTCAACCTTTGCAAGATCCATCTCTTTGTCCCACTCCTCTCTGCTCCAGAGCTCTATCTTGTCGATCTGTCCTACCACAACAATCTCTCCATTGAGACCCGCATCCTCTCGTAAGGCTGAAGGAACAAGAAGCCTCCCTTGTTTGTCCAGCTCACATTCGTGGGCAGAGGCAACCACCCTCCTCATAACCCACCTTACTGATCTTTTCATCTGGGGCAGTTGTCTTACCTTCTCAACAAACCTCTGCCATTCCTCTGCTGGATAAATGAGTAGACATTTATCAAAAGCTGCATTAGTAACAAATAGCCTTGTGCTGTAGTTGCTCAGTAGGATATTACGAAAGGGGGCTGGTATAATTACCCTGCCCTTGCTATCCACTGAATTATAGTACTTACCCGAAAATCCTGGCACCAGTGCCCTCCACTTTCTACCACCTTTTACCACCTAATGATAAACCAAAATCGCTTAAAAGTCAAGAAAAAAATTGCTCTCTCGAGCGATTTTTCAATATATTGCTGTATGCAGAAGAAGAAACACAATATATTGTGGAGGAATATTAGGACATGCCTAATTAATTCTATTAGAGAGGTCTATGTTAAGGGGTATTACATAGTAACTTTCAGAAATCTTGTATCTTTTAAGAGGATATAGCCCAATCTTGGGGAAATCCTCCTCAGGCATAATCTCAAGCCTCCCTCTAAACACACTCCTTTGAATACTGCCTTTCAGCCTACTGTAGATATTTTTACCCTTCATGCTGAGGGAGGTGACCTCAACACCTCTGTCATGTATTTGTAAAACACCCTTCAGTTCCCTGAAAAGACTAAGAGGTATATAGAGATTCTGTTGAATGATGTCTGAAAGTCTCATATCTTTTATCTGTAGAAGCACTATCGCATCTGATTTTCTATCTCTACCTACACTTAATACTCCCTCAATATCGGCAACTCCTTCTCCCTTCAATCCAATAACCCTGAGTATAGGGAGCCTACCGAGCTGGACATCCTCTGCTTCAAACTCCATCTTATAGCCCTCCTTGTCTGCCAGAATGCAAAGCTCTATTTCCCCTTTTTTAGATGGTGTTACAAATCCATTAGTCTCTATCTCCAATTTCCCAATCAACAGCCTATCCAGTCTTAGTCGGCCTGTTAAATGATAAACACTAAGCAGAACCTTATCTGAAGAAGTATTCTCTCTGAAGAGCTCAAGCTCTTTTATATAAAATCCAAAAAATAACTTTTTTCTGAATCCTGAGATCTTCAGTACCACATCAACAGGCCTGCTACTAATAGATAATTCTTTCAATGATACCGCTTTTTCTATTTTATCTGTTATATACTCCTCAGGCACACCTATGTACCAGAGGAGTACCAGCAGAAGTGGCAAAACCATGATAAAAAGAAGCAATCTAATTAACCACTTCATGGTTATACCACCACCTCACTTAAAGTAAATATAGTGGTCTCCCTTATAATAATCCTATCTATCCTCAACAGTCTCCAATGCTACAAGTTCTGCCACAACCGAAAGTCTCTGGGGTGAGGAAAACTCTCTACTGAGTCTCAGGTTTCTCACAATAAAGTTCCTATCCTCTGAGTCAATATGATAAAGAAGTCTTACCAACTCAGAGATGGTAACCTTCTTCAGTTTCACCTCAAAAGGATAGAGTTTAAAACTACCAGAGTTCCTCAAAGGAAGAGGCTTTATCAAAAGCACCCTGTCTTTGAGTCCAATACTCTGCAGGACCTCCTCAAGGGCCACAGAAGGGGGGTCCTTTTTTTTGTAAACCCTTTGTCTGTAATAATCAAGTCTTTTTTTAATGTTAAGGAACTCTCCAGATAGTTCTTTCATCTCATATAGTCTCTTCTCAAAAACCTCTATTTCGGCCCTTAGGGCCTTATAATTAAAAAAAATATAGACATCAAAAAGCAGAATCAAAAGACAGGGGATCAGGAAAATTATTAGTCTTTTATCTAAAACCTTCCTCATTCCTTAATCTCCATTGTGAATCTAAACAACTCATTTACTCCCTTCTCTGTCTCCATAACTCTAACACTGGGAAACCCCTTCTGCAGAAGGCTCTTTAAATCTTCAAGGTCTTTTAGTTCTCTGGTCTCACCTTTAATTATAGTTCTTTCTGGTTTTATCTCTATGGAGTTTACCTTCACCGTATCTGTCCAGTTTTTGCTCAACTTTAGAAGTATATCCAGTGTATCAGGTGAATCTATCGTCCTAAGTGTCTCTCTCATCTGTTTAAGGGTTGCCTTCATCTGATACAGAGGAGCTACCACCTTTGAGGAAGGCATCAACTCTTTATAGGTCTTGGTAATATGGCTGTTAAGGGAATCTCTGTATCTCGACTCTTTATAGTAGAGGATGAAGAGATTAATTCCTATAAAGAAGAGGACCAAAAATACCAATATCAGGGCACGGGCCATAAACTTAAGAAGTGATTCTCTCTTCTGCTGCATACCCACAGAGGCTGCCAGAAAATCTATATCCCCTTCTTTCATCTCTTTCATCATTAGCCTCTTCCTCTCCTCCTCCAGCACCTTACCTTCAGAAAGGGGCATCTTGTCTGGATTCTCTGAAAGATATCTAAACACCAGAGAGGTGACTCTCGAGACCTCTATACCTCTCTGCTTGAGCCACTGAACCTTCTGCAGAAGGTCTTCCTTCTTCAGAAAGCCTACAAGGACTGCGCTATCTTCAGACATCTCATCCTTCTGTAATACTCTTGCCTGAAACACAAACTCCTCTGGTTTCAAAAGTGTAAACCCACTTAATTCAAAGGGGACAACCCTGTCTATTTTATCTTTATCCTTGAAGGGGAGTTTTAGAATCCTGAAACTGAGCATCCAGGAAGGCAGATTCAGGATAAACTCCTTCACATCTGGTGGCTTCTTGAATTCTCTTTTATGGAAAGTATGCTCACCCTCGAGGATGATCTCTCCTCTTTTATGGCTCAATATAGAGAGTCTTATAGTATCTTCGTCTATCTCTTCTATAAATCCTGTCTTCATCAGTTTACCCTGTAAAATAATACTCTGCTGTTGTCAATATCTACAATCTCCTCTACAGTAGATTTAAGACTCCCATTTGTAGCAGTAACAATAATCCTGAAAAACCCGCTTCTCACAGCTATAAGAGGCGATATCTCTGCATATACCTTCTCAAATCCTGAAATATTCTTTATCTGTTCAGGTCTCTCAAAGGGTGATTCTTTTCTGTAAAGGATAACATTTTCAGCCATTGAACTGTCTATCTCCTCATGAAGGGCCATTATCACCTCTTTGGGGGCCGTATTTATGTTAATCTTGTCAGATACTCCAGATCTATCATAGTATGCACTTAAATAGGGAATCAGCTTTTGAAGTGTCTCTGGAGTTATACCTTTTATATACTGTAGTTCTCCAATACTATAAAGAGGGGCGTTTTTTGCCCCTTCTTCAGAACCTGTTAGCCTTTCTGTAGAGTCCCTGTCTATCCAATCAAGTACCCTGTCCACAATGCTCTCCTCCACCTGAAGCACATCACAGAGCCTTCTGAAGAGAGAGATAACCCTTTGATTGTCTGAACCATTTGGATATATGAGACGATTAAGATTTATCTTTGCCTGTTCATCTCTGATTCTTATCAAGATACTCTCTTCATCAGACACAGGCACGGGAAATGACAGTTCCTCTGGATAGGTATATGTCTGAGACTCATGTAGAGACGAGACTGCATGAACCGCCACATCTGTTGCCGATTCTGCCATTACTGTGAGTGCTTGCATCTCTTTCCAGTTTTCTGTCATTGATACTGACGTGTAGGTCTCATAGGCAAATTCACTAACTAAGGCCACAAGAAGTACAAGTATCAGCAAGACTACTACAAGCACAAGGCCGCTGTCTCTTCTATCACAAAATGACATTTTCAGAACAACAGCGTTTGACCCTTAATCTCTGCAACCTCCAGGGGCTCGAAGATGCTGATCTTTCCGTACTCTCCGTCATAACCAGGACTTATATTCACCTTTCCATCCCTCACCCTCTTTATCCCCTCTGCCACTATCTCCCCTGCTGTATTCCTTATCATCTCAATATCGGCATCCATTAAAACACTAAACTCTGTTCCAAGCTCTGAGAGAATCTTCATATACAACTCCGAAACTTTCTTTGTATTAACACCCACTTTAAGTGCCTCTGCCAGTATCTCCTGCAACGGTATCAGTGAATAGAATGGTTTTGCAGAGGGTGGTCTGCTGGTGTCAGGCCTGTCAGCAAGGGATATCACTCTGTGCATCACTCCCACGGTAATCTCTCCACCACAGACAGGACATCTATAGTTGTGTTTCATTGATTCCTCTGGAGACAGACAGACCTTACATGCCCTATGCCCATCATAGTGGTATTTCCCCTCTTCAGGAAAGAACTCTATAGTGCCAAATAGCCCATTCCCTGTCTTTATAGCATTGAACAGTCCCTTGTAGGAGAACTCAGCCTCAAAGATGTTTGCCTCTCTACCGATCTTTGAGGGTGAATGGGCATCAGAGTTGGAGACCAGTCTAACAGTATCCAGCTCACTCAATCGCCAGTTCATAGGTGGGTCTGAACTGAGACCTGTCTCAATTGCATACACCCTATCAGTGAGTTCTTCAAAACACTCACTTAGGCTATCAAATCCAGAGAATGCTCCATACAGGGAGAAGTGGGGAGTCCATGCATGGGCAGGAATGACAATCGCCTCTTCAGATGTATCAAGCACCATCCTGAGAAGTTCTTTTGCATCAAGGCCAATGATTGGTCTACCATCGGCGCTGATGTTACCAATCTGGGAGAGTCTCCTATTAAGGATGGCAGCATCCTCAAGGGTTGGAACAATCACAAGCAGATGAATCTTTCTGGTCTTTTTGTTCTTTGAATAGATACAACTTATTTCTGTAGTTGGTACAAAGTACACATCAGACTCACAACTCAAGGGTACCCCCTCTACTTCTGAGTTCAGTCTATAAAAGCCATTGTCCGTAAGCTCCAGTTTTTCTCTCAACTCCTTGAACCATGCAGGATGGGTGAAGTCTCCAGTGCCTATCAGTTTTATACCCTTCAGTTGTGACCAGTAGGATATCCCCTCAAGGGTCATATCCTTGCTTGTTGCCCTTGAGTAAGGAGAATGAATATGCAGATCAGCAATATACCTCATCCTCCAAACCTCTCTCTATGTATCTTTGATTCATCATATTCAGTATCAGAATGTTCAGGCAACTGATGGGCAGGATATCCTATAGGCATCATACACTGAATCCTATAACCTTCAGGGACTCCGAGGAGTTCTTTTACATAGGCCTCTGCATTACCGTGGGGCCCCTCTGCATCCGCTATCTGGACAAAACAACTACCGAGGCCTTGATTGACAGCCTCAAGATGGATATGCTCGGCACAGATAGAGGAGTCCTCTTTGAATCGTCTTCCCTTTGTTGTATCATAGACTATCACAATCACCACAGGTGCATTCTTCACAAATGTAGCATAGGGGGTTGCCTCAGAAAGAGCAGTCTTTGTCTTAGGGTCTTTTACTATTATAAACTCCCAGGGTCTTCTCCCCCATGAGGTAGGAGCAAACATTGCTGCTTTAAGGATCTCTTTTAGTTTTTCCTCCTCTACCTCTCTACTTAGATAAGCTCTAATACTTCTTCTCTTTCTGATCACCTCGATCATAATAAACTCCTCCCATCCAGAATTTATCCTAAATAGTTTCGTACATCAAGGGGGTATTTTTCAACTACACTAAGACTGCAACAGATGTATATTACCTATACGCACATTCCTCAAACCCTCTTCTTTTGCCACCTGTAGACACCTGTAGGCAAGGGCTCTGGATGTAAGAGGAAGATCATCCATATAGAAGTGTCGATAAAATGCAAGGAGGCTGTAAGGTATATTGGGATTAAGTGAAGCAATAAAGCGGGCAATCCCTCTAACCTCTTCCTCATCAATATACCCCGGAACTAAGAGCGTACTTGCCACAAGAAGGGGAGGTTCAGTTCTTTGAGAAATCTTCTCTGCAACAAGGGCAAAATTTTCAAGAGTTCTCTGGTTAGTGACACCTGTAAGGGCAATATGCAACCTCTCATCCCATGCCTTGAGATCAAACTTTATAGTACCTCCTGTAGTGAGGGATAGTTCTATCATCTCTTTAAGGAGTGTCTTATTCATTGTACCATTTGTCTCCCAGCAAACCCTCAGGACCCTGTCGGGATTATTTTTTAGTGCCATTCTTGATGCCTTCAGGGCGAAGGGTAGTTGAGGAGTAGGGTCACCACCAAAATAACATATACAGGTTGTACTTTTATCTACGGCTTTGACCAGGGACTCTACAGGAATGGTGATATCTACAAGGGTCTGTTCTCTGAAGTGCCAGTTCTGACAATAGAGACAATTGAAGGTACAGGCATGGAAAAATACAGCAAGATTAGTGTGTCCATACTCGGGTCCTCTCCTGCATGCATACAGGGGATAGCCTGAGCCGGTTCCACCAGCACAGACCCAGTCTGCCACACAGTTTGTAGGTAGAGGATCATGATACCAAGAAAGTTTACCCCTCTCGGAACTTACTCCAACAATCTGACCATTCAGATTCTTCCGCAATCCACAGTATCCAAGGCCACCCTCAGGGATAACACATTCATTCACACATATATTACACCTCTTTCCATCTTCTGCCTTGGGAGGTATTTCAGGGAGTCCAAAGGCCCTTCTGCTTCTTTTGTGTGCCTGAAGAGCAAAATCCAGGGCTTTCTCAGGGGTCCTTCTTATACACTCAAGACATACTCCAATCTGTTGAGAAATAAACAGAGAAGTAGTCTTACAAACACTGCATGTAGCCATTGTCCTGACTACATTATCTAACAAAAAAAGAGGGGTTGTAAAGACCCCTCAACACTTGATTACTATAATATTAATTTCTTACTCGCTCACCTTTATAACTCTTCCATACAATGGCTGTGTGGGTCTTGCATTCATCTTAAAGATAAGAGCAAACTTTTTGACCTGTGCCTCTGATACCTCTACAGGTGTCTTCAGCACAAGCCACTTTACTCCTTCTGTACATGGGGGTGTAGTAAGAGAACCATCAAAGGCATAGTAGGCTTTATTCTTGGGCAAGAAATCTGCTACATTAATTTTTATAGAACTCACTATCTTCTCACTACCTCCGTGCACTGGTAGATGCCTCCATATGGTTTTTATAAAACTGTTCTCCTTACCCTTTTTCATAAAAACAGCTACTACAGCCAGCTGGCCATCTTCACTTTTGTGGACGAGATGTGCCTCCATATCATAGGGTTTCCCATTGACTGTATTTTCACTGGGTGTATGGAAATGGAACTGAAGTAGATCGTACCTCTTGCCATTAACCACTATATAACTGCCCCTTTCATAGTCTACTTTGATAGTATGTCCATTGTTTATAACCTTCAGAGGAGTGGTTTTATAGTGGAATTCAATGGGCTTCAGAGCCGCCTTAACAGGATTTCTGATATCCACAGGAGACTGGCTCTTTCCCTCTTTACATGCCTTAAACTCAGGGGACAGATCACCCCAGTGTGCGGGTCCTATATCACCCTCATAGCCCCAGTGTGTAGAATGCCCTGCTGCACCAGCATACAAAGGAGCAATAATTAAAATAAAGACCAGAGAAACCATAAGACCAATAAAGACAGACCTCCTTTTCATGGTAAGCCTCCTTGTTTTGTGATTTTATGGCCAATGGCCATCAAAGGATATTTTAAAGCTTAAATTTTATATTACATTATAATTAGAATTGTCAAGATAAGCCCTCCTTGAAAAAGCAGGTTTACAATATTTAAGGAAAAGAAATTTACTAAGCCTTCGATAAAGGCTTGTAGGAGTTTACGATCGCTCTCTCAGCCTTCTTACACTCTCATATAGCACTACTGCTGATGCAGCAGCCACATTTAGGCTCTCTGCCTTCCCATAAATAGGCACTTTTATTGTATGATGGGATGTCTCTTTAATAGCTCTACTTATACCTGATGCCTCATTGCCAAATACTATAGCCATAGGAGGATAAGGCGTCCAATGGAATACATCTGTCTCTGCCTCTGCCATTGTGGAGACAATTGATATACTATGCTGGTGGCACCACTTGATAAATTCTTCCCTCTCTGCAAGTACAATTCTTATATGAAAGTGACTGCCTGCAGCAGCCCTGATCGCCTTTGGATTAAAAGGACTTACAGAACCCTTAAGCACCACAAACCACCCGAGACCTACTGCATCCACAGTCCTCACTATTGTGCCCATATTGCCAGGGTCTTGAATTTCATCAGAAACAGTGATTATCTTCTCCCCTTGCGGGATATCCTCAAGGAGATAGTGCTTCATCTCTGCAATGGCTACTATCCCCTGAGGAGTCACTGTCTCTGATAGTCTTATCATCAAACTTTTCTCGATAACACTTACAGGAACCTCTCTGCTAAGGAGTCTGTCCAACATAGGCCTAACCTTTTCAGTATTAACCAATTCTTCGGTTACAGCAACAGATTTTATTCTGCCTCCTGCATCAAGAGCTGTCATCAGCACCTTTGGCCCTTCGATGAGAACCTCTCCAGTCCTTCTGCCTACCTTTGGCAGAAACTTCTCAGGTGTCCTCTTCAGTTTTAGTATCTTCTTTACTAATGGATTCTCTCGCGAGCTTATCCTCTTCATTCTCATAAATCCTCAGAAGTATTTTATTCCTTTTTAGTATAATAGAAAAAAACTTATTCTGGAGGACACAAGATGAGAATGGTATTAGTTCTTATACTGTTTTATGTTTTGGTCTTTACAAACACTTCAGATGCCCAGGTTGTAAAGAGGGTTGAAGAGGCTACAGAGGTATTAAATGAGATAATGGCCATCCCAGAGAAAGGTATCCCACCAGCACTTCTTAGAGATGCAGAAGGCATAGCTATAATTCCCCGGGTAATCAAGGTAGGATTTGTAATAGGCGGCAGACACGGAAAGGGAATAATGGTGGTAAAGAATGATAAAGGCGAGTGGAGTTATCCCTTCTTCATCTCTTTTACAGGAGGCAGTATAGGTTGGCAGATTGGTGCACAGTCCACAGATATTATTCTTGTATTCAGGACAAAAAGAAGCGTGGATGGAATAATCAGAGGAAAATTCACCCTTGGGGCAGATGCCTCTATAGCGGCTGGTCCTGTAGGCAGGCATGCCGAGGCAGGCACTGATATAGAATTGAAGGCAGAGATCCTGTCCTACTCAAGAAGCAGGGGGATTTTTGCAGGTGTCTCCCTGGAAGGCTCCACACTCCAGATGGATTATGATTCAAATGAGGAGTTCTATCGGAGAAGTGGTATAAGCCTGACCGAGATAATAAACAGAAAGACAGGTGTATTGCCGGAGCCAGCCAGAGTATTTTTAAATACCTTGAAAAAATATATCAAATAGTTAGTATATAAAACTCAGTGGGTTCTTATATTCATGACAGCGGGTACAAAGTGTCCGGGCCTGTTTCTCATCTACTACCCATGTATGAGGCTTATGACAATCAATACATTCAAGAGGTGTAAGGCGTAGATGCTCCCCATGGCGACCAACCTTTGTCTCATTTCCATGGCATGTACCAAGACAGTCTTTGCTTTCTATTCTTAGCCTACCATGAGGTCTGTGGCAGTCAAAACACTTTACCCTTGCCATTACCCCTTCTGTGGGCACATCAGTATGACACTTAAAGCATCTCTCCTGAGTAACCATCTTCGCTTCCATCTCTGCAAAACTATGACAGTTAAGACAGTAAACCCCTGCCATGCCCATACCATGTACCAGTTTGTCTTTATGACATTTCTGGCATTTTCTGGAGTTTGCATCGAAGTTATGGATATTTCCCGTATGGCAGGCATCACAACTGATGTCCTGCATAAATACGTGTCTTGCATGCCCATAGGATGACCTTAGAGTTTTGGAGCCTTGTGCTGCCTCCTGCATATGACAGTCCAGACAGTTCTGCCAAGGTTTGATAGACCCGTGCTCCTGTGGTATATTCCAAGAACCTTTAAGAGCAAAGGCAATAAGTAGCTTGTTCTCCTCCAGAATACTTAACTGATGACACTTCTGACAGATTATATGACTGTGTTTACTTCTCCGCCAGTCTCTGAAGCCCTCTTCCATCAGGTGGCAGGTGGAGCAGAAGGCAGGATCTGTCTTTGTATAGGAGTAAAATTGGTATCCTTTTACAAATATAATTATAGCAATAAGGAATACCAAGATCAAAATTGCTGGTTTTGTTCCCATAACTATTTCTCTGGACCCGTAAGAAACTGGAAAAATCTATATATGATCAAGGAGAAGAAGCTACCCATCAAAGCTCCTATCAAAAATAAAATTATGAGAATCAACCCAAACACAAGATACACCAACAGACTATCTGGGGTGGTATTGATTGATAAACATCTATTCAGGTCATTACTTATTGTTGACCTCCATGTGCCTTGTAATGCATCAGCGAAGAGAAAATCCATCAGAAAGGTGATAATAATACTTATGAGCCCACCACTCAAGGCTCCTATAAGGAGATACCTCTTGAGGATGTCTTTACTTTTCTGCTGCATTGAGAATATATTATATCAACCTTTTTGCATTTCTGCAAAAGGATTTGCCTTAATGCAATGGGCTGTGAGAGGAAAGTTATTTAGAATCAATGGGTTAGGGCTCTGGCATGGTATGTGCTTATTTTAGGGCAAACAGACAGAAAGGGGG
>Ga0209426_1000282_pt1 | contig 63518 bp, 57 predicted proteins | sample Deesub1362B_J571_FD_187697 | JGI IMG/M metagenome (GOLD analysis project Ga0209426, IMG submission 187697) | Deep oceanic, basalt-hosted subsurface ecosystem from Juan de Fuca Ridge flank, Pacific Ocean, CORK Borehole 1362B_J2.571 (SPAdes)... ... | reverse complement strand
CTTCAATTACATCCCTTTGAGGATGATTCTCTACATCATGTATATACCTCATAAGCCAATTATAACCACGAAAATAACTCCTAAGATAGATCTGACGCAATTTTAATCCTTTCCTTTTCCCTCAAGGGAGTCCAATATGTTTTTGAACTTTTGCAATAGTTAATGTTATGATATTCTTTTTCAAAAATGGATAAAAAATTTATAATAATTTTTGTAATTCTTATATTAATCCCTCTTGCTCTTCTATCTTATTTTGGATTCAGAATTATTTATTATCAAGAAGAATTAGAGAAAAGAAGAATTTATAGTGAACAAAAAAATTTAGTTCAAAAAATTCATAACAGTTTTCGACAACAAATTATTACTAAATATAGATATTTCTATGAATTAGTAAATAATATTAAAATTAATTTCTCTACACTTAAACGGAAGAGTTTAGAAAATAGGAAAAATGGAATTAAAATTATATTTTTCATGGATACAACAGGACAACTTATTTTTCCGAATTATGTTGATTTTAAAACCAGTGATATTTCTTTTCAACCTTATATAAATGAATTCAGGCAAATTATTAATAAGGCAAAAGAATTTGAAAATAAAGGTAATTATAGAAGTGCAATATTTGAATATAGAAGAATCATTAAACAGAATAATAATAAATTACCTGCTTTTTATCTTGCTCAATTGGAATATAAAATTGCTCTGCTTTATTTTAAATTAAAGAAATTCCAAAAAGTTATTTTTATTTGTGAGGAAATTTCTTCTCAATATTCTTATCTTTTAAATAAGGATGGAATTCCATTTCTTTTTTTGACCTCTTTGTTAATGGGAAAAAGCTATCTTAAAATTAATAAACCTGATAAAACATTGAAAGTTATTTCCAATCTTGTTAATTCTTCCATGAATGGAGAATTAATATTAACTAATACATGTTCAATTTTACTCAAAGAAACAAGAGAAATATTAAAAAGAATAAAAGCATCTGAATATTTAATAAGTAATGTTGATTTCCTTATTGATCAAGTTTCCTTTGGAGAAATATTCTTCTCTAAAATAGAAAGAGCTCTGAGTAAATATTTAATTTCTCATTCTCGAGAAGTTGAATTCCTTATAAATAATCCAGGTGAACCTGAGGCTTTATCCCTTTATTTCCCTCTTGAAAGAGAGAATATAAAAGGTATAATTGGATTCGAATATGATTTAAAACAGATAATATATGGGATACTTCAGAACATAAAAAGTGATGAATTATATATTGAAATAGGAAAGGAAAGAAAAAATTTTAAAAATAAATTACTTCACTCTGAAATCTTAAGTCCTCTTTCACCTCAATTTAAAATATTCATCTCTCTCAAAAGTAAAACTTTTTATCGCTTACAGAAGTTAAAAATTTTCCTAATATCAGCTATTATTCTTTTTCTTTTTACTTCCCTTGTTTTTGGTGTTTTTATAATTATAAGAGATGCTTCTCGTAAAATGGAACTTTCTCGTTTGCGGTCCGAGTTTATTTCAAATGTTACACATGAATTAAGAGCACCTCTTTCATCAATAAGGCTTTATGTTGAAACTTTAATGCTGAATAGAGTAAGAGAGAGAAATAAGAAAAGAGAATATTTATCAATTATAATGAATGAAACTCAGAGACTTTCTCGATTAATTAATAATGTACTGGATTTTTCAAAAATTGAGACAGGTCAAAAGGATTATCATTTTAGAGAAATGAATATTTGTGCAGTAGTTAGAGAAGTTATTAAATTATTTGATTATGAACTGAGAAGAGAAAATTTTAAATTGAATTTAAATCTACCAAAGGAGCCTGTTTTAGTATCAATTGATCGAGATGCTATCTCACAAGTATTTATTAATCTTATAAGTAATGCTATAAAATTTTCTGAGAGGAGAAAAGAAATTAACATAAGTCTTAAAAAACAAAGAAATCAAGCAGAAATTAAAATAGAAGATAAAGGAATAGGAATTCCTGAAAAAGATTTGCCTTATATTTTTAATAAATTCTACAGAGTAAAAAATGAAAAAACAAAGGGTAAAACTGGAGCAGGAATAGGATTAAGTCTTGTTAAACATATAATAGAAGCTCATGGTGGAAAAGTAAAAGTTAAAAGCAAAGTGGAGAGAGGAACCACATTTATTTTGTATTTACCTGTATTAAGGAAATCAGGAAATGGAGAAAAATAAATGGCAAAAATACTCATAATTGAAGATGACAAAGAACTTTTAAAAGGTTTAGTAGATAATTTAAGTTTGGAAGGATATGAGGTAATTTCAGCTGAGAATGGAGAAGAAGGATTAGATTTAGCGAAAAAAGAATCTCCTGATTTAATTATTCTTGATTTAATGCTTCCAAAACTTAGTGGAGAAGAAATCTGTAAAATTCTACGAGAAGAAAATAATTTAACGCCCATAATTATGCTTACTGCTAAAGGAGGAGAGTCTAATAAGGTAAAAGGGTTAAGATTAGGTGCAGATGATTATCTCACAAAACCCTTCAGTTTACTTGAACTTCTTGCTCGAATTGAGGCTATTCTTAGAAGAGTAAAAATGGAAAAAGTTCAAATTGAAAAATATCAATTTGAAGATATAACCATTGATTTTGTCCGTTTAGAGGCAAGAAAAGGAAAAAAAGAAATAAAATTTTCTCCAAAAGAATTCTCTATCTTAAAATTTTTAATCATCCATCAAGGAGAAGTAGTAAGAAGAGAAACACTTCTCAGAGAGGTCTGGGGATATAGTGTTTTTCCTTCAACCAGAACAATTGACAATTTTATCGTAAAATTAAGAAAAAAATTAGAAAAAGATCCTGAAAAACCAAAACATATTTTAACTGTTCACGGAATTGGTTATAAATTCATCCCTTAAAACTTTTACAAAATTTTTACAAAATTTTTACATTTTTATGACAACTTTTTACATTTAAAACTTTATTATTATATATGAAATGAAAGTAAAATTGGTTTCTTTAATACTTATATTAATGGTTATTATTTCAATATATATTGGAAATAATCATTTCCTTTTAGGAAAAGAATCAAATTCTAAGGAAATAATTAAAAAAATTAATTTTTATAGGAAATTAGCTGATAAGAAAATAGAAAAGATTTTTAAGTATATTTCCTTTTTTAATACAAATTCCAATAAAATTCTATCTCTTATAGGAGAATATAAATTAATCTTTGGTCTTGAGTTAAAATACATTTCTCGGGCTAAAGCTAATGGAATTAATTTAAAGAAGGAGTTTTACAAAATTGAACGTTCTGCAAGGAAGAATATCGAAGCTTTGAATATTCTCTTAAATATTACTCCAGAAGAAGTTCGTTCTTCATTAAGAGAGGCACTTAATTTGACTCAAAAGGGAAGGATTACTTTAATCACATATTTTGCAAAAATGAATAATTCTGGTGAAGAAAATTTTCCATTAAATTTAATAAATTTTAAAGAAATACTCCAAAAAGGAGGAAATTAATGAATAAAAAATACTTAATTCCTTTATTAGCTTTAGTGTTAGTTTTGATTTTTACAATTTGCTTGAATGCAGAGGAAAATTTTTATTATGGATATATAACTTATATTGAAAAAGGATGTAAAGTGAAGAGAGAATTTGCTCCTTCTTTAGAGGAAGCTGTCTTGAATTTTCCTTTAATTCCAGGAGATGAGATTTTTACATCAAAAACCAGCAGATGTGAGATTCAATTTGATAATGGAACAATAATAAGACTTAATAAAAATACTGAACTAAAAATTGAAACAATTTTAGCTCAAAGTTTAACTTCACCACGGAAAATAACAACTCTTCTTTTAAATAAAGGAGAAATTTATGTTATGAATAAAAATTATAGAAGAGAGATATTTCAATTTATTACTCCAAATGCTGCAATTAAATTAAAAGATAATTCAGTTTCTAAAATTGGAGTAAATGAAAATGGAGAAACTTACTTTCAAGTTATAAGAGGAAAGGGATATATTAAGTATGGACCGAATGAGAGAGAATTAAAGACAAAAAAAGTTCAAAAATCAGAAAGAGTATTAGTAAATTTAAATCATCAATTAATTTCTCAAGAATTGGTTAAAGACACTGATTTTGATTTATGGAATGAAGTAATGAATGAACATTTTAAGGAAATTCATTGGGGAAGAAGTAAAATCCCTGATCCCATTTATAAATTTCCAAAAGCTGTTATTTATTTTGCTGAGAGATATGCAGATCGTTATGGAGAATGGATTTATACTGATTTGTTCGGCTATGTATGGAAACCTCATTATAGTAATTACTATCCTGGTGGCGCATGGATGCCTTATAGGTATGGACGGTGGGTTCTAATAAATGGAGAGCTGTTTTGGGTTCCAGCAGAACCTTGGGGCTGGGTTCCATATCATTTCGGTATATGGCATTGGACACCGAAATGGGGCTGGATATGGATTCCTGGCAGTACTTTTCATTATGGGTTAGTTGGATGGTTCTATACAGGATTCTATATTGGGTGGCGGCCATGGACATTATGGGATTATTGGTTTTGGTATGATTATTGGATAAATCCTTATTACTATTATTGGAATACGTGGTATTACTATCAATATAGAGACATTCCTGGAGAAGAAATTATATCTTCGGGAAGGAAATATATAAGGCATAAAATAAGTAAAGAGGAGTTAAAAGCTCCTAAAAAGAAGCCATATTCTTTACCAAAAGAGTATAAGAAAATTATTAAAAATTTGATTTTTAAATCTCATGAATTGAAAAAAACCGTTCTTCATTCACCAAGTAAGATTTTAAATCAATTTGTTTTTGTGAAAAATAAAGATTTACTTTCACACCGATTGTCAGAAAAAATAATTCCTTACTCTAAGATAAAAAAAGAAATAAATATCTCTTCACTTAATAAAACCTTAGAAAAACAAATTAATTCATCTTTTCTGGTAAAGAGAACTGCTAATTTGCAATTTCTGAATTCAGTAGTTTATAGAGAAGAGAAATCTCAATCTGAATATAATGATTCTATTAATATAACGTTGCATAGAACACAAAAATCAATAGAAATTGATTTGAAAAAATCAAAGAAAATAAAGGATAGAAAATTTTTTGACGAGAACAGAGAAGCAAGGATTCTACCTCGAAATTTTCCGGATGTTTTACATAAAATAACCAAAGAAAAAATTCCATTTGTTAGAAAAGATAGGTCTTCTCATATTAAGAGATTTAGGGATTGGAATCCTGATATAAGATGGGCTATTAAAAAAGGGGTAAATATTGTTTACTCAAGTCAAACTAATGAAATCATTTGTCCATCACTTAGAATTTCTTCAACTACTATTTCTTCTTATGGAAATTATTCAAGTTCGAGTAGGGGAGGGTACTCATCCATTTCTAAAAGTGGAACACATAGAGGTTCTCGTGGAGATCCATCAAGAGGAAATACCAGGGCAGGCAATACTAATAAAGACTGAAATTTTTGATATTATTTAATTAAATTAACCATCTCTTTTACTGCTTGCTCAAATCCAACTATAACTGCACGTGCTACAATAGCAAATCCTATGCTTAATTCCTCAATTTCTTTAATTTGAGCAATTGGAACAACATTATGATAATCAAGTCCATGACCTGCAACTACTTTTAATCCAATCCGATGAGCAAAACTTGCTGCTTCTCTAATTTTTTCCAGTTCTTTCACTTGTTCTTCACCTTTATTCTCGGCATATTTTCCAGTATTAATTTCAATAATTGGAGCACCAACTCGATGCGCTGCTTTAATTTGCTCCAAATCTGCATCAATAAAAAGACTTACTTCGATTTTTGCCTGAAGTAAATCTTGAACAAATCCTTTTAAATTTTCGAGTTGAAGAATTACATCTAATCCCCCTTCTGTAGTAATTTCTTCTTCTCTTTCTGGAACTAAAGTAACCATATCTGGACGATGAGTAAGAGCAATTCTTTTCATTTCCTGGGTAGGAGCCATCTCAAGATTTAATTTTGTTTTTACTGTTTTTCTTAATATCTCTAAATCCCTTTCCTGAATATGTCTTCTATCACCTCTTAAATGGATAACAATTGAATCAGCCCCTACTTGTTCAGCTATAAGAGCAGCTAAGACAGGGTCTGGCTTATTGCTTTTTCGAGCCTCTCTTATAGTTGCTATATGGTCAACATTAACTCCTAATTTCATTTTTGCCTCCTATGATTTAATCAATTGTCAGGAAAATTCAATAATTTATTTTTAAACCACCAGACTGTTCTTTTCAGGCCTTCCTTGAATTGAATTTCAGGTGTATAACCTAAAATTTTATTTGCATATGTTATATCTGCTAAAGAATGTTTGACATCACCTGGTCTTGGGTCTGTATATTCTGGTTTTATATTTGTATTTAAAATTTCATTTAATTCTTTAACTAATTTATTAATAGTAATGTTTTCCTGAGTTGCAATATTGAAAATCTTTCCACTTGCATTCTTAGCATGCGTAGCTAATATATTTGCTTGAACAACATTGTCAACATAAGTGAAATCTCTTGATTGTTCACCATCTCCATAAATAATTGGTTTTTCTCTCTTTAACATAGCTTTTATAAATTTAGGAATCACTGCTGCATATTGAGAAGCAGGATCTTGATAAGGTCCAAACACATTAAAGTATCTTAGGATTACGGTTTCCAAGCCATATATTTGATAGAAAACTTTGCAATAATATTCTCCAGTCAATTTACTTACTGCATAAGGAGAAAGAGGAGAAGGTGTCATATCTTCTCTTTTGGGTAATGCAGGTAAATTTCCGTAAATTGATGAGGAAGATGCATAAATTACTCTTTTTATTTTATTTTCAATTGAAGCTAAAAGAATATTCAAAGTACCATTAATATTAATATCATTAGTTGTTTTAGGATCTTCAACTGAACGGGGTACTGATGGAAGAGCAGCTTGATGTAGAACATAATCAACTCCTTTTGTTGCCCGAAGGCAAATGTTAAAGTCTCTTATATCACCTTCAATTAATTCTATCATATTAATTACATGGGAGAGGTTTTCTTTTTTCCCAGTTAAAAAATTATCTAAAACTCTTACTTTTTCTCCCTTCTTAACTAAAAATAAGACTATATTTGATCCAATAAAACCTGCTCCTCCTGTAACTAAATATGATGCCAATTTTAAATAATCCCTAATTTAAAATTAAATGTAATTTAATTCCTTTAATTTTTTTATAACCTTTTCAACACTTTCTTCAAGGGTTTCTTTGTCTGTTTCTAAAATAAGTTCTGGATTTTCAGGTTCTTCATATGGATCAGAAACTCCTGTGAAATCTTTAATCTCGCCAGTCATTGCTTTTTTATACAATCCCTTAACATCCCTTTGAATGCAAACTTCTATAGGACATTTAACATAAACTTCTACAAAATTACCTATTTCTTTTCGAGCATAATTTCTTATCTCCTTGTATGGCGAAACAAAAGAGCTTAACACAGCAACACCATTGCGTGTAAGAAGTTTAGCGACAAAAGTAACTCTTCTAATATTTTCATTTCTATCTTCACGAGAAAAACCTAAATCTCGAGTTAAATTTTTACGCACAATATCACCATCAAGTCTTTCAACTTTTAAACCTTTATTTCTTAGAATTTCAGCAACTTTGTCCGCAATTGTTGATTTTCCTGAACAGGGTAGCCCTGTAAACCAAACAGTAAAACCTTTCTGATCTTTAAGTTGTGAATTTTGAATATCATTTTGAAGTTTTTCCTTTTTACACATTGGCCAACTCTCCTCATTATAAGACCTAAAAACTTAAAACATAAATCAAATAATTACAATTAAAAATTTAAAATTAGTATTTAAATAGCTTAGAATTCGAAGGTTCAAATAAGAAAATGCACCTTTTTTATTAGTTTTTAATTTAAAGTTGTGTTTTTTCATTTTTAATTTACCAAAAATTTCCATAAAATCTTTTTTTATTCAAAACTCTCTATATTATTGGTTTTCCCTCCATATCTTTAGGTATGGGAATATCCATTAAATTTAAAATAGTAGGTGCAATATCAAGAATGTGAGCATCTTTTCTTTCTTTTAAAGTTTCCCAGGGAGTATAGATAATATAAATTCCTTCTTGAGCATGAACAGCATCATCAGGTCCTGTATCATTTTCAGGAAGGTAAAGTGTTGGATGTCCTAAGGTTCCTGCTGAACGCCAATAAAGATTGTCAAAATATACTATTAAGTCGGGATAATCTCCTTTATATTCTGAATATAAATCAGAAGGTTTAAAAACTTTTGTTTCCCAGACTTCTCCGTTCGGACCTTTTATTTCTTTTATTCTTTGAGCTAATTCTTCACGCTCTTTTTCAAAATTTTCAGGTTTAATTATTCCACTTACTTCTCTTCCTTCCATATTTAGAAAGATACGCGCATAATATCCTCCCCAGCCCCATGCTTTTGTTTTAGTCCAATCTATTTCAGCTTCATTAAGACTAATCACTTGGGAAGGTTTATTTTTTAATACTAAATATCCCTCTTTTATTAACCATTCATTTATACAAAAAGCTCCTTTCATTCTTTTAGCTCCATGATCTGAAACAACTATTATAGAAGTATTATGATTAAGATAAGAAATTAGTTCTCCAATTTTTTCATCCAAGAATTTGTAGTAATCAATAATTACAGTTTCGAATTTATTATTTGGTTCATAAAGGTGATGTTCTTTATCCATGTATTTCCAGAAAGCATGTTGAATTCTATCCACCCCAATTTCAACAAACATAAAGAAATCCCAATATTTATTTTGCATTAAATATTTTATTACTTCAAATCTTTGTTCAGTCATTTGAAATGTTTCATCCTTTAGCTTTTCTTTCTCATTAGTTCGAAATTTCACATCGAATTTATAAGGTCCAAATTTTTTTTCAATTTCAAATTTAAGTTCAGTAGGAAATGTATATTCTTTTTCTGCATCTGGTGTAATAAAACAGGAGATTAAACTGCCATTTATTTGCTTCGGAGGATAAGAAGGAGGAATACTAATAAGACAGCTTACCTTTTTATGTTCAGCAAGTATATCCCAAATTGTTTTTTCTTTTATAGATTGGGATGTCGCAATCCAGATGTCTTTATAAGAATAATCTTTTCGATGGCGAAATCCATAAAGTCCTAGTTTTCCTGGATTTTTGCTTGTACACATAACCATCCAAGCAGGAATGGTAATAGGAGGATGAGAACTTGTTAGATTTCCGTAAATTCCATTGTCAATTAGCTTCTTAAGGTTTGGAAATTCTTCTTTGTGATCAAAAATGATTTCAGCAGGTGTTGAATCGAGCCCGATTATAAAAAGTTTTTTATGCATTTTTTACTCCTCATTCAACAAAAGGATTTTTATAACTCATTATTATTCTTGCAACCTCGGGTCTCATTAATTCAGGAGGTGGAATTTTACCCTTTTTTATCATTTCTCTAATTTTGGTTCCACTAAAATTAATATGGTCTGATGAAGGATGAGGACATATTTTTTCATTTACAACTGAATTACATTTTTTACAAAAATAGAAAGATTTAAAAAACAAAGGAACAATTCCCAAATCTGGAAATTCACTAAAAATATCCTGGGCTGCATATGGAGGATAAAAATTTCCTACTCCTGCATGATCTCTTCCAACAATAAAATGAGTGCACCCAAAGTTTTTCCGAATTATTGCATGAAAAATTGCTTCTTTTGGACCAGCATACCTCATTTCAGTTAAAAGAATTGCCATCACAGCTCTTTCTTTTAAATAATAATGTTTAATTAATTCATCATATGATTTTAATATTACTTCATCTTTAAAATCACCCTTTTTCTTTTTACCTATTACAGGATTTACAAAAATTCCATCAGCAAAAGTCAGAGCAGTTTTTTGGACATATTCATGGCCAATATGAGGTGTGTTTCTTGTTTGAAAACCAACAATAGTTTTCCATCCTTTTTCTTTAAATAATACTCGTGTCTCTAAAGGAGACAAATTATATTTATCAAAAGGGGAGGAAGTCTCTTTTATTAAGTCAATCTTTCCTCCAAGAAGAATTTCTCCCATTTCTCTTATTTTAGCAACACCTGGGTGTTTGAGATCTATTGTCTGAAATACTTTCTTAGCATATTCTTCCTTATTGTAAGTATATTTTTCTTCGAGATGAAAAATAGCCACAGGCTCGTTTTTTTCATTTATAAGGGAGATTTCTTGTCCCTCTTTTAATTTATTTGCCACTTGTCGCGGGACATCAAGCACAATTGGAATTGTCCATGGAAGATCATTGCTAAGTCTCATATGGTTAATCACATTATAAAAATCCTCTTCGCAGAGAAATCCTTCAAGGGGACTGAAGACTCCTTTTGCTATATTCTCTATATCTCTGATTAATTCTAAATCTACTTTTATTTTAAATAATTTTTTAGCTTTTAATAATGCTTTTTCTTTTTCCTTCCCCTTTAGGACTCGATTTATTAATTTTCCTCCATGGGGTGAAATCATTTTATCTCCTTTTATTTAAGAATTAAATAATTTAGAATCTGTATCAATTAATCAATATATCCAAGGGCTTTTAATCTTTCCTTTACTTTTTCTTCATCTTCTTTACTAAAAACTTCCTTCTTTTCTTCTTCTTTTGATAAGACCTCTCTCAAAACTTTTGTAACATAACTTGATACTGAAGAAAATTCTGTTCCCTTAATTTTTTTTTCAATTTTTTTATAAAGTGTTGTAGGAATCAAAATTTCTTTAAATTCTTTCTCTTCCATTTTTTACTCCTTTTAATAAATTTTTTTTTGAATTATTTTTATACACCAAAAAGAATTCTTGTGCAAGGAATCTCCTTTTTGTTTACACAATTTCCTTTTTAAGGATTTTTCCTGGAAGAGCACCTGTATGCTCGCCTTCTTTAATTACTATTTGCCCATTAACTATAACATATTCTATTCCTTTTGAATATTGATGGGGTCTTTCCCATATAGCTAAATCAATTATTTCATTAGGATTAAAAATTACTAAATCAGCGAAATAACCTTCTTTAATCTGTCCTCTTTTATTGAGGCCAAATTTCTCAGCAGTAAGGGAAGTCATTTTTTTAATTGCTTGTGAAACGCTCAAAATTTTTTCTTCTCGAACATATTTTCCTAATATACGGGGAAAAGTTCCATAGTAGCGTGGATGAGGTTTTCCTTTTTTTAATTTTCCATAAGGAGCCACAGCATTACCATCTGAACCCACTACTACAAGTGGATGAGCAAGAATTTGCTTTAAGTTATCTTCATCCATCATAAAAGTTATCATCCCAACACGATTTTTTTCTTCAATAAGTAAATCTCTCATAAATTCATATGGCTCCTTTCCTGCTTCTTTTGCTGCCTCAAGAATATTTTTTCCTTCCAAATGCTTATTCTTTTCTGTAAAGACAGAACAAATTAAAACTTTGTCCCATGAACCGAGCTTTTTCTCTTGTTCTTTAACATAACTTCGAATCCTCTCATCAAGAGCTGGATTTTTTAATCTTTCTATGAATTCTTCAGTGGTTCCTTGTCTCGCCCACAAGGGAAAATAAAGACTTAAACCTGTTGAACCTGCAATATATGGATAGCGATCAGCTAAGATATTAATTCCTTGCTTTTTTGCTTTGTCTATTTTAGCTAAAGCTGAATCAATTTTTAACCAATTTCTCAGATAAGCAATTTTTAAATGGGAAATTTGTAAACTTATTTTTGCTTCTCTTGCGATTTTAATTGCTTCATCAATTGCTTCTAAAAGATGGTCTCCTTCATCTCTCATATGAGTTGCGTAAATGCCACCAAGTTTTGATACAACTTTACAAAGTTCAATAATCTCATTAGTTTTAGCGAAACTACCTGGTGCATATTCAAGTCCTGTAGAAATTCCAAGAGCACCTGCTTTCATATTTTCCTTTATTAACTCTCTCATTTTTTTTAATTCTTCTTCTGTTGGCGGGCGATCATTAAAACCAACAACTTCACCTCTAAGTGATCCTTGACCAAGCAATGTTGCATAATTTAATGCTATTCCTTTTTCACTGAGACGAGTAAAAAAGCCATTAATGTCTCTCCAATTTAATTCTAAATCATATTCTTTCTTTAAATATTCTCTTTGCTCTTCAAATACAACTTCAGGAATTGGAAAGGGAGAGTAACCACAATTACCACTTATTTCTGTAGTTACACCTTGCCTTATTTTACTTTCTGCTTTTGGATTGACTAATAATTCTACATCAGTATGACTATGGGCATCAATGAAACCAGGTGCAATTGCTAATCCTTTTGCATCAATCACTTTTTTGGCTTTGTTTTTCTTCAAATTATTTCCTATTTTAAAAATCATTTCACCTTTAATAGCAATATCCATTTTTTTTCCAGGATTTCCCAATCCATCATAAACAATACCATTAACTATCAATAAATCATAATCTTTATGAATTGTGCATCCTTGAATTAATAAATTATATCCTCCAAAACCTATTAATATAGCTCCCTTTATAGATTCTTCAATGAATTGTCTTCTTGTTACTTTTTTATTCATTTTCAACCTCCCCTTATAAAAATAAAAAATCAGTTATTAAAAGTCAAAACTAAAGATAAAAAGGTAATTTTTTGTTTAAATTTCAGAACCATTTAATAAATTCAATTCCAAATAAAAATTTACTTTTAGATTGATTAGGAGCATTAAAATAAGATGATTTTTCTATTTTCATAAAAGGTCGGAAATCTATTTCTTTACTGAAACAAGTAAATAATTTAATGTTAATAAATGATTTATCTCCATCGAGCTTTAAATAAAGCTCTGAACCTATATTAAAAAAATTATTTAAGGTATTCATTCCAAATTTAATATTAAAATTAAAATCATTAATGAAATTATATCCTCCTAAAATTTCAAATCTTATTTTATTCTCAAGCTTCTTGAAATCAGATTGATTCCTAAATCCTATTCCTATCCCTAAGTCAGAGTAAAATTTCTCATCTACATCAAGAGGAATATTGATATTATATTTACAATAACCTACCATGAATAATTTGCTTTGAATTTTCCTCTCATATTCAATTGTTAATGGGTAAATTATTTTATCAGGCCAAAAGGTGCCAAGAAATTTATTTCCACGGAGAATTGGAGAGAAAGATTTAGCTGAAATAAACATTTTTTTAGTAGAATTTTTAAAGAAGATAAGTCGAAATTCATTTTCTATAGTCATTTTATAATTTTCATAAAAAGGATAAATCTCAGTTATTAGTTTTAAATTATCAATATATTTATCTATTTTTCCATCAGAATTTATCCTCATCCCTATATAGGTTATATTTCTATATTTATAAGTACGAATATTTTTTATAAAAAAATCCATGCTTTTATTTAAAGCACAAGAAAATTCAATTTCATGTAAAAGTTTTTTGTAATTCACGAGTTTAAATTCGCCTCTAATGGATAATTCTGTATTAAAAAGATTCAAAAATTCTGAATTAAAAATAATCAAATTTCTAAAATGTTTATTTCCTCCTATATATTCTCCGAATCCAAATGCAAATTTTTTATTTGCACTATTTAGCCATAATCTTGCTATAACCTCGTTCAGATCAAAAATTTCTAAATTATACTTGGAAGTAAAATGCCTACACATATGATTCAGGCTTGTCTCAATGATTAATCCATTTCTTAAATTTTTTTCAAAACCTGCGCTCAGCCAGTAATCAATTTCTCCTTTAAGTTTACTATTGTTTCGTTGATAATACTTTACTCTCATAAAGAAAGTTGCAAATTTAAAAGGAAAATAAAACTTAAGTTCAGGCTTATAATATCTTCTCTGCCAAGAATCCACACCTAATTCAACATTTGCTTCTGCTTGAGCTTTTAAAAGTTCTAAATTTGCTGAAAGAAAAGTTATTAAAAATAGAAAGAAAATAATATAGAATAGGACTTTCGATTTCATTTGTATTTTGGATTATTTTATTTTGTCAAAATATTTACAAGTTTACCTTATTTACAAAGTGAAATTTACTTATTAGAAGTCCTCCTGTCAAGTAAATTTTAGAAAGGTTTGCTTTTAAATTAATAGAATGGTTTTTTAATAATGATTAGTTAGAGGATAGGAGTGCAAATTGTTTGAAATTTATGGCTGGGAAGCAGGGACTCGAACCCCGATTCTGCGGTCCAGAGCCGCATGTCCTACCATTGGACGACTTCCCAGTTCTATAATTATTATAAGAATGACTTTAAAAAAGTCAAGTATTGAAAGTAATGGAATCTTACTTCCAAAAGTGTAACTTTTTTACACATTAAAATTTTTAGTTCAATTCAATAAAATAAAATATAAATTTATTTGTTTTAAAATCAATAACATAAATATAAAAAATTTTTCATTAAATTGGCACAAAATTTGCTATAGAAGTAATGAGGAAGATGAATATGAAGGATAACAAAGCATTTACATTAATTGAGATTTTAGTAATACTTACTATTGCAGGAATATTAATTGTTTTGGGTTATCCTGCAATTAGAACAAGTATTGAAAAAAGGAAATTAGACGATAATGCTCGTGAAATTCTTGCTACTTTACAGAGAGCTAAATTTCAAGCTGTTAAAACAAAGACAATTCATTGTGTAAGATTCAATTTAGATCAAAATACTTATACATTGGATATTTATGATTACACTAATAATCAATGGAGAACAATACTGCGTAAAGTTATTTCCCCACCAGTTGCTATATTAAATATTGATCTTCCTGATCCAGATAATTTGGGAGAAATTGATGTCAATGATCAGATTATTTTTAATTCCTTAGGTTTTGCAGATAGACAAGGTAGTGTGACTCTTCGTAATTTAAGTCTTACTTCTTATGAAGGAGTAGAGGATCTTAGATTAATAAGAATAATGATAGGAGGATCAATTGATATTATTAAACAAGAATCATAAGAAAGAAGAAAAGGGATTTTCTCTATTAGAAACATTAGTAGCAGTTTTTCTTTTAGCTATTGCATTACTGGCTATAGCACAATTATTTATACTCGGAATATTAAATAATGCCCAATCAGATGTAGTTACAAATGCTAATTTTCTTGCTCAACAACAAATAGACCTTCTTAGAAATCTTGATTTGACTAATTTAAATAATCTAGTTGCAAACTCTCCTCAATCAGAAAATTTAGATGTTAATGGAGATGGTATAGCAGATTATAGAAGAGTTACGGATGTTAGTCTATTTCAAGGACAAGCTGGGCAATTTCTTGTTAGAGTAAGAGTCTATTCTATATTGAATCCTATGGGTGATCCTAATAGTCCAAAAGCTGATATTAGAACTGTAATTTCTCGCTAATATTAAAAATTCTGGGAGGAATAACTATGAAAGAGAATATAAAAATTAAATCCAAATTTATAAAAGAGAAAGGATTCACCTTAATAGAAATTTTAGTTGCTACAGCTATACTTGTAATTTTCATAGTTGGAGCTCTTGGTTTATATATCCGAAGTCATAAAATCTCAATTGATCAGCAACAATTATCACAAGTGCAACATGATGTTCGCTCAGCAATGTTTTTTATTGCAAGAGATGTGAGATCAGCTGGAGTCGGGCTCCCAATTGAATTTGCAGGTTATTTTCTAGAAGGATTAGACAATGAATCTCAAGGGGGAGATGTAGCACCTGATAGGCTAAAAATTATGGGAAATTTAGAAGATCCTATAAATTTAAGAATAACTGATTATGGTGCAGGGGAAGGAGGAGGAGCAGCTAATGTGCCTTTGGAAGATTTCAGTTTTGAACAATATCCTTATCCAGATGATTATTATGCAGGGAGAATAGTTCTTATTATGACTAATACTCAATCAGGTTGTCCTTTAGCAGGTGAGGTGAGGCAAATTACTCATGTTACTCATAATCCTTTAGGGACAAATGAAAAATTGAATTTTTCTCCAGGTTTAGCACCTGGAATAAATCCTCCAGGAGGCTTGAATCCTGAAGGAATTGATAATAATTGTTTTGATGGAGGAACAATTGTTTTTATCAATGTGAAAGAATACTGGCTTGATATTACAGGGAATTATCCTGGTCTTACTCCAGGGCAAAATGGTTACATTGGAAATGGAGAAGGAGGAATTCTTTATTTGACAGAAAATGGTATTCACTATCCTTTAGCTCAAAATATTGAAAATCTTCAATTTCAATATAACGGAGATTGGAATGATGATGGAATTTTGGATGGTTTTACTGATTGGCAATCAAGTTGGAGTATAGAAGATGTGGCTAAAATCCGACAAGTAAGAATTTGGATATTAGGCCAAACAGAGAGACCTTTTATAGGTGTTTCAGGTACTCCTCCTGAAGGAATGCCACTTCTATATCAAAGACCACCAATAGCAAATAGTCCAGGCGCTCAAACTCCGGATAGACATAGAAGATTTTTACTTGAAACAACAGTTAATATTAGAAATTTATCACTTGAAATATACAATCAAACTTAAGGGAGTAAAGATATGAAATTTAAAAATATAAGAAATAAAGGTTCAGCTTTAATTATTGCTATTTTAATGATTGCATTTTTAGCAAGTGCAGGAATTCTTCTTACATTAATTACTACAACTGGTCCAAGAGTGGCAAGCAATATTAGACTTCAAGAAGGAGCTTTTAATGCTGCTGAAGCAGGATTTGATGCAGCATGGGCACTAATTGAAAATTATTTTGAAACAGAAGCATGGGCAAGTTTTGACGGTCATTATTTAACAACTGATAAGGACGGAAATAATATTGATACTCCATGGATAAATGGACAGGAAAATCCAAATTATTTCCGAAAACTCAGTGATGAAGAAATTCTAAGTGCACTTGAAGGACTTGAGCCAGAGCCTCTTACACCTGGTTTAATCTTTAATAGGCAAACTTTTATTCCAGATAATCAGGATTATACATATACAGTTTTCATAATTGATGATGAAGCAGGAAGTGGAACTTCAGATCCAACAGATGCCCTTTTAGTTTGCATTGGATCTGGACCAGGAAATGCTACGAAGAGATTAGAAATAGAAGTATATATAGAGATTCAGAGCTAAATTAATGGAGGATTAAAATGAGAAAAAAATGGAAATTAATTTTTCTAACTTTTCCAATAATAATTCTTATTTTTATTTTGTATATAAAATTCTGGGCTCAAGAAGAATGTAGTGAATATCAAGGAATTTTTACAGAAAGTTTTGATACTACAGAATATAAAGATTTTGAAAATTCTTCAGTAGCTCATTGGGGAGATGGTTATATTACTTTAAATAGATTAGGAGCTCAATTTGAAGTTGCAGAACCAACAGGAATGGGTGCAAAAATTTATGTTTGTGACACAGGAGATTTTGACGGTGATGGTCTGCCAGATTTAATTGGATTAAATCTTGAAGGTTATAGACTTGTATTTATAAAAAATTTTTATGAAGATACAGATGGCGATGGTATAGATGATGATGGTGTAATATTTCGAGTAATACATGATGAATCTTATGACTGGGAACTCAGAGTTGGTCCAGCAGCTATTACTACAGGAGATTACAATAATGATGGTCTGATTGATTTTTTCTTTTATAAAAACCGTTATGATGAGTGGGGTTACACAGAATTTGTAGCTGCAATGTATATAAATGTTGGAACACCTACTGATCCTGATTTTTACCGTTACTTTGAGTCTCCTAACTTAAATTTTACTGATAAGTTTATGGAAGCAGGAATTTATTGTAATTGGGCAGCAGACCATATGGATTCTGTAGATATAGACGGAGATGGAGACATAGATGTTTTGGTTATTAGTCAAGATAAAATATTCTTAATTAGAAATCCAGGTCCTGAGAATTTTGATTTGAGTAATTTTCAAATCACAGAACTCTCTTACGATCAACGCACTGGTTATACTGGCGACCGAGGAGGATCTTCTATTGAGGCAGCAGATTTTGATGGAGACGGAGATATCGATATAATAGCTGGTAGCGTACATGATGTAAATTATCTCGTCTATTATGAAAATGACGGCACTGGAAATTTTACAAGATCAGATGTGCCCATTGATTATACTGGAACTGTGGGAACTGGTGGTGAAGATTTTGATTTGGATGGTGATATTGATGTGTTCTGTGCTAATGACCGCTGGATTTCAGGAAATTATGCAAAAATGTGGCTTATGAAAAACAATGGTATAGCAGACTTTGAATTCATAATGTTAAATAATGGAGATCCTATTCTTCCTCCTTATTATGATGTGGATATGGCTGTGTCAGTAGATTATGACCAAGATGGAGATATGGATATGATTTTAGCTGATGCTAATCATTCTGGAGATTATTATTTAATTATAAATGAATTAGCTACAGTTTATACCCTTACAGGTATTGCTCAGTCAACTAATCTTACAAGTCATCTTGATCCAAACAAGTATGCAATAACTAAAGTTCGAATTACTAATCTTGAACAGGGATGGGAAGGAGTATATTCCAGTGATGGTCTTAAAATCGAATATTATGTTTCTAATAATGGTGGAAAGAATTGGGAATTTTACACTTCCTTTGAAGGAAATGAACTTCATGATTATACTGATCTTCCTTGGCATACTTTTAATCATTTTGGTTCAGAACTTAAGTGGAAAGCTGTATTTTCTGCTCCAGAAGATGAGATGCTGGATTTTGAGAATGCTTCTTTTGAAACCCCCAGAATTGACGAAATAACTTTAGAATATGTTTATGTAGATAAAAGAGAATATTCTCGTACTTCTGTAGCTGCTACCCAGGTTGAAATTGATGGTGAAACTAAGAAATTAATTATAGCAGGAAGTTTTATTTTCCCAGGATGGGAAGGTCATTTAAGAGCTTATGATGTTACTAATATGGCTCCTGAAAATACTACTTATACAGTTTTAAGGACAATAAGTAGATCAGATTTATCTTCACCTACAGGACGAGAAATTGTTGCACCTGGAGTCGAAATTCTTTGGGATGCAGGAGAATTATTAGCTTCCCGTTCTGCAAATAGTAGAATTATTTATACTGCAATTCCACAAAATTCCTCGCTTATTAGAATTGATTTTTCAACAGCCAATGTTGATACTTTAGGTCCAATATTACAAGATGTAAATAATGACAATGAAGGTCTTATAAACTTTATAAGAGGAGAAGGTCGTTCTTGGAAATTAGGAGATATAAATCATTTTAATCCTATTGTAGTAGGACCTCCTGATGGTATATCTTCTTTAATGGGAGATGGTTATGAAGAATTTAAACAAACTTGGGCAAATAGAACTAAAGTAGTATATGTTGGTGCAAATGATGGCATGCTCCACTGTTTTGATGCTCGGACAGGAGAAGAATTATGGGCATTCATACCATATAATCTCCTTCCAAAACTGAGAAATATGTGGGCAGTTGATCCAAATACAGGGGAAAGATATTTTAATAGAGATGCTTATGTTGATGGTAGCCCTACTGTAGCAGATGTGTATATTAATGGTGAATGGAGAACTGTATTGATTTGTGGACAAGGTCCTGGAAAAGGAAGCAATATTGGAGGTTGCCAATGTGGACAGGGAAATTGTCCAAGTGAATCAGAAAAAAGGAACTATTACTTTGCCTTAGACATTACAGATCCTACTAATCCTCAACCTCTTTGGGAATTTACTGATGGTAAAATGGGAGAGACTTGGTCTATCCCTGCAATTGGAAAAATTAGAAAAGAAGGAGGAGATGCTTGGGTTGCATTTGTTGGATCTGGATATGATAATGATGATGATCCACAAAAAAATATAGGAAATTATTTTTATGCAGTGGATATTGAAGATGGATGGCATTATTTCTGGAGATTTGAAGCTCCTGAGGTGGATACAACTGGTAAAAATGGTTTTAATATTCAAAATACAATTCCAGGTTCTCCTTCAACAATTGATATTAATAGAGATGGATATGCTGATAGAGTATATGTTGGAGATTTAGATGGAAGAATATGGAAAGTTGATATAAGCACGGAATTCAAAACCTTGGGAAAGAATAAAACAACATGGGAAGCTGAAATAATTTATGAGGATCCTAATAATTATCCAATCATTAGTAGACCTACTGCATGGATAAATCCATATTCAACGAGTGTAACTCCTCATATCTATTTTGGAACAGGAGGAGATGATGATGCTCCTGCAGATGCTACTTATTCCTTTATAGCATTATTGGATAATGAAGCAAGCCAACAAAGAGATAGAGTGGAATGGTTTATAGGTGATCCAAATATTCTTGGACTTCCTGCATCAAAAGATAGAGGAGATTTAAGTCCTGGAGAAAAAGTCTGGTCTGATCCAAAAGTAGCTAATTTTATTGTCTATTTTAATACATTATCAGGAAGTATAGAAAGTGTTGATCCTTGTGAAAATTTAGCTGGAATAGGTAAATTATATGGAAGATTTGTACAATCAGTTGCAGGAAGTACTATAGGTGGTACTGTTTTTACTACTGCATCAGGACCTGTAGAAAGCTTAGCTCTTGCTTCAAAAACAAGATCAGCTGTAACCCTTGGAGAAAGGACAAGAACTGCTGGTGGTGCGAGAAAGAGGGAAGTTTATATTCAAGAGTATGATTCAACTATTCAGAGATTAGAACAATCAGTTGGAGCAATTCTAAAAGTTAGGTCGTGGCGAGAAATATTTAAAATTATCAGGAGTCCATACTAACAATAGGTAAAAATATCTGGAAAATTGACCCTTTTTCTTTTTTTGAAGAAGCAATTATTCTTCCCTGGTGAGTAGCAATTATCTTTTTAACAAAAGCAAGTCCCATTCCTGTTCCTCTTTCCTTGGTTGTAAAAAAAGGTAAAAATATTTTTTCTCTATAATCAGGAGGAAATCCTGAACCATTATCAATAATTTTTATTTCCAATTCTTTCTGGTCTTTTCTCAATAAAGTTTCAATTAAAATTTCAGAAGCACCTGCTTCCATAGAATTCCTGAATAAATTAAGAAAAACAGTTTTTAAGAGATTTTTATCACCTTTTATTGAAAAGAAGACCCCCTTTTTTATCATTTTAATTTGAGTTTTTGTTTCCTCTTTTAATTCATTAAATGTCTCCTCAATTATTTCATCTAGAGCAAAATTTTCCTTTTTTAAATCAAGAGGTTTTGCAAAGGTAAGAAATTTTTCAACCATTTCAAGAAGAAAATCTGTTTCTTTTTTAATTTTTTGGATTGAAGGATTTTCCTTAATTTCTTTTTCTAATAGTCGAGAGTGGCCAAGTATCACACCTAAAGAATTTCGAAATTCATGAGCAAGTCCTGCAGAAAGTTCTCCAATTAAAGCTAATTCTTCCATAGTCCGAGCAATTTCCCGAAGTCTTTTTTCCTCTGTTATATCTCTAAATATAGACAGAAGACCAATAAATTTACTATCTTTATCTAAAAGAGGAGAAATGGAAACTTCCAAAATTATTCTTTTACCATCTTTAAATTCAAATTCTACCTCCCTGGGCTTTAACTTTTTTTTCTTTTGAAAAGCTATTTCAAAAAGAGAAATTAAAGAATTGTTTCCCTCAAATATTTTAAAATAACTTTGATTTAAAGCCACTAAGCGAGGAATATTAAATATCCTCTCCGCTGATGGATTAAGAGTAAGAAGTTTTCCAAATGGAGACCAGAAAATCAAACCATCACTTAAATTTTTCACTATATAACTACTTAATCTTTCAGCCTCATCTGCTCTCATTTTTTCCTTTTTATGAAGTTCCTCTAATTCTTTTTCCTTTTCCCTTAATCTATTAACTAAGTGTTGAATTGAAGTAAGCATGAAAGTCTGGTCATCTCTTGTTAAAACGCTGTATCTTTCAGATATTTCTTTTTTGGTTGCTAATATCTTTTTTATTGCCCAGAAAATAATGAATAGAAGAAATACTATAAATGTAAGTCCCAAAAATAAAAATGTAAGATTAAGAATAGGATTTGATTTTTGCATTATTTGCATATGAAAATAAAACAAATTATTACTTGTTAACATTATTTTAAGGTTTCCTAAATAAATTTAAATACGCACTAATAATTTTATTTCCCCATACCAGTGCAATAAAAGCAGAAGGGGAAAGAAAAGTGCCAAATGGAATGGAATATTTTAAATCTTTTTTCTTAAAAGTAATTAGAAATATACCAACAAGAGCAGCTATAAATGAGCCTAAAAGTAATGTAAAAAGTGTTTTTAACCATCCAAGAAATGCACCTACCATTATCATCATTTTTATATCTCCTAAACCTAATCCTTCAATTTTTTTTATATAAAAATAAATTCCGTAAATTAGAAGAAGGACACCCCCTCCTATTACCATTCCTAAAAGGGATTTTCCAAAATTAAGATAAGGATTAAAAAATGAATATACAAGAAAAAGTAAAGACCCAAAAATTGTAATTTCATTTGGAAGAATTTGATGATAATAATCAATAAAAGCTAATACTATGAGAGCGCTTGTAAAGAGCATTGATAAAAAAAAGAAAAGTGAAAACGAAAATTTAAGATACAATATGATTAAGGAAAGAGGAGTTAATAATTCAACAATAGGATACACTAAGGAAATCTTCTCACCACAAAACTTGCATTTTCCTTTTAATATAATATAGCTGACTAAAGGAATATTATAATAGAATGGTATTTTATGATGGCAGGAAGGACAGAATGACCCAGGCTTAATTAGACTTAATTTTCTTGGAAGACGATAAATAACAACATTTAAAAAACTTCCCCATATCAAACCAAATAAAACAATAATCAATAAAGCTATCATTTTAAGTGCATATTATAGGCACAAAGTGGAAAAAGCATAGAGGGAAAATGAATAATAAAGAACTTTGTGCCTCTGTGTCTTGTATTACTTTCATGTTATTCTCTTTTCCATGGAACATAAGGTGATTTTACTTCACCTGTACGAGGATTATATATATAATCATTACCATCTAAATCCTTAGGGATTTCCTTTAAAATTTTTGCTCTTACTAATTGGTTTAAATTCATTGGTAATCGGCGATAAATTTTCTTATATTTTTTTATTGCTTTTGTAAGTCTTATTTTATCAATGGTAGCCTTCGTCCGATATAAATGATTATAAGCTATTTTTTTTATTCTCTCGTCTTTGGCTGTTTGATAAATTTCAAGCCAATTTTTATAGGCTGTTGCTAAATCCATAGCTCTAAAAGCAGCATGAGCATAGAGCCGATGAACTATTGCTGGTGCACCTTTTATTTTTTTCGCAATGCCATAATAATATTGAGCCAGTTTATAATCTTTTTTGTACATCTGGGCATAGTGTCCTGCTTCAAGTGGTAAAACCCAATCATTTGGGTTTTTCTTTATACCAAGATCCAGAACTCTTAAAGCCAAATCAATTCTCCTTCCTTCATACCACGCAATTAGTGCTCCAACTCTGTAAGGGTCTAAATAATATGGATCTAATTCTGAAATAATAGAAAAAATATGCTCAAGATAATCAAACCTGTTGCGAATAGAATAATTGGAATAATATTGTATTGCCCAGATATATACTATGTCTGCTAATAAAGAATCAAATCCAAAAGTAACATATTTTAAATACTCTCCTGAAGGAAGATAGATTATTGAAGATCCTGGAACTTTGAAGCGTTTTATTCCTTCTATTTTTGTTTGAAAAAATATTGCAAATATGAGAAAAAATATTGCAAGCAGAGTAAAACGAGTTCTGTAAATTTTTAATTCTTTCATATGAAATCTCTTTTATGAAAAATGAGTGCAGAGAGAAATAATATTGCAAGAGTATAGAAGATTCCATAAATAATAGAATAAAGAATAAAAGTTGAATTTAAAGGTAAATTATGTACAACTTCTGTTTTAATATTAAATTTTTCTAAATTTGGCAATATGTAATAAAGAATTTTAATTAATATTTTTCCAATTGGAGTTTTTACTTTTACTATAAAAAATTTAAAATTTTGAACAAAATGACCTATTAGAAATAAGGAAAATGTAAAGACAGAGCTTAAGATTGGAGTTGTAAAGGAGGAAAAGAGTATTGATATAGCAGTAATGATTATTAATTCAATAAAAATTAATAAGATTGCGATTAAAAAATTTAATTCAAATTTAGAACCATGGAGAAAAACTAAACCAAAAAATACCACACTCATTATCACTATCATTATTAGAAGTGTAATATTAAGTCCTAAAAACTTTCCTAAGAGAAATTCATACCTATGGATTGGTTTAGAAAGTAAAGTATAAATAGTTCTTTTATCAATTTCTTTGTAAACCAGATTTGTTCCAATAAGAATTGCCATAAATACACCAAAAATTGAAATGGAGGCAAAACCAACATCTTTTATCACTTTTAATTCATCCCCAACAGTCATCATGCTTAAAACACGAGAAAAAATTATAAAGAAGATGGATATAAAAAGAATTAAATAAAGTACTCTATCTCTGATAGCTTCTTTAAAAGTATTTAATGCTATTGTAAAAATTTTCATTTTTGCTGAACTGCTCCTAAGAAAATATCTTCTAAAGTATAGGTTCTTGGTATAAGTGAATGAATTTTTCCTTTTTTTGAAATTATAAAAGAAATTATATCATCTATTTTTTCCTTTTTATATATTTTAAGCAAAACTTTTCCTCCTTTTGAAATAACTGTTTCACCAAAGTTTTTTAATTCATTTTCAGATATACCAGAAACTGTTACTTCTGTATAAAGAATTTCCTCTGAAATTAAATCTTCTAGTTTACCCTCACTTATTATTTTGCCATTTATAATTATCCCTACTTGATCACAAATCATTTCTATATCCTGAAGAATATGAGACGAAAAAAATACAGTTTTACCTTCTTCCTTTAATCTAAGAATTACATCTCGAATTTCTTTTCTTCCAATTGGATCTAATCCACTTAAAGGTTCATCAAGAATCACGAGTTCAGGATCATTAATTAAAGCTTGAGCAATACCTATTCTCTGGAGCATTCCTCTTGAAAATTTTCTTAATTGTAAATTGGAAAAAGCACTTAATCCAACTAAACTCAGGAGTTCGTTTATTTTTTTTAAATTATTTTTTTGTTTAGAATTAGAAAGTCTTGCATAAAAATTTAAAAATTCGTAAGCTGTGAGATAATCATAAAAATATGGATTTTCAGGTAAGAAGCCTATTTTTTCTTTTGCTTTTACATCAAGGTGATTTCTACCTAAAATTTTAATTTCCCCTTTATCAGGAAAAATTAATCCCAGTATTGTTTTTATTGTGGTGGTTTTTCCTGCCCCATTTGGCCCAAGATATCCATATATATTTCCTTTTTTAACTGATAAGGAAATTCCTTTAAGAATTTCCCTCTTTTTAGGAATGAAACCAATTTTAAATGATTTGTAAAGATTTTTTATTTCTAAAGCATTCATTTTTTCCATAATATATTACTGATTCTTTTAAAAATAGTCAATTCAAAAAGATTTTTTAAAATTGAAAAAAGGGATTTACTATGGTATAAATGAAACTATGAGAAAAATAATTAGTTTATTATTTATATTTTTAATGGGAGGGATCTTTGTTTTTGCTCAGGAAAGAATTGAGAAAATAAAAATTGTGGGAAATGATAGAATTTCTTCAGAAACAATTCTCTATTATCTTACTGTAAAGGAAGGAGATTATTTTAATGTTTCTCAATTAAGGCAGGACTTTAGAATTTTATGGTCAACGGGTTTCTTCTCCTATTTGAAAATGGAAGAAGAAGATGGTAATTATGGAAAAATTGTAAAAATCATAGTAAAGGAGAATCCAGTAATTAAAGCAGTAAATTATAAGGGAGGAAAAAAGGTAAAAGAAGACGATATAATTGGGAAATTGAAAGAAGAAGATGCTTCTCTTTTGCCTTATTCCTATTATAACCCTGTAAAAATTAAAAAAATTGAGAAAGTAATTAAAGATTTGCTTATGGAAAAAGGCCTTCCTTATGGGAAAGTAAAAGTAGAGACTAAAAAGATTGGCAAAAATGAAGTTGAAGTAAATTTTATTATTGATGAAGGACCAAAAATCAGAGTAGCAAGCATAGAATTTGAAGGTCTCAAAGGAGTACGACCAAGCCAATTAATCTGGGGCATGAAAGAAATAAAAAAGCACAGCCCCCTTTCTTGGATTATAGGTAAAGATGTATTCACGCGAAGTAAACTGAGAGAAGATCTTGGGAACATTAAGAAAAAACTTAAAGAACTTGGATATATGGAAGCTGAAGTAGGTGAACCTCGCATAATTGAAGTTGAAAAAAGAACTTTTTACTTAAAGAAGCAAAAAATGGTGAAAATCATAATTCCTATTAAAAGAGGTCCACGTTATAGACTCGGAAAAATAAATTTTGAAGGAAATAAAGCATTACCTGATAAAGTGTTAAGAAAATTTATAAAATTAAAAGAAGGAGATTTTTACAGCACAAAAAAGATAGAAGACGGAATTGATGAGATAAGAAAAATATATTTATATCAAGGATATTTTTATTTTCAAATTTTCCCTATAGAAAATTTAAATCCAAAACATAGATTAGTTGATTTAACATTGGCTATTCGAGAGAATGAAATTGCTTATTTGGGAAAGTTGACATTTAAAGGTAATAATTATACAAAAGATAAGGTTTTGAGAAGAGAATTTTTATTAAGAGAAGGAGATAGATTTAGCACTCTTTTATTTGAAAATTCTCTTAGAAGATTAAAACAGCTTGGTTTAGTAGATATTGAAAAAATGCCAGATGTGAAGCCTGAGCCAAATGATTATACAAAGATAGATGTTACAGTTTATGTAAGAGAACTACAAAGACAAAATATTCAATTCTCAGCTGGATATAGTGGCTATGAAGGAACATTTGTCTCATTATCTTATTCTACTGTGAACTTTTTAGGAACAGGAGAATCTTTTGAAATTATGCTTTTAACAGGAGGGAGAACTCGTAATTATTCTTTTAGCTTTACTGAACCATATTTTCTTGATTATCCTATTTCATTAGGAGCGAGTATCTATGATAGATGGATTAATCTTCCTTTCTTGTACAATAGAAAAAGCCGAGGATTTAGTTTCCTTTGTGGAGCAAGAATTAAAGGATTTTGGAAAACAAATGTATCTTATGGTTATGAACTTGTCAGGATAAGTGATATAAATGAAAATTTACCCTGGTTCTATGATCCTTTTTATGCTTATTATACCTTAGGAGAGAGAAAAATAAGTAGCTTAACTTGGACTGTCTATCGGTCCACAATAGACAGTCCTTTGGATCCATCCCGGGGTACTCTTTATTTAGCTTCAGCCAGATTGAGTGGAACATTCTTAGGAGGAGATATAAGTTTGGTAAGTCCACGATTTGAATGGACTTGGTATCAACCTTTGAAAAAACATGTTATTGGTTTTCATATAGAATTTCAGTATGTAAAGCCCCTTAAAGGTCAAGTACTTCCTTTCTGGGAAAAATTTTATCTTGGTGGAGAAAGATCAATCAGAGGATTTGAAATTTACTCAATAGGACCGAGAAATGAGAAAGGAGCAAATATTGGAGGAAATAAGACTCTGGTTTTTAATGCAGAATACAAAATACCTTTAGGAGGTCCCCTCCAATTAATATTCTTTTACGATGTTGGAAATGCTTATGGAATAAATGAGAAAATAAATCTTTCCAATGTTTATTCCTCAACAGGAATTGAAGTAAGAATATTTGTGCCAGCTTTGAGAGTCCCTTTTAGATTAATTTTTTCTTATAATCCCCGAACTATAAGACCGACAGATTCACATTTTACGGTCAGATTTGGTGTAGGTACAACTTTTTAAGGAGGTGCAAGTATGAAACTAAGAAGAAAAATTATAACAATTTTTGCAATACTCTTTCTCTCGTTTCTTTTCCTCCAAGCTCAAGAAACTATTAAATTAGGTGTAGTTGATTCGCAGAAAATTTTATTTAATTCTAATCGGGGGAAAGAAGTATTAGCTCAATTAGATAGGAAAACAAAAGAAATGCAAAGCAAATTAGATAAAATGGACAAAGAAATTCAAGAATTGGAAAATAAAATTGCTACCCAAAGAATAGCCTTACAGCCTGAAATTCTGGATAAACTCGGTGAAGATTTGCAAAAGAAAAGAACAGAAAGACAGCGATTTCTGGAGGATTCACAAAGAGAAATAATGAATTTAAGGAATAGGCTTTTTACTAAAATGAGAAATGAAATATTACCAATAATCCAGGAAATTGGTAAAGAGAAAGGGTATACATTAATTGTTGATCTTGGTGATGCAGGAGCAATTTACTGGAATCCCGCCATTGATATTACAGATGAAGTGATAAAAAGATATAATCTAAAGTATTCTAAGCAAAAATCATCCAAAAAATAAAATGAATATTGAAGAAATTTTAAATCTTTTGCCCCACCGTTATCCATTTCTTTTAGTAGATAAAATAATTGAAATTGAAGCAAATAAAAGAATAGTTGGCATTAAAAATGTGACCATTAATGAACCTTTTTTTCATGGTCATTTTCCTAAAAAACCTGTTATGCCAGGAGTTTTAATTCTTGAAGCAATGGCTCAAACAGGAGCTCTTTTATTAATTGGTTCCATTCCAGAAAGAGAAAGGAAGTTAATTTACTTAACAGGAATTGAGAAAGCAAGATTTAGGAAACCTGTAGGTCCAGGAGACCAACTTAAAATGGAATTGACATTATTGAATTTAAAAGATCGCTTTTGTAGAATGGAAGGAAAGGCTTTTGTGGAAAATGATTTAGTTGCTCAAGCAGAAATTTTAGCAGCACTTGTGGAGTTAGAAAAAGATGAGAAAAAATGAGGTTTTTATTGACGAAAGGGCTTTTGTTCATCCTGATGCTGAACTCGATAATGAAGTAGAAATAGGTCCTTTCTGTGTAATAGATAAAAATGTAAGAATTGGAAAAGGAACTAAAATTAGAGCTAATGTCCATGTTACTGGAAAAACTGAAATAGGGGAAAATTGCTATTTTTCTCCATTTTCTTCAATTGGAACAGAACCTCAGGATTTAACATATAAAGGAGAAGAAACATTAGTAAAAATAGGAGATAATAATATTTTTCGAGAATTCATTACAGTTCATCGAGGAACAATTAAAGGAGGAGGTATAACACAAATAGGTAATAATAATTATTTTATGGCATATACGCATATAGCTCATGATTGTAAAGTAGGGAATGAAACAATTTTTGTGAATGGTGCCACATTGGGAGGACATGTAATAGTAGATGATTATGCTATAATTGGAGCTTTCAGTGGAGTTCATCAGCATTGTCGTATAGGAAAATATGCTTTTATTGGAGGTTATTCAATTATTACCCAAGATGTTCTCCCTTTTTCACGCGTTGCTGGTGGAAGACCTGCACTTATTTTTGGAGTAAATGTAATAGGTTTAAGAAGAAGAGGATTTTCGAACGAAAAAATCAAAATTTTAAAGGAAATTTTCAAAATCATTTTTTGGTCAGATATGAATACTTCTCAAGCTTTAGAGAAAATTCAGAAAGAATTCAAATTATCTCCTGAAATAGAAGAAATTATAAATTTCATTAAATCATCAAAAAGAGGAATAATTAAAAAAAGAGCAGAAGCATGGGATGTAGAATTGGTATAATTGCTGGAAAAGGTAAAATAACAGAACTTTCGATTTATGAGGCAAAAAATTTAGGATTTTTTACTGCAGTTGCAGGAATAAAAAATTTTACTAATTCAAAATTAGAAAGAATAGCTGATAAATTCCTCTGGATAGAACCAAATGAAATTGAAAAATTAATTAATTTTTTTAAGATTTATAAAATAAATGATTTAGTTTTAATTGGGAAAATTGACTATTCCATGATTTATAAATTAAAAAATAAAAGGGAGCTTATTTCAAATTTAGCAAATAGATTAAATGTGAATTTAAATGATAGAAAACCTTATTCTTTATTTTTATTGCTAAATAATTATTTAAAAAACTTTAATTTCAAAATCAAAAGTATTAAATTACTTTTGAAAAGGTATCTTCCTGATGAAAAAATTTTTACTGGGAAAATGCCTTCAAAAAAAATAATTGATGATATTATTTTTGGATGGAAAATTGCAAAAAAAATAGCATCATTGGATATAGGACAGACAGTTATTGTAAAAGAAAAAGCAGTAATTGCAATTGAAGGAATGGAAGGAACTGATGAAACCATAATTAGAGCTGGAAAATTAGCAGGTGAAGGAGTGGTGGTTATAAAAGTTGGTAAGCCAATACAAGATATGAGATTTGATGTTCCAGTTGTTGGTTTCTCCACATTAAAGAAGATTGCACAAATAAAAGGAAAATGTCTTTGCATTGAAGCAGGTAAAACAATTTTTCTTGATCAAAAAAAGTGCATTTTGTTTGCTAAAAAAAATAACATTTCTTTAATAGCTATAAAACAAAAATCAGATTTATTAAGGGGTAAAATTTGAAAGATAGAGTTAAAATAGCTGTAATAGGGGTTGGCTATTTAGGTACCCAGCACACAAGAATACTATCTTATCTCGAAAATGCTGAATTAATAGGTGTGGTGGATATAAATTATGATAAAGCAATGGAAATCGGTAATAGACATGGAGTTAAATATTATAAAGATTATAAAGATGTTATTGACTTAATTGATGCTGCAGTTGTTGCAACTCCCACTTCTGAACATTATTCAATAGCAAAGGATCTTATTGTGCATGAAAAATCAGTTCTTGTTGAGAAGCCAATAACAGAAACAATTGAACAGGGTGAAAAATTAGTACAGATTGCAAAGGAAAAAAATGTTGTGTTACAGGTAGGACATCTTGAACGATTTAATCCTGCAGTTGAGGAATTAGAGAAAATTGTTACTGAACCAAAATTCATTGAAGTACATAGATTAGGTTCTTTTTCTGCTCGATCTTTGGATATTGATGTTATACTTGATTTAATGATTCATGATTTAGATATAATTTTAGCTCTTGTAAAAGATGAAGTTAAAATAATCAAAGCAACAGGAACTCATGTTTTAACAGATAAAATTGATATTGCAAATGCCCGCTTAGAATTTCAATCTGGATGTGTAGCTAATGTAACAGCAAGTCGTGTTCATCATGGTAAAATTCGTAAATTACGCGTTTTCCAGCCAAATGTTTATTTCTCTGTGGATTATATAGACCAGGAAGTAAAAATTTTCTCTCTGGATGGAGAAAAAATTAATACTGAGACTTTGAGAATAAAGAAGGAAGAGCCATTAAAAAAAGAATTGGAAAATTTCTTACAAGGTGTAATGGGGAAGAAAAAAGTAAAAGTTACAGGAGAAGAGGGCCTTATTGCTTTAAAATTAGCTTACCAAGTATTAAAAGAAGCTCAATCTGAAAAATAATTTTATATGATAGATGAATTTCTTTTTTCTCAAATTAAAAAAGGGAAATTCCCAGGAGCTTGTTACCTTATTGCAAAAGGTGAGAAGGTCTATCAAAAAAATTCTCTTGGTTTTTCTGTTATTGAACCTATAAAAATCAAAACAAATATAAATACAATTTATGACTTAGCTTCTCTCACAAAACCTTTAGTAGTAGCAGCACTATATGGGGTGTTTTTTCAGAGTAAAATCATTAAACCTGATGATAAATTAGAAAAATTTTATCCTTTTTCTATTTCTAAGGATAAAAAATCTATTAAATTAATTGAATTGCTTACTCATCAAGGAGGATTATCTGATTGGTATCCTTTATATCTTGAAGCAAAAGATAAGGATGAAATAATAAATTTTATTTTAAAATTACCTCTTCAGATAAGGCCAGGAAAGAGAGTAATTTATAGTTGTTTAGGTTATATTTTATTAGGTAATATTTTGGAAAAAATTACAGGAAAAAATTTGAATGAACTGGCTAAGGAACATTTATTCGAACCTTTAAAATTAAAGAATATTTTTTTTAATCCTCCAAATAATATAAAGTCTTTAATCGCAGCTACAGAGAATGGAAATAAATACGAAAAAGAAAAATGTGGAAAAAGGGGAGACAATTATAGTGGTTGGCGTAAAGGAATTATTTGGGGTGAGGTTCATGATCATAATTGTTATACCTTAGGAGGAATTGCAGGAAATTCTGGTCTATTTTCTAATATAAATGATTTACATTATTTAGCTCTTCAATTTATTAAAGAATATAGTCTTCTATTTAAACCTGAAACAATAGATTTCTTTTATATAAATTATACTCCCTATTCAACAGAACATTGGACAATGGGATGGAAACTTGCCACTTCTTTTAATTCTTCAGCTGGAAATAATTTTTCTTCTCAATCAATAGGACATACAGGATTTACTGGGACAAGTCTCTGGATAGATCCAAAGAAAAAGGCTATTTTTATTCTTTTAACTAATCGCATTCATCCAGAATATAAAGAAATAGATTTTAATCAGATTAGAAAAAAATTTCACGATTTAGCTTGGCAAGAATTAATTTAAATTTTTTTAAAAAGTAAAGCTCTTATAAGGATAAAAATTGCGAGCTATTTTGTAAGCAGTTCTCTTTATAAGTTCCCTTTCTATCTCATATGGAGGTTTATCAAGTATAGGAGTTTCCTCATCTTCATAATAATAATCGTATTGATAAATACTTGTCATTTCTCTATCAGCAAATAGAACATTTCCTGTCTCAACATCTATTACTCTGAAGGTAATTGAAATTACTGATTCTTGTTCTATTTTATATTTATTTTTCTGAGCTTTTTTATCAAAATAGGGGCCTCTTATTTTTGGGGGAGGAATTAAAAACTCCTCAATTTTTCCCATTAAAAGCGTACTAACCTTTAAGTATCTCCCAATTTTTTGAAGGGTCAACAGTGATAAATATTGAGATGTCAGTATTCCTTAAAGTTGATTCAATTATTCCAGGGTCAAGAACTTCAAAACTAATTGGATTCATTGTTAGTTCAACTATAATTCCATCTGCTAATTTCCTTCCAATTTCAGCATATGTATAAGAGCCTGTAAAGGGTAAAACTGCTAATTTTTCAATTAAAGAAACATCAACTCTTGGAGGAATAATTACTGTTTTGCAATTAATTATAATTAATAAAAAAATAATGAATAAAATAAAAATAAAGCGTTTCATTAATTTTCTCCTTTATTTAATTTCTTTTCCTGTTGTAGTCATTGCTAATTTGCCATGTTTAACCCCTCTTGTACTGATTAGCTGTTCAGCTATTTTTTTTATTAAATCACTTTTTCCTCGAACCACAATTACTTCCAAGCAATTATGTTCGTCTAAATGAATGTGTGTAGAGGAAATTATCAGATTATAATATTGATGTTGAATATTTGTCAGTTTATCAGTCAATTCTCTGATTTCATGATCATAAACAAGACTAATTATGCCGATTGTTTCCTCTCCTTTTTTCCATTCTTCCTCGACAAGTCGTTCTCTTATTAAATCTCGAATTGCTTCAGATCTATTTTTATAACCTATTTTAGAAATCAACTCATCAAACTTTTTAATTAAATCAGAATCAATAGATATACCAAATCTTACAAGTTCATTCATTTTTTTCCTCTTTAGTGTTATTTTCAGATAAATTTATAATACTTTCTACTTTCTATGTCAAAGTTTTTGTTTAATTTTATTCAATATGTTTTTTAAACCTTAGAGAACTAAGGGTAGTAGCAATTATTCCAAAAATAAATAAGACTAACACCTCAGGCCATAAAATTGACAAATCATTTCCTTTTATAAGAATTCCTCGGATTAATTTAACAAAATATCTAAGGGGATTAAGATAGGTAATATATTGAATTATTTGAGGCATATTTTCAATAGGGGAGAATATACCAGAAAGAAGCATGGCTGGGAGAATAAAGAAAAATGCTGTCATCATGGCTTGTTGTTGAGTTCGTGAAATAGTTGATATGAAAAGACCAAGACTTAGTGTAGTCAGAATAAAAAGTAAAGAAACTCCAAAAAGAAATAAAAGACTCCCTCTAATTGGAACATTGAATACTAATTTTCCAGCTAAAATAATAAGAATAATATCGCAAAAACCAATTATGACAAAGGGAATTGTCTTTCCTAAAATTAATTCCCAAGTTTTTATAGGAGAAACAATTAGTTGTTCAATTGTTCCCATTTCTTTTTCTTTTGTTATAGCTAAGGAAGTGAGAAGTAGTGTAGTGAGAAGTAAAATTAGACAGATGACTCCAGGAACCATATAGACAGAGCTTTTTAGATTCGGATTATACCAAATTCTTGGAGAAGGAATTATATTACCAAATTTTTTATTAATATTCATATTAATTAAAATTTTTTTTGAATATTCTCCTCCTAATTTTGAAATATAGCTCATAATAATGTTTGCAGAATTGGCATCTGTAGCATCTATTATTACCTGCAATGATGTTCTCTTTATCTTTTTTATATTTCTTCCAAACTCTGAAGGAATAATAATAAAAGCTTTGACTTTTCCCTTTTGCAAAAGACGCTCAACATCATTGTAAGAAAATACTTGAAAGGATAAATTAAAATACTCAGATACTGAAAATTTAGAAATAAAATCTCTACTTTGCTGTGTTTGGTCAAAATCTAAGATTCCAATTGATATATTTTTCACATCCGTGGTCACAGCATAGCCAAATAAAATCAATTGGATTATTGGTGCTATAAAGATAGGTATCAGCATTCTTTTATCACGGAAAGTTTGAATAAATTCTTTGCGAACAATATGAAAAATAGTAGCAAACATTTTTACTCTAAGCTCAATCTTAATCTCTTAGCACATGCAAAAATTATAATAATTCCGAATGCAATAAGTATTAAAATCTCTTGCCAAAGAAAATAAAAACCTATTCCTTTAAGAAAAATTCCTCTTAAAATAGTTAAAAAATATCTTGCTGGAACTAAATAAGTTATGAGTTGAATGATTTTAGGCATACTTGAAATTGGAAAAATGAATCCAGAAAGAAGAAAAGAAGGTAATAATGTAAAAATAATGGAGAACATAAAGGCAAGTTGTTGAGATTTTGTAACTGTGGATATAAAAAGTCCAATTCCTAAACCTGTGATTAGAAATATTCCTGAAACAATGAATAGAAAAAATACATTTCCTTTAAGTGGAACTTTAAATAACAAAATTCCAACTAAAATTATAAGCGAAAGTTGGAGCATGCCAAGAAGAAAATAGGGGATAAGCTTACCTATAATGATTTCTATAGGCTTTGTTGGAGTAATAATTAACTGTTCCATAGTTCCGGTTTCCCATTCTCTTGCAATTGTTAAAGATGTTAACATTACTGTTAAAACCATCATTACAACTGCAATCAATCCTGGAACTATAAAATATGGACTTTTTAAGCCTGGATTATACCAAAATCTTTCTTGAATCTTTATCAAAGGAAATTCTTTGAAGAAAACATTACCTTCTTTATTTAAAATTTCTTTTGAAAGATAGAATGAGAAGTAATTGATTATTTTTGATATGTAGCCTAATGCTATTAGAGCAGTATTGTTATCGCTGCCATCTACTAAAATTTGAAGAAAAGCGTTATTTCCTTTAAAGATATTACGGGAAAAATGATCTGGAATTATTAATATCAATTTAACTTTTCCTTCAGCCAGCGATTTTTCTAAATTAATATATTGTTTTGAAATAAAAGATATATGGAAAAATTCACTTGACCTTATTTTAGAAATTAAATCTCTGCTTAAAAAACTATTATCTTGCTCTATTATTCCTATAGGAATATTTTTTATATCAAAAGTAATTGCATAACCAAAAAGAATTAGTAATATTATTGGCAAGAATATTGCTAAATAAAGACTTCTTGGATCTCTAATTATATGAATAAATTCTTTTCTAATAATAGGGAAGATTCTGCTTTTCATTTTTCTCTTTCAATAGCTGATATGAAAACTTCTTCTAATGTTGAATCTTCTGATTTTGTGAATTCTTTTTTCAATTCATTAGGAGATCCAATAGCTATTATTCTCCCTGAATAAATAATTGCTATCCTATGACACCTTTCTACTTCATCCATATAATGAGAAGTAATAAAAACTGTTATTCCTTTCTTCGATAAATTATAAATTAAGTCCCAGAAATCCCTTCGGGAAATTGGGTCAACACTGGCTGTTGGTTCATCAAGAAACAATATTTCTGGTTGATGGAGAATTGCACATCCTAAGGACAAACGTTGCTTCCAGCCTGCTGAGAGCTCACGAGTTAAATAATTCTCTTTTCCAATAAGACCAGCCATTTTCAAAACCCATTTTTTGCGTTCTTCCTTTATTAAGGGAGACAAACCATGTATTCCTCCATAAAAATCGATATTTTCTTCTACAGTAAGGTCTTGATATAAAGTGAATTTTTGAGACATATATCCGATTATTTTCTTTATCTCTTCAGGTTCATTATTAATAGAATAACCACCAACTAATCCTTCTCCTGAAGAGGGTCTCATAATTCCACATAACATTCTTATAGTAGTAGATTTTCCAGCACCATTTGGTCCTAAAAAGCCAAAAATTTCTCCTCTTGCTACTCTAAAGGAAATATTGTTAACTGCAGTAAAGTCACCAAATTTTTTTGTTAAATTGTGTACTTCTATAGCGAACATTTTCTTATAAACTGAATTAATTTCATCTTTCTAATTTCCAGTTTTTATTTTTTGAATAAATGAGAAAAATACATCTTCAAAAGATGGAGTAATTTTTTTAATACTTCTTATGGTGATTTTTTGGCTTTCCAATTTCTTTTTTATCTCTTCAATTTTCCCTTTTCCAGTTTCAAAAACTAAATGAAGAGCGCTTCCATATGGATATATATTTTTTAAACCCAGGCAGTCGTTCATTTTTGTTTTTACCTCTTTCTCTTCACTAATAAGTTCTATAATTTCTTCTTTCATTTCTTTAATTAGTTTATGAGGATTTTCATAAGCAAGTAATTTGCCTTCATAGATTAAACCTACTTTTTGGCATTTTTGAGCTTCATCCATGTAAGGTGTACTGAATAGTATTGTTACACCTTGATTATTTAATTGGTAAAGAAGCTGCCATAATTCTTTTCTTGAAATAGGATCTACACCAGTTGTTGGTTCATCTAATAAAAGAATTTCAGGTGTATGAAAGAGGCTACATGCTAAGGCAAGTTTTTTTTGCATCCCTCCAGAAAGATTTTTTGCCAGAGTATTTTGAAATGCTGTAAGTTGACTGAAATCCAATAATTTATTTATTTTTTTTCTAAATTTTTCACGAGGTATTTGATATAAATCAGCAAAGAACTTTAAATTTTCTAAGACAGTTAAGTCTCCATAAAGACTGAAGTGCTGGGGCATATATCCAATTTTTTCTTTAATTCTTGATGGAAATTTTGCTACATCAATTTCTTTGAAAAAGACTGAACCAGAAGAAGGTTTTAAAAGCCCTGCCAATAATCTTAATAAAGTGGATTTTCCAGCGCCATCAGGACCGATTAAACCAATAATTTTACCTTGTTCAATTTCTAAATTAACATTATTAATAGCAATAACTTGGTTAAATTTTTTTATTAAATTTATGGTTTTTAAAATAATCACTTTTTGTCAAAGGCGCTGTTTATAATTAACCCATTCACCAATTTACTATTTACTTTCACCTATAACTATTTTTACATCTACTGGCATTCCAGGTTTTAATTCTCTATTTGGATTTTCAATATAAGATTTAATCATAAATACTAATTTTAAGCGTTCTTCCTTAGTCTGAACATCCTTTGGAACAAATTCTGCTTCATCTGAAATATAATCAACTTTACCTCTATAAACTTTATTAGGATAAGAATCAGAAACTACTTTAATTAAATCACCTCTTTTTATTAAACCAATAAATCTCTCAGGAATATATGCCTTGACATATGTTCTTTTTAAATCCAGTAGAGTGAAAAGAATTGTCCTTGGTAAAGCTAATTCTCCAACCTCAACATGTTTTATTTCAACATAACCATCTATTGGAGAACGAATTTCAGTATCTTTGATTTGTCTAAGTAGAAGTTTTTCTTGAGCCTCAAGATTTCTTATTTCAGCTTCGACTATTTTAATTTCTTCTTTCTCTTTTCCTCTTAGTGCAAGTCTATAATTCTCAAGAGCGCTTTCATATTTTTCTTTGATTAATTTTAATTTTAAATCTGCTTTCTCTTTTTGGATACGAGATACTGCTCCCTGATTAAAAAGTCTTGTCATTCTTTGTTGATCCTTTTTTGCTAATTCTAACTCTTTTTCCACACTTTCTAATTGATTTTTAGCAATTGCGATTAATTCTTTTTTTGTTCCTTTCTCATAAAGTTTCAATTTTAATTTAGCTCCTTCTAATCCTGCTCTTATTTGATTTAATTTGAAATAAAGTTTTTCATTGTCTAAAAGACATAATAAATCTCCTTTTTTAACTTGTTGACCTTCTTCAATAAGAATTTCTTTGATTTCTCCTTGGACTTGAGATCGTATTTCTACTTCTATAGCATCAATTATTCCTGAAACCTCAATTTCTTTTAAATTCAAGCTGGATTTTTTACATGCTATGATTAATAGAAAAAAGCTAATAATTAAAATAAATTTAAAAAATTTTTTCTTTATTAACATGTTTCCCTTAAGACTAAATAACTTTTTCCACTCCATTTGTCAATTGTTAAAAAAAAATTGAAACTGATAAAAAATCGAATATAATTTAAACTTCAGGAGGAAAAAAATGAAAAGATGGAAAACGATTTTAATTTTTGTGATTTTTATATCCTTTTATTATTCGTGTTCTCCCTTATTTTCGCAGACTAAAATATTTTTAGCAAGACATGGTCAAACTGATTGGAATAAAGAAGGTCGTATTCAGGGATGGACTGATACTGATTTGAATGAGCTTGGTAAGAAACAAGCTAAAGCTCTTTTTAATTATTTGAAACGTGAAAATATTAAAATTATTTATACAAGTACTTTAAAAAGAACAATTCAAACTGCTAAGCTCTTTGCTAAAAAGACATCAATTCCTATTCGAAATATTAAAGAATTAAGAGAAATAAATATGGGACTTCTTCAAGGGCACTTGAACTTCGAACCAGAAGTGAAAAAAGAATTAAATTTAATGAAAAAAAATTTAAATTACAGAGTGCCTCAAGGTGAAAGTTATATGGATTTCTATAAGCGTGTTTCCTCCTTTATTAAAAAAATTTTGAAAAAACATAAAAACGAGACAATTCTTATTATAGGGCATAATGGAACAAATTCTATGATTTTAGCTTATCTTTTAAATATTCCTTTAGAAAAAGCAATCAAGATTTATCAACCGAACAACTTGGTTTTCACAATATTTTTACTACCAGGTCAAAAATCTCCCACTGTTACTTGGAAATATTTAAGATAATTATGTTATTACAGTAATTCGATTTTCCTTTGTGTTTCCAAAAAACATAGAAATAAGGCGAAACCATGGTGGCCACCACACTCGGTAGATAGGATAATATTAACTTTTCTTTCTCAGAAAAACCCTACTTAATTATTACTTTACGATTTTATTTTCAATAACTTACAAAAAATTTTGAAAAATTGACTTTTTCAAAAAAATAATAAATAATAAGAAAAAACAAGGAGGGGGATCGAATGAAAAAAAGTACCCTTGTACTGGGTTTATTTTTTCTTGGGATATTATTAATAACTTCTGCTAATGGGCAATGGGCGAGGGTATATGGAGGAGGGGATGATGATTGTGCTTATTCTATTCAGCAAACAAAAGATGGTGGTTACATTGTTGCAGGTTATACAAAATCTTTCGGTAATCCAGATAAAGAATTCTGGATTTTAAAACTCAATTCTAAAGGTAAGATCAAATGGCAGAGAACTTATGGAGGATACAAATTTGCTGGGGGAACAGGGGATGATGTCGCTACATCAATTCAACAGACAAAGGATGGAGGATATATCGTTGCAGGATGGTTATATTGGGGGGAATGGGATTCCACCCTGATGATTTATGGATTTTAAAACTTAATTCAAAAGGAAATAGTATATGGCAGGTTTTTTATGGAGATAGTGATCCACTTTATCATTCTCATGAGAGAGCTTATTTCGTTCAACAAACAAAGGATGGAAGATATATAATCGTTGGCGAGAAATTTATAAATCTACCTCCTGGTTACCAATCCAGTACAGATATTTGGATTTTAAAATTAGATTCAAATGGCACTTGGATTTGGGAAAAGTGTTATGGAGGAAAGGATGATGATTATGCTTATTCTATTCAGCAAACAAAAGATGGTGGATATGCGATAGCAGGATATACATATTCATGTGGTGCTGGAGATAGGGATTTCTGGTTTTTAAAACTTGATTCAAATGGCATTTTACTGAACCAGAAAACATATGGAGGGAGCAAAAAAGATTACGCTGAGTGTATACAACAAACCAATGATGGAGGATATATAATTGCTGGTTCAACAAATTCTTTTGGAGCAGGAGATTTTGATTTTTGGGTTCTTAAAATTGATTATTATGGAAATATTAAATGGCAAAAAACATATGGAGGGCCAAAGGGAGATTACGCTCATTCAATTCAACAAACAAAGGATAGAGGTTACATAGTAGCTGGTTCCACACGGTCATTTGGAAAAGGCAAAAGTGATTTCTGGGTGATAAAACTTGATGCAAATGGAAATATTGAGTGGGAAAGAACATATGGAGGGAATAAGGAAGAGACAGCTTGGTGTATAAAACAGACAAAAGATGGGGGATATATTGTTGCTGGACAGACGAGGTCTTTTGGTAAGGGAGGATATGATATATTTATTTTGAAACTTGATTCAGACGGAGATATAGATCCATCTTGTAGGTTTATAGAAAGTTCAAATGCTCAAGTCTCAAATACTTCTGTCTCTTCCCGTCTTGCTACAAATTCTAGTCAAACTGGTGGTGTTTTTGAATGGGCTTATACTTCATTTCCTTTTCAAATTTCCAATGGGAAAACAAAACTACTCTGCAAAGCATAGAATAGACCACCTATAAATATTTCCCTCAAAAGAGAAATAAACAGAAGTCTTTTCAGGAAAGAAGCTTTTCATACAATTACATGGAGTGAAAATCCAAAAAATAGTAAATTTATCATTGTAGAATATAGAATTTACAGAAAATTAGCAGAGGAGAGTGATGAGAATTATGAACTTATAGCTTCTTTGTCTGCTAATGTATATGAATATGTTGATGGTTATTTAGATGTTTCAAAGAAATATGTGTATGTTTTAACTTCAGTGGAAATAGGAGGACATGAGAGTAGTTATTCTGAACCTGTTGGAAATTGATAGTAAAAAATTTTAAATTACCAATCAGGAGGAAAAAATGAAAAAGAGAATTATACTCTTTATATTATCTAACCTTTTAATTTTTCCTGGCCTCTTATTAGCAGAGAGTATTAAAATTGAAGGATGTTTGAATTACTATTCTATATCAGATTCAATCTATAAAGACATATATGGAAGTGGAAATATAATGTTCGGGGGTTCAGTAAGTTATGAGGTGATAAATAAACTCGAACTTAGAGCAGAAATTAATTATTATCAGGATAAAGGAGAGATGACTCTTACAAAAGAGGAAATCACTTTTACTATAATTCCAATTGTGTTTGGTATGAGATATCAATTAATTAAGAATAAAAATTTTAATCCTTATTTTGGAGGTGGATTAAGTTATTACACATATAAAGAGGATTTACCTCCTCGATTTGAAGATGTCTCTGATTCAACACTCGGATATCATATTGAAGGGGGAGGCTATTTCAATTTAGTCAAGGGCGTTTATATTAATTTGAATATTAGATATATTATAGCAGATGCTAAATCCGAGGAAGAGACCATAAAATTAGGTGGTTTTAGAGCAGGAATGGGAATCGGATATAATTTCTAAAATCCCAATAAAAATTCCCAAAAACCTAAATTATATAGAGAAGAAATTTATACTTAAAAAAGTGCTATCCGTAATCAGTTTAATTGTGTAAATGAAATATAGAAAGAATTTTTCGTTAATAGTAATATATCTCATATTCAAATCCGATGTTGTTTTTTCTCGCACAATATATTCGAGAGAGGGAAATGAAATTTGAGAAGTTCATTACTAATGTACAGCAAGTATGAAAAGGGAAATTTGTTTTTTCTATACATTAAAAGGGGAAATTCCATATAAGAGAATTCTTTATGCTGGTATTAGGTTTGATAAAAACCAAGTAATGAAATGGCATGAGGAGTATTCTTTTTTCTCCTCCAAAAGATTATTTGATTTTTCTCAAAAAAGCCCATAAAATTAATTCAAATGAAGATGAAGAAAATCAACCATCGACTGGCATTCGAAGAAAAATAATGACTTGAAATGAAAAAGATGGAAAGAAGATTTAAACAATTTAAATTCAATAATTTGAGTGGTAATTTTTTATCATTATGTTATAATCCTAAGGATGTTAGATTTAAAGTTTATTAGAGAAAATAGAAAAATTGTAGAAGAAATGCTAAAGAAAAGAAAGACTGATTTACCTCTTTATAGATTTTATGAATTAGATGAAGAGAGGAGAAATTTATTAAGAAAAATTGAAGAACTGAGAGCAAAGAGAAATAAAACATCAGATTTAATAGGGAAATTAAAGAAAGAAGGGAAAGATGCTTCTAAACTTATTGAAGAAATGAAAGAAGTTTCTAAAACTATTAAATCAATGGAAGAAAATTTAAATAAAATTGAAAAAGAACTTTCAAATTTTATGTTAATAATTCCAAATATACCTCATTCATCTGTGCCAGTAGGAGAAGATTCAGAAGATAATCTTGAAGTCAGAAGAGTAGGGGAGAAACCAAAATTTTCTTTTGAACCAAAACCTCATTGGGAAATTGGGAAAAAACTTGGTATACTGGACTTTGAAAGGGCAGTGAAAATTGCTGGATCAAGGTTTTCTCTCTATTTTGGAAAGGGAGCACAACTTGAAAGAGCATTGATTAATTTTATGCTGGATTTTCATACAGAAGAAAGAGGTTATGAAGAAGTTCTCCCACCTTTTATTGCGAATAAAGAAAGTTTAATTGGAACAGGAAATTTACCAAAATTCGAGTATGATTTATTTAAATTGAAAGGATATAATTGGTATCTTATTCCAACAGCAGAGGTTCCATTAACAAATATTTTTCGAGATGAAATATTAAAGGAAGATGAACTTCCAAAAAGATTTGTATCTTATACACCATGTTTCAGAAAAGAAGCAGGTTCTTATGGTAAAGATATAAGAGGACTTATTCGTCAACATCAATTTAATAAAGTTGAATTAATGACCTTTACTCTTCCAGAAGATTCCTATAAGGAATTGGAAAGATTGACTTCAGATGCAGAAGAGATTCTTAAAAGGCTTGGACTTCATTATCGTGTTGTTGTTTTATGTACAGGAGATTTAGGTTTTGCTTCAGCTAAAACATATGATTTAGAAGTGTGGATGCCTCATCGAAAAGCTTATGTTGAAATTTCATCTTGCAGTAATTTTGAAGATTTTCAAGCGAGGAGAGCTAATATAAAATTTAGAAGAAAAAATAAATTAAAACTTGAATTTGTTCATACTTTAAATGGTTCAGGTTTAGCTATTGGTCGAACAGTAAGTGCTATATTAGAGAATTATCAGCAAGAAGATGGTTCTGTTATAATTCCTAAAGTTCTCAGACGTTACATGAATGATTTGGAGAAAATTGAACCTAATAAAACTTGATAATTTCAACTAACATTATTAAAATTTTAAAAGAGGAGGGATGGCCGAGTGGCTTAAGGCGGCGGTCTTGAAAATCGCTTCCCGAGTTGAGCTCGGGACGGGGGTTCGAATCCCTCTCCCTCCGCCATAAATTTAGTTAATGGTTATCGGTTATTTGTTAAAGGATAAAAGTTTGACTTTATATCAAGAAATGTTAAAATAAAAAAGCTCGAAGGAGAGGTGCTGGAGTGGCTGAACAGGGTCGCCTGCTAAGCGACTGTCCCGATGAAAGTCGGGACCGTGGGTTCGAATCCCACCCTCTCCGCCAGAAGTAAAATTTATTTTCCTTCATTTCCAATTTAATATTTTTAAATAATATGAAATTTTTTATTCTCTTATAGAAAAAACAATTGACTTATAAACTAAAATATCAAATAATTTAAAGGTCTATTTCCAAAGGAGGAGGTTAATGGCTTTATTCAAAAAATTTCTTTTATGTCTAATTATTTTTGTGATATTTTTATTTATAAATTGTGTTAAAAAACAAGCAAACATGGTATTGCTAAATGGAAATGTAATTACAATGAATTCAAAAAAACCTTCAGCTGAGGCTGTTGCAATAATTAATGATAAAATTATTAAAGTAGGGGATAATAAAGAGATAAAAAAATTAATTGGACCGGAAACAAAAGTAATTAATTTGAAAGGAAAAACTGTGGTGCCAGGATTTATAGATGCACACTTACATTTTGTAAGTTTAGGAAATACTAAAAAAATTCTTAATCTTGTTGGCACAGTTTCTAAAGAGGAAATAATTCAACTTGTAGCAAATAAAATTTCAAAAGAAGGTGAAGAAAAATGGATTTTTGGCCGTGGTTGGGACCAAAATGATTGGCCAATAAAAGAATTTCCTACTCGCTGGGATTTAGATCCTGTTTCTCCTCGAAATCCTGTTATTTTAACAAGAATAGATGGCCATGCCATTTGGGTTAATAGTTTAGTTTTAGAAAAGGCTAGAATTACAAAGGAAACACCTGATCCTCAAGGTGGAAAAATAATACGAGACCCTGAAACTAATGAACCAACTGGAGTTTTAATTGATAAAGCTATGTCTCTTATAGAAAAAATTGTTCCATCTCCCTCGCGTAAAGAAAAAAAAGAAATGGTTATTTTAGCTTCTAAAGAATGCTCTTCCTTAGGCCTGACCACAATTCATGATGCAGGAGTAGATTTAGAAACAATAAAAATTTATAAAGAATTAATAAAGGAAAATAAATTGACTGTGAGACTATATGTAATGTTAGGATATCCTGGGAAAGCAATAGACATATATTTGGATAAAGGACCTGAAATAGAATATGGTAATAATTTTCTAACAATACGAAGTATAAAAATGTTTGCAGATGGAGCACTTGGTTCTCGAGGAGCAGCTTTACTTGAACCATATAGTGATGATCCAACTAATACTGGTCTAATTACTTTTGATCCAGATAAAGCTCTTCAAGTAATGATAAAAGCTCTAAAAAAAGGCTTTCAAATTTGTGTTCATGCAATTGGAGATAAAGCAAATAGATTAACCCTTGACCTTTTTGAAAGGGCTTTTCAAATAGTTCCTCGGGTAAAAGATCATAGATTTAGAATTGAACATACTCAAGTACTAACAAAAGAGGATATTCCAAGATTTGCAAAGTTAAAAATTATTCCTTCTATGCAGCCTACTCATGCAACTTCAGATATGTATTGGGCAGAAGATAGACTTGGTCCAGAAAGAGTTAAATTGGCATATGCATGGAAATCATTATTGGATACTGGTGTGAGGATAGCTGGTGGTTCTGATGCTCCAGTGGAAAGCGCTAATCCTTTATGGGGAATTTATGCTGCTTGTACTCGTCAAGATCATAAAGGATGGCCAGAAGGAGGGTGGCATTCAGAACAAAAAGTAACTCGATATGAAGCTTTAAAAATGTTCACAATTGATGCAGCTTATGCAGGATTTGAAGAAAAAATTAAAGGATCTATTGAAGAAGGTAAATTAGCTGACATAGTTGTATTATCAAAAGATATATTAACTATTCCTGCAAAAGAAATATTAAATACACATGTAGAAATGACTATTGTAGGAGGAAAAATAGTTTACCAAAGATAAAAAGGAGCAGTGTCACTTTTTATAATATCCAAAAATATTTTAATTATTTCAGGATCAAAGAGAACACCAGTGTTTTCTTCCAAAATCTGAAAGATCCTTCCCGCACTTAATTTTTTTCTAAAAGGACGATTTGAACTTAAGGCTTCAAATGAATCAACAATTCCTAATATTCTTGCATCCAAAGGAATTTCTTCTCTTTTAAGTCCTTCTGGATAACCGGATCCATCCCATCTTTCATGATGATATTTAATTGATGGAATGAGAGAATGGAGAAAATTAAAAGGAGATATTATCTCACAGCCAGTAATAGGATGTTGCTGAATAATTAATCTTTCATTTGCACTTAATGGAGATTCTTTCTGTAATATAGTATCACTAATAGATATTTTACCTATATCATGTAATCGTCCAGCCAATTCTAAAATTTCTAATTTTTCTGATGAATATCCTAATCTATAACCAATTTTTTTTGCATAATATGCAACTCTTTCTGAATGGCCTATTGAATACTGCTCTCTGTTTTCCACATATTTAACCAATTTTAAAAGTAATTCTAAAACTCCTTTTTTAAATCCATTTATATTTTTAAATTTATTAACTTCATTTACAAAAGTCATTTTTCCTCCTATCTTTTGCTTTTGCAAAAAATATGCCAAGTATAATTTTTAGATTATTTTTTTATTATCAATAAGATAACTAATTTGACTTACTTGACTAAAATAATAATGACAAAATTTGTCAATCATTTTAACAATAATTGTCATTACTGAAATGTCGGCATGCCGACATATTAAAATTAAAATAACTTGATTTTTCATGATTAATTATATAAATTAATTTGGAGGTAATAAGTGATTATCACAATTGCCAATCAAAAAGGTGGGGTAGGCAAGACCACAACAGCAATTAATATTTCTGCTGCTTTAGCTTTTATGGGATATAAAACACTTCTTGTTGATGTTGATCCTCAGGCCAATTCAACAATTTCATATATTATTAATCCAGAAAAAATTGAAAAATCTATATATGAAGCTTTAACTAATTCTAATATTTCATTAAAAGATATTATAATAAAAACCACAGTTCCTGGTTTAAATCTTGTTCCATCAAAAATCTCTATGGCTAAAATAGAATCAAATTTATTGGGCGAAATAGATAGTTATTATAGATTGAAAGACAAAATAGAAGGAATTAAAAATGATTATCAATATATTATCATAGACACTCCGCCTACTTTAGGTTTAATTACATTAAATGCATTAGTAGCAGCTTCTCATATTTTAATTCCAATACAACCTTCATATCTTTCTCTTGAAGGAACTGATGATTTACTTGAGACTATTGAAAAAGTAAAGCAAAGGGCTAATCCTGATTTAAAAATCTTAGGTGTATTAATAACTCTTCATGATAAAAGAACTGTTATATCAAGAGATGTAATTAACAAAATTAAAGAAGTTTTTGGGAAAACTGTTTTTAAAACAATAATCACACGAAATGTAAGATTGGAAGAAAGTCCAGCATATAAAGAATCCATTTTTACTTTTGCTCCAAATTCATCTGGAGCTATTCAATATAAAAATTTAGTAGAGGAGATAATTAGTCGTGCGTAAAAAAATAGGTTTACCAGAATCTGTTAAAATGCGGCATGATACTCATTTTGTTGAACTTTTATCATCTATATCAAAAAGTCCTTTACTCAGACTTATTTCAGTAGATAAAATTTATCCAAATCCAAATCAACCAAGAAGTGAATTAGGAGATATTGAAGAATTAGCATCTTCAATAAAATTAAAAGGAATTTTAGAGCCAATTATTGTGCGACCAAAAGGAGATGCATATGAGATAGTTTCTGGTGAAAGAAGATATAGAGCTGCAATAAAAGCAGGATTAAAAGAAGTCCCATGCATTGAAATGGATGTTGATGACAAAGAATCTTTAGAAATATCCTTAATTGAAAATCTTCATCGAAAAGATCTTGACCCTTTTGAAGAAGCAGAAGGATTAAGAGCTTTAGTTGAGATTTATGGTTATACTCATCAAGATATTGCTAACAAAATTGGAAAGTCAAGAATTTCTATTACTGAAAGTCTCAGTCTTATAAAAATTCCAGAAGATATTAGAAAATTATGCAGCAAATATAATATAAAAGCTCGAACAATTTTAATACAAATTGCTCGTCAATCTTCAAAAGAAAAAATGGTAGAACTTATAGAAAGAATTAAAAAAGAAGGATTAAGTAGAGAAGATACCAGAAAATTATCTCGTGAACTAAAAGAGAAAAAGATTGAGAAACCAAAAAAATATATTTTTAAATTTAAATCTCCTGGAAAAGAATATCAATTAAGTATAACTTTTAGTAAAAGTAAGGTTGAAAAGGAAGAAATAATAAGAATTCTTGAACATATAATAAAAAAATTAAAAGAAGAAAGTTAGACTGAAAATTCTATTAGTATTTTTAATTAATTTTTTTATTGGTTTACATAATATACCTTATACGACCCAATATTATAAAATATTTAAATAAAAACTAAAATAAACCAAAGATAAATTATTTAATTATTAATTTCAGTAATTCAGCTTTCTCAAGCAGTTTAAAATATTCAAATAATTCTGTTATATTAATAGGTCCAAATTCAGCAGAGACAGCTCTTGCAATATCATAAATACTTCTTTTTCCATTAATAAAATTTACTGCTTCATAAGCAATAACACCCTTAATTTTAATTTTTTTCAATTTTTCTAATTCTTGTTGTTCTAATTTAAGTTCTAAATAATCTGAAAAAATTGGGCCTTTTATATCTTTATTACGAATTGGAATTATCCGGGAAAACTTTTTCTCTGTCACATTAATTTTAGGTTTAAGAGGTTTTATTTTTAAATTTTTACAGAATTGTTTATAGAGTTTCTCGCATTCTTTTTTAAATGAATTTGCTAAAAGAGATAGATGTTGGGTAAAATTTTTTATCATATTTTTAATGTTTATGTTTTTTGAAAAAATTAATGTTGATTTAACTGCTTCAATTTCTCTATTTAATGAGTGTTCAATAACATTCAATACTTGTTTATATGCCTCATATAATTTCGTTTTATCAGTATTACTCTTTAATAATAGTTCTAAACTTTTATAATAATCTTCAGTTAAACGAGCAATTCCATTTTGGAGTACAAGTCGAGCAATATTAATTGCTTCTCTCTCTTCTGCATTTGCAAGATAAATTGCTGAACCAAGTGCTATAAAACATGCACGACGAAGTTCAGACGAATCCACTTTATCCATATTATCAAGATTTGTATGATGAAAAATATCATTATGTCCTAACATAACAGAAGGAACTTTAATGAGACCATCATTAAAAATATAATGGTCGCTTCCACCACTAAAAGGTGCTATTCTAAAAAGAAAAGGTCTTTTGCTTCCATTAATACTTGTCAAATTCAATTTTGAAGCTAATTTAGCAAAATTTATCACTACATCATTTAAAAAGCTTGGAAGCGAATCTGGTGTCTGGATAATAGTAAAAACTCCCCTTGTCTTGCAAAAATCTTCTCCAATCATATCGCAATTTATAACTGCAATTGTTTTTCGAATTTCTTCAAAATGATCTTTAACATAAGGAATAGTACCTGCAAATTCAGGTACCCAGAGAAATCTAATTGTTCTTTTAGGAGGTGAAATTAACCCTTTATCAATCATTGTCTTTAATGCTCTTGCCATCTCAAGCATTCCACCACTTCCACTTGCATTATCATTTGCACTTGGCATTGGATGGCAAAGATGTCCTATTATTAAAATTTGCTCATCAGGATAAATTGATCCTGGCAAAGAAGCTGTTAAAATTTCAACTTTAGACTCATAAAATTCAGTCTCAACATCAGCTTTTAAAACTACTTTTTTTCCTTCATCAAGAAATTTTTTAAGTTTCCATCCTTGAATTTTGCTAATATTAAAAGCAAAACCTATTTTTTCTCTTTCTTCCCATTTAGGCCAAATAGCAGTATAACGAATCATATTTGGATATCCAGGTCTAACTTCAGGAGAATACCAAGTTATTACACCAATTGCTCCTCTTTTTATTGCTTCTCTCATTACCCTTCCTGTATATCCAGTAGCTAAGACAATTTTTCCTTTAACATCCTTTCCTTTATAGGAGTCCTCCCCTATTCCACTACCTACATCAATTAGTTCTGCAGTTACATGCGCGGAATTGCTGTGTTTTACAAGTGTAAGAGGTATTTCTTTATAAGAACATAATCTCACTTTCTGAGGAGAAATCATCCATAATTCTGCTTTTTTTGCTTTCCAACCTATTGGAGTACGATATGTATAGTAAAAAGTTGAGCCATTTGAAAACCAATTTTCTATTTTTATGTCTGAGTAACCTATTTTTTCTAATTCTTTTTTAATCATTAATACAGCTTCATGAAATCCTTTAGATGCCTGAATTCGGTCATACTTTGTAATCAATGATACATAATGATAAGCTATTTCACCTGATATTTCTTTTAAGGCTTCAATTAGTTTTTTGTCAGCTAATGGTTTTTCTGAAAAGCTGTAATGTAATAATAAAACTAATCCCAATACCAATAAGCTACACTTTTTTATTATTCTCATTATTAACCTCCATTATTTTAACTAAAAACTTAAAATTAAAAACGAAAAATTACAACTAAAAATTTAAAACTTTGTTTAGTCTTTATTTTTTGCTTTTAATTTTTTACTTTTCCATTATTTTAAAGATATACAGATAAAATACCGCTTAAATAAAATCCATTCTGAAATCCAGTTTCAATTTTAATGTCAAATATATCATTTATTTTTAACCTTAGACCAATAGGCATATAAAAGAAAGGGATATAAATACCAATTTCATCCTGTTCTTCTACATCAATATCTTTTACTAATTGTCCTTTAACAAATATATTCAATTTCCCTACTCCAAGACCAATACCAGTATAGGGGTTTAAAGGTAAGTTATTGAAAAAATTAAAGATAGCAGAAACATTTGTTGAATATTGAGTTAAATCAATACTTCCTTTAATTGAATCCCAGTTTTTTTTATATTGCCAGATACCACTACCACTCATTTTTTCATATACGAAGGAAAGTTGAAAAACAGTAGAAATAAAGCTTTTTATTCCTTCTTCATAACTTATTTTTATAAAATATGTATTTCCATTCAAAGCAGGAGATTCATAAACTAATTTATTCATAATAATCTTTGGAATTCCATACCATCCACCACCTATTCCCAGAGCCCACCTTGTAGATATTAAATCAGCTTTTTGAGCAAAACCATTAGAATACAAAATTAAAATTATAAATATAATTATTGTTTTTTTATTTCTCATTATTGTCTTTTTGATTGAGAAATAAAAATTCAAAATCCAGTTTCAGAATTAATTCATTTAATGATTTATTTTTATAATCTGGTAATTTTTTTTCTATTTCATTTAAAATTCTTATTAATTCAGGACTTCCATAATATTTTAAGATTTTTATGAATTCTTCTATTTTAGACCATTCATTCTGAGTTAAATAAATCTTTTTAATCTCCTGTCTATTTTTAAAAAATTCTTCGCTAAACTTCGCCACAGGCTTCAAGCATTCAGAAGCCAATTCAAAGGCATATGGGTCAATTAATAAAACTGAATTAACTTCAGGGGCAAATTTGTAATATAACTCTATCACTCTATTTCCTCTTATTGTAGATTTTAATATATTATCTCTTATAAATTTAAGATATGCAATCTCTTTTGGTGAGCTTTTTTCTTTTTTTAAAGAGGTAACAATTGGGCATTTATTGTCATCTTCATCTTTCTCTTCAGGCTCTTCAGGAGGGTATTTTCCAGCTATAAAATCTTTGTAAGTGTAATAAGCTTTTTTTGGTGTATAGTCACTGTAAATTATTCCAAATTTGGGAATTTCAGGTCTTGGATCATCTATTATTTCATAAAAAAATATTTTATTTATATACAATTTAATTCTCATGCTTTGTAAAAATTCAAGATAATATTTTGATTGAACTTCCTCCCCTACTTCATCTGTAGGCCATCCTGTCTCTGTAATCCAGAAAGGTTTATTGTCAACTCCTTCTTCTTTTAATACCCTAAGGACAGAAGGAATTAATGGACCTTGGTCATTTTCTAATTTATCAAAAATATAACTTGGTCCTTTAATATCATAAATATGATGAGAAATTATATCCAGATGATTTTTCGCTTTTCTTAAAATTCCTCTTAACCATACATTCCACATTTCTTTTTCTGTGGTTAGATGAGCTAAATCAGGCCCTACTATTTTACAACTGGGATCAACTGATTTTGCTGTTTTGGAACCAGGAATGAGAATTTTATCCACATATTCATCTAATGTCCCAGCCCAGAATTTCTCTAAATTAGGTTCGTTCCACATAGACCAATATTTAATTTTATTTTTGTAGCGAGATACTGCTTTTTTAACAAAATTAGTCCAATAATGCTTTTTTAATGGTGGATAATTTTTAGATTGGCCATTGTTTGCCCATGAAGGAGTATATGCGAGAATTGCAAGAATACTTAAATCCTTTTTTATAGAATTATTTACAACTTTATCTATTTTTGACCATTTAAAATAACCACGAGAAATTTCAATTTCATGCCAATTAAAATCAATTCTAATCCATTTTATTCCAGCATTTTGAATTTTAGTGAGAGCTCGATTCTCTGGTACATGAGCATTTATTCCATAAGGAGAAGGATCTTGTTGAGATAAAATACATAAAGGAGTTAATAAGAGAATTATGTATAGAATTCCTTTTTTTACCTTTGACATATTCTTTTTATGACACTGGTGAAACATTTTAAATAATTGAATACATAAAGTCAAATTTATTGACTTTCTTCAAAAAATAACCTAAATTTTTAATATGCTCGTTAAACTAATTTTAATTGCACTTCTAATATTTGTAATTTATTTGGTTATAAAATTCTTTAGATTTCTAAATAAAATTAATCTTATTTTTAAAACCACTAAAGAATCTTACACTCAATCAAAAAAGTCAAATTTAATGGTAAAAGATGAGGTTTGTAATACTTATCTTCCTCAAGAAGATGCAATAGAAATAAATATTGGAGGGGAAAAACATTATTTTTGTTCACAGGAATGTAAACAAAAATTTTTAGAAGAACATAAAAAGGGATTCTTAAAAAAGTCTTGACAATTTATATCAAGTTTTATATAAACTCTATCCGTGATTAGCTTGACGGAAATTTACTGGATAATAATTCCTGCCATGATAATGTGCAACCCGAACACGGGTTAATATAAAAATCCCGTGTTCGGGATCCTCCCAAATTAATAATTCTTCTCTAAATATTGTTTCAATTCTCTATTGGAGGTATAAAATGGCAAAAACCATTAAAGAAATAAATGAAAAAATAAAAAAACGAAAGGCAAAAGTTGTTACAGCAGATGAAATGACTAAAATAGTAAAGGAAATTGGACCTAAAAAAGCTTATAAAGGAGTGGATGTTGTAACCACTGGAACTTTTGATGCAATGTGTTCATCAGGAGTTTGGATTAATTTTGGACATGCAGATCCACCAATAAAAATGTCACGAGTATGGATTAATGGAGTAGAAGCATATACAGGAATAGCAGCAGTTGATGCATATATTGGTGCTACTCAGCCATCAGAATCGCAAGGCATAAAATATGGAGGAGCTTATGTTATAGAAGATTTAGTTAAGAGAAAACCAGTAATTGTCAGGGCAGAAGCTTATGGAACAGATTGTTATCCAAGAAAGAGTATAGAGACGCAAATAACAATAGATGATTTAAATCAGGCAATTATGTGCAATCCACGAAATGCTCTTCAAAAAAACAATGTAGCTACAAACTCTTCTGATAGAGTTCTTTATACATATATGGGTAAACTTCTTCCTAATTTTGGAAATGCTACTTATACAGGAGCAGGTGAACTTTCACCTTTAATGAATGATCCTACTTTTGAAACCATTGGTATAGGCACAAGAATTTTCCTTGGAGGAGCGCAAGGCTACATAATTGGGAGTGGAACTCAGCATGATCCAAAAAATGGTTTTTCTACAATAATGGTTATTGGAAATCTTAAAGAAATGTCAAACAAATTTTTGAGAGCAGCTACTTTTACAAACTATGGATGTACCTTATATGTTGGAATAGGTGTTCCAATACCTGTTTTGAATGAAGAAATAGCAAAAAATACAGGAATAAGTGATAGTGAAATATTTACAAATGTTGTGGATTATGGAATTTCCTCTCGCTCAAGACCTGTGCTTAAAAAAGTTAGTTATGCTGAGCTGAAATCAGGATTTATAGAAATTAATGGAGAGAAAGTAAAAACTTCTCCTTTATCAAGTTATTCAATGGCAAAACAAATAGCTGAATTATTAAAAGAATGGATTGAAAATGGAGAATTCCTTTTAACTGAACCTGTTGAAAAACTTTCTTTAACAGAAAGTCTTAAGCCAATGGTTATGAAAGAACCTGAAGAAATAGAATTTTATGAGGAAAAAAAGATAAAAATTCTAAAAAATAAATATCTATATTTATACAAAGATGAAAATTCATGTATTCATTGTGGAGTTTGTATATCTATATGTCCTGAGAATGTTTTTTATCGCGATGAAAAATGGAATATACATATAAATCATGAAAATTGCACAGGTTGTGGAGTATGTGAAGACATATGTCCAGTAGAGGCAATATACATTCATTAAGAAATAACAATTAAAAGATTTATACTGAGGATAAAAAAGACAATTTTTAAAGTTTAAAATTATGAAAAATATTCTTGTAAGGCTTTTACTTCAAGATCTCCTTTTCGAAGCGCCTCAATTCCATTTACACAAGCATAAGCTCCAGAAATTGTAGTAATGCATGGAATTGATCTTTTTATAGCTATTTTTCTTATATTTAAACTATCTTGCTTTGGACCTTTTCCAGTAGGAGTATTTATTATAATATCAATTTCTCTATTCTTAATTAAATCAATAACATTTGGTCTTCCTTCATAGACCTTTAATATTGATTTTACATTCAATCCATTATTTCTTAACACAGTAGCTGTTCCTTGTGTGGCAACCAATTTAAAGCCCATATCACTTAATTTTTTTGCTATAAATATAATTGCTCTTTTATCTTTATTTTTCACACTAATAAAAACTGTTCCTTTAGTTGGTAAATTGTGTCCTGCAGAAATATAAGCTTTAGCAAAAGCTTTTCCAAAATCTGTATCAATCCCCATTACTTCTCCAGTTGATTTCATTTCTGGACCAAGAATTGGATCAACTCCTGGTAATTTATCAAAGGAAAAAACAGGATATTTTACAGAAAAATATTTTGGAATTATCTCCTTAGTAAAGCCTAAATCCTTTAAATTTTTACCCATCATAACTTTTGTAGCTAATTTAGCTAAAGAAATACCAATTGTTTTACTTACATATGGAATTGTTCGAGAAGCTCTTGGGTTAACTTCTAAAACATAAATTATATCTCCTTTTATTGCAAATTGGATATTTAATAAACCTTTTACTTTTAATTTCTTAGCAATTAATTTTGTCTGATGTTTTATTTTTTCTATTTGTGAATTAACTAAAGTAACAGGAGGTATAACACAACTACTATCTCCTGAATGAATACCTGCTTCTTCAATGTGCTCCATTATACCTCCAATAACTACAGTCTCTCCATCAGATATTGCATCAACATCAACCTCAATAGCATCTTCAATAAATTTATCTATTAAAATTGGGTATTCTTTTGATACTTTTATAATTTGATTAAGAAAATAATTCTCAAATGCAGAAAGAGAATAAATTATTTCCATTGCTCTTCCACCTATTACATAGGAAGGCCTTACTAAAATAGGATAACCAATTTTTTCTGCAATTTTAATTGCTTCATTAATTGAATAAGCAATTCCGCTTGGAGGTTGGTTTAAATTAAGATTAGATATAAATCTCTTAAATCTACTCCTATTTTCAGCAATATCTATTTTATCCGGTGTAGTTCCAATAATTCTTATTTGTGAATCACTGGTTTTCTTTATTTTTTTAATCAAATTTAAAGGAGTCTGTCCCCCAAACTGGACTATAATTCCATCTGCTTTTTCCTTTTCAATAATATTTAATATATCTTCTTCATACAATGGTTCAAAATATAATTTATCAGAGGTATCATAATCAGTGCTTACAGTTTCTGGATTTGAATTAATCATAATGGATTCAATTCCTTCTTCTTTTAAGGCTTGAGCACAATGGACACAACAATAATCAAATTCAATTCCTTGACCAATTCTATTTGGACCTCCTCCTAAAATCATTATTTTCTTTTTTTGACTTTGCCTATTTTCATCTTCTTGCTCATAGGTTAAATAATAGTATGGAGTAAAAGCCTCAAACTCTCCTGCACATGTATCAACACATTTAACCACAGGCTTAATATTTCGGTTTTTCCTATATTCCCTTATGTTCTTAAGTTTTTGCTTTAAAGAAATTGCAATTTGATAATCAGACATTCCGAATTGTTTTGCTTTTTTTATTAATTGGGAAGGGAGAGCCAATAAACCCTTTTTTTGAACTTTTGATTGATAGGAGATCAATTGATTTTCAAGTTCAAGAATTTGTTTTATTTGAATAATAAACCAGGGATCTATACCAGTGAGTTCATATATTTCTTTAATTTCAATTTTTTTCAATAATGCAGCTTGAATATAAAATAAACGGTTTGAAGAAGGAACACGGAGATTTGATTTTATTTCTTCAATATCCAAATTTTTAAGATGGTTTTTTAAATAACAAACACCTATTCCAAAATCTTCTTTTTCTAAACCTCTTAAGGCTTTTTGTAAAGCTTCTTTAAATGTTCTACCAATTGCCATAACTTCTCCAATAGATTTCATTTGAGTTGTAATTTTAGTATCTACATCTTGAAATTTTTCAAAATCCCATCTTGGTATTTTAACCACACAATAATCAAGAGCTGGTTCAAAGGATGCAGGTGTCTTCTTTGTAATATCATTTGGTATTTCATCCAAAGTATAGCCAATTGCAAGTTTAGCAGCTATTTTTGCTATTGGAAAACCTGTAGCTTTTGAAGCAAGAGCTGAACTTCTTGAAACTCGAGGATTCATTTCAATAACTAACATTCTTCCATTTTTAGGATTCACAGCAAATTGAATATTTGAACCCCCTGTTTCTACTCCTATAGCACGAATTATTTTTAAAGCAATATCTCTCATTTTTTGATACTCTTTGTCAGTTAAAGTCTGTGCAGGAGCAACTGTAATAGAATCTCCAGTATGTATACCCATTGGATCTAAATTCTCTATAGAACAAATAATTACAACATTATCTTTCAAATCTCGCATAACTTCTAACTCATATTCTTTCCATCCAATTACTGACTCTTCAATTAGTGCTTCATGAATCGGAGATGAGCGAAGTGCCCAATCAATCATTTCTTTATATTCTTCTATATTATATGCAATCCCAGCTCCAGTACCTCCAAGAGTAAAAGAAGGCCGTATTATTATTGGAAAATTAATAGAATCAAGCAATTTTAAAGCTTCTTTAATATCTCGGATAATACCTCCTTTTGGGACTTCTAAATCAATTTTCTCCATTGTTTTTTTGAACAATTCTCTATCTTCAGTTTTTTTGATAGAGTCAACTTTTACTCCTATCATTTCTACATTGTATTTTTTAAGAATTTTTCGTTCAGAAAGTTCAACAGCTAAATTCAAAGCTGTTTGTCCTCCTAAAGTTGGAAGTATAGCATCTGGTCTTTCCTTTTGAATAATTTTTACTAATATTTCAGGAACAAGAGGTTCTATATAAGTTTTATCTGCCATTTCTGGGTCAGTCATGATTGTTGCAGGATTTGAGTTAACAAGAATTACTTTATACCCTTCCTCTCTTAATGCTTTACATGCTTGAGAACCTGAATAGTCAAATTCACATGCTTGTCCTATTATTATTGGGCCTGAACCAATTATGAGTATTTTTTTAATATCCTTTCTTTTTGGCATATTTAATTATTCGTATAGTGTAATTTCTATAAAATATCAAGGATTAATTTAAGAAAATTATATTTGCGCTGTTATTAATTTTTTAAATTCATCAAATAGATAGCTTGTATCATGTGGTCCAGGACATGACTCTGGATGAAATTGAATTGAGATAAAAGGAATTTCCTTATGTCTAATTCCTTCAACTGTATTATCATTTAAATTAATGTGAGTTAACTCAATTTTTTTATCCTTAAAACTTTCAAAATCAATCGCAAAACCATGATTCTGTGTAGTAATCATAACTCTTCCTGTGGTTAAATCTTTTACAGGATGATTTCCTCCTCTATGGCCAAATTTCAATTTATATGTTCTTCCACCAAGGGAAAGTCCAAGAATTTGATGACCAAGACAAATACCTAAGATTGGCACTTTATTTAGAAGTTTTTTAGTTGTTTCAATCCCATAGTGAACAATTGCTGGGTCTCCAGGTCCATTTGAAAGAACAATTCCTAAAGGTTTATATGATAATATAAAATCATAATTTGTTTTTGCTGGAAAAACAATAATGTCAAAATCTCTTTTCTTCAGTTCTCTGAGAATATTGAGTTTAACTCCAAAATCTAAAAGAGCAATTAAAGGATTTCCTGCTCTTCCATTATAAAAATAAATTTTTTTTGTTGTAACATATTGGACTAAATCCTGTTCAGAAATAGACGGTGATTTTTTCACTTTTTCAATTAATTTGCTTTTTGATTGTTCTCTATTAGTTAAAATCCCTTTCATTGCTCCATAAATTCTAATTTTCCTTGTAATTGCTCGAGTATCAACATCAGTTAAAGTAAATACATTGTTTTCAATAAGAAAATCTTTTAAATTTTTCTCTGCACGCCAGTTACTTGAAATTTCACTAATTTCTCGAATTACAAAACCTTCAACTTGAACTTTCAAAGATTCAGAATCTTCTTTATTCACTCCATAATTTCCAATTAAAGGATAGGTCATTACAACAATTTGTCCTTTATAGGAAGGGTCAGTTAAAACTTCCTGATAACCTGTCATTGAAGTATTAAATACTACTTCTCCATAACATTCAAACTCTTTATTAAAAAATGTCTTACCTTCATAAATAGACCCATCCTCTAAAGCTAAATAGGCTTTTTTCATTTTAGATTTTTATCATTCTATCAATAGCATTTTTTGCTTTTTTTGCAATTTCATCTGGGACTTTAACCACAAATTTCATTTCTTGAAGGGATTGAAGAACTTTTTTTAAAGTTATTTTTTTCATATTAGCACAGAGAGCATATTCATAAGCTGGATAAAAATTTTTATTAGGATTTTCCTTTTTAAGTCTATATATAATCCCTGCTTCTGTAGCTATAATAATTTCTTTTTTATCAGTTTCCCTTGCTTGTCTAACCATTCCTCCTGTTGATAGAATTTTATCAGCTAATTCTAAAACTTCGCCTCTACATTCAGGATGAGCCCAAACTTCTGCTTCTGGATATTTTTGCTTTTTTTCTAAAATATGTCTTGGTAAGATATTTCTGTGCACATAACAGTATCCATCCCATAGAATAAGTTTCTTATTATTAATCTGAGAAGCTATATAACTTCCAAGATATCTATCAGGTGCAAATAAAATTTCATTTGAATTAATAAATTCAACTACTCTGATTGCATTTGAAGAAGTGCAGCAAAAATCACATTCTGCTTTTACATCAGCTGTTGAATTAATGTAGCATACCACAGGCTTTCCAGGATACCTACTTTTCCAATCCTTCATTTCTTTGGCGCTAATCATATCAGCCATTGGACATCCTGCTGTTATATCAGGAATAAGAACAGTCTTATCTGGAGCCAAAATCGAGGCAGTTTCAGCCATGAAATGAACACCACAAAAAACAATTATTTTTTCCTTAACTTTTGCAGCTTTTTGACTAAGACCCAAGGAATCACCTATATAGTCTGCAATATCCTGAATCTCACCTCTTTGATAATTATGAGCCAGTATTATTGCATTCCTTTCTTTTTTTAATTTAATTATTTCTTCAATACATTCCTTTTCTGTCAATGTTTTACTCCATAATATGAATTAATCCAACATTTATGTATATCACTTTTTGAGTAAATTGGAAAGAGTAATTAATTTATTGTAAATAATATCTTTAAACTTTCGCTTTTTTGAGCTTCACTAAAAGCTTTCTCCCATTCACTTAAAGAATATTCACCATCAATTAAAGATTCTACATCAATTAAATTCTTCTCTAACCATTCCAAAGCTTTATTAAAAGGACCACATCTTGACCCTATAATATTAATTTCATTAATTACAATAGAAGAAATATTAAAATTTATATTATCAAAGTAAGTACTTTTTAAAATTATTTTTCCTTCTGGCTTTACATATTTTAAAGCCTGTATAATTCCTTGTTTCTTTCCAGTAGCTTCAACTATAATATCAAATTTTTCAGTAATTTCTTTCCCTAATAAAATTGTTTTAATACCCTTATTTTCCAGGATTTTCAATTTTTTTCTATATTTTCCTAAGCAGTAAGTTTCAGTTCCTGCTTTCTTAATTACTTGTGCAATAAGCAAACCTAATTTTCCATCTCCTAATATTAAAACTTTATCTTTTTCTTTCAATTTTATTTGCTCTAAAATTCTTAAAGCTGCAGCTAATGGTTCTGTAAAAACAGCTATTTTATTTGGAATATTATCTGAAACTAAATGAAGATTTGAAAGAGGAAGAGTTATATATTCAGCAAATACACCATCTTTCTTTAAAATTCCAAGGACCTTTCTATAGGGACAATGATTTGCTTTATTTTTTAAACAATAATCACAGCTACCACATCCAATATTTATTTCTCCAACAACTCTTTTTCCAATCCACTTTTCATTCTTAGCTTTTACCACTTTTCCCACAAATTCATGGCCAAGTATTCCTTCAAAATTCATATACCCCTTTAAAATTTCAAGATCAGTATTGCATATTCCTGCTTTTAAAATTTTGATAAGAACTTCATTTTGTTGAGGTTCAGGAATTGAAACTTCTTTTAACTCAATTCGTTTATTACTAAAAACGAGAGCTTTCATCAAATTTTGATTTTTCTTAGCTCATTTAAAACTTCCTCTGCTGATTGATATCTATTTCTTTTATCTTTTTCAAGACATCTTAAAATTATATGTTCAAGAAGCCCAGGTATATCTTTTCTAATTTCTCTTAAAGGTCTTAGTTTTTTAGAAAGATGTTGAGAGAAAACATCTCCCTCAGCAAAAGGAGGCCGTCCTGCTGCTAAATGATAAAGAGTTGCTCCTGCTGAATAAATATCTGTTCTATGATCAATTGAAGTACCCAAAATTTGTTCTGGTGCCATATAATAAGGAGTTCCACTATAAGTCATTTCTTTACTTTCTCCTGACATAATAATAGCTATACCAAAATCCATAACTTTTATTTGCTTATCTTTTGTAAGCATTATATTATGAGGTTTTATATCCCTATGAATAACTCCTTTTTTATGAGCATAATCCAAAGCTCTAAAAAGATTATAAGCTACAAAGACTAATTGAGGAATAGTAAGCCTACCTACTTTTCTCAGAAAATCCATAAATGTCTCTCCCTCAATAAATTCCATGGAAATAAAATAACTTTCTTCTATCTGACCAACATCATAAATAGTAATAATATTTGGATGAGATAATGCTGCAGAAGTTCTTGCTTCAGTAAAAAATCTTTCCACTGCTTTTCTTTTCTGTAAAAATTCTTTATTTAGCATTTTTAAAGCCACACATCTTTTTAAAATTAAATCTTCAGCCCTGTAAACTGCTCCCATACCTCCTTCTCCTATTTTTTCAATTATTCTGTATCTTTCTGATGAATCTTCTACTGCCTTTTCAAATTTAGCTTTATCTCTGGCTTTTTCTTCTATTTTATGAACCTTATCCTCAATGTCTTTATAATCTTTATCAAGAACATAAATTCTGTTGTATAAAGTTTTTGCTTCATCATATTTTTGACTTTCTTCATAAGTACGTGCCAAATAATAATAATATTCTTTATTGCTCTCACTTATTGTCTCATTATTAATTGCTTTAAGGAACTTCTCCTCTGCTTTATTAAAATTTTCTTTTTTTAAATAAATTTTTCCTGCAATGAAATTTGCTTGATAAAAATTAGGGCTTTCATAAGGAACTTTTTCAAGAAGCTCTAAAGCTTCATTCTCTTCACCCATTTCAAATGCAACCTTTCCTGCTTGAAAATAATCCTCTGCTAATTTAAAAAGAATTAATGCTTTATTTAAATTTTTAATTTGATAATAAATAGATGCAGCTTGTTGGAAATCTTTTCCCAATTCATAACACTCAGCTGCTTTTTCTAATTCCCCTATTCTTAAATAATTATCTCCAGCAAGAACAAAATTTTTACTTTTATAAAAACATTCTGCGGCTTTTTGATCTTCATTGTCCCATTCATATAATTTTGCTGCTCTCTCATAATCACCTCCTTTCTCAAAATACTGTGCAGCTTTTCCAATTTGATTTTTAGCAAAATAACCTTCTCCAAGCATTTGATATTCTTTTTGTTTATCCCCTAATTTTTTATATATATCTGCAGCCTGAAAGAAATTTCCTGATTGTTTATAAAAATTCGCAGCTTCCTCTAATTTTCCATATTCCCTACATAAATCACCTGCTTTCTCAAACATATTCTGTTCAATTAATATCTCCAAGCAACGATTTATTTGGCCAGAATTTTCCATTGCTATAATTACTTTTTCAAATTTTTTCTCTATTTCCTTATCTCTTTGGATATGTTCTTTGTTATTTATGTACCATTTTTCATAATTTGTAATAGCTTTTCCTAATGATCCTGCTTTTTCAAAAGCTTTTCCTGCTTCAAAAAACAATTTTTCTTTTTCAAATAATTCTCCAGCTTCTTCCCATCTTTTTAAAAGAAGAAGTAAATGAGCTGCTTCTGAATATTTTTGTTTATTTAAATATAATTTGACTGCTTCTTCAATTTTACCTGAGGATATATAAAAATCTACTAATTCAGAAAAAAGCCCGTATTTTAAATATAATTTCTCAGCTTTTTTAATTTCACCCATTTTCTGGTACAAGCGAGCTAAACTGAGAAAATTATTAAAATTTTTATAAATTTTTATTGCTTTTTTATATTTTCCAATTTTTTCATAAAGTTTACCGGCTTCTTCAATATAGCCCAATTTATAATTTTTTCTTGCTTCTCTATTTAAACGAAAATTATGAAGAAATATTGTAAAGAAATTAGATAAAAATGGAGTTTTATTATATATTGTTATAATTATACTTTTGTCTAATGCTCTAATTAATTTTATAAAAAGAATGAGAATAATAAAGTAAATAAAAAATTGAACATATAAAGGCAAATTTGATATTTGAATATCTGGAATTCTAAAATCTTTTAATTTAATAAGTATTTCTTCCATCAATCCTTTGTGAATATCTTAATTGTTTGCAATAACAAAGTCAATATTGCAAAAGTTCAAAAACATATTGGACTCCCTTGAGGGAAAAGGAAAGGATTAAAATTGCGTCAGATCTATCTTAGGAGTTATTTTCGTGGTTATAATTGGCTTATGAGGTATATACAT